>FSXO01000326.1_pt1 | contig 20641 bp, 18 predicted proteins | sample 1638291 | NCBI WGS metagenome assembly FSXO01 (sample SAMEA3914788, study PRJEB12502) | metagenome | biome: forest; material: soil | place: Canada | collected 2011-07-03 | depth 0.1 m
AGCGCGACACCTAATCGCGGGGTGGAGCAGCCCGGTAGCTCGTCAGGCTCATAACCTGAAGGCCGCAGGTTCAAATCCTGCCCCCGCAACCCCTTTCTTTTCATGAAAGTGGTTTATTGTCAATGACTTGAGAGGAGAAATCTTTTGGAGACAAATTTCTTTAAAACCCATTCGGACGGTACTAATCATGCCTCAAATTGTCCGCAATTTGTCCGCCCGAATTTAGAAAAATTCCCGGTATTAAGGTTGTGGAACTGAAGGTTTCAGGCGCTTGGGCTGAAGGTTTTCACCTTTGCGATCTTTGGAGCAGACTGCGACTCGCTATCGGGGATTCGGTTTTCGACTTAAGCTGAGCGAATTCGTCATCGCCGAAGCGGACCAATCCTGCTCTTCATTTCCCGATCTTTAGTGATGACATCGGCGTCGCGCAGAATCTGCTCAAGCGTAGTGTCCCATTTTTCAGCCAATGCAAGGCGGATGATGGTGTCGAGGATAGGTCCGCTGCGTTGCCGGAGAATCCCGCCAAAAGTTTCCAGCACCATTGCTTCGACGGCGCCTTTAGCCTTGGGGCGAGACTTTGCGTGGGAGATGGTCCAGAATTCAACCACGATGGGTGGCGGTACAAGCGCCTTGCTCGGATCGTCCATTGCATCCAGGCAGTCCCGTAAGCAAGCTACAATAAGCGAATTGGGAGCCATGCGAAGCCAGTTGGCTTTTGCTTTAACGCGCTGCGGAAGCTCTCCCATACCTTGGCTGAGTTTAAGATGCAAATGCTTGGGTCGCGTCTTCGTCAGCCTATGAAATTCTGCGAGTCGATGTGCCGATTCTCTGGCTCGCTTTTTTCTATCCTCGTCGGCAAGTCGGTCGAGGAACTCATCTTTTTTCTTTGTTGGACCGGTGAGAAGCTCGTCTTCTCGCCCTAACGCTCTGTAGTACTTCTCCACCATACCGAGCGGATGAAAAGGCAGATGGGGCGACTCCATATATCGGACGCACTGCCAGACGCAATCTTGCATGAAGTGACTTGGTGAATCCTCTCCGCTCGCGGCGCATTTTTCGAGGAGCGGGAGAGACAGCTCAGGAGGAGTTTTCACGCTGATCTGCATAAGGAAAGAGTGTGGATAAAATTCCGATTTGACAATAGTGGCTGTATTAGCTACTAGTAGCTAAATGACAGTTCAAGTCAAACCCTTTGTCGTCAAACGCGCCGATTTCCTGCGGCTCATGGGCAGTCCGCTAATTGGCCGACAGGTGCTCTATGCGGCCGATCACGGCGTGGCTCCCTGGTGCGACCTGCTCAAAACCATCCGAGAGGGCGGTCGCGGATCGGAAAGACTCCTTGATTATGAAAGTGCTCAGGCTTGCTACGAGAGAATCCGGGGTGGCGAAATGCCGCCTCTTCTTCCGTGCGAGACGGCGGGCAAGGGCCAGAACCGGGGCCGGCGCTCGTTTCTCAAAAGCAGGAAAGGAAGACAAACATGACTTATCAATGCGATGACCAAATCACCGGCCATGCTTGCCTCGTCAAAGACGAGCCGATTTTCCGCGCGCAACCCATAAAGGCCAAAACGCCGGGGTTGGGCGCGGAAAAGCGGCGAGGATTTCCCGCCATCGGCTGCAACATTCCTTCCTTTTACCTTAAATGAACCCTCTTCCATCCTCACGGGGTAAACCGTTTCGGAGCAAACTTGAACCGTTCGCGGAAATTATTCGCGAGCTTCGGCGCAAACGGAATAGTTATCAGGAAATCCGGGACACACTCCACGAGGAACACGGTATTTCGGCTTCGCGCTCGACGATCTTCAGCTTTGTCAAAGTCAGGTCGAAGCGTCGGAAGTTTTATGCCATGGCAGAAGGCATGGCTCCTGTCAGTCCAACCTCGGCGCGACACTCCTCCGATGCCATCGAAGCGCTTCGTCGCAAGCCGATCCCGAAACCGGAGAAGAAAATCTTCGAGTTCGATGAAAACAAACCCCTCACTCTGATACAAAAATGAATAACGAAACACGTAAACGTCGCAAAGTCCTTTTCCCTATGGGCGGAAAAGGCGGCACCGGGAAAACCACGGTGCTAACCGCCCTGTCGGAATGGTTCAGCGAAAACGGTATCCCCTGTGTCCGTCTGGACCTCGATACCGAAAACAAGGTCAAAGGCAGCTTCTGCCATTTCTTCCCGGAAGGAACACAGAAGATCGACATCAACACACGCGCCGGTCTCGACGCCTTTATCGACCTAGCCGACGAGGCTTCGATCATCCTCGCTGACATGGGTTCGGGCAGCGGCAAGGTTGCCCATGGCTGGTTCGATTCCATGTACGAATCGATTTCGGAGACGATGAGCTTTACCGCGCTCGGTCTGGTGACGAGCGATCCGGCCAGCGTGGAAAGCGTCCTCGCATGGGCCTCCCGGCTCCAGAACCGAGTCTCGTATGTCATCGTCTTGAACAAGCAGGAGGATGACGCCTCGGCCTTCACCTATTGGGAGCAAACGGCGGAAGCGGTCAAATTTCGCAAGCTATTCAAGCCAGAGATTATTCAGATGGACTCCCGGCTGCCTGATCTCCAGCACGCCCTGCGCAATCATGGCGTCACGCTCACCTCAGTCATCAAGCGGGAGGTGGTCATCCCAGAGCTTACCAAAAGTAGCCTGGTGATGCGCGCACAGGCCTACCGGAAGCAGCTTTTTGCCGAATTTGACCGCATTAAGGACGTGCTGCTGCCATGACACCCGACGGAAAGAGTATCTTTCGAGAGATTGCCAAGGGATTGTCCCCCGAGCAAAGGACAGAGTTTTGGGAGATGGCGGCGCATCTGGAAAAGCTTTCTCCAGATGACGAGATTTTGCGGGTCTGCCAAGCGATGGGCGTGCTGACGCTTATCACCCAAAAGATTCCAGTCGAGCTGGCCGTCCAGCGTGAGGCATGGCAGGAAACATGCACAACCTTCAGAAACGAGCTTCGCGCGATGCTTCAGAAAGCGCAGGAACAGTCCACCGTCATGACCAACCAAGTGACCGGGCTAGCCCAGGAAGTGGGTGCGACAGGCCAATTGGTTGTGAGGAGCGCGGAGAAGGTGGAAAAGGCCTTGCGACAGGGAGCGGATGGATTTTCCACGGAAAAACTGGCCCAGGATGTTCGGGCGAAGATGGAGGCGACCATTTTGAAACCAGCCGAAGAGACTGTTAAAAAATCGGCGGAAGTGGTCAAACGATTGGACGAGGGCATACCTCGGTTTGAGAAGGTTGCGGATCGGATGGAAAATTTCAACTATGGCTCCGCCTGGTGCACCTCCTCTATTGTTTGCGGGGCGGTTGCCATCTTGTTGGTGGGCATCCTCTGGCTGAGATTGGATCGCTGGTATCACGATTCTCTGACGGATGAGGTGCGACAAATCGATGCCCGCACAGCCAACAACGGAGTTGTGGTCAAGGCCCTGAACGATTTGGGCAAGCAGATCGACGTTTATCCGAAGGATGGCAAATACATTCTTGTTCTCCCGGATGCCAGTGACACCTGGATATCGACTTCCCATGCCGGGGTTATCCAATTTGTCCGAGCAAATGAGCCTTGAAAACAGGGTTCTCACGGCTCGAACGAGTTCGAACAATCTTCGGACGCCGTTCGGACTTTGTTCGAAGTTTTTGGCGCTGATTTTTAAAGCCTTGGGCTGTGCCAAGGGGAGATGTCTTCCAACTCTTTTAACCCTGATTTTTAGAGCGATGACCTTGAAAAGAGGGATGTAATTATGCTGAGGATTATCTGTAGTGAGAATATTCGTCAGGCCAAAAGCTATTATACTTCCAGCCTGAAGCATGAGGCTGATCCTTCCAAGTTGGGACAGTATTACGGTCAGGAACAGGAGGTCATTGGGGAATGGCAGGGTAAAGGTGCCGAGCTTTTAGGATTGAAGGGAAAGGTCGATCAAAAGTCTTTCGAGACCTTATGCGATAATAAGCAGCCTGGGTCGGAGGAGAGATTAACTCCCCGGACAAATGACAATCGACGAGTGGGTTATGACTTCAATTTCAACTGTCCCAAGAGCGTTTCCGTCGTTCATGCGCTAAATGGAGATGAACGTATTTTGAATGCTTTTCGGGAATCCGTATCGGAAACCATGAGGCAAATCGAATCGGACATGAAAACGCGGGTCCGGGTCCACAATGCCCAGGAGGATCGAAAAACGGGAAACATGGTCTGGGGTGAGTTTACCCATTTCACTGCGAGGCCGGTGGAAGGCCGGCCAGATCCCCATCTACATTCCCATTGCTATACCTTCAATGCCACCTATGACGCCGTGGAGGACAAGTGGAAGGCTGGACAGTTCGGTGACATCAAGCGGGATGCACCGTATTACGAGGCGGCTTTTCATGCTCGGTTATCGCAGAAGGTGGCGAACATGGGCTATGCGGTTGGACGCTCCGGCGATTGGTGGGAAATCAAGGGTGTCTCTCGTGAGATTCTCGACAAGTTTTCCCAGCGCACGGAATTGATTGAGGAGACGGCCAAGAAAAACGGCATCACCGAAGCTCATTCCAAGGACCGGCTCGGGGCCGTGACTCGTGAGAAGAAGGTGCAAACGTCCATGGCTGATCTAAAACGAGAATGGGCAGAGCGTCTTACCCCAGACGAGAAAAAGGCACTTTCCGGGCTGTTGGGCCACCGACAGGAACAAATCATCACGTCCCGCGAGTCAATGGACTACGCGTTGGCCCACTGCCACGAACGGGCCTCCGTTGTGACAGATAAGGCTCTGGTAACGGAAGCCCTGTGGCATGGCATCGGACACGTCGGCGTAGAGCAGGTGGGACGGCAAATCCTCCGTGACAACATCCTCGTCCAAGAGATGGCCGGGCAGCGCTGGTGTACGACGAAGGAAGTACTCCGCGAGGAATTGGAAAATATCGATTTCGTGAAACAGGGATTTGGCAAATGCCGTCCTCTTCATGTCCGCTCTTATACCTTCCAGAATAACCAGCTCGGGAAGGACCAAAAAGATGCCGTCCGACATGTGCTGGCATTACCGGATCGGATAACGGCTATGCGCGGTCCTGCCGGAACGGGAAAAACGACCACGATGAAGGAGGCGGTGTCGGCGATTGAGGCTGGGGGACACAAGGTTTTCACCTTCGCTCCAAGCGCCGAGGCCTCGCGCGGTACTCTCCGGCAGGAAGGGTTCGGCAACGCGCAAACCGTGGCGCATCTCCTGAAAAACGAAACACTGCATCCGCAGTTGCGGGGGCAGGTACTTTGGATCGATGAGGCTGGTCTGCTCAGTGCCCGCCAGATGCGCGGCATTTTCCATTTGGCCGAAAAGCAGGATTGCCGGGTGATTCTTTCCGGCGACACGGCCCAGCATACGTCCGTTGAGCGCGGGGATGCGTTGCGCCTTCTGGAAAAATACGCGGGACTGAAACCGGCTGAATTAACCGAAATCAGGCGCCAAACAACGGAGCAATACCGGGAGGCCGTTCGGGACTTGGCCAAGGGTGACGCCCAGCGTGGTTTTGAAAAGCTGGATCAATCAGGTGCGATCAAAGAATTACCGGAAGACGAGCGGTACAAACATCTCGCTAAAGATTACGCCGACGTGCTCGCGCAGCGCAAAACGGCCCTGGTTGTTTCACCCACCCATGCCGAGGGCGAGATAGTCACGAAAGAGATTCGGGAGGAATTAAAACAACGGGATAAACTTGGAACCGATGAGCGAAAATTTACCCGCCTCATTAACCAGCAGTGGACGGAAGCCCAGCGAGGCAACCCTCAAAGCTATCGCCCCGGCCTGGTTGTCCAGTTCCATCAAAACACTCCCGGTTTTACGCGAGGAGAAAGGTTTACGGTATCGAGCGCGGGGCACGACAGTTCCGTGCGTATCCAGGACGCACAAGGAAGGCAACACGCGCTGCCGTTGGACCAAAGCGCCCGTTTCCAAGTTTATGAAGCCCAAACAATATCCCTGGCTCCGGGCGATAAAATTCGCATCACGCAAAATGGATTTACGTCCGATGGGAAGCACCGCCTAAATAACGGGGCCGTGTATCAAGTGAAGGGATTCACTAAAACCGGCGATCTCAAGCTGACGAATGGCTGGATCATCGGCAAGGATTACGGAAACATGGCACACGGCTATTGCCAGACCTCCCATGTCGCCCAGAGCAAAACCGTGGATCGGGTCTTTGTCGCGCAGTCGGCGGCGTCTCTGGGGGCCTCATCGGCCGAGCAATTTTACGTCTCGGTTAGCCGCGCCCGCGAAGCTGTCACGGTTTATACCGACGACAAGGCGCGATTGGCGGAAACCATCCAATCCAGCAGTGCACGCATGACCGCCCATGAATTGCTCAAATTGCCAGCGCCGACAAACGTCATCGATCCTTTCGAGTCGATGTTGCGGGAAAAGATCCCGATTCCTGTGCCTGAACCTTTACGTCCGGCTATGAAGCCCGAAAAGGAGCACGTCGCCGAAAAAGTCCAAGCCACGACATCGCCTGGGGAAAGCCAGAATATGAAACCCTTCAACTATTTTGAGCCCGAGCGCCCAAGACAGGGAATTTCACTTTGAATAAATCCTTTGTTACGCTTGCTTCTTTTCCCGACCGGAATGGCGGCATCGGGTCGGTAGGTTGTCATCGTTACATTTTCCGAAACAGCGGCATTGAACAGTCGATTGCAAAATGGTATTCTTACATATGCCGCTAAAGTCGCTCTCCCGGATGGACTTGCAGGGGGTGAATCCGCGATTAAACCTGCCAAGTAGGTTCAGGGGAAATGACCCCGAGGCTTCATTTTTGGCCGAGTTTCAGGTGGCCTACATCAGTTCGCTTAAAAGGAGAGGTGTCGCCTATCGAGACTTTCCCCTTCAGGGCTACGGTATTCCCGATTTAGTTTGGCTCTCATGGAATCATCGTAACGGAGCCACTGTTCTCAAATTACGAAAGAATCCCGCCAAGCTATATGCCAAAAGGCTGACCGCATTTGAACTTAAGCTTGCCGATTGGCGGAAAGGGATGATGCAGGCATATCGGTATTCCTATTTTGCCAACAGGTCAATCTTGGTGATCCCCCCGTCGCTCATGAAGAACGTCAAAGCCAAGCTCGATCTGTTTCGTACTGCGAAAGTGGGACTCTGGGTCTTCGACCCTCAAACCAAAAGGATACGCAAATTGATCACGCCCCGTTTGCGTCAACCCAAGAATCAACTCGCTTATCTCAAGGCGATTCAGGCCATAAGCCGTTTAGCCTAATTCGGCCAGTTCTTTGAATAGCGCAATACCCTGTTTGAGGGCGGGTAAATGTTCGTCATTGGACTTAGTGTCCAATCGCGGAATAATCTGTTTTACCTCGTCATAGTTGTTAATAGCGTCATCAACTGCCGTGGAACAAAGTTCCAAGGACTCGTTGATCTCGTCTCCAATAAGCTCGTCGTTAAGCTTCGCGACTGCTTCCCACGACTGAATGACCTCCCGATTGCGTTGCGGCTCCGAACCTTGATCGGGAGGATATAGGGCATCGTTGGGCAGATCATTCAGGACTTCAGGCCAGGCCGTCCGTAGCTGATCCAGCTCAAAGTACGCAATTCGATTGAGCAAAGCATTGGACAGGTAGCGTTGAACCGGGAGGCGTCCACCTCCTGGTGAGGGTGAAAATCGATCTAGCGAGAATGTCCTGGTATTTGTCCACCATCCAAATGCACCCGCTGCACCTCCCACCGCTCCTAAAAAGGGCGTCATGAGATCGCTGTATCCATTTACAACCTCAAAATTATTGATCGCGAAAGTATAATTCAGAAGCATCCATCTCGCCACCACATCCGAATTGAAAATGTCCAGTCGCGTTTCGGCCCTTCGCGCCGAAACCAACAAATAGAAACCCTGCGGAGGGGATTCTAAAAGAGTGATCTCATTGAGAAATTGAACAAGCTCCGGCGTATCAAGAAGGGCGTCTCGGGAAAGCGCTAGTGTCACTAGAAGAGGTTTGGTCGAACCGATCTCAGCTTTCACCTCGCCTGCTAGGCGGATGAAGTTTTTCGCAATGACGGCCTCGACCGAGTTCAACGAACCAGGAATCAAGATATTAGGTGATACCAGTTTTGTGACATTTAGGGTTTCTTGAAACTCGAGATTGGACTTCAGATGTTCCCGGACAATGCCCTCTCTTTCGAGCTGCTGTCTTCGAACGGTTTCAAAATAAGGATATTCTTCCGAAACCAAATTTCCCAGGCGCGCGTCATCGATATTCTTTAAAAAGATGGCGTAGAATTGAGGGTCAAAAAGCCGCTCCGCTGTGGGATAATCTTGTGCGATGTTATCGAGCTTGGTTCGAAGATTGGCCAGGGTCACGTCTCTCGGGCTAAAAATTACTCCATCGAGAACTTGCTGCCGCAAGCCCTCTAGCGTCTTGTCTCCCTCCTGTGCGCCATGTTGTGAATAGAGCTTCATCTTCAGTTCTCCATCTCCGCGAGCAATGTCTGAAGGTTGTTGGGACGTAGCGCCGGCAATTTCTTTAAAGTCTGGTCAATCCGGGCGCAAAATTGTGGTGGCAGGTCAGAGCGGAAGTCTTTTAATGATTTGGGAAGTTGTCTCAAAGCTCGTGACATCGTCCGCAAAGCATCATCCTTGCTGTCGGCGATGGGGTGCTGTTGGGCCGCATATTCAAAAACGGTAAGGCCTGCGGTATAAATGTCCGTTCTAAAGTCGAAAGTATCCCGAAAATTGGGATGGCCCATTTCGGGAGCCATATAACGGTACGTCATGGGAGCCCGATGAGAAGGATCGAGTGTGATGCCGGTCTCATTGACGACGTAGGCGATGCCGAGGTCCAAGAGTACGAATGGCCTGGCGGGTTCGTTCAGCTTGATGATGTTTTGCGGTTTTATGTCTCGATGGATTGTGCCATCCAACCCCCATAGTTCCGTAATGGCCTTAATGAGAGTTGCAAAAAGCTGCTTCAACTCACCTAAATCAGGTTTGGCACCGCCAGAATTAAGAATCTTCCACAAGTTATCACCGTTAAGCAGTTCTTCCGTGTAAACCAAGTAACGCTCCGCGTCCACGGTGATTTCCCGCAATGGGAGACTGCCCAATTTTACGATTGTCGGCGACTGGCACCGCCCAAGGATCGATACTTCGCGACGGACACGAGTGATCAATTCCTGCCTGAGTGCGTCGGGATCGCTGTGCCCCGGATAATCGGGAATCTGTATCAGCTTTAGAGCCTCGTCGTTGCCATTCACTTGCGCTCTATAGACGGCCTTAAAGCCGCCCGTTCCGTCAATAAGGGTAAGATTCTGGATTTCGGGTATCGCCTGGATCAACTTGTCTAACGCTGACGGAGGGAGAGGCATGGGGAAACAGTTTATGCTCCAGTTTCATGCTTTGTCGCGCCTATTTCATCGGCTGATCGGACGGCCTGTCCTTGGAGACGACGATACTTGGCATCGCGGCGGCAAAGCGCCGCCCGGCAGTCTCCGCAAAAGCGGAGTCTGCCGGGGAAAAAAGGCGCTTGCATCCGCCTTCCTTGGGTCGAACCGCGCTTTGGCGCGGAGGGCCAAAGCACGGTTGGAGCCGGAATCGCATTCACGAAATGCCTCTACTCTGAAAAAAACAGCCTTATCCAATCGCTTTGATGACCGATTGAAATAGCCAGGCAACTTTACTTCCATTAACATTCAAGCGGCTCATGGCAACGATTTTAAATGACGAAGAAATCAAAAAGCTGATTGGAAAAGTCATCATCGATGGCGATCAGTCATCGATACGCCCTAACGCTTACATTTTACGGTTGGGCTGTACGGGAGAATTCCTAAATGTTGGAAAAGAATTTACGTTGGGAAAATCAAAAAAGGGAATCCAAATACCTCCTGGGCACTCCGCAGCCCTTACCGCTTTGGAGGGAATCGATTTTAGCCGCGAGACGGTGCACCAACTTTACCCCGACAATGACCTGCATGGTTTTATAAGCCCCACGACAGACTTGGCGCGCGAAGGTATCGTGGCCATGACGGCACAAGTAGATGCAGGATACAAAGGGACGCTAAATTGGACGGTTAGCAATACCTCCAATGAGGAGCGGCGATTCATTTACGGAGAGCGTCTTTTCCGGCTCACCATTTTCAAACTGGGCAAAGGCGAAACGCCCAGCAATCCGTACCAGGGCGATTATCAGGGGCAAACCGGGTATGTGCGTTCTCGGCGCAAGGGGCCGCCGGTTGGAATGAGATCGGATGAATGGGAAACGCCTATTGTCGAAGGTAGCCCCGAAATGCTTTTAGATAACCTAATGAAATCGGGTTATCCGTGGCATGCTCTTGGTCAACGGCTCAAAATAATAGATCAGGAATTTAAAGCGGTCACAGAAGAATACGGCCAGATTCATGATTCCATTTCCAAACTTAATAGGGAAATGGAGGATTTAACGCAGCAATCTCAGAAAAATGCTTCTAGTTTACCCGCGACGATACGGTCAGTGTTGCATGAGGAAGCCGGTGTCCTCCAAAATCGTTGGCTTATTGCAACGGCGGCGATGCTGGTCGGCTTTGTTGGTCTGGCATTATCATTTGCGAGCAATGCCACTGCATTTAATTTTCTAAAAAACAATGGAGCTTGGATCGGTCTCGTATTAGTAATTGTGTGTATATTGGGAATCTATATAGCTACGCGTCGCCCCAATAAGCTAAATAAATAAGAGTCGCCATTCGGTGGAATTTTATGCCTCCCAGAAAACGCCCGGTCGAGCAGTACGAACACAGGGACAAGAAACGGATTAACAACCCGCCCGCAGGCTTGGTTGACCGCGCCAGCGACCAGGATTCAGGAAAGAAGTCCTACGCCTACGACCCCCACCTTGACCCACAGTTGCAATGGGCAGGAAAGGCCGAGCGGACCAGTTTTGACATCCCCACGGTGTCTCTCCATGTCCATGAGCGGATCGATCCGCGCGGGATCATCGAGGCCGTCAGGAAGAAGAATGGCAGCAATTATGAGCAGCTATCCCTGTTCAACGCCGCCGATGAGAATCCGCCTTTGCGTGAGGCTATTGATTTTTACAAGCACAAGCACAACTGGTCGAATCGCCTGATTGCCGGTGACTCCCTCCTGGTCATGAACTCGCTCTTGGAAAAGGAGGGTATGGCGGGGAGCGTCCAGATGATCTATTTCGATCCACCCTACGGGATCAAGTACGGGTCAAACTTCCAGCCTTTCGTCAACAAGCGGGACGTGAAAGACGGCAAGGATGATGATCTCACCACCGAGCCGGAGATGATCAAAGCCTTCCGGGATACATGGGAACTTGGGATACACTCGTACCTGACCTATCTTCGCGACCGGCTGCTGCTGGCGAAGGAACTATTGCATGAAAGTGGCAGTGTGTTCGTCCAAATTAGCGACGAGAATATTCACCATATCCGTGAAATCATGGATGAGATATTCGGAGCGAAGTCATTTATCAGCATTATTGCATTCAAAACCACGGGGGGACAGGCATCGAAGCTTTTAGGGCAGCCGTGCGATTTTTTGTTGTGGTACGCCAAAGATCGTAAGACATGCAAGTACCGCCAACTTTTTACCGATAAGGTCTCTGATGATGATGTCGGGCGCTATACTTGGATTCAATCTTCTGACGGCGAAATTCGTGAATTAACGGATGAAGAATTGGATAATCCGAAGCTTATACCTGCAAATTGGAGGTTACTCGTTCACGATAACATAACGTCTCAGGGGTTGAGTTCTGATTCTTCTGGCGCTTATGAGTGGAAAGGGGAGAAGTATTTTCCTCCCGCAAATTCGCACTGGAAAACTACCAAAGCGGGGATGGATAAGCTTGCCGAAAAAGATCGGTTGATGGTTATAGGTCAAACCCTTCGTTTCAAACGCTACTTGGATGATTTTAAGGTCTCTCCTATTCACTCTAGTTGGACTGATACGGCGTTTAGTGGGTTTGCGCGAAAAAAGCAGTATGTAGTCGAGACCAATACAAAGGTAGTCGAGCGCTGCCTTTTGATGACAACTGACCCAGGGGATTTAGTCCTCGATATAACCTGCGGTAGTGGAACTACCGCCATTGTAGCGGAGCAATGGGGGCGGCGGTGGGTGACGTGTGATACCTCTCGCGTGGCCACGACACTGGCCAAACAGCGGTTGTTGACCGCTACGTTTGGCTATTATGAGTTGGCACAACCTCAAGAAGGCATCGCTTCCGGCTTTAAGTACAAGACCGTTCCCCATATCACTCTCAAGTCGATTGCGAATAATGAGCCGCCCAGCCAAGAAACCCTTTATGACCAGCCCGTAGTTGATTCTGGTAAAGTGCGGGTGACTGGCCCATTTACAGTTGAGGCCGTGCCAGCCCCTACTGTCACAGCCCCAGGACAGGTGGACGCGTCGCCCGGAATTGCAGACCAATCCATCGCCCGCAGTGGGGAAACCTTGAGGCAGGAAGAGTGGCGGGCAGAGCTATTGCGGTCTGGTATCCGCGCCAAGAATGGCCAATACATCACCTTTTCCCGCGTGGAACCCCTTTCCGGCACGCGCTGGCTACAGGCCGATGCAGAGACCAAGCTCAATGATAAGGGCGGCAAATCTGTGAAGGAAGATTCCCCCGGTGTCCGCGCGGAACGTGCCGTGATTTCGTTTGGCCCCGTGCACGCACCCTTGGAGCAAAAACAGGTGGAAGCTGCAATCGAGGAGGCCCGGACCCTGGTACCGAAGCCCAAGATCATTGTCTTTGCCGCCTTCCAGTTCGACCCCGAGGCCGCGAAGGACATCGACGAGACCAACTGGCCCGGCGTCACCTTACTCAAGGCCCAGATGAACGCTGATCTCCTGACCGATGACCTGAAAAAGAAGCGCACCAGTAACGATAGTTTCTGGTTGATTGGCTAGCCCGACGTGCGGGTAAAGAAAGTCAAAAGCGACCTGAAGAGCCAGGGCAGGCTTGATGTCGCCGCCGGGCAGGAACCGCTTACCGCAAGCTTGTACCAGGTAGAGGTACATGGGTTTGATTATTACAATACCAAGACAGGCGAGATTGAATCAGGCAATAACAACCGCATTGCCATGTGGATGCTGGACACCGATTACGATGGCCGCAGCCTCTTCCCGCGCCAGGTATTCTTCCCCATGGCCGGGGAGAAGGAAGGATGGGCGCGTCTGGCCAAGAACCTGAAGGCCGAGATCGACGAGGAGCAGATCGAGAAGTATCGCGGCTCCATTTCACTGCCATTCGCAGCAGGTGAACATGGTCGGATTGCAGTCAAAATTGTCGATGACCGAGGAATTGAAAGTTTAAAAGTGCAGGAACTTCCATGAAAACGGTCCAAGTTTTGGTGGACTACGACAATATTAGCAATAGACACAAGAGACGTGGGATACCATCAGTGTTCGAGCGCATCTTAAATGCTGTCATTGCCGCATCTGGAAGTGTTCCCAATCGTCTGATGTGTCGGTTATATGGCGGATGGTACGATCAATCATCACCAACACCGTTAGCTCAGAGGCTTGCAGGGGAAATCTTAGCCGATTTTCCGAGAATTGTTAATATTAGTCACCCAACCGATGGAACCACTCTTCGAGTTCAGGTCATGGCAGAATTAGCCTATAGCCTGATAGCGGAGCCTTCGCAGCACCTACTTCGAACCGTGAGAAGGAGGCCATTCCGCACCCGCCTCGACGTAGATAATACAATAGTTAATAACTGCTCCATTCAGAACTGTTCGGTAACGGCTTTGGCGGCATTTTTCCGTCACGGAAAATGTCCTACTCAAGGTTGTAATCTGCCACAAGAAAGCTTCTTATCAAAGCGAGAGCAGAAGTTGATTGATACAATGATCACTTCGGACTTGATCTTGATGGCATCCAGAAAAGACGAAGTCTTCGTTGTATCGTCGGATGAAGACATGTGGCCTGGGATCAAGACCGCGCTCTCGCTTGGTGCCGGCATAACTCAAGTCCACACCAAATCGAATGCAGCGCGGAACCCTTATAACACTAGTCCTAATGCGAGTTTTAATGAGGTTTTCATCTAATCAAGACTATGGAATACAATACCTTTAAACGAGCGTTGCTTGCCTTTGCCGAAACAAAGGACGACTTAGTCTTTTCGAAGGGGAATTTACTGTTTCAATACCGCGAAGAGGTTATCGAAGCACAGGTTGTAGAAGACGCCGATGGGCTGTGGGTCCTTGAGAAGGGGGAAAAGTTTCGTGCGCGAAGTTGGCTGCTATTGCGAGTAGCACGGTTGCCGTTACTAGCTGACCGCATTCTTTCCTATATTCAGCCACCCAAAGCCTATATTCCGACTCCCGGTTCCGTACAGGAAGAGTTGGCTGACCGCAACCAAGACAATTTAATCGTCACCGAAGACGCGGGAGCTAAAATACTCGAATTTGCGAGGACACGAATTCCAGGAGCATCATCGGTTATTTATTTAACTGCTGATGCTGGCGAAGGCAAAACGACTCTTCTGCATCAGGTAGCACGCCAGCAAGCAGAGGCCTATAAACGAAAAGAGTCCGACTTTATCTTTTTGCCAATTGAGATGGGAGGAAAGCCGTTTCTAAGATTCGACGACGTAATCATCGGTACTTTAGTGAACAAATTGCGTTTTCAAATTTTGTTTTACGATGCGTTTGTTGAGTTAGTAAAATTGGGTGCCATTATTCCGGCTTTTGATGGATTTGAGGAAATGTTTGTTCAGACTCAAGGGGGTGACGCGCTAACGGCAGTTGGCAATTTAATGTCAGTACTTCAGTCTCAAGGCAGCGTCGTCATCTCGGCGAGAAAGGCTTATTTTGACTATCAGGATGCCCGGATTCAGGCACGACTTTACGATTCGATAGGTACTTACTCTGTCGCATTTTCGAGAGTGGCCTTAAAGCGATGGCAAAAGCCGCAATTCTTGACCTATTGTACGGCCGTTGGGGTTGCAAATGGCGATTCCATTTACGAGCGCGTTTTAGAGGAGGTTGGTGATGACCAACACCCGATACTTACCAGAGCCGTTTTAGTACGAAGATTGTTGGAGGTGGCGAGCGATCCCGCTCGATTCGATGCGTTGCTTAACAAGTTGAATACTGCCGCCAACAATTACTTCTTTGTCTTCGTTCAAACACTCGTCGAGAGAGAAGCCAACGAAAAATGGATCGATACGAAATCTGATCCGACGCAACCCTTGTTAACGGTAGAGGAGCATTTTGAACTGCTTTCCCTCTTAACGCAAGAGATGTGGCTTGCTTCTACGGATTCATTAAAGGTGGAGATACTTGATTTCGTTAGTGAATTATTCTGTGATTCCAGGAAAAAATCACCCTCGACGCGATATCAGGTTTCCGAGCGCCTTAAACAACACGCACTTCTTGTGGCCGATAACGACGGACGCTTGTATTCCTTCGACCATGAGGAATTTAAGAATTTCTTTTTAGGATACGCGATCTATACGATGCTAACCCGCCCAGGTATTCCGAATCGATCTGATTTGGTTTCCATCTTGCGAAGGGGAGCCCTTCCCCAGCAAGCTGTAGACACTGCTGGAGTTCTAGTTCGCACGCTCGCAACAAATAGGCTCGAAATGATTGATGCTTTGCTGGAGAGCGCTCTGCTTGATGGAAACACGTCGTTTACCCACGAAAATGCAGTCGAGCTGATTCTTTTAATGCTTCAAGATTTTGATGCTGCTGGAATGGAGCTGAAAAATTTGACGATGCCTTCGGATTCACTGGTGAAGGTCGCTTGGAAGAATATTAATTTTACCGGCTGCTATTTTGGGTCCTCACGATTGGAGGGAACGAAGTTGGAGGAAGTCAAATTTACCAATTGTCACTTTGATAGGATTGATTGTGTTGACGCGTTCTCGCTGAAGAATGTCGTTCTGGATAATTGTCAGTGTTCATCCGTTGTTCCAAGGGGCAAGGAAATTCCCGTTTTCAATCCCGAGACCATTCCAATGCTTTTGAAGCAGTATGGATTTACACTAAACGATGCGGTCGTCGCCTCAGTTTCAACAACGCCAGTTCAAGACGTGATCGATCCGGAATTTCAGTCTTTGCAGAAGCTATTGCGACTTTTTTATCGGGCCACGCAGATAAACGAGAAGGTTTTGCTTATGAAATTTGGAGCGGCTGGTAAACAGTTTATCAATCAGCATTTAGACGAACTTATTAAACATGGCATACTCACTACCGTTCCTTGGACAGGTAGCGACGTTCAGCGACGTTTCAAACTGGACGCCAGCATGTCTCGCATTAACTCCGCGTTAGAGAAAGCCGAAGGTGTGTTCAGTAAGTTCATCGCCGAGTTTACTAAAACGAAAGAATAAGCGCTTTGTCTCTCAAGACCATTCCCCACCTCATCATCAACTCGCCTTATAGCGAGCCCGGTGAACACTGGAAATACCATCGTGAGACCCGCACGTTCACGTTGGAAAAGGGTAGGAGACCCGCTGGGTACGTCATTGCCACCGAGGGTTCCAAATCCTTTGATGACCCAGGCCGGTTTGTTGAAATAGAGCTGGTTGAGCAGATACGACCGCGTATTAGGGCATGGCGTGAGGCAAATTATCCGGGCATTACCGGCACCACGCGCAGGTTGTTGGAGCATTGGAATGACCCCGAGGAGCGTGAGGGACGCCGTTTCTTCTTTTGCCAGTTGGAAGCAATGGAAACGCTCATCTGGTTGACGGAAGGCCCGGAAGCCGACCGGGTAGGTATTCAAATCGCCGGGGATGGCGGCAGGTTTTCCCGCTTGTGCAGCAAGATGGCCACAGGATCTGGCAAGACCGTCGTCATGTCGATGGTATGCGCGTGGCACATCCTGAACAAGGTGGCCTATCCCCAAGACAGCCGATTCTCCAAAAACATTCTGATCATTGCACCGGGCCTGACTGTGCGCAGCCGGTTGCAGGTGCTGGTGCCAGATTCCCCCGGCAACTACTACGACGCTTTTAGCATCGTGCCGCCCGGCTTGCTGGAACAAATGCGTCTAGGCAGGGTGCTGGTGCGGAACTGGCACGCGCTGGCATGGGATACCGAAGAAAAGTTGAAGAAAAAGCGCAGCGTCGATAAGCGGGGAGCCAAAAGCGACGAAGCTTATGTCCGCGAGGTGCTGGGTGAGATGGCCACGGTCAACAATCTTGTGGTGCTCAATGACGAGGCCCATCATGCGTGGCGCATCCCGGCTGAGTTCAAAAAGCGCCGGGAATTGAAGGAGCTTTTTGACGAGGCGACGGTCTGGGTCAGTGGCCTTGATCGCATCCACCGCGCCCGTGGCATCCAGCAGTGCTACGACTTTTCTGCCACGCCATTTGCTCCCAGTGGCAAGCAATCTTACGAGGAGGCTCTATTCTCGTGGATTGTTAGCGATTTTGGGTTGAATGACGCCATTGAGTCCGGGCTGGTCAAGACTCCCAGGGTCGTCATCAGGGATGACGGCATACCCGACGCCAAGAGCTACAAGTCGAAGCTCTATCATATTTACGACCATGTACGGGAGGATTTGAATCGTTCCGCCGAAGAACACGAGCCGCTGCCCGATCTGGTCATGAATGGATACCTGCTTTTGGGCAAGGATTGGCTCGCTACGAAAGAGGCATGGGAAAAAGCCGGATATAAGACGCCGCCCGTTATGATCACCGTGGCCAACCGGGTAGAAACGTCTGCCCGGATCAAGTTTGCCTTTGATCGTAAAAAGGTGCTGATCGAGGAGCTATGCTCTCCCAGTCAGACTTTACAGATTGATTCCAAGGTGCTCGACATGGCCGAGGCCAAGGAGGAAGGGGATAATGGAGGCGCGGAGGCCTCCGAGGAAGTCGAGGCAGAAGACCAGCCCACAAAGAAGCTCACTAAGGCGGAGCAGGCAGAGCAGTTACGCCGAACTGTGGACACGGTTGGGCAGGCAGGAGAGCCGGGGGAGCAGATTCAGAATGTCATTTCGGTGGGTATGCTCTCCGAGGGCTGGGATGCAAAGACTGTGACGCATATTTTTGGGCTACGGGCATTTTCCAGCCAGCTTCTCTGTGAACAGGTGGTGGGGCGTGGATTGCGCCGGACATCTTATGATGTCAATCCAGAGAGCGGACTTTTCGAGCCGGAGTACGTGAACATCTTTGGCGTGCCCTTTACCTTTCTGCCCCATGAGGGCGGGGATGACGTGGTACCTCCGCCGCCAAAGCCCAAGACCCGGATTGAGCCGGTGAAGGCGCGGGAGGAATACGCCATAACTTGGCCCAACATCATCCGAATTGACCATGTTTACCGGCCGCAGTTGACCTTGGATGTCAAAGGCATGAAGGCTCTCCGCATCAATGCCGCGCAAACCCCACGACTGGCAGAAATGGCACCTGTGGTGGATGGCAAACCCGATGTTACCAAAATTACTGAAATTGATTTGGCAGACATCGCCACGCGGTTCCGGTTGCAAAAAGTCATCTTCGAGGCAGCGCGAGACATTTACGACCAGATGAAACCAAACTGGCAGGGGTCAAAAGAATACCTTCTGGCACAAGTCATTCACCTTGTGGAGCAATTCCTAACGTCTAAGAAGATCGACATTGAGCCGTCGCTGTTTGAACAGGATGAATTACGCCGCCGACTGCTGCTGGCACTGAACATGGCACGGATAGTTCAGACCGTGTTTCAGGAAATTCGATTTGAAAACACCGAGGCACTGACGCCCATTTTTGATACTCACAAACCTATCCGAGCGACCGGGGACATGCTCCCTTGGTTTACCGGAAAACCTTGCGAACCGACCAGAAAATCACATGTAAACTTTGTGGTGCTGGATTCGACGTGGGAGGCAACTGAGGCCTTTGAACTCGACCGTAACAAGCACGTGCAGGCATGGGTGAAGAATGACCATCTCGGCTTTGAGATTGGCTATATCTGGCGAGGAGGTTTTCATAAGTATCGACCGGATTTCATTATTCGACTCGCGGACGGAAGTCATTTTATTTTGGAAACCAAAGGTAGAGACGACGAGCAGAATCAGGCAAAACGACGCTACCTTGACGAGTGGTGCCAGGCGATAAACCAGCATGGAGCATTTGGAAAATGGCAATGGAACGTGAGCCGAAACCCATCCGATATTGTTGGTAAACTCGAAAAGGCTGGTGCGCAGATTTGATGTTCCGGCTATTTCTGGTTTGACTTAAAAGCAAGCAAGTTTGCTGGCTGGGCGGGTTTGATCGCCCAATACCGCTCCACTTCCGGGGGTTTGACCAGGGCGCGGTAGTGTTTGAACACCATGGCAGGGCTATTGCCCATCTCGGCGGCGGTCAGATTCTCGTTTTTGGATTTACCGAAGAAGTAGGAGCCGAAGGAATGCCTCAACGCGTTGTGGGGCCATTCCGCGACGATGGCGGGCCGTCCTGGATCGTCATCGGTCTTGGGGCGACCTTGGACCAAATGGCGCAGCTTTTCGCCGAATAGATCGACATTAAAGGCGACGGGGCCGGAGCCTTGCGAATATGGTCGGAGCCATTCGGCAAGGTTGTCGCTGATCGACACGAGGCGACGCTGGCGCGTTTTGGCTTTAATGCCTTTCACTTCGATATGGGCAGCCGCGAGGTCGATCTCGGACCAATCTAGGGCGCAAAGTTCGGAGCGGCGCAGTCCGGCGAACAAGCCGATGGCGATGGGTGCCACCATTTCAGGAAGACATTCCTTTGCCGTTTGCAGGAGAGCCTCTGCCTGGACGGGTGTTAGGATGCCGGGGGCATTGTCGTCAAGGATTGGGCGCTGAATCCGCGCGGGCGGATTGGTCGGACAATATTCCCGCTCCATCGCCCAAGCGAAGACAGTGGTGAGGGTAACCAGATAGTTCTTTCGCGTCCTGGGGCTCCAGTCACTTTCCGCCAGCCAATCCTCAATGTCCTGGCGCTTGATCTCAGACAGGTTCTCCTCTCCCCACTCTGCTCCGATCACGCGGAAGTAACTTTCGTACTGCACTATCGTTTTCGGTTTGCATCCGATGGCGCGGCGGCTGGTCAGAAAATCCTTTTCAATTTCAGACCAAGTTTTCGTTCCGCCAGCCGGGTTGGCGTGCTTCAAAAAGTAATCGACCGCTTCCGTCAAAGAACCATGGCCCTTCAACCTGCGGAGCGCGTCCTGACACTCGCCGAGTTCCTTGGGGCTTAAACTGAATGCCGGGGAACCTAGATGCTGCTTGATCGCGGTCTGCGCTTCACCGGGTTTATTTTTATCCCCAAATATCCACTTGCGGGCTTCAGCCAGAGAACGAAAATCTCTCTTCTGAACAGCGCCGCCGGTGAATCGTTTGCCTAAACGCACGCGCCAGTATTCTCCACCATGACCGTTCACGGTTTTTAGAACGCCAACACCAGATGGAAGGTTGGCAATCGGAGACTTTTCATCGACACTTTCAGCAGGAGATTTTTTGGATTTAATCGAGGCCATGCGACTATTATCCGCAATTTGTCCGCCATGTCAACATCAGAGGTAATTACTCAGGCTCATAACCTGAAGGCAGCAGGTTCAAATCCTGCCCCCGCAACCCCTCTCCCAGAGCGACTTGCTCATTGGCGAGAGCCTGCGTTTTCAGCCTAACGTCACCAAGTTTCCATCTCCAGGCTTCCAATTGTACAAGGCATTCCTGTGAAGGAACCATTAGCGATTGCCTCAACCGTTCAGCTTAGAAC
>FSXO01000385.1_pt1 | contig 20447 bp, 17 predicted proteins | sample 1638291 | NCBI WGS metagenome assembly FSXO01 (sample SAMEA3914788, study PRJEB12502) | metagenome | biome: forest; material: soil | place: Canada | collected 2011-07-03 | depth 0.1 m
AGCACCAACCTCCTCGGCAGCGAACAATTCGGCCTAGGCGGAGCCGACACCGTGCGCGGTTACCAAGAGCGCGAAGCCAACGGCGACGAAGGCTGGCTCTTGAGCAACGAAATCCGCACCCCCGCCTATAGCATCAGTTCTTGGTTCGCCCCCAAGTTCGGCACCAATATTGCCCACGATCAGCTCCAGTTCCTCGGCTTCGTCGATTACGGCTGGACCCGTGACATCAACCTCCTGCCCGGCGAAGACCCCAACATCTACCTCCTCAGCGTCGGCCCCGGGCTCCGCTACACCATCGACCGCTACGTCTCCGTCAAATTCGACTACGGCTTCCAGCTCACCGACACCGGCCTCGGCGATCCCTTCGGCTCTCGCGGTAGCCTTGCTGTGACAATCAGCTATTGAGTCTCTTTGGGCTTAATATCCGAAGAGGTGAGGGCCTAGTATCGGCTATCTTTTGCATGGCAAGGGTGAACCCACCCAGCCGTCCACTGCAAAATGCCCAAAAAAACGCCCAACGGGCATAAGGGCAAGCGATCCGATCGACGCCTTCCACTCCACCCCACCGCCAAGTTCGCGTTGGGCCGCTGGCTGGTCGAGCTGCGTCAAAACGGAGCCTTTCTGGTCGAAGCCATTTTCTGTTCGTGAGTCGGAAGGGAAGGGGAGTTCAACCTATTTCCCGGCGCAAGGCCCTCCAGATGATCAAGCGGGCAGTGGTGGATGCGGGACTCGATTCGGGCCTTAACACCCATTCGATGCGGAAGTGGGTTGCCGGGGAGGTTTATCGCCGAAGCGGAAATTGTTTGGTGCGGACGGGGGCCGTCCTGGGCCATCGAAACATCGGGACGACCTGGCGCTATTGCACCAGCCTGACCACCGGTGCGGCCGATCTGTTGGCGGCTCTATGAAGCTCGAATTTCCTCTTTTCGACAAAAGGGGTAATTCGCCACATCCCGATCGGACGGAGGGGGTTATAGGGTAGAATATCGATTTTGATCCGATTTCGCGACGGAGGGAGTCATCGATGACGTCGGCCTCAATACGGTATGCCGCTTTTCAGGGGGTGGATGGGCGATAATTAGAAAGCAAGAACCGGAGTTCAGCGGGATTCCAAAGCGGTTATGGTCCTCCCAATACAAAATCCCGATGAATAACCGAATGGAAAAGCAACATTACAAGACCGACGAAGCGAAGTGGGCGGCGTTGAACCGCCGTGACAAAGCCGCTGACGGCCAATTCTACTACGCGGTAAAGACGACCGGCGTCTTCTGCCGTCCGTCCTGTCCCTCGCGTCTTCCGCTCCGCAAGAACGTCGACTTCTTCGAAACCGTCCAGGCCGCCGAGGATGCCGGTTGGCGCGCCTGCAAGCGATGCCGCCCCAACGGCCCCTCGCTCCAGGAAGCTTACGCCGCCACGGTCGAAAAGGCCTGCCGCATCATCGAGAATGCCGACGAGGCTCCTTCCCTGGACGCCCTCGCGAAGGCCGTCGCGATGAGCCCGCATCACTTCCATCGTGTCTTCAAGGCGATCACCGGTGTCACCCCGAAGGGCTACGCCAACGCGCACCGTGCGAAGCAGGTCCGGGAAAAACTCCCGAAGGCGGCGTCGGTCACCGAGGCGATCTACGGGGCGGGGTTCAACTCGAACAGCCGCTTTTACTCGAAGTCGAACGACACGCTTGGGATGACGCCGACCCAATTCCGCAAGGGCGGGGCGAACAACGTTATCCGGTTCGCCGTGGCGGAATGCTCCCTCGGATCGGTCCTGGTCGCCGCCTCCGAGAAGGGGGTATGCGCGGTCCTGATGGGCAACGACCCCGTCATTCTCGTCCGCGACCTTCAGGACAGGTTCCCGAAGGCCGATCTCATCGGAGGCGACAGCCAGTTCGAGAAGACCGTCTCCCGGATGATCGCCTTCATCGAGGCCCCTCGGACTGGCTTCGACCTTCCCCTCGACGTCCGGGGCACCGCTTTCCAGCAGAAGGTCTGGAAGGCCCTGCGCCAGATCCCGGTGGGAAAGACAGCCAGCTACTCCGACATCGCGAAGAAGATCGGCGCGCCCAAAGCGGTGCGGGCGGTGGCGCAGGCTTGCGGGGCGAACTCGCTCGCCGTGGTCGTTCCCTGCCATCGCGTCCTCCGCAACGACGGCGCGCTCTCCGGCTACCGCTGGGGCGTTGACCGGAAGAAAGCCCTCCTTCTGAAGGAGGCGGCGTGAGCCATGTCCTCGACCGGGTGGAAGGACAGGGTTGGAGCGACATCGAGGAGAGCCTCGACTCCTATGGGGCAGGCGTCCTCAAGGGCGTGCTGACCCCCGCGGAGTGCGAGAAGCTGGCCGCTCAATACGACCGCGACGAGCCGTTTCGGAGCCGGATCGTGATGGCACGGCACGGCTTCGGGAAGGGCGAGTATAAGTATTGGGCGTATCCCCTGCCCGAGGTGGTCACCGACCTACGCCGCTCGCTCTTTCCCCACTTCGCCAAGGTGGCGAACCGATGGAACAAGGTGATGGGCATCGACGTGGCGTACCCCTCCACCCACGAGGCCTATGTGAAGGAATGCCATGCCGCCGGGCAGACACGCCCGACGCCGCTCCTCCTCCGCTACGAGGCGGGCGACTTCAACTGCCTCCACCAGGACGTCTACGGCGACCTCGTCTTCCCGCTCCAGATCGCCTTCCTGCTCTCGAAGCCGGGAATCGACTTCACCGGCGGCGAGTTCGTCCTCACCGAGCAACGCCCCCGGATGCAATCGCGGGCCGAGGTCGTCAGCCTCGCCCAGGGGGACGGCGTCGTGTTCGCCGTCCGTCACCGTCCCGTCCAGGGGACGCGAGGCTCCTACCGGGTGAATCTCCGGCACGGCGTCAGCCGCATCCGTTCCGGGCGCAGGCACACGATGGGCGTCATCTTCCACGACGGAAAATGAACAAGGTGAAGATCAACCCCGCAGAGGAGCGAATCCTGGAGGAGACGGAGGCCTTGGCGACAATCATCCGTGCCCGCCCCGGGAGTTTCGCGGAACCGAAGAGCCTGGAAGCGGTGGCGGACGTCCCTTGGGTTCTCCTCGTGGACAGGTTCCTGGAGCACTACCACGCCACGCCCAGCGACTTCCTGATGCGAGCCCGCCTCGATGCGGCGAAGGGGAAGCTTCTCGCGGGCACCGGAACGATAGCGGCGGTCGCCAAAGAGGTGGGCTTTCCCGATGCGAGGGAGTTCCGCGACCTCTTCGAGCGCCGGAACGGCATGACGCCCGAGGCGTACCGCGATCTGCCCAAGACGTCCACCTTCCGGCTCCGCCTGCCCGAGGGCTATCCCCTCGCATCCCTCCGCCAAGCATTGGGAAGGGATATGCATAGTTTCACCGAGCGGTTGTCAGACGACCGTTACGTGACCGGCGTGAATCTTTCGGACGGCCCCCGCCTCGTCATAATGGTCTTTTCGCGCTCGGGGGCGAGCGTCTCCGTCTCCCCGTTGACGAAGGAAGCCGCCCGCGTTCACGCGATGATCGTGGGACTCCTCGGCCTCGACCAGGACACTGACGCCTTCGAGAAACTGGCGAAGAAGCGCGGCGTCGGGCACCTCGTCGCCTGCGCCGGGCTTCGCGTCCACCAGAGCCACACCGTCTACGACGGTCTTCTCTGGACCGTGATCGGCCAACAGATCAACATCCCCTTCGCCTGTCGCCTCCGTCAGCGAATCACCGAGCTGGCGGGCACGCCAATCCAGGACGGCCTCTACGCGCCGCCGACCCCCCAGCGGATCGCGGCGTTGAAGCCCGAGCAGCTCCTGCCGCTCCAGTACTCGCGCCAGAAGGCCGATTACGTCGTCTCGATGGCCCGCCTGATTGCCGAGGGGAAGCTCGACCTGGAAAAGCTCCGCACTTCATCGGCCACGCGCGCCCAACGGACCCTTCTCGGAATCCGGGGACTGGGGATCTGGTCGGTGAACTATCTGATGATGCGGGCGCTCGGTTTTGCCGATTGCCTGCCCGTCGGAGATACGGGCGTCACCAGCGGCCTTCAGCGCGTGCTGAAGCTGAAGGAGCGCCCGGATGCCACCGAGACGCTCCGCCTATCGGCGCAGTTCGCCCCGTTCCGCAGCCTCGGGACTGCCCATCTGTGGTGGTCGGGAAACTGATCGCTCCATCTACATGAACACGCCGCCTTCTCCCGAAGATCGAGACCCCGATCTCGCAGGAACAACGCGCCTGGAGACATTCAGCGACGGGGCGTTTGCCATCATCACCTTGCTTGTGCTGAAGTTCACCGCCCCAATGCAACGCAGGGACGATTGGCGGAAGAACTATTGAAAGAGTGGCCTTCCTATCTCGCCTATGCCGTGGCCTTTCTCTACGTGGGGGTGATTTGGCTCAACCATCACTACATGGTGGAACGTCTCCGCAGGGTTGATCTGCCCCTGAACTGGATCAATCTCGGCATCCTTGGCACGGCAGCCCTGATCCCTTTCCCGACCGGCGTCCTCGCGAGCGCGTTCAGGGACGGCAATCTCGAAGACCAGAAGGCGGCGGTGGTCCTCTACGCTCTGATCGCGGGACTCATGTCGGCGGCATGGCTCCCCGTGTTTCCCCACCTCCATCGCCATCCGAGGCTTGTGAAGGAGGGCGTTCCTCCGGGGCTGTTCGCGGCCCAGGTGATCCGTCCTGCCATGGGCGTCCTGCTCTACGTCCTCTCGGGAATGCTCGGATGGTACGTCCACCCCATGCTTGCTGTGGCGATCTTCATTTTCATGGTGGGCTATTACGCTTGGACCAGTCAGGGGATTCGCTCCGACCCCAGCAAGGAGTGATCCCCCGCCGAATAATTAGAAAGCAAGAAGCGGAGTTCGAGCGGGGCGAAGGCGATTCACAATGCCTTCATGACAACTTCCCGCCTCGTCGACGCCCCTCTCGAAGTTCCGTTCGAGGACGCGGACTCCCTGAACCAGAATGCGGCCCAGGAGCGGCTCGTCGGCATTCCCGCGCCCGACGACTCCCTGGAACATCCTTCCGCCTTTCTCGGTGCTGCGATGAACGACGTAGATGGTCAAATCTCCAACCCGACGATCTTCATCTCTGGAGTGTTCTAAGCCCTTTGGTGCGGCAATGGCCGGAGAGGTCTATCGCCGCAGCGGTAATTGTTTGGTGAGGACGGGGGCTGTCCTGGGCCACCGCAACATCGGGACGACCTGGCGTTATTGCACCAGCCTGACGACTGGCGCAGCCGATCTATTGGCGGCCATATGAAGCGCGAATTTCCTCTTTTCGGCAAAAGGGGTAAGTCGCCTCTAATCGTTGTGATTCAATGATTTGCTATAGATTTCCGTCTGATCTAAAGCCTCGCGCACCTTGTTCGCAAGCGCCGACGGCGTGAAGGGCTTTTTCAGAAGCACGATGCCTTTATCCAAGACGCCTTGATGGACGATGGCATTCTCGGTGTAAGCGGAGGTGAAGAGGATCTTCGTCTGGGGGTAGATCGCCCGAATGCGGTCGGATAATTCTTTGCCGCTCATATGGGGCATGACGATATCGGTAAACAGCAAATCGATATGACCGATGTCCCGTTGATTTTTAAGATTCAATGCCTCTAGCCCATTGGCCGCAGTCAAAACGGTATAACCGAGCCGTCTTAGCATATTGGCCGACATTTTAAGCAGGGAGGGATCGTCTTCGGCCATCAGAATGGTTTCTATTCCGCGCGGCAAATCGGATGGCTTGAGGCGGGGAAGTTCAATTTTCGCTTTCGACACGACTTGAGGCAGATAAATCTTGAAGGTGGAGCCTCGGGCAATCTCGCTATAGACAGCGATGTGACCGTCGCTCTGTTTCAGGATGCCGTGGCAGGTTGCCAATCCCAAACCCGTTCCCTGCCCGACGCCCTTGGTGGAAAAGAACGGCTCGAACACGCTTGCCTTTACCTTTTCGCTCATTCCCACCCCCGTGTCCGTCATGGCCAGCATCACATAGCCCCCGGGCTTTAATCCGGGAAAAGGGAGGACATATTCCTCGTCCAGAGTGACGTTGGCGGTTTCGAGGGTGAATTTGCCGCCGTTAGGCATGGCGTCGGCGGCGTTCAAGGTTATGTTCACGATGACCTGCTCCATTTGTCCGGGATCGATTTTTACTGCTTTCAGTCCGGCAGCGGGAATAAGGCGCACGTCCACCTCCTTGCCCGCCAGATGTTGCAAGGTGCTGGCCATTCCGGTGAGGAGGGTGTTCAGATCAATGATTTCAGGCTGGAGAATTTGTTTGCGACCATAAGCCAAAAGCTGCCGCGTCAGAGTGGCGGCCCGATCGGCTGCTTCCCTGATTTCCGTCGCGTTTTTGGCCAGCGGACTTTCTGCGGGAAGATCGCTGAGCAACAATTCGCTCTGGCCGATAATGGCCGTCAGGATGCTGTTGAATTCATGGGCGACGCCCCCGGCGAGCTTGCCGACCGTTTCCATTTTCTGGGATTGGAACAAGCGCGCCTCGGTGCGTTTGCGCTCGGTAATGTCGATCGCGATGCCCGTGAGGCGGATCACATGCCCCGCAGCATCTTGGACTCCAAACCCTCGGCTATGAATCCAGCGCATCTCCCCGTCCGGGCGCGAAATTTGATACTCGACGCTCACGCTGGGGGCACCGGTCACCAGACTGGAAAAAAGGATGCCTATACGATCGCGGTCCTCCGGTGACAAAGCTTCGGTCCACTGTTGCGGATGGGCGTACAGGCTTTCTATCGACCGTCCCCAGACCTGTTCATAGGCCGGACTGACGTAGTGCACTGTCCGCATGTCGGGCGAAGTCATCCAAAACACGTCACTAATGTTATCGGCCAATTGGCGGAATTTCTCCTCGCTAGCGTACAAAGTCTCTTCCGCAAGGGTGCGTTCCGCCACTTCCTTTCTTAATTCGCTGGTTCGTTCATCGACCTTTCGTTCGATGAGTTCATTCATGCTCGCCAGCTTGGCTTGACGCTCGGCCACGTTCAGCATCTCCCACAGGTTTTGACGTATCAACATCACCAGAACGGCGTCTTCAAATAAGATCCACGCCGTATGTTCCATCGCTCGCCATGGACTTGCTAAAAACACTCCGAAGATCGATTGCGGCCATACCACACCGCGAATGAAATGATCCGCCGTGGCTACGACCGAGGCGGTAAGGAGAATCCGCCAGTCCCGGTAGAACGCAAGGAAGGCTAGGATAACGAAGTATTGGAAATGCGTTTCAATGCGGCCGCCGGTCAAATGAATCAACAGGCCACAACTCAACATCTGTCCAACCGCTATTGCATGGCGGGTCAAAACAGATCCTGGATATTTTAAGGCCAGGAACACGGGAAATGCTGAGATTGCTCCACCCAAAAAGAGGGCTGCCCAAACATGGATGTGGATTTGGCTGTATGGGCCCTCCCATGCCCTGGGCGACATCCATAACGCCACCGCAATCCCTGCTAACCATTGAAGCGTCATCAACCACGCGAACATGCGGTCGGTTCGCTTGTGATTGGCATCCAATTGCTCGTGAAAAATAATCTCTGTTTGTGCCGAAACGGCATTGTTTTCGCTGGGGGCGTCGAAAACAAACTGTCCAGAGGTGGCAGCGTGAAAGTTGCCGTGGCCTTTATTCATAACGCCTTTAGGGCAGCTATCCAAAATTAATCGCAGCCAGCGAAATCGAAGTCAGAAGCAACAAGCTGCTTTGAGACAGCACAGGGAGATCAAGCAACTCGCGCACTTTTCGGACGAGTGCTATGGGCGTGTACGGTTTGGGGAGGAACTCAATTCCGGCGTCAAGTACGCCATGGTGTGCAATGGCATCCTCCGTGTAACCGGAGGTGAAGAGGATTTTGAGATCGGGATAAGTGATTTGCAGCCACTCCGCCATCGCCTTGCCGCCCATTCGAGGCATAATGACATCGGTAAAGACCAAGGCTATCGGTTCGCCTTGATGTTCATCGACCACACGCAAAGCGTCCTGACCGTTTGGAGCCGTCAGTACGTTGTAGCCTTGGGCTTTCAGCACCCCTTGCGCGAGATGACGCAGGGAAGGCTCATCTTCCACGACCAACACTGTTTCTGTCCCACCCCGTAACGGTTCCCCCTTGGAGATGGGGCTTACCACCCCCGTCAGTGGTTCGTCTATTCTAGGAAAGTAGACTTGAAAGGTCGTGCCTTTATCGAGTTCGCTGATCACATCGATATGGCCTCCGGATTGTCGGACAATGGTCTGGCACGTGGCCAGACCCAAGCCGGTGCCCTTGCCCGGTGGTTTGGTCGTGAAAAGCGCTTCGAACAGGCGCGCTTTGACTTCATCGGTCATGCCTGTTCCCGTATCGCTGATACTAAGCATGATATAATTTCCGGAAGTTGTGCCGGGATGCGCCGATACGTAGGTTTCGTTTAGCATCACGGCGCTGGTCTCGATGACGAGTTTGCCGCCGTTGGGCATGGCATCACGGGCGTTAACGACCAAATTCATCAATACCTGCCAGATGTAGCCGGCATCGGCCTTGATCATGCCGATTTGATTTCCATAAATCACCGTCATCTCGACGTTTTCGTCGATGAGCCGTCCCATCATTTTCTCCATGCTTTCCACGACCTCATTGGGGTCGATTTCTACGGCTTGCACGGTCTGTTTGCGGCTAAAGATGAGGAGTTGCCGGGTCAGCCCGGAGGCCCGGTCCGCCGCATGCTTGACCTCCTCGATATGCTTTTGCATCGGATGGTCTGGGCTGACGCCGTCCGCAATCAATTCGCTATATCCAATAATAACGGCCAGGACATTGTTGAAATCATGCGCCACCCCTCCTGCAAGCTGGCCCACCACCTCCATCTTTTGTGCTTCGATGAATTGTGCCTCGAGTCGCTTGCGCTCTGCGCGTTCTTCGACCTCATGGAGAACACGACGCACTGCTGGCCCCAGGCGGACGATCCGGTCTTTCAGCAGATAGTCGTCCGCTCCCTTTCGCATGGCCTCTACCGCCATTTCCTCGCCAATCGTGCCTGACACGATGACGAACGGAATATCGAGTTTGGATTGCTGTTTGAGGAGTTCCAATGCGCGAAGACCGTTAAACTCCGGCATTTCGAAATCGGAAAGGATGAGATGAAGGTCGCAAGTTAGCTTGGCAAGGTATTCGGCCTCTTTCTCCACTCGATGCCAGTCGAAAACAAATCCTGAGCGGCGCAATTCCATGACCAATAACTCGGCATCCACCGGGTTGTCCTCGACGATCAGGATTTGAAGTCTTTGTGTCATCTTATCCTTCGATTTGTGGCTGTTGATTGAGAAGCAGCCAATACATTCCCAAATTCTGGATGGCCTTGGCGAAGCCATCGAAATTGACCGGCTTGACGATGTAACTGTTGACCCCGAGCTTGTAGCTTTCCACGAGATCGGTCTGCTCTTTTGAGGATGTAAGCATGACCACGGGAATGGATTGAGTGCGCGGATCTCCTTTGATACGCCGCAATACTTCCAGCCCATCGACCTTGGGAAGCTTCAAATCCAGCAGAATGACTTTCGGGCTATTCTCGATTTTGCGGTCTATGTAGGGGCCTTCGCAAAAGAGGAAGGCAAGAGCTTCCTCGCCATCGCGGGCGACCTGAATATGGTTTGCGAGATTCGCCTTGCGTAGGGCGCGTAACGCCAGTTCAAGATCCTGAGAGGTGTCTTCGACAATCAGAATTTCGACAATATTGGTATTGCTCATGCTTTGGATTCGTCCTTTAGAGTGAAATAAAAACTCGCGCCGCGATCCAGTCCTGCTTCGGCCCAGACGCGTCCGCCGTGGCGGTTGATCACCCGTTGCACGATGGCGAGGCCGACGCCGGTACCCTCGAACTGATCCGTTGAATGGAGGCGCTGAAATACGCCGAATAGTTTGTGAACGTATCTCATGTCAAAACCGGCTCCGTTGTCGCGGACGAAGTAAATGGTCTCCTGCTCCACCTCGCAGCCGATTTCAATCAGGGCCGGATTGCGATGGCGGGTGTATTTGACGGCGTTGGACAGAAGATTCGTCCAGACTTGTTTTAAAAGCGCGCGGTCCCCTTGGCAGGGCAATAACTCACCAATTCTAATCTCGATCTGTCGCCCTTGCCGCTCCGAACTCAAATCTTCGATGACCGAACGCACCAGTTCAGCCGTGTTCACGGTTTGTCTATTCAACGAGGCGCGGCTTAAATGAGAAAATGTCAGAAGATCATCAATGAGTATGCCCATCCGTTGCGCGCCCTCACGGATCGTCTGTAAGTAATGCAGACCTTCCGGTGGCAATTGCGTCCCGTAATCCTCCAATATCGCCTGGGAAAAGCCATCGATGGCACGCAACGGCGAGCGGAGATCGTGCGATACCGAATAGGAGAACGCCTCCAATTCCTTGTTCGCCGCTTCGAGTTGGGCCGTGCGTTCAACCACTCGATCCTCCAGCTTAGTGTTGAGCTGGTTGATTTTCTCTTCCGCCGCCTTGCGCTCGGTGACATCGCGAGCCACTTTGGAAGCCCCAATGATTCTTCCTGCCTTGTCTTTAATGGGTGACACCGCCATCGAGATATCAATCAGGTGTCCGTCTTTGGCCAGCCGCAACGTGTCGAAATGCTCTACGCTTTCCCCATTCTCGACCCGAGTATTAATTTGTATCTCCTCTTGCCGACGGTCGAGGGGGATGAGTCGCGCAGTGTGGTGGCCAATCATCTCATTGGCGGTATATCCAAAAATCTCTTCCGCACCGATATTCCAACTGGTGATAACGCTGTTCAGGTCTTTTCCGATGATGGCGTCGCTCGAGGAATGGACAATCGCCGCCAATTGAGCCGAGGCCTCCTCGGCTTTCATTCGCTCACCGACGCCGCTGTTCAAAAAGAACAATGCCAGCGACAAAATGGTCAGGCTGACGAATACAACCGTCGGTAGAAGTAGAAAGGTGGCTGTAGAAATCATTTCGGATTTTTTCTCCCGAGTGACCAGAAGGGAGTCTTCTTCACCGCGTAGCGCTCCAAGCACCTGCTCGACATCGGCTGAAAGCCTCATGCCGGTCCCAAGGGCAATCATATGTTGGGCGGAGGCGAACCCTTGCTGTCGGCGAACGAGAATGGTCTGTTCCCCGAAGTCTGTGCGTTGGCTGATCAGGGGGGCGAGTTGATCGATACGCGGCTTTTGACGGGGGTTGTCGGCGGTCAGGCTGCGAAGATTCTCGATGCTTTTGCGAATTTCCGTCTTGATCTCTTCCCTGGATGCCAGCAGATGCTCGTCACCTAAGATGATGTAGCCGCGCTGGCTGCTCTCCAGTTCCGCCATTCCGGCTCGGACATCCCCAATCTCCTTGAGAACCTGATGAGTATGGCTCACCCAGGCGGCCGCGTCTTGTAATTCACTGGTGTAATTCCAAGAGACTCCGGCTGCTGTCAGCATGATCGCAATGGAAGCGATGAATCCAGTGGTGATTCTCTTGTCTAAAGACCATGCCAATCCCTTCTCGCCCTTAACGAGAGACAGCAATCCGATCCCCAGCAAAGCAAATCCCATCGCGGTATGCACCGCCATGCCAAAATAGTTCCACAAACGAAGATGGAACAGTACATTGGCAATTTGGCCAAAGGTCGCGACCCCTCCAAGTATGATCAAGGTTGCGCCCAGCCCCGACAGAATGGAAAATCTCAACCGGGACAATATCTGCTGCGACGCCACCGAGAGCGCACTCCCGACCAGAACAAAGCAAAACGCCGTGGAGGTCGACATTCGCCCGGGCAATGACGTCCTTATCGGTTCAGCGTCGCGAAACAGGAGTTCATCGATTCCTAGATTCCAACCCAAAAAGTATTCACCCAGCGTTAATGCTCCTAGGGCAACGGCTACAACCGCAAGCGCCACCGTACAAAAGCGAAGCGGAACATCGATCTTGTCCCGAGACAATAGCATCAGCGTTAGGCCACTCAGAGTCATTCCCAATGCGGTATTGGCCTTCATGGTGACCAAGCCCGGAAAAACGCTCTTTAGCAGGGGGACGTTCAACGCCCAGCCCAGCAATACGGCGATTCCGACAATGAACACAAACCCGCCAGCGATACGGGCAAACGCTTTTGGGTTTTGTGCGAACATTGTTGTCCCGAAAAAAATTGTTTTCCAACCCTCCTATTCTCAAACCGACTGATCGCAATGCGCCTGACGGCGCGTATTTTAGATGCGTCTGGAGATCAACCCATTTCCATCGGAAATCCGATGGATTGTCATAAGAATCAACTTCCCGAGTCCAATAGGATCGGTATTGGGGGCCCCTGAATAATCCCGCTAAGCAGCCTAATGGGGTATCTGCCCTTTTGCTCAACATGTCGAACAAAAGATGTCCTTACTCTGAATAATAAATTCCAACTGAGCTTCCCGTTCCGAGTGAAGTCCCTGCTGACGCTTCAATGCAGAGTAATATATGCGATACTTGGGTAGTCTACGGAAACCCTAGCGAATTGCAGTCATATTGACTTCCTCGGAGGACGCCAAATATTGCTGGGAGACTTATGGTGAATAATAGTTAGAGTGATTATGGTGCAAGGGCACAAGGGGCAGTCAGCACATGAAGCACCGCATTTTATTCGTCGACGACGAAGAACTGGTTCTACAAGGGTTGCAACGGATGTTGCGGCCCTTGCGACATGAATGGGAGATGGATTTCTTCGACAGCGGAGCGAAGGCGTTGCAGGCCATGGCAAAGCTCCCCTACGATATACTGGTCACCGACATGCGCATGCCGGTCATGGATGGGGCGCAATTGCTCAAAAAGACCATGCAGCTTCATCCCGCGACCATCCGGGTAGTTCTTTCGGGGCAGGCGGATCAGAAGATGATCCTGCAATGCGTGGAGGCGACGCATCAATACCTGTCCAAACCCTGCGATCAAGAGGCATTGATTGCCACGTTGCGGAGGGCCGCCCAGCTCAAGGAAAGCCTGCATAACGAGACGTTGCGAAATCTGATCGCGCGCCTTCAGTCGCTGCCCAGCAAGCCAAAGCTTTATCTGGAGATCATCCACTGTCTGCAACAGCCCAATGCCACAGTCGAGGATGTTGCCGGAATCGTGATGCGGGATCCCGCCATGACCGCGAAGATTTTGAAATTGGTCAATTCGGCCTTCTTCGGCCTTCCGCTGAAGATCGCCAGCATCAACGAGGCCATTTCCTATCTGGGCCTTGATACTCTCCGCTCCCTGGTGCTGTCGATCAGTGTCTTCGAGCAATTCGAGGGCATTGACAGCAGGGTCCTTTCTGTTGAAGCCCTATGGACTCATAGCTTCGAGGTAGCGAACGCAGCCCAGATTATCGCCGGTCTGGAAAACAGCGACAAGAAGACCAAGGATGAGGCTTTCATCGGCGGATTGCTTCATGATGCCGGAAAACTGGTGTTGGCGGCCAACTTCTCCGAGGAATACGAGAGATGCGTGAAAGCAGCCGCAGTGGCCGGGTCGAATCAAGCTGACTTGGAGGAACGCACCTTCGGATCAGCCCATTCCGAAATTGGAGGCTATCTCTTTGGTCTTTGGGGTCTGCCGATCGGGGTCGTCGAAGCGGTGGCCCTTCACCACTCTCCCTCCCAAAGCCAAGTCCTTGGATTCACTCCCCTGACGGCAGTGCATAGCGCCGATGTCCTCGTCCATCAGAAGCATCGGGACGGCCATGTGGTGGACTTTAACTTGGACAAACCTTACCTGGAAAAGCTGCGGCTTACGGAGCGGGTCGCCAAGTGGAAGGAAGCGATTTCAATATGATGAATCCCAAAGTTCTCTTCGTTGACGACGATCCCAACATCCTCTCCGCGCATCAGCGGAACTTCCGGAAAAAATTCTCGGTGGAGGTGGCTCTAGGACCCGCCGAGGGGCTGGCATTGGTGGGCAAGGGGGACCCCTACGGCGTCATCGTCGCCGACATGCAGATGCCGGGAATGTCGGGAATTGAGTTCCTGCTCCAGGTCCGGGAGCGGGCTCCCGAGACGGTTCGGATGATGCTGACGGGAAATATCGACCAGGAAACCGCGGTCGGCGCGATCAATCAGGGGAAGGTCTACCGGTTTCTCACCAAGCCCTGCTCTCCCGAGATGCTCGAACTTTCCATCGAGGAGGGGCTCAAGCACTATCAACTGATCACCGCCGAGCGGCAGCTCCTGGAGGATACTCTGGCGGGTAGCATCCGGATGCTGGTGGAAACCCTTTCGTTGACGGAACCTCAATCGTTCGGCACCGGGCAGAAGATTCGGGATTACACCCGCCGTTACCTGGCCGGGAATCCGGTGAGGGACGCTTGGGCCTTTGAGTTGGCGGGATTGCTCAGCCAGATCGGATTCGTCACCGTCCCTCCCGCCATCGCCGTCAAGGCTCGCAGGGGGGCGCCTTTGACAAAGGAGGAGGCGGAGATGGTGGCCCGCGTCCCGGCGATCGGTCACGGACTGATCCAGCACATCCCTCGCCTCGGCGAGGCGGCCCGGATGGTGCTCTACCATCAAAAAAACTATGACGGCAGCGGGGTTCCCCTCGACGCGGTGCGGGAAGGGGAGATTCCCCTGGGTGGGCGTCTCATCAAGATCCTAATGGAGCTGGTGTCCCATGAAGAGCGGGGCCTTTCCAAGGGGGCTGCGGTGCGGCAGATGTCGAAGGAACCTCATCGCTTCGATCCCGTCCTGCTCGAATCGGTGCGAAGCACCCTTCAGATCGAGGTGACGGAAGCTCCTCCTACTTCTCCCAATGGAGGTCCCCGGGAGGTTGCGCTATCCGAACTTCGGACGGGCGACCGATTGGCCGCCAACCTGACGACGCGAGATGGATTATTGGTGGTGGGAAGCGGCAGCGAAATCACGCCCCTGCTCTTGCAGCGAATTGCCAATTTCAGCACCGTCCAGGGGATCAAGCTGCCCATCTTTGTCCAAAATTAAAAGGACGAGCGTCATGACCGCACCCGTACCGATCACGGAAGATGGGACGGCTCATTTTTGGGGAAGGCTCTTTTGGGAGCGGTGGCAGCATCTTTCCCTTCGGTCTCAAATGTTGCTGGTGATTGTGATTGGCTCCCTTCTGCCGATGATTGCCGCCTGCGGTTTGCTCGCCTTTCAGACGGCGGCTTCTTTCCATAGGGAAGCGTTGGTCACCTTGGATCAGACCGTCGATGCGGTGACCGCCCTAATCGAGGGTGCCACCGGTCCGGAGGCCGTCCCTTACACATTCGCATCAGGAAAGAAGGCCCCCGGGCCGCCCCTGCCCGATCTTCAGGCGCTTTCCAATGAGATTCGCGCCATTGCCATCGGTAAGACCGGTTTTCCCTGCGTGATCGACGCGCAGGGAAGGATCGTAGCCGGTCCGGACTTCGCCCTGCGGGATTCTTCCGTATTTTCGTTCCTGGCAGGCATCAAGGGGCCAGGGGCCATCGTCTTGCGTAACGGCGAGGGGCGCCGGTGGATGATCAATATCGGACAGCCGATCAATGGGCTGCGTGCCGTGGCTCTCGAAAAGGAGCAGGACGTCATCGACCGTATCCATCGTTTTTGCCTTCAGATGGCGTTGGCGGTCGGGACTCTATTGATATTAATGGTATGGGCTTCCGTCTTTTTGATTTCCGCCATTCTTACTCCCGTCCAGGAGTTGAAGGAAGCGGCGGAAAAATTGAAGGAAGGCTCATGGAAAACTCGAGTCCGGATTCGGAGGCATGCTGAATGGGGCGCCTTGGGACGTGCCTTTAACGACATGGCTAGCCAATTGGGCGATCAATATCGTCAGATCGAAAAAGAAGTGCAAAGAAGGACGGCGCAGCTTTCCCTCGAAAACGCCGAACGCAAGCAGGCCGAGGAATCGCTGCGTTTGAAGCAAAACGAATTGGAGGCCATGAATGAGGCCTCCCCCCTGGGGATCTTTACCACCGACTCCCAGGGGCTCTGCACTTACGCCAATCAACTGCTGCACGATATCTTCGAGGGATCTCCCATCTTGGGATCGGGATGGGTGACTCTGATTCACCCCGAGGACCGTTCAGTGGTGGTCGAAAAGTGGCAGGCCGCTGTCCGGGAGAATCGCACGTTTGAAAGCGCCCATCGCATTCTTCCCAGACGCGACCGGGTTCGCTGGATCAGCGCCAAGGCCGCCCCCATGAAGGGGGCGTCAGGCATCATCGGCTATGTGGGTACAGTGGAGGACGTCACCGAAAGCAAGCTGGTGGAACAGCGGTTGATCGCGCAGGCCGAGCTGACCCGGGCGCTGGCTCATGCCCGGAAATTCGAGGACGTATATGTCGAGGTATTGCAATTATTTTGCGAGGCGGGCCATTGGGACCTTTGCGAGGTCTGGCTGATCGATTCCCGCGCGCAAAAGCTGACACTCTCCTGCATGTGGGGTGCTCCTTATCTTCCGCTTCAAGAAATCGAGCGCTTGCAGCAGGTTTCATCCTTTTCCTTGGGCGTGGGGTTGCCCGGGAAAGCCTTGAGTTCCAAGGAACCGGTCTGGATGCCCGATTTGGACGTAGAGACCGATTCGCATCTCAAAGCAATGGCCGGATATGGCTTTCGACACGCCTTGGCGATCCCCATGGTGTTAAGTACGGAGATCATCGGGGTGATCGCTCTCTACGCGCGTCGCAACATCGACTTCGATTCCCGCCTTCTCAAGGTGCTGGGCACTTGGAGCAGCGAGGTGGTCCAATTCATCGCTCGTATCGATGCTGAAAAGGAGCGTGGCGCTATGGAACTCGAATTAAGGCATGCCCAAAAGATGGAATCGATCGGGCAGCTCGCTGCCGGGATCGCTCATGAAATCAACACCCCGACTCAGTTCATCAGCGACAATACCCGCTTTCTCAAAGATTCGTTTCAGGACATCGGCCGCCTGATGAACCATTACGACCAGCTCCTGCAACAATCAAAGAAGGAAAACGTCTCTCTCGATATTGTTTCCAAGACGGAAGCCGTCGCCCGCGAGATCGATATCGATTATCTCAATGCGGAGGTGCCCAAGGCCCTTCAACAATCCCTCGACGGCTTGGAGCGGGTCAGCCGCATTGTTCGGGCCATGAAGGAGTTTTCCCATCCTGGCACCGGCGAAAAGACCTTGGTAAATCTCAACCAAGCCATCGAAAGCACTCTCTTGGTGGCGAGCAACGAATGGAAGTATGTGGCCGAGATCGAAACCCATTTAGATCCCGCCCTTCCAGTGGTTCGCTGCCTGCCGGGCGAAATCAATCAGGTCATCCTTAATCTTGTGGTTAATGCGGCGCAGGCGCTCGCCGAGATGCTGGGGGAAAACAGCCCGCGCAAAGGGAAGATATCAATCGCCACTGGGATCTGTGACGAATGGGCGGAAATTCGCATTGCCGATAGCGGCCCCGGCATCCCGGAAAAGCACCGCGCCAGGATCTTTGATCCGTTTTTCACCACCAAAGCGGTGGGAAAGGGAACTGGCCAGGGCCTCGCCATCGCCCACGCGGTCATTGTCGAAAAGCATGGCGGCACTCTTTCTTTCGAAACCGCTGAAGGCGTGGGTACCACCTTCTTAATTCGCCTTCCGATGGAACCCGGACAACCATGAATCCATTCCATAAAATCGGGCAGCGCCAATGCCTTCTCGGCTTGACCGTGCTAGCATGGCTAGGAGCCATCGCCACCGGCTTCTATTTTCTGACCCGTCACGAATTGGAGCCCGGCGCCGTCGCTTCCATCCCTTCGGAATGGCCCGCCTCCGTCCCCATTGTCTTTGATGGGAACCGCATGAATTTGATCCTCTTCGCCCATCCACGTTGTCCCTGCACCTCTGCCACCCTCGCGGAACTAATAAAAGTGATGACCCGGTGTGGGGACCGGGTGAGGGTTTCGATCTTCTTCTTTTCGCCGAAGGAGGAGGAGGGGTCCTGGCGGCAGACCGTTCTATGGCGCGAGGCATCGAAAATCCCGGGAATTACGGTTGCAGCCGATCCGGATGGAAAAATAGCGACCAGCTTCGGAGCCCTGACCTCCGGCCAAGTCCTGCTCTTCGATTCCAGGGGGGGGCTTTGCTTTTCCGGGGGCATCACCGGTTCCCGGGGGCACGAAGGGGATAACCCGGGTGCCGACGCCGTTACTGCGGCTATTTTGGGAAAAACCGGCACGCCTGTGCGGACGCCCACCTACGGCTGTTCACTATTGGGGTGGAGTCAAATCAAGCTGGAGACCCCATGAGGAAGATCCCCCTCGATGAGAGGAGGCCCTCGCAGGATTTGAGCGTTGTCCGGCGTTTCAACGAGATGCTACGGCTCATCCATGTCCGGACCGATCGCTTCTTCGCTCGGTTGTTGCTCGTCCAGTGGGTGGTATGCGTCCTACTGGCGGTGGTGGTTTCGCCCTTGAGCTGGGCGGGACGTGTTTCCTCGGTCCATCCTCACATATGGGCCGCCCTACTTCTGGGGGGAGCTATCAGCCTTTATCCAGCCTGGATGGGCATGAACCGGGCAGGGGAGGTGCTGACCCGCCACCTCATGGCGATCGCCCAGATGCTGACGTCATCCCTGTTGATCCACCTGACGGGAGGGCGGATCGAATCCCATTTCCATATCTTTGGTTCCTTGGCCTTCCTAGCCTTCTATCGCAATAAACCGGTCCTCGTCACCGCGACGATCGTGACCGCCGCCGACCATTTTTTGCGGGGCGTCTTCTGGCCTGAGTCGATTTATGGTGTCTTCGTCGCCTCCCCCTGGCGTTCGGTGGAACATGCCTTCTGGGTTCTTTTTGAGGTCGGCTTTCTTTGGGCCTCGATCCGTTGGAGTCTTTCCGATCTTTGGGAGGTCGCCAAGCGCCAGCTCGTCCTTGAAGGAATGAACCATGAGATGGAGGGAAAGATCGAAGACCGCACCCGGGAACTGAAGGAAAGCGAAAGCCGCTTCCGCAACCTGTTTGAGGAATCGCCGATCGGCCTTTATCGGGCCGCTCCCGATGGGACGCTGCAATTGGTCAATCCTACCCTGCTGAACATACTTGGCTTCGCCTCGGTTGAGGAGCTGTGTGTGGCCCAGCGCCTTTGGGAAGGCAACCCTGTCCATAAGGAACGCCATACCCTCCTCCAGGGAATGGCTGAAAAGACCGCCTCGCAAAGCCAGGATACCATTTGGCCCCGGCAGGACGGTTCCTCCTTGGTCGCACGGGAGATCGTCAAGCCGTTCCGAGACGAGAACGGCAGGGTTCTCTATCTCGATGGGTCGGTGGAAGACATCACGGAACGGCGCACCATGGAGACGCAACTGAGGCATTCACAAAAGATGGAATCGATCGGCCAGCTTGCCGCCGGGATCGCCCATGAGATCAATACGCCCACCCAATTTATCAGCGACAATACCCGCTTTCTCAAAGAAGCCTTCCAGGATGTGCAAACCCTTCTGGAAAAATACGACAGATTTTTCCAGGCGGTCAAAGAAAACGAGGTCTCGCCCCGTCTGATGACGGAAGTGGAAGAGGCGGTGGCGGCTGCCGATGTTTCCTATCTTGCCTTGGAAGTTCCCAAGGCCATCGGACAATCCCTCGACGGCTTGGAACGAGTGAGTCGCATCGTGCTCGCCATGAAAACCTTCTCACATCCTGGCTCGCAGGAAAAGAAGCGGATCGACCTCAACAAGGCCATCGAAAGCACCATCATCGTCGCGAGTAACGAGTGGAAATACATCGCCGAGCTGAAAACGGAGTTTGATCCAAACCTTCCGTTGGTGCCCTGCTTCCCCGATGAGATCAATCAGGTGGTCTTGAACCTATTGGTCAACGCGGTCCACGCCATCGTCGACGTAGTCGGCGAGAATTCCAGCATTAAGGGCCTTATCACGGTCCAAACAGGCGTTCAGGATGGATTTGCCGAGATCCGCATTTCCGACACTGGCAGCGGGATTCCCGAAGCCCATCGAAACAAAGTCTTCGACCCCTTCTTTACCACTAAGCAGGTAGGCAAGGGAACCGGCCAGGGCCTCGCCATCGCCCACGCCGTAATCGTCGAAAAACATGGGGGAACTATCTCTTTTGAAACAACTTCTGGTGAGGGAACCGTCTTTTTGATCAGACTCCCCCTCGATTTAAAGTCAGTCTCGTGATCGCGGACCACTCCGTTGAATCGATTGAAAAACGCCCAAAACCCTCCAAAATGAAAAATTACTCTGAGCCCCACAAGGTTCGAATTCTATCGCCCTGATTTCTCCTCTCTTCCGCCATCCCCTCGATAGCCCGGCATAATACAGGTCCCTGAATCTTACTCCGGCTTTCTCGAAAGTGAGGTCAATTTGTGCGCTGGATCCCCTTCGAATCGCATGTTTTCGATAAAAGGGGTAATTCGCTGTTTCTCTCTAAAACAAAGCAACGGCTCATTTGCGGCCAATCCATGCTGAAATCGAAAAACCAACGGCGTGCTGACTGGCGGGGCTCGGATCTATGGATTAATGTAGGTTTCCAACAGAATCATGCCCTCTATTTCCTCCGTCACCGATGCGACTTTTGACC
>FSXO01000417.1_pt1 | contig 19529 bp, 10 predicted proteins | sample 1638291 | NCBI WGS metagenome assembly FSXO01 (sample SAMEA3914788, study PRJEB12502) | metagenome | biome: forest; material: soil | place: Canada | collected 2011-07-03 | depth 0.1 m
GGCTGGCGGCGTAAAGTCGACCGTGCCGCCCACGTTACGTGTGATGGCGCCAAGCGCCAAAGTTGTGCCAGCACCGCCGTTACTATTAACTACGACTGCGTTGGAACCGGGATTAACCGTCAGCCCGTTAAGCGTCTGGCTGGTGGTCACCGTGGTTGCCGCCGTCGCGACCGTCACTCCAGACTCCGCGGCAGTCGTGAGGGAGTTCAATGTCACGTTGTTTCCATTGATCGCTGTGATGAAAGTACTGGCAGGAATTCCCGTGCCCGTAATGGCCTGGCCCACCACCAAGCCCGTCGTGCTCGGCAGAGTGATGATGTTGACGTTGGTGGCGAAGGAAACCGACTGCGAAGTCGCGGTTCCGCTGGAGCGGCCGATAAGATCAAACGCACCGCCGCCGAGGACAAGCGCCGAACTGCTGCTGATATAGTTGCTCAAGGTGGCCGTGGAAGCCAATACGCTCGGGGAGCCGAGCGAAAGATTTTCCGCCAGCGTGCCACCATTGACCGTGGTTGCCCCGGTGTAGGTATTCTGTCCGCCGATATTCCAAGTGCCAGTACCGGTCTTGGTCAACGAAGTCGAGCCACCCGTGCCATCGGCCAGGATGGGTTCCAGGAAATTCGCTCCGGTATTGTTGCCGGTCAGCGTGAGCGTGCGCGCACCGCTGCCCGAATAAGCGATGGCATTGGCCGCGCCGGAACCGTTGCCGGTGAAGACGAATGGCACGGAGCCCGAACCGTCGAGCGTGCCGCCGTTTTGCGTCAGGGTGAAGAGACGGTCCGTGGTGTTGCCCGCCGCCTGGCCGTTACTCGCGGTCGTACCAGTGAACTGCAGCGTACCGCCGTCGAGGATCAGGCTGGCCGCCGCGTTGTTGGCCGTACCGAGAGAGTTGGCGTATCCCACCGCGAGAGGAGTTGTTCCCGCCCCAGTGGTTGCCGACGCCACAGTAACTGCATTTGAACCGACGCCGTTTACGACAGCGTCTCCCAAAGGAAACAGCGTGCTTCCATATAACGTCTCGCCGGCTATTGCGGTAAAAGTGCCGTTCGTGGGAATCACAGTTAGACCCGTAGTGATCACGGCCTCTACTTGGAGACCGGCGTTTCCGGCACCACCATTGGCGATGGTGTTAATGTTCAGGACACCGCCGCTGATCGTGGTAGCTCCCGCGTAATAATTCAGGCCGCTCAGGGCGACCGTACCGGAACCGATCTTGGTCAGGCCACCGGGAGCACCGAGCGAGACTCCAGCCTTGATGCCGCCGGTGCCGCCTAAGACACCACTGATCGTGCCACTGGAAACCGTACTGCCGGTCGTAGTGTTCAGGATACCGTTCTGGACTGTGCCGCCGTTGAGGACCAACCCGGCTAGAGTGAGATTATCCTGGATAGTGGTATTTCCAGGTGTGGACTGAAGTCCGCCAAGATCGAGCACGCCGGATCCGTTGACCGTGACGCTACCCGAGCCGATGGGCTGGGTGCCGAAGGCACCCCCGGTGATCGCCGCGCCGGAGTTGGTCGCGGTGGCAACGTTATTCACGTAAACCGTCGTTCCGTTGATGGCCGTGATGGTGCTCGAAGTCAGACCCGACGTCGCGATGGTTTCGCCCACGTAGAGTCCCGCCGCGTTGGAAACCGTGAGGATGTTCGATCCGACCGTATCCGACGCCGTTGCGCTCAAGGTTCCACCAAGGCTCTGCTTAACCACCAGCGTGGTGCCATTATTGATATTGGTGCCGCCGCTGTACGCGCTCGAATTGCCAATAAAGGTCGTGGTGCTGCCGGGGAGATCCGTTTCAACCGAGCCGAAATTAGTGGCGTTGGTGCCAACAATATTGCCGAAGGTGTTGAAGCCATTGGCGGCGCTGCCCGTGCCGGACCAATCAAAAGCAAGGACGCCATAATTTGTGATGGTTTGACCGGCAAGCAAACCACCGCTAGTACCGCCGTTACCGATTTGCAGCGTTGCGCCGTTATCGATAGTGACCGGACCTGCAGTGCCGCTAATCGTGGTGCCGGAGCCGAGGCCGCCGCCGCCGACAAAGGCGAGCGGGCTCGAAGTGGATGCGGTGCCGCCGGTGCCGGCGACGTTGATTCCCACCGTGCTGCCGTTGATCGAGGTGATGAAATAGGTATTAGCACCCAGAAGGGTGCTGTTCACCACTTGCTCGCCGACGAACAGATTCGCCGTATTGCTGACGTTGGTGATGGTCGTACCGCTAACGGTGCCTGTCACCGACGACATAGCAGGCGCGACATTTCCCGCTACGATGAGCCGGCCCTGCTCCAAACCATAGCTACCGATGTTACCTTCCGAGTTGGTGAGGAGCACCGTGCCCGGTCCGGATTGACTTGTAAGTAGGCCGCCCGATTCGATGACGTTATCGATTTCCAGGATTCCGCTCGGATTATTCTGATAGAATTCCCTGTTGCCCGACGACTTCAAGGGCGTGCCGGTGATCAAGGAGAGGTTGTTTCCGACCGCGGAAGTGACGAGAATATTTGACACAGGGGTGGCCGCATTGCTCGTGGTGGCATAACTGAGGGTGTCGGCCTCATTGCTGTCATTAAACCGGTCGATGGTGGAACCCGTACTGCCCGTGATCACGCCGATGCCGCCAAAGGTCTGAACATCGTAGGCGCCAGCGACGCCGCCGCTGGGTTGGGAATATGGCCCCGCGCCGGCAAAAGAGCCGTTAACAAATACCGGCGTATACGCATCGATATAGGTAGCGGTAGTGAGGGTCCCCAGCCCGACAAGCTTGTTGTTAGCGCCGGCCAGTTCATCGACCACTGCGAAGTCATTTCCGTTGATCGTGATCGCCGCAGTGCCACTGAGGAAGGGCATCTGGTATCCAGAAATGAAGGCACCGAAAGAGCTCCCGGTGGCGGTGGGGTTGGCAAGGGTAACCGTGCCGTTCGTCGGGATGTTGAAATTGAGAGAAGTTCCCCCACCCTGGTTGGGGGCATAGTTAAGATTGGCGATATTAAGGGTTACGGTGCCACCGCTTGATCCAGCAACCAGTGAGATGTTATCCGCACCGCCGTTATTGAAATTTGAGCCATTGGTGACACCCAGACCGAGGGTACCAATTGTTTGGACGGTGTTCCCGCCGTTGACTCCCTGGATGACGAGGTTGGTGCCTCCGGAATTCACAGAAGTGAGCGTGGTATTCAGATGTGCAGCGCCAAAAATTGAACCGAGGAAAAGCGCGGCCGAGGGAGCGTTATTGAACTGGAGGGCGGCCGAACTTCCCGACGTGGTCGTCAGCGAGGTCGTGAACGACGATGAACCGGTGATGGCCGTAATCGTGCCGATGGAAGTTACCCCGCCGATTTCGACGGCGAAAACCTCGCCTCTTTCCAATTGGCTCGTATTGCCCGAGGCCAAGGTGACCGCTCCACTCGACACCGTCGCACCCGTCGTCGATGAGCCCGCCGTGTCGATAATGGCCGTACCGACATTCGGGTCGGTAGAGTTTCCGTCGTTGGTGACGGTGGGAGCCGTGGCGACGGTAAAGGTCGTGCCGCTTGAACCGGACACCGCTGTAACAATCGAGGCGAGACCGTCGGACCAGATGTAATCGCCCACAGCGATATTATTGCTGGCAATCGTGCCGCTCTTCAGCGTGACGGTGTTGCTGCCGCTGGTTGTGCTGACCCCGCTGGCAATGGGTGCCATGACACCATTATAAAGCATGTTGCTGGCGGGGGCGGCCGTGGCGTTGTAGTTAAGGACAACGTTGCCGTTATTGACAATGTAGCCGTTTGAATTCGACAAAACGTTGCCGAGGGTAATCGTGGCGGGATTCTCAAAAATAACTTCGCCCGGTCCGGAAACGGTGCCGTTATAATTGACACTGGTATTTTCATCAAAGATCAGGGTGGGGGCCAACACCTGAGTGCCGGCCGCGGCAATACCCGTACTATTCGTGCTAACCCCGTTGAAGGTCACGGCGCTCGAGCTCGAGATGGTACCCGTCGCCCCGCCGTTGCCCAATTGCAGTGCTCCACCCGCGTTGATGGTCGTCGGCCCCGTGTAAGTATTGGCACCAGTCAAGACCAACGCAGCGTTGGGAGGGGTAGACCCAAACCCAGCACCGGAGCTTACGCCTATATTGCCAACAGTCAGACCGGTCGTGTGCGACGAGCCGTCCTGAATCACGCCCGCGAAGGTGGTGCTTTGATTTAGGTCAAATTCCGAGAGGACAGCCGCGGAAGAGCCGTTATTGGTGATAACGCCGCCCGTACCCGCAAGGGATAGGACGGAGTTGCTGTTACCATTAAGATCAACCGTGCCGCCATTGACCACCAGCGCGTCGCCGGAAATGACCAGGCCCGAATTTGAACCGGTGCCGAGCGCGCTCGTGCTGCCCAGGACCAGCGCTCCACTATTGACGGTGGTGGTGCCAAAAAAGGCATTGGTGCCCGAAAGGGTCGTCGTGCCCGTGCCGCTGAAGGTGAAATTGATAACATTCTTATTATTCCCGGTGTCGGTCACGACGGCTGTGTCGAAATTGCCGCTCAGGGTGTTGTTGCCATTATTGGTAAAGGTGTATGCGGTAGTGCCCCCGGAAACCGTGGTGCTGCCCGTGATCGCCACCGTGTCATTCGCACTCGTCCCGGTGCTGTTGTTGAAGTTGAACGCCTGGGTGGCATCGATCATGTTCGAGGTATTGCCGGTGATCGTTACAGCATTTGCATTCGTGAAAGTGAGGGTTTGAGCACCACCCGCCGTTATGCCACCAGCACCGAAGCTTACCGCTCCCGAGCCGCTGAAAGTAGAGGTGCTGCTGGCCGAATTAGTGAAGCCGTTGTTGAAGGCCAGGTTGCCCGTGCTGGAAATGGCTTCGTTTCCCGCCATCGAAATTCCGAGATTAAACGTCTCCGTGTTGCTGGTCGTGTTTGAGATTGCACTGCCGCTCGCGAGGAAGGAAAGGGATGCGCCCGTGGTCGTGCCGATCGTATAGGCGCTGCCACCGGTGGTGAAGCTGATGCCAGCGATGGACAAGGCCCCGCTAAGATCATCATTCAGTGAATACGTGTTACCAGAGACCCCAAAAGACAAGCCATTAGTAGCTACCGGAACAACGCCGCCACTCCAGTCAGCAGTCGAACTCCAATTCGCACCCGTGCTCGTCGTACTCCACGCATCAGTGGCCGCTTGAGAGATCGAAGGATGGAGCATTAACCCCGAGACAAGGCTGGCGGAGAAAAATCGGAACATCCATACGGAGCGAGTGTTGTTCATAAAGGGAGTTGTTGTGGGAAAACCAGCAAGCGGTGAAATGATCGGCGGTCCTAAAGGAAACGGTTACGCTAAAGGAATCGGTTACGCAAGACTAATCTTCGTCCGCGTAAATGGCAATAACAAAAGATTGCGATTTTACTGTGCGAGCGATTAGCCAAAACTCCACGCTGCCGGTGTGCAGCGAAACCAGAATAACGTGCTATCCCTAAGCTGTTGATCTTTAATTTATAAAGACTTCTTCCACTCATTCGCTTCAGGCCTGTTCTAGAGTTCAGGCATTTGCTGCGAGAAATGAAAAACGAGCAAATCCTTCGATTTCGTCGGTATAATCTGGCATGGACGCGTGCCGTGGGACCGATTTTTTACGCAGAGGGCCGAATCCTAAACTGGTCACAGGGCGATTCGGATATGAAAATCGGAGTGGATTTTGTTAGCCCCTTCGCCTTGAAGCAGGCGGACAACCGCTCGAAGGAGCATTGGAGCACGCGACTTTCACTCCAGGGCCGCCTTGCTTCCAAGCGTTTTGACTACGACATGTAACCGGTATCGCCAAACTACGGTGAAGGCATCAGAGCGACGACTCCTGTCATTCCAACAAGTTTGATGCTCTACGCCGCGCTCCAGTCAAAGACGAGTGAGAAGATCGCATTCTTGTCGTCGCGCATGGCGAAATAAGCGGAAGGTGCCTCCTCAAAGCTAATGACTTGATCAAGAAAATTAGCCGCCTTGATCTGGCCCCGGCGAATGCCCTCCACTGCTTTTTGGCGATCGTCCCAACTGCGGTCGCCCGGGGTCAAAATGGTGACACCTTCGCCCGGAAAGAAGCTGTGGGGATTGACCGACACATCGCTTTGATAAGTGGCCTGCATCACCAGACGAGGCCACTTTCCAACGTGGCTGCCAATCGGTTCTCCACGATAATAGCTACTACCGGATGCACCCCGCGGCTTGGGCCGCACGAGGCTGTAAGCCAACATGACCCCGGCGGATACGCCCGAGCTTTCAACCACGATGTCGGCCCCATCATTCAGCAAGGCACGGATCCTATCGCCAGCGTTGGGCTCGGAGCCCTTGATGGCGCAAGCGGCTCCCCAGGCCATGGCTCGATCCAGCCGGCGCTGCTCGAAATCGCTGACAATGACTCGGCAGCCGCGGGCATGAAGCCAGGAAGCGGAAAGGGCACCGATCAAGCCCTGGCCGATGACGACAGCCGTTTCTCCCGCCACGGGCGCGGCGGCCTCGATCCCGCGGAGGGAGATGGACGAGAGTTCCGCAATGACGTAATCGAGGGGTTTGGCACCGGGCGGAAGCAGCACCGGTCGATCCTCGCCAGTGGCAGGGAAGACGTGGTGGCTGGCATGGCCACCGCAGGCCGCCTTGATCACCGGAATAAACCGGGGACACGACCGGCCCGTGATCAGATCGCCGATCCGGTACGCGGTCACCTTTTCGCCAACGGCGGTGATTTCCCCAATCGTGGCATACCCTGGAATCAAGGGAAAACGACCACTGCCGGCCAAGGTACGCAACTCGGTTCCGGAGGAAACCATGGTGTAGAGCGACTTGACTACCACATCCTCTGGCCCGCACTCGCAAAGATCAAACTCCTCGATCCGGACTTGATTGGGAGCAGGGAAGACAACGGCTTTGATTCGATTCATAAATGGAGTTCCAATATAGATTGGAGGCGTGGACTCCATCAAGCGAAACCGGTCTCGCTTCGCTTGGCAAACGCCATATTATCGGATACAAACCCCTCCTTAAGCCGCTGTCTCATCCATGACCTCAACCTTTCCTCCCCCGTCCTCCGCTGATTTCGCGCGTTTTGACCGCCGCGCTCAGGAGGGCGAGTCCCTGCAAGTCGTTTTTCTCGGAGGAAGTCTCACGTGGGGAGCGCGCGCCACCGACCCGCAACTCACCTCTTACCGTGCCCTTGTCGGCCAACGCCTGCGCGACTTTTATCCCAAGGCGCGTTTTACTTTTTGGGACGCCGCGATTGGCGGGACTACTTCCCAGCTTGCGGCTTTTCGCCTGCAACGCGACGTCCTGAGGCGCAAACCTGATCTCGTCTTCATCGATTTCAGCGTTAACGATGGCGCATTTGATCTGGAGCTCGAACGTCTCGCCTCTTACGAATCACTCGTTCGCCGGGTCATCCTTGAAGCGGGCGCGCCGGTCGTGCAGATGATTTTGGGACTTAAACAAGACCTCGCCGCAACGCCGAAGCAGCCACGACCGATCGATCGAGCTCACAAGGAAATTTCCCTGGCCTACCAAACCGGCATGGGTGACGCGGCGACCTGGATGCGCAATCTCTTTTTAGCCGGCAACGCCGACCCGGACCAGTGCTGGCCCTACTTTCCCGATGTTACCCATCCTGGTGACAAAGGCTACGCGCTCTATGCCGAGGCGGCCTGGAACGGTTTCCGCGAGGCGGTCGACCAGGGGAAAGTCTGTCGTGGCCCGGAAAAGATGTTGCATCCGGGGACATACATGAACTGGGTTCGTCAACCCTTGTGCGGGCTCAAATCGCCTCGGAAGGGATGGAAGACCGGCCTTCCCCATGCGATGGGTTCCGCATTCGATTTCTATATGTCGCGCTGGCTGGATGACGTCACCATCGCGGCATGGGGAGCAGACCCGATCCGGCTGGAATTTCAAGGCTCGATGGTGCTGCTTTTCGGCGAGGCTACGACGCTTTCAGGCCAGCTTCGCGCGAAGATCGACGGCGAACCAGCGACCGGACAAAATCCGGATGGTATTTATAAAGCCCACTGCGCGCAGGGGAACATGCATTGGGTGCCCGTCCTTGCCCAAGGTCTCGACCCAGCAAAAAAGCACCTGCTGGAGCTGTTCCCTGTGCTCACTGAGGGTCAGGAATTGCGGATTGAAAGCATCTGCGTGGCCGGGGCACATGGCGCCTCCATCGAGGAGGCGATTTAGTTCATGATTGAAATCCCTCCATGGGCTGCCGGCATTCTGCTCATCACCACTCTTGCCGCGATCGCGCCGCTGCGGGCGGACTCGTTGATTCATCCCCAGGACGTGGTGGCGGTGTGCGATGATTCGTTCGCGGGGCGAACGCAGAGTTCCGTCGACATCGCCGATTACCTTTTGATGTGCCAGCCGGTGCCGGGAGTCCGGGTAGTCCAGCTCGGCATGAACCGGGAAACGATCGAGCTGTTCATGAAGCGAGCGGAGAACGACGTGGCGCCCTTCCAGCCGAACGTTGTGATTACGTCCTTGGGCACGACCGACGCCCAAGTTAGCGAGCTAACCCCGATTGCACTTGGAATTCACGCCCGCTACCGCGCGCAAACGATTGATATTCTTAAAAAAATGGGAGCGCGCACTATCGTGTTGGCTTCGACCGGGTGTTATGATTCTTCCCTCCCTCCCGACTCAACGGGAGACGCCACCACATGGAATAAGAACCTGGGTATTCTTCGGGACGCTGACCGTCAGGTTGCCGCCACGACCGGGGTGGTTTTTGCGGATCCCTTCCAAGTCATGCTTAATGCCATGCCCAAGGCCAAGGCGAAGTATGGCGACAAATATTCCTTTAACATCGGGGACGGCATCCGCCAGGCCGGAAGCGGGCAATTGATCAGGGCCTATGCCTATCTCAAGGCGCTCGGGTGTGACGGCGGGATCGGCACGATCACGGTCGATTTGGCCACGAATTCCGCGCAAGGCACCGACGGCCAGCGGATTCTTTCCTGCGTGAATGGCAGCGTGGAAATCGAAAGCACGCGCTATCCCTTTTGTTTTTCCGGCAGTCCCGAAAGAGCGGATTCCACAAGCGGGGCCACTGCATTTTATCCGTTCAACGATGATCTCAACAGATATCTCCTCGTCGTAAAAGGCCTGCACGGTGCCAACGCGAAAATTACTTGGGGAGCCGAGAGCCGCACCTTCCCGACTGCGGAACTGGCCAAGGGCGTTAATCTCGTCGACGCATTTGCCGCGCATACACCCTTTGATGCGACGTTTGCCCAAGTCGAGGCGGCTGTCTGGCGGCAACAGGAGCCACAGTCCACTTATGAGCAATTTTTCTTTCATAATTTGGCCGACTACAAAGTGATGGTGGCCGACCATGCCGCTTCGGTGGACCAGCTGGCTGCAGCGATCATCGCACAGGACAAGAGTCTCGCCGCTGAAGCCGCCGCACTGGTCGTACCTGTACGCCACACGCTCAAGATCGAGGACCTCCCTTGAAAGCCCCGAAACAAATACTCCTGCGCGCTCTTCTTGCGCTCTTCCTGGTTTCATCCGCGCTGAAGGCCGAGCCCCTGCTGCAGCCCAACGATGTCGTTGCGATCTGCGGCGATTCGATCACACAGCGGCAGGTCTATTCGGCTTACATCGAGGACTATCTCCTCATGTGCCAGCCCGTGACGGGAATTCGCACGGTCCAGTTCGGATCCAATGGCGCGGGCGCTTACGTGCTTGGGAAACGAACACCTCGCGATCTCGCCTTTTTCCATCCGACTGTCGCGACGATGATGTACGGCATGAACGATGGCCAGTACAAGCCACTGAACGACGAGCGGGCAAATGGCTTCCGGCAGGGCATGCTCGGCTCCATCGATGCGTTGAAGAAGATCGGGATTCGCACCATCATCGTTGGTTCCCCGAGCTGCGTCGATTGGGTCAAAAACCCCGAGGGGCGGAAGATGTACAACGGAACGCTGGCCGGCTTGGGCGACATCTCGCGCACGATCGCGCAGCAGCAAAGCCTTCCCTTCGCGGACATCCACGCGGCGATGGGCGACGCCATCGCGAAGGGCGAAGCGGCCGTGCCTGGCTTCAATGTTGGCGGAGATGGCACGCATGTGGGACCGGCCGGGCATCTCATGATCGCCTATGCCTTGCTCAAGGGCATGGGCCTCGATGGCGCGGTGGGCACAATCACGGTTGATCTCGCGACGCACAAGGCCGAGGGTTCGCCAGGCCAGAAAATCGTGTCGATCAGCGGCGGGTCGGTTGAGATCGAAAGCACGCGCTATCCGTTTTGCTTCCTGCCCAACCCCCCGAACTATGCCGCGAATATCACCGCCGCGGGTGCCCTCCCCTTTCTTCCGTTTAATGCAGAACTCAATCGTTACCTGCTCGTAGTCCACGGCCTGACCTCGGCCCGGGCCACGATCACATGGGGCGGGCAGAGCCAGGTGTTCGCCCGCACCGATCTGGAAAAGGGAATCAATCTGGCAGACTGCTTCGCGGCCGAGAACCCATTCTTGACCGCTTTTGCCAAGGTTGATGCCGCGGTGCATCAGCAGCAGGACCAGGAAACCAGGGCAACGTGGGAATATTTCGCCGATGCGAATGACGCCTTGCGCCGCGCGATTCCTTCCCAGACCTCCGTGCTGGACCAGATACAGGATGCCGCCATCAAACGGTGTGATGCCCTGGCCAGCGCCGCGGCCGCCCAGGTGGTCCCTGTCCGTCACACGATTCTCATTGAAGGTCTTCCTTAATGAGCGCCGGCGCTTCCTAGTTAACGGTCAGACTCAATTTCTGCCCCGCATTCAGGAGAATATTCGCTCTAAAATGTAGAGTGAGACGACTACCGTCCAAACTCGATGCAAGCGGTACGTCTTTGCCGTCGATCAGGGCCTTCACATTCTGGCCCTTCCCTCCCTGCGGCAACACGAGACTGAGCGATTTGAGACTTAGCGTGCCGTACTTCAAGGCGAGGGCAGCGTTCATTCCCGTGCCGGCATATTTCTGACTGAAGCTGCCCCAGCCCGCCGCGCTGGTGAAGGCAGCCTTGAAATTCTCCGGCCCAACGCGCGGCGCTAAAGCCATGGCATCCTTGGGCCCATCGTATTCGAATCCGCAGGCCGCTACGAAAACACCATAGCTGGCCATCGCGCGGCTATAATGAGTACCACACTTGACTTCGCCCCAGAGATTGCGCTTCGAACCGTCGTACCGCTCGTTGATGGTTTTGATCTCCGCCAACGCCTTGTCTACCAGGCCGTCCCGCATCATCAGCGCCGTTTCCTCATACTCCGAACCTGTCCAGCTTTCGTTATCATAGGCCGAGCACATGACGTCGCCCTTTGCTAAGGCATCCACGGCGCCTTTCTAAGTGGCAGATAAAATCACGGAGTTCTATCCGATTGTCACTGACGTCTCTGTTGCAACTTTCTCGCTGTCTGCCTGTTCAATAGGACTCCTCCCTTCCCATGAAAAACCGCTGGCTTCCCCGTCTTTTCTATGCAGCGGCAGGATATCTTTTCCTTCTGGTTCTCCCGGGTTTTGCTTCGGGAGATCTAAAGGCAGTCGCTGGGGGATCGTTGCATCTGGCCGCTCAAGAGAGTTTGTCCGATGTTACGTTGCGCGGCTATGGCAAGGTCTCCGGCACACTTTTTATCTCGCCCAATGCGAAACCGGTTTCGCTTCTCGCTATCCATTGCGAAAGCAGGGCTAAGGCCCAAATTCTCCAAGCCAAGTATCTCTCCGATCTAGGCCTCCTGCCCGGGGTGATTTCCCTAAAAATCCCCACCCAGCGGGGATATCTTGCGGCAAGACAGGTGCAGGGCCAGGGAGATATCGCCGCGATCCGAAGCGATGCCGATGTCTTCGTACTTGCCGCACCGGAGGCTGACGACATCGCCGCCATGGTGAAAGAAAACCTTCCCGCCACGTTAACGATCGAAGCGAGCGATGCTACGGAAGCGGAGGCCGGCGTACCCATGTATCTCGATCGATGGGATCGCTATGGAATGCGATTCTACTACGGGCCCTTCACGACGCCAAAAAGTACGAACGATTTCAAGTCGGCGTACGATCCAATGGGCGATTTCAATTTTGCGCGCGACGAAGGCAATTGCGGCCTGGTGCTTTGGCAAACCCCTTTTCCAACTGAATCGGCGGAGGGCATTCTGAAAACGCCGATGTGGGACTGGATCGTCGGGCAGGGCCGGAACCAGGGGATGCCGTTCGGCATCAATCTCAGCATGGGTGTGCCTTGTTCCTTGTACAATCGCTACCGTGAACAGTGGACCAACACGCAACCCCAATACCTGGGTGGATACTACGGCCTGCTCAGCCCGGATGAAGGAATCTTCTCTTGGAATTCGATCACCGGCCGGGACGCGCAATTTGCGGTGTTGCAGCAGACCATCTCTCAATTCGGCAAGGTCGATAATATCGTCAACTGGCTCAACCCCGACGGTGAAATGGGACACGGGGCACCGGACAACCTGGTCGACTACGGCCCGACGGCGGACGCGGGTTATCGTACCTTCTTAAAGTCGAAATACGTAACGGCGGAGGCGGTGTCAACCCGCTGGTTCGGCGATCCGACGCGTCTTCGCTCGTGGGACGACGTGCACGTGCCGGAGCTGGCTTCGTTCCTGGGCTGGGGTAAAGACGCGGTCGATTTGACCGGAACGTGGAAGGTCAGCAGCGATGCCGCAGCAGGCCCGGGAACCGCAGCACCGAGCTTTGACGATGACGCTTGGCCCACGATGACTGCGCCGGGTGATGCCATCGGAATTCTGCTTCCCCATAAACCCGTGGTCCTACGCCGCCACATAGCCATCGACCCTGCATGGCGAAAGGCCCACGACCACATCTGGCTCTACGTCTTTGATCTCAGCGATACCCGCGGCATCACGAGCCCTCTCACCCGAGCCTTTCTCAATGGCACGGAGCTGGCCGAGACAGTTCCTGCCGAACCGCGCTCTCAGGCCCATTGGGGCGCCTACGATGTCTCGTCGCTGTTGCAAGCCGGCGACAACACGGTGGCGGTGGATGTGCCGCAGGGCTTCTTCAATTACCGCGTCTACTTTTCTCCGCAGGCGCCGCGGGGCTATCCCGATCTCGGGCCGCAACTCAATGCCCAGTGGGCCGATTTTATCGACTGGGGTTCGTGGTCGCGGGCCAATGCGGTCCGGCGCGGCGCGCAAATGATCCGCCAGGCCGACCCGAACCGCCCAATAACATTCATGTCGCCCGATTCTTACGCAGCGGATATCAAGACCGTTTGCGAGGATTACGGCGGAGTCTTCCACAACACCGGCTACATGGCCGGTGTTTGGGCCGACTTCCACTGCATGGAAATGGAAAGCTCCAACCTGCCGACCGACCTGGAACCGGGTTCTGGTGCGAAAACGCTGACTGAATTCAAGGGCTTCCTGGGCCGCTGGAGCACGGAAGGAATTCAGGGCGTCGATTATTTCCAGCATATCGGCGACGTGGAATGGAATCCCGAAATCAAAAGCTATTTTCACGACACGATCAATCTCTGGCACCTGATCGGCAAATATCACGTGCCCAAGGCGCAGGTCGCGCTGCTTTCCAGCGACCGGGTCAACCGTCTTTATGGTTTTCCCTTCCACCGCGACCTTGCTCCTGCGGCACGCCGTGGCCATTGGGAAGTCCGCTTCAATGAACTGCTCATGCCCGAGGTCGCACGCGAAGAGGTCTTCGAACAGGATTTCGACCGGAATAATACGGACGCGTATAAGGTCATCATCGATTCCAACACGTCCGTGATGGATCCTGATTTCGTGGCGAAGATCGACCAGTGGGTTCGCGCAGGCGGAATCTTTGTCACGTGGGGACAGACCGGGCGGAATACTTCTACGGAAAAGGATGCGTGGCCGATCTCGAGGCTGACAGGCTTCAAGGTGATCGATCTCGATCAGCCGCCACGCAAACTCCACCTCGCCGGGGGGCAGCAGCTTCTCAACTCTGCTCCCGGATGGGACACGAAGAACTTCTCTGGTCTGACGCTGCAAAAGACGGCAACCGAATGCACCGACCTGATGCAGTGGGATAACGGCGCCACGGCGGTCGGACTCCGCCCCTTGGGCAAGGGCTTTGTGATCATGGTAGGCCCGCAATTTGGAAACGGCGAAGCGCTGAGTCTTTTTGAGGAAATTTTTGACTGGGCCAAAATCGATCGCGTCCCGGCCACGGCGCCTGGCGTCCTGATGCGGCATTTTGTCAGCAACAATGGCCTTTATGATGTCTGGGCACTATGGAATATGGCGAAGACAAGGACAACCACCGCCCTGACTTTCCGCAATGGTCTGCATCCCGACACCGCCCTCGATGTGAAGACGGGCCAGGCCATCCCGGTACAGAACGGCGCAGAGGGCCCGACGATTCCCTTGTCCCTCGATACCTTCGAAACGCAGGTCCTGCTCACGCCCAGAAACGAGATTGCCTCGGCACCGGCGAAATGGTTCCAACTGCAACGCAACTGGTGGCGCGCCTCGGGCGATCCGGGACCGGTGCTTCCGGCTTTTCAGTCGAAGTTCACGATTGATCTTCAGCCCGGCTGGAAATTCAAAGTGCTCAACGGCCCCACGGATGGCACGCAAGGCGCGGCGCTCGCCGCGAACTCCATCGACGATTCCTCATGGGAAAGCCGAAGCTTCGGCATCTTCACTTTTCCCGATCATCACGACGCGCGGCACGCCATGTTCCGCAAGCAATTCACCGTTCCCATGGCATGGAAAGGCGGCAAAGTCTCCCTCTGGCTGAGTGAGTGGCACGGCTCCTCGTACATCGATAACGGCGAGGCCTATCTCGATGGCGTTGCGCTTTCCGATCATGCGATTACCGGCGAAGACGTCACGGCCACGCTTCAACCCGGCTCGACGCACGTCCTCGCCGTGGAAATGTGGGGAGACGGTGCGGTCGCCGGGACGCCGGCATCGGTCTGGCTCAATTACCAACCGCCCGCGCTCGCCGAACAAGACCTCGCAGGAAATTGGACCGCTGCCGCCGATGGGCTCACCTACGCGAATGCCGCGGCCATTCCTGGGGCGTACACGGGGATGACATTGCGCCAAATGGTCAAAATTGACGCCTCGCATCGCGACCAAACCGCCGTGCTTCGCGTCAGCGCCAGCGACACGTCCATCTACGGCGTCATTATCAACGGAAGATGGGTGCCTCGGTTTCACCACCACGTGGGAAATGACTTTGATCTCGCCATCACGCCCTTTGTTCAATTTGACCGGGATAACGAAATCATTCTTTTCGGCGGCGGCGGCCCCCACACCCTTAACCGTGTGTCGCTCGACTATTATACCAAGGGAATCTATCCTTAAACCGGCTCGATCAACACCCCATGAGTTTATCGGACCCTATTCTGGCAGCCCCCTCCTCCTCCTCGCAAAAGGATCCCGAGATATTTCAGGTCGGCACGTTACGTTATACCAAACCGGCGCTTTACGTTCTCTTCTTTTGGCTGATGTGGAATGACTTCAGCATCATGTTTCTCGAGCAGGTCAATTCCCTCAGCGGCTTTTTGATGAAAGATCTCGGCGCCAGCTACACCGAAATCGGCGCGGTGGGAACGTTTGGGATGATCGGCTTTTGGATTAACCCGGTATTCAGCGTCTGGTCCGATCGGCACCGCGGCAAGTTTGGGCGACGCAGGCCGTTCCTCTTTGCGACGACGCCGTTCCTTGCCTTTTCCCTGATGAGCATTCCTTTCATGCCAGATCTCTATCATTTCCTAAACAGATTTCCCTGGGCCGCCGCGATTTTAGGCCACATCCCCATGAACGGCCCGGTTTTATTCATCGCGGTAGCCTGCGTCATTTATGGCTTGTTCAATACCATGGTTCTCACCGTGTTCAGCTATCTCTATTGGGATGTCGTCCCGGAAATCGTCTTGGGCCGGTTCAACGGATTATCGGCCATAGCCAACGCCTCGGCCGGTTTTGTTTGGAACTTCTTCTTCTTTGGTTACGGGCAAAACCACGTGAAAGGAGTCTACATGGGAGTGTCCATGTTCTGCCTGATCATTTACCTGACCTCGGTCTGGAAGATCAAGGAAGGCGGGTACCCTCCGCCGGATCAGCATCGGAAGGCAGGGATCATTGCCCCGGTCCGCGCCTACTTTCTCGAATGTTACAGCAAGCCCTACTTTCTTTGGATTTTTGCCGCATTCACCCTCACTCAAATTGGCAATCTGGGCAACAGCTACCGCAATTTCTACCTTCACTACGATTTGAAATTGTCCCTTGATCAAATTGGCAAAGCTTCCTCGTTTTTTCCGCTCTTGATCATGGCCCTGGGATTCTTCGTTGGCACGCTGGCAGACAAATTAAAACCGGTGCGACTGATGGCGCCACTCTGGTTTCTCTGGTCGCTCATGAACGTAAATGCGTTTTTGTTCGTGCACGATCAGCTCTCGTATTTGATCTGCTTTACGTTGATCAACCTCGTCATTTTTTGCCAGGGAGTCGTTTACGGCGCACTGGTTCCGGAATTGTATCCTCGCGAGAAGCTCGGGCAATTTTGTTCCGCCTGCGCGACGATGACGGCGGTGGTTTGCGGCCTGGGCAATACGTTTGTCGGAATGTTCTTCGATTGCATTCACTACACGCGCTTCTGTTTTCTCTGGTCGGCGATTTTTGAATTTCTAGCCGCTCTGGTTTTCCTCAAGGTTTGCTCCAACTGGCGCAAGCTCAAGGGGCACGTTCCTGTGCCACGCAGTGGCTAGACGCGAGCCATGCCGTTACCGAGCTCGGCCCTGCTCATTGCGCTGATGATCTGGATGCTTTCCACGATCTGCTCCGGTGTAACCGGGTTGGGCGGAGTCCACCCCTTCATGATGTCATGGAATTGTTTCCAAGGATAGGAATGCGCTCCCGTAACAATGTCAAACTCCTCCACGATCTCGCGCTTGTTTCCGCCGGAGCCCAAGCCAACCAAAGTCAATCGGGAAGGTTCAGAGCGAATGGGCCCCATTTCGCGGTAGACAGTGCCGCGCAGAAAATTAAGCGTCAGACCGTTCCGATACCAGTCGCCATCGCCAACGCAAAACGACGCGAAGATATTGACCAGCGCGCCGTCTCGATAACGGATCCCCATTTGAGCATGGTCCGGCGTTGGACGACCGGTACGGAGTCGCGAGTGCTGGACGACGACGCTTTCCGGGTGGTGAAAGAAATTTCCCAAGTCGTTCAGTAAGTAAATGCCGAGGCGGAAGAGAGGCGCCACCGGGCACAGCTTCGCGTCATCGTACCAGTTGCCGTCCGCCTTTTCTGTGTAGTCCGCCGTCACCTCCGCACGTGCAGCGATGGCGGGACCCAAATCATATTTTTGCTGCCACTCCAGAATTTTCGCAAATTCAGGAGACAACGCGGGAGCAGGCGAATTCAGGACCACGATACGTCCCAGTTTCCGGGCTTCCTTCAAGACGGCAAGCGCTGCTTCGGCATCAAGCTCGAACGGCTTGGTGGTGATGACATCCTTGCCGCAGCGAATAATTTTGCGGATCAACTCGGCTCGCTTGATTGGGCCGGTGAATAGGCCCACGACTTTGATTTCGGGATTAGCCAACATCTCGTCGAGGCTCGAGTAACTCTTGCCGTTAAATCGGTCGCCGAGTTCCACCCTCATTTTATCGAGCTGCGCCGGGTTGGCGTCGCAGAGCGCATCGAGCCGGAAATAGGCGCCTCCGGACTCCGTGAGAAGATGGTCGAGCACGATCCAGCGGCCAAAATTCAAACCGACCAAGCCCAGCGAGATGGGGTCGGTTGAAAGCGGCGTCTGCAAAGTGGGTTCCCTAGGTGAGGCAGATAACGTATGGGATGGCATGGTGATCATATAGGCTCGTCGATAGAATGTGATCTTTTAGATTGATTTGCGTAATCGGTCACGCATAGACTTGACTTTCGTCACAACCACTCTCCAGGCGCAGTCTTTCTTCCATTAGCTTACTCCCTATGAAAATCGTCATCGTCGGTGCCGGATCCTATCGCGTCCTCGGCATCATGCGAAGCACCCTTGCCATTCCGGGCGTATTGGACGGAGGCGAGATCAACCTGTACGACCTCAACCCTGTTCGCTCCGGGGCCATGGGCGAAATGATCCTGAAAACGCCCGAACTCAAACGGGCCGGCTGTCGCGTAACGTGGGGAACGTCGCTTGAAGAAGCCCTGGTCGGCGCGGACGCGGTGGGCGTCATTCTGCAGGCCAATTCGAACAAGCGGAGTTGGCTCAGCGATGAAGCCTGCGTGCGCCACGGCTTCATCAGTTCGGACAACGTCTCGCCGACTGGCAGCTTTCACGGCTTGAATATCGCGCCCGTGTTGCTCAATCTCGCCCGCAAGATGGAAAAGTACTGCCCGAGCGCGTGGTTGCTCAATTTCGTCAACCCAATCGCGGTGCTTTCGACCATGATCAACAACCACACCAAGGTCAGGTCACTCGGCCTCTGCGGTGGTTTCACCAACCATCTTTCCGACATCTCGCGCATCTTTGGAAAGGATGAGGAAGCGAAGGATCTCCAGGTCGAAACGGCCGGCATCAATCATCTCAGCTTCATCCGCAAGGGTACCTACAACGGCAAGGATCTTTTCGAGCAACTGGATCGCCATCTCGCGTCCCCCTGGCAGATGTGCAAGCTGCAGGACTGGTGGTCGGAAGGGGCGAAGAGAGGCATTACGAATAGCGTGACGCAGTTAGTCCGTTTCTATCGTGAACTTGGCGTATTGATTTTCTCCACGGAAGGCGACGGGATGGACCACCTCAAGTACGACGAGGCTGTCGCAGGGCAACGCGCGAGCTTCACTCCGCTGTCCTCGGCGGAGATGGATGCGCGCATCAAGAAGTCCCTCGACCAGCGCGCCCAGGACGATGTCACTTTTCAAGACTACCTGAAGCACGACCTCGACCAGAATTTCTGGGACACCCATTGGAAGAAAGATCACCGGCTCAAACGTGCCGATGAAGACGCCTTCGTGCGGATCTTCGGCGCCCTCGCCGGGGTGAAGGAAGCACGACTCGCCGCCAGCTATCCGAACCGCGGCTCCATTTCCGGACTGAAAGACAATTACGCGATCGAGGCGACCTACACGTTCTTCAAGGGTGACTTGAAGCCGGTTCCCACGCATGATGTCCCGGACATCGTCCAAGGCGTTGTTGCGGGAATAGCCTCGCACCACACGATGCTCGGTGATGCCATCGTTGCGCAGGACCCCAAGCTTCTGGCGCACGCGTTACTCGCCTACCCAATGCGGCCCTACTCCAACGAAGCCAAGACTCTTTACAAGGAGTTGATCACGATCAACAATGGCCTGTCTCCCGCCTTGAGCCGCGCCGCGGACTATCTCTAGCGCGCAGCCTCAACAATCAGGAAACCTCATCTCCCTGTAATCCTTATGATCGGACTCGTCAATTTTGCCAAAGATCCTCATTCCGTCGAACTGCGTGAACTTTCCCTTCCGGAGATTGGCGAAGATGACGTTCTGTTTCACGTCCAGGCCGCCGGCGTGTGCGGCAGCGACCTGCAC
>FSXO01000409.1_pt1 | contig 17820 bp, 14 predicted proteins | sample 1638291 | NCBI WGS metagenome assembly FSXO01 (sample SAMEA3914788, study PRJEB12502) | metagenome | biome: forest; material: soil | place: Canada | collected 2011-07-03 | depth 0.1 m
GATACATACCAGAGGCAGATTAGGTTCTCATCCCGCCATATAGTATATGGCGACAGTCTTCACAAATGGTAAGCAGACAGTCAAACTCTATTCTTCGGTCAATCGTGGCAAGGCAATGTACCAGCTCGCATTTTATGCGGCGGGCAGGCGGATTCAGAAAAACTTCAACGACAAGTCGGAAGCGAAGCGGATGGCCAAGCGCATCCTTGGCGGGTTGACAGAGGACGAGGAAACGATTGATGCCTTGGCCCGGCCCGAACTGGAAAGTCTCGTCGCGGCACGGCGGGTTCTGGCTCCGAACTATGCCCTGCATGTGGCCGTGGAGGAACACGCGCAAGCGATAGGCAAGCTCGGCAAGACTTCCCTGCGGGAAGCGGTGGAGTTCTTCCTGCGGCATAACCGGGCAGACGTACCCCGTCTGACGCTGGCGGAAATCGCGGAGCAATTCGCGAAATCACGCGAGCAATCGGGCCTCTCGGCGCATTACGTCAGCCAATGCCGCAAGACGGTGGGAGATGTGGCGAAAGCGTTTCCCGGCCAAACCCTGCCCGACCTGAAAACGGCGGAACTGGATGCGTGGCTCGGCGGTCTTCCTTTCAGCGCCAAGACCAAGAACGGACTGCGGATCATCTTGGTCGCCTGCGGTAATTGGGCGGAAGGCCGGGGCTATCTGGTGAAGGGTGGAAGCCCTTTTTCCGCGATGGTGCGGTACAAGGAAACGAAAGCCTCGGTTTCCATCTTCACGCCGGAAAACATCGCTTCCCTGCTGGCGAAAGCTGATAACGCCCTGCGGCCTTTCCTCGCCTTGGGTGCGTTTGCGGGCCTGCGGACAGCCGAATTACAGCGGCTTGACTGGAAAGAAATCGACCTTGAACGCGGCTTTATCACGGTTGATGCGAACAAGGCCAAGACGCGGCAACGGCGCTTGGTTCCGATCTCGGACAACCTCAAGCTCTGGCTCACGCCTTGCAAACAAGCCTCGGGGCCGGTGTGCGTGCATCAACGCCCGCAGATGGCGGCGGCACGGCTCTGCGAGGGCTTTGCGTGGCAGGATAACGGACTGCGCCATTCGTTCATCTCGTACCGGCTGGCGATCCTGCACGACACGGCACGGGTGGCTCTGGAAGCGGGTAATTCGCCGGAAGTGATCTTCGGCCATTACCGGGAATTGGTCACGCCGGAAGCAGCGACAGCTTGGTTCTCCGTGAAGCCCGCATAGGGCTTCACGTTCAGTCTTCAACTCCAACAAAGAAACTAATAGCAGAAAGGACACTTCATTTATGACCTCATCTCAACCCGCCCGTGACTTGGGCCACTTAATTCTCACCCTGCGCAGTCAGCGCGTCCTGCTTGATTCCGATCTGGCAGCACTCTATGGGGTTTCCACCGGCAACCTCAACAAGGCTGTCCGGCGCAACCTCGACCGTTTCCCGGAGGACTTCATGTTTCAACTGCATTCCGAGGAGGCGGAAGCTTTGAGATTCCAATCTGGAACCTCAAACAAAGGTCGTGGCGGTCGCCGCTACCTCCCCTATGCCTTCACCCAGGAAGGCGTCGCCATGCTCTCCAGCGTTTTAAGCAGCCCTCGCGCTGTTCAGGTCAACATCGCCATCATGCGCGCTTTTATCCGGCTGCGGCAGATGGCTCTTTCGGTCGATGAGCTTTCCCGCAAGGTCGCGGACTTGGAACGCGGCTATAAGCAACATGGCCAGCAATTCGATGTCGTCTTCAAAGCCATTCGCCAGTTGATGGCTCCGCCACCGGAACCGCCTCGAAAGAAAATCGGCTTTTGAGTCGCCTTGCTTCTTCATTCCTACTGGCAGGTTCCTCCTTCTGAACCTGCATCTCCCACTCGTAGAAGCTTCGCCCGAGGCAGAGTGGCGCACTCTGCCAAGCCCGCTTTCGCTCAAAACCAAACCGCGGAAAAGATACGCCTCGCTCGACCGCAATCACTCGGTCGGAGTGCAGCGGGAAAGAGAAGGAAACACCCCGCACCCCAAGCAAGCCGCCGTCTTCACCAGACGGCGACCAACGGGAGCCAGTAAGCCCATCCCCCGCGGTTTGTTTCCCGCCCCCTCCTCCTCAGTGGGGCGGGAAACAAGACGCGGCAAACCAAATCCGCCTACGAACGCAAGCGGCCTGCGGCGCTTCTGGCTCGGCAGAAGCGCGGCGGGACGCTTGCCCAAGCAAAGGCCACGGAAAACAACCCCCGCCGAAGCAGGGAGACGAATGCTGCCTGCGATAAACTTCCTCGAAGGCAAAACGGCAAATTCTCCAAAAAAACGGAAAGAAAAGATGCAGGCAGATAGGGCGGGCCAAAAAAGCTTTTCGACGCGAAAGGAGAAATCACTACGGCCGCGTTTTCAGATAATGAAGGATCAAGGCATCGGCAGCATCATTTACCGCTTGGCCAGCGTTATTGTCCCCGCCTTGGTTCGTGCAAACAAGAACGCCGAACCCACGAGTAGGAGCCAGCCATGCGACAGAATAATTTTCACCATTGGAGCCGTTATGACCTAATGCCTTGCCTCCCGCCCATTCCCGTTGGAAGACGCCCCATCCGTAGCCAAAATTCAAGCCCTCCTGACTGACAGGTGGAGGAGGCTGCATGGCCTGATAAATACCAGTCGGCAACAATGCCTTTAAACCTGCGCCGCCACGAAGTTGATCGACCAAAAACTTGCTCCAATCGGTCATGGTACAGTGGACGGCTCCTGCTGATTCCAGAATCGCCGGAAGGTCGGCATCGTGGCCGTTGGTAGGATTCCGGGTGCCATCGGCGCTGTGCGGCCACGGCTGGTCGATTTTACCGGGAGTGCCGGTTCCACCAAACCCTGCGGAACTCATGCCGAGAGGGGCAAAAATCCGCTGCCTCATTAGGTCTTCCCAAGGCTTGCCGCCAATTTTGTCCAGCACCGCGCCAATGACGACGTAATCGGTATTGGAATAATGAAACGTACCGGGCGGATATTTGGGCTTGGTCAGGGCCAATCTGACCGAGGCGAGCCGTTGCTCCACAAGTGATCCCTGCTTTGAGAGGGAATCCCAATCGAGATTTTCAATCAGGCCAGCATGATGCGTCAGTAGTTGAGCTAGTGTTATTTGCTGCGTGTCTTTGGGAAATGAGATTTCGGGAAAGAAGGATACGACTTTGTCGTTCCACGAGACTTTCTTTTGCGCGGCATAAGTTCCAAGCAAAAGCGCCGTTATCGCCTTGGTATTCGAGCCGAGATGCCAAAGGTCATTTACCGTCACGGGTATATTCGTGCCAGCTTTGCGTATTCCCGTTACGCCAATCGCCTTTAGCCCATCCGTGGTGAAAATGGCTCCAGCAAGCGCAGGCAGATGGTACTTGGCGCGAATCGGCTCAAGCAGGGGTGCCAAAGAAGAATCGTCGGCTGCTCTCGCAGGCAAAAGCGCAAGAATCAATAGCGCGACTACCTCAAGACGCGAAATTAAGGCCATAAAATCTCGACCTACCTTCTCACGATACGTCCACGCCTGACACGATCTAATCTAAGATCGCGGTTAGCGATAGGTCAGGGCGAATAGCTGTATTTGGCCTCGCCAACCTTCTTGATGCCCTTGACCTTTTTGCCCGTCGTGTAGAACCAACTAAAGATGTTGCCGGGCTTCACATTCAATTTGGCGGAAAGCTCCTTAACGGTGATGCCCGCCGCTCCGGCAGTCTCCAAGGCTTTCAGAAGGCTTCCCTTCAAACGCTTTCCGCGCTTCCTGGTCTTGGCGGGTTTTGTCGCCAGAATGGAACCGCTTGGACGTCCCGGCTTGCGCCCGCGTTTTTTAGGCAGCGGAGAACCGGATTCAAGAGATTGTAATTCGGCGTCGATCTGCGTGAGTTGCGCTTGAAGTTGCTCCTTATGCTTAATCAGCTCGACGAGTCGGTTGAGTTGGTCGCTGGTGAGGTTGGCAAGTGACATGCCGTAGGTCTAGAGAATGGATAATATGGAAGCAATCCTATATTCCCGTTCATAAGCGTCATCGTGAGAGGCATTGCAGCAAGCCGATTAGAGCGGCGAAGGAACTCCATGTTCCAAGGCATGTGATAAAACAGGGCCACAAGGAAAATTCCGGTCAGATAACCTAATCCGCAGGCTTGGTTTTAGGAGAGGGCATAATCTTCTTGGCCAGCTTTCGCACAAATCTCGAATCCCACCGCAAAAGTCCTTGGATGACGGCAACCAAAGCCGCGAAAAGGACAAAGTGAGCGTAGAACGGCGCGGGCGGTAACGACTCGATAATCGCATACTCCAATGCCATCCCAAATCCCAAGCCTAGCGTCGCCCAATTCCCACGGATTTCCTTGGTCAAGTGCTTGACGATTTCCAAGGTCGTCGTGTGGATGTCCTTGACCTCTTGAACGCTTTTCTCCGACCGCTGCGCGGACGTATCGAATCTTTTAAGGTCGTCCCGAAGCAAGAGTAAGTCTTTCCCGATTTCCTCTGTCCGTGCGATGACCGGCTTCATTTCCCCATGAAGCCGTTCGGCCTGAACGACGGTGGCCTTGGCCTCCAGCGCGGTTTCCCGGAGAGTGAGACTGGCCCGCGCGGTCTCATCCTTGAACGCGGCGATGACGCTGGTGTGATTCTTTTCCTGCCGTTCGATCACCCGGTGTTCCAACTGCCGGGCGGCGTTCACCGCCGCCATGAAATCGGAGGTGAGGCCGCGCAATTCGTTGGGCGTCTTGGCAAACTGCTCGGCACACGCATCCAGCAGCACGGCGAAGGCCACGGGTGCGCTCTTGGGGTCGCCCTGGACAACCTCATAATAGCAACGCGCGATCAGGTCGCGCTTGGCACCCGTGGACTCACCCTGCAAGTAGGTCAAGACCTCTTGGCTCATAGATGGCCGAGGGGATTGAAATCGTCAATGGGAGGACGAGTCGCGATGTCGGCAGGCCGATAGACCTTGTTCTTGATCGTGCTCGTCTCGGGTATGAGCACTCGCGCGGCGTCTTCGCATTGGGTGAAGATCCGATTCAGGAAATGCTCGATCTCAAAGCGGCACATCGGATGGATAGACGATAACTTTGCCGCCTCGGAGTAAGTGAGATGCTTTTTCCTTTCCGCGCTGGCGCTTTCGATGGCTTGAATGGTGGTGGCGGTGAGGGCCGGTAATTCGAGGACGGGCACCTTGCTCTTCCTGAACATCTCGGCCAGAGCCGATTGATCGAAAGCCTGGCTGCGGAAGCGGGCCGGGTTCTTCACGAGAAGATAATCGGCCCGGTTTCCCAAGGCGCGATAGGTCTTGGCCATGCTCGTGGTGGCAGTCGGATCGTCTGCCCCGAACATGAGCACGGTGACCCGCGTTTCGCTCGCGTCGAGGGCGTCCAGTACCCGCAAAGCGTCCATCGCGTTCAAAAGAAACTCGGTGGCCTGCGCGGGGAAATCGGCCACGGCCAGCGGAGCGTCGGGCAAGTCCATGATGAGTTGCAAAAACTCATCCTTCGATTTGGTGGCATCAACAAAGAGGGTCGCGGGAAACCGCTTGCTCAAGGTTCTATGTTCGGCGTCGCAATCGACCGCGCCGGCGGGTATGCCGGCAAATGCCGCCCATGCGAGGATGCCTTCAAGGACAGTGGACTTGCCCATGCGCCCGCTGGATTGAAAGCAGGTGACTAAACGATGACTTATTTTTCTAATTTCAGACATAATTTTAAGAATTGGGTTTGAGGACAGTCCATTTGGACTTCCTCTTACCCATAAGTGGCCGTGTCAACGGGTCGGCGGTGAAGTCGCTCGGTGGCGGCAGGGATTCGGTGAACTCGGGCAATTCGGATGACGGTCTTTCGGCGGTTGCACGTTGAACAGGTGCTGGCATCAGTTCGGTCGGGGCCGCTCCGAGTGCGTAACGGCGCTTCAAGCGACGTTTCGTGAAGCCGTGGACAGCCTGCGGCGTGACGGAGATTCCCTTGCCCGCCAGCTCCCGGGCGATGGCTTGCCATGTCTGATTTTTGCGCCGCGCTTCGAGGATGAAGTCGAAATGCGGCCCTAGTTGGCTTTGAAACGGTTTGCCGGGCATTTACCCATAAGCGTTATGAGAACCTTGTTGTCAGTAATCTCCACTTATCAACACTTCGCGAGCGTCAACCTGCCGCCGATGTTGAAAAGTGGAGATAACTGTTGATGGATTGCGGGCTGGAATCAGCCCAAAGCGGAGCTTGGGGACATGTGTGACGGCCATTTCATTGCTCTTAATGCGAATGCATAGCTTAGATGCTCGATTACTGGTTTTTGGGATAAACTGGCTGAGACTGCTTGATTACAATATAGCCATACTATTCGGCAAATATAGGAATATAGATGTTAGAAATGGCGAGAATAGGAAGACTTCCATATCGTCTCTAAAGACGTCCTATTAATCGGATAAAACCGTATTAAGATAGCGCCGTGATTTCTAAGGCCGTTTGTACTTCCGCAAAAGGAGCGATAAATTATTTTGAGGATCACCTTAATGTCGCCGATTATTTCGTGGAAGGTGAGAAGGTCCATAGAGGGCAATTCATTGGCAAAGTAGCCGAAAGACTTGGACTTGATGAGGCGAGTGTTACGCGGGAAAAGTTCGTTGCCTTCGCTCAATGCGACATGATTGGTTTGGGCGCTGATTCCAAGCGGCAACGTGCTTCGGAAATCAAATACATCGAATTTACCTATAGCCCGCCCAAACCTGTGAGTATTGCGGCGGCTCTCGATGACCGGGTGAAGGTCGAACTTTATGCCGCGGTCAAAGAAGAGCTGCGTTGGTTTGAAACGCAGGTCGCGGTGCGGGATCGGCGCGACCATCTCACCTATGAGGAGGTGACCAAGCCGACAGGCCAGATGATTGCGGCCTTGTTCCAGCATGAGACGAGCCGGACGAATGATCCCGATTTCCACGTCCATGCCCTCATCGGCAACGTGACATGGGATAAAGAGCGCCACGGCTACTTCGCCCTTCATTACGGCCAAATGCTCGAACTGCGTAAGACGCTCGATGCGCGGATTCACAACAATCTGGCAGCACGCATGGGCACGCTTGGCTATCAGGTCGAACCCGCTCTCGCTGGCTTCGGCTTGAAGGAAGTCCCGGCCCTGGCTCTTGATCTGTTCAGCGAGCGGGGAAATCAGGTTAAAACGGTCAAGGCTCTACTTAAACGGGGCTATACGCCGCAGCAAATCACGCGGGCGCTTAAGGGACTTTCCGAGGATGAGAAACGCAAGCTGCTGGCCCAGCCCGATGCCTTGCCAGCCAGGCTGGGGCGAACGGAGGGCAAGCCGCGTCTGGTCGCCGATCACCTCCTAGATCAACAGGCGGTTACGTTGACTCGTCCCAAGAAAGTCCGCATTTCCAACCAGACGCTACGGGAAGATGTCGCGATGCGGCTGCACGGGGCTGGCCTCACCGTGGAGAAGCCTTTTCCCTTTCCGGTTAAATCGACCCTCGCTCTCAAGGAAGCGGTTCGGCAGGGAGAGCGGATCGCCTTTGAAAAGGAGAGCGTGGTGCGCCTCGATCAACTTTTGGGTGAAATCGTCCGGCTCGCGCCGGGCGCGGTCGCCAACGACGAACTGGCGGCACGGTTGCGCGATGATCGGCATTTCCTCATTCGGCGCATGGAGGGAAAGGAAATGGTCACGACGCGGCAGGTGCTCAGCGAAGAAAAGACGCTGCTCGCGAATGTGGTTCGGGGCATAGGCGAATGCAAACCGCTCCAGCCGTTCTACACGGCTCCGGCCTTGCTGGTGGCAACGCCGGAGCGAATTGGTGAGTTGGTCGCGCAGGCTCATGCGCGGGGCGAGCAGCTAACCAAGGCTCAGGCTCGAAATTGGCTCGGCCAGTTCGCGGCGATCCATGAATACGTTTGCACGTCAAAGGATCAGTTTTTGAACATCCGTGGCGGGGCCGGAACGGGTAAGACGTTCTGTCTTGACCAACTCGTCGGTGAGAGCCAGCGGGCCGGTCGTCCGGTCTTCATTTGCGCGCCTTACGGTGAACAGGCTCGCGTCACGTTACGGGGTGAATCACCCCGGCTGGAAGCGGCGGGCCGGAAGGAAATCGCCCATGTCTTCGCTCAGGCCAACACGGTTGATTCCCTTTTAATGCGGGCCAGAAAGGACGCCACGCATCTGCGCGGCGCTGACATCTATGTGGATGAGGCGGGCTTGCTGGATACGTCTAAGGCCCTCGCCCTAGTGCGGGAAGCACAGCGGGCCGGGGCGCGGGTCATCTTCCAAGGCGATACGGAACAAATGGCGGCGGTGGGCCGGGGCCAGCCGATCAAATTGCTACAAGATGAATTGAAGCTGGGGATGCACGTTCCCCGCGCGTCGATCTCGCGGCGGCAACTTACCGTGGCGGATAAGCAGCTTGCGGCCGATTTGTCGTCCGGCGATGCCAGGAAGTTCGCCGGGGCTGTTCGGCAAATGCTCGACCGGGGCATGATCCAGCAAACGCCGCCCGATGAGGCGGTAGAGAAGGTCGCCAGTGAAATCGTCGAGGCCCGCGCCAAGGGCGGCGATGTGGTGGCCGTTTCCTCCGTCCACCGGATCAGTGAAGCGCTGGCCGAACGCGTCCATGATTTCCACGTCGAAAAGATGGGCCGCGAAGGTCAAACGGCGGTCGATGTCCATATAAAGCGGGACTTGCAGCCCGCCGAATTGCGCTCCTCGCAGTTTTACAAGATCGGTGATGTGGTCGAATTCAAGGCCGACGATACCCTTGTCCGCGCGGCGGTCGTCTCGGTTCAACCGGAAGCCCTGACGGTCGAACATGAGGGGCAATCCCATCAACTTCTCTTCCGCCACATTTGGGCCGTCTTCGACCACTCGCGGATCGAGCGCGGTCCCGGTGAAAGGCTGCTCCTGCAAGAAAAGATCAAGCAAGGCGAGAAGGGTTTTGAAAAGGGCTCCCGCCAGACGATTTCCCGCGTGAAAGACGGGATGATCCATTTCGAGAGCGGCCTTCGCCTTCGCGCCGACGATGGCCGGGTGCGGCAGGGTGATTGCCTAACGGACTACAAGGCGCAAGGCATCAAGGGCGTGGAAGTGCGCGGCATCGAAGACAACGGCTCGGCAATGGCGATGGCGAACATGGAGGCATTTCATGTCAAAGGTACGCGCCACGTCAAAGATCTGGTGCTGCATGTCGAAAACACGGGCCTCTATGTCGAAGCGGTCCAGCATAGCAACGTCAAGTTTTCGGCTCTCGAACTCGAACGGAGTCTGGTATCGCCCGTTCTCGCCGTGGTTCCGCCGCTGGCCGTGAACAAGGGCAGGCTGCGCCTTGAGGTGCACTCGTGGGGGCGGGAATTTCTCCCCCGCCCATCCAGTTCCAAACGGACGGAAGAGGTTTGCCGGCACGTCGCCCGGCATGAGGCCCTCCTGCCTCGTGTGGAAGAGAATGTAACTGAAAAGATCACCGCCGCTCCTGCTCCCGTACCCGAGAAGGCCGTCATGGAAAAATTGACGCCTGCGATACAGGAAACGCCTCGGCCAACCCCTGTCGAAAAGTTGGCAACCCCTGTTGTAGATAGGGCGCAAAAATTCGATCAGAAACCAATGGAATCCTTTGCCCCCAAACCCACTCCTCGACTTCGAAAGCGGCACAGCACCCCCAAAGGGTATCGGGCGGCAGCGCCGTCGCAAAGCCAAGGGCACAGCATGGGCATGTAACTCTCGACCGATCTCATCTTATGTCATTACTAAATCAAATCAACGAAACCGAATCGTATAAACAAGATTACAATCACTCGGCTCATGGCATCACATTTATTTTGCCCTCGCGCCGGTGGTTTATTCCCTATTCGTGGCTGCTGCATTCCGAATTGAACCAGAATGCCACGGAACTCCAGTTACACTATAGCCATGCCGTCGTGACCATCACCGGAAGCAAGCTCGACGAACTGCTCGGCGCCGTCGAAGACTTTAGGCTCACGGTGGTACAAGAATTACCTCAAGCCGTCTCGCCGGGAACATTTCCAGCGGCAACCGTGAGCCGGATTGAAATCGCTGAAAAGTTGGATGAGTAGCGCGCGCCACCAAACATCATCGTCGATGGACGGTGGCTCGTATTACCGGGTAGTGCCCGCACTACCAAAAATACCAGTAAGATGTTTTTTTGATCCTCGCAACGATGTCAAATTGAGGAAGTGCCATCTGACGATTGAAAATCAATCAGTAGGAAGAGACGCCAAGAAATCAGCCGAAAAGATGTAGGACGCTCATAGACCCGAAGAAACCTCTGCGTAGCCCTCACATAGCCTCCAACACTCGGCGGATAACCTCATTAAACTCTCCGTTATGACCTTCCAACTGAAGTCCAATCCTTTACATGTGGACTGGCCACAACTCAGTCACTACTCAGCCACTAACCTCCCACTACTCGCTAACTCCTTGCTTTAGCCTTTTGCCAGAATTTCATGATGAACTCTCCTTCTGACTACAACCTCGGGAATTCTTCAACCTCCGAGGCTTCCACTCCTCCCAAACTCTGGACGACGAAAGAAGTCGCACACTTCCTCGATGTTTGTCCCAAGACTGTATTCAATCTTCGCAAGAAAGGACTTCCCTGCGTTTATCTGGGCGGGGCTGTCCGCTTTGTCCCAAATGAAGTCAGTAATTACCTTGCCACTAATCGCGGCTTGGCGTTGCACCGGCTGCGGCAAATCCGCCGGAAAGGATTCAGCGAATGACCGGGCATGGGAATACTCCGTCCGGCGCTTATTTTGATGATCCGGTAGCGAATCTCGAACCTGCCACCAGCGACCGGGATTCACATTTCGCGATGGCAAGCTACGGCGTCACCCGCATCAAGGAGTGGGCTGCGCGGGGCGATGCCAAGCAGCGTGCCTTGCGCGATGACCTCGTGACCTTGTGTCTCTGCCCAAACCTTTTGCCCTGCAAGAAACCCTCTGCCGCTTGGGTCGGTCGGCAACATGGCGTTTCTCGCGAGTATGCTTCCCGTCTCTGCCGAGAATTTGCCCGCAAATTTGGCGATTACATCCAGTTTCGCGGTCAGCGTTTCCTCAGTAAGGCGCTACGTCATGCTTAATGCCAAGGAGGGAATGGGCCTCAAGCTCGGCTCGCGGTGTGACCAATCGCACCCGTCGCACCGATATTATTGTTCTCGCCGTCCGCAAGCATCTCTTCCCAAGCATGCGGCCCCTTCCGCTAGGGGAGAGGGGCTGTATGGCATCTCATGCCGACGCGCCAGTGAGTTTTGAGTGGAATTTGCCAAGTATATTGCTCTTTATGCCCACCTTCGGAGCCAGCGGTTTTCTTAACCAGCGAATGGGCCGAAGCACGGCTTGGGTGCAAGGAAACAGCACCCGCTCAAAACTTGCCTGCCCACCATGACAATTAAGTAATTATCATGGCGCACACCAACTTGGCGTTGTATCGAGTCTCTTGAAAGCTAATGCGATGCGAGGTTATTTACGTAAAAAGCGCCATTGCCATAAATGCTCTCCAAGCAAGACGGCTCTTGACCGGATAGCTACAAGTATCTACAGGTCGAATCGTTCAGCTTCCGTAGTCCGCCATACGTTAAATTAGCCCCAACGCCATGAAAGTTACGGCCCAAGCTCAAAATGAGATTATGCCTTTCGATTCGTTCCTTGGTTACCTTCTAGCCTCAATCGGGTTGACGGTTTTGATCGTTTGGCCTGACGGGGGCCCTGGAAGCTGGCTTCGGGAGCAAATTCTCCGGCAGCTGATTCCAAGTATGTTTCGAGGCGTGCTCGACTGCTACGTCTGCATGGGTTTTTGGTGCGGCTTGGCCCTGTCCGGCCTGTGGTGGTGGTGGTATCGAGAGCCTTGGATTTTAACAGGCTGTTTGATGGTCTCCGGTGTTTTCTGGTTAATTCTCAATTTGGGCCGCCCGATTAAATAACCCTCCGCTTGTATGCTTCGGCATTTTTGGAAACGACTTAGCCTTGAAGATTCCAACACCCAGCCGCAAAGAATGGAGACGCTCCTTTCCCGGCGGGAGAGGATCATTAGAGCGAAAGCAGAAACGTCACGGTATGTTCCGGAACGAAAGCAGCGCGACTGCTGTCGAGGCCGCAATCTTCCCCATTGAATTAATGCACCACGATTTATGAACACTTTGGATGTTAACGAATCTAAGACCGTCTTTCCGAACATCAAAGGGGCCACCAACATGCCGTTCTTTGATGGCACAACGCTGACTTTCTGCCGATCTGTTGGCACGGCTAAGGTAAAGATTCCGACAACAGGAACAATCTGGAAGCGAGCTCGACGCAATAGGATTTTAGCTCAACAAATAAAACAGCTTCCGAAGGAACAGGAAGTCATTTATCGCCCTTGGAAACTGGCCTACTGTAACTGGAACGATAAGATTGTTAAGCCCATTGTGACGGGGCTTCCTGCTAATAGAATAGAAAAAAGCCCGGTTTTCTACCGGGAGAGAGATCAAGTTCATCTTTCTTTTATCAGCGGCATTCCTACCAGTGCCGGATTTATGTATCGGCTTTATACATGCTCCGGCCCCGATTTAGAGCATTTGAGCACTCCAAAGCCAGTGGCACAAGAACCGCTATTTTTCGGCTTCGTCAGCCCCCATCACCTTTGCACGGGGACGATGCGAACTATTAAACTAAAGGAAAGGGCTACCGGCCTTTCCTTTAAGCTACGCACTAGTTTCTATCGAGTCGCCAGCGTTAATTTCCTGGCAGACCATCCCGAACAGTTAGTAATTACCGGTCTTATCGATAAGCACTTCCACTCCCAGTCCGTGATATATGATCTAGGAAGGTCTACCGTGTCACTTATTGCGACGGATGCTTCTCTGTACAAGGCTACTGCCTTTGAAGACCAAGTCATTTTCGCACAAAAGCAAGATTCCGAATTTGAGGAGAGAATACTCTGCCGGTCCAAATATTCTCTCAAACCCTCGGAAATTTCCATTTCGAAAGAATAGCCAATGCCACAAACCATCACATATGTGGTTTACCAAGCCATATCCAGTAATGGCATGCCGGTGAACCTATCTCCCGCGTTCATGTTTCCCGTGGCGAATCCTGCCTATCAGAATTTAAGCTGGCAACTAGTCGTTCAGGATGAAGGCGGCGCTATTTGGTGGGGAGGGATTAATGCTGATGGGACCTTGGCTCAGGGCCAAGCGCCATCTGATTTCACATACAGAGGCTCTGCTAGCTGCAATGCGAACTTACAGATACAAATAATCGCCAACCCCATGCCGGATACAAAGTGTCCTTGCGATGGAAGCGATGCCAGTGGCCAAAATTCGTGCTCGGCAAGTCCGAGTTCGGCTAATTCAGTAGAACTTGCCACTGGCAATTTCATTTTTCAGAAAAGCCTTCTGTCGCTTGTGGGAATCGGATCGCTCGGGTGGAGCTTTGACCTAAACTATAAGTCGAACTTCGACATTGATGGTCTTGTTGGAAAGAACTTTGCCTATCCCCAGTATATGCACCTTGAGTTCGTGGGCGTTGCTAACGATAGCGTCAATCAATATAACGTGCAGCTCGTTACCGATCAGCTCAGCCGAGCCGTCTTCTTCAACGATGGCGAAGGCAACTTTAGCGCTCAGGCCGGCAGCAACAGTTCGCAATGCAGCCTAAAGGTTGTGAACCAGTTCACTGCGGAAGAAGAATATATTCTCACGGCAAGTAATGGAACGGTCACCACCTTCTATGGTTTTAATTATTACAATTATTTAGGCGAAGAATATAACTATACAAATCCAGCATCGGGGCAGATTAAGAGTATCGTTGATCGTAACGGTAATTCCATGATGTACGCCTGGACAAACAGCAGCTCCTACATTGATGAGTTTGGCGAGATCGTTTATGATGGCATTCCGTTATTGGTAAGCGTGACCGATTCTTACGGGCGCGCCATCAATTACAGCTATTACGGCGATGAGGGCGGCTATTTGCTGCAACAAATTACGGATTATCTCGGCAGGCAGCTAAACTTCCAATATGACAATGATTCGCGGCTGATTGCCGTAGTGACGCCGGCGATCTTGAGGGCGGCTCCCGGCAATACGTTTCCGGGTGGAACAGCCTATGTTTTCCAATATGACTCGGGGAACGCGAATTCTGCCCGCCAAGACGATCTAATTAAGATTTGGTATCCTAATCAGACCCAACCTTATCTGAATATCCAGACCCGCACGGTTGACGTTGAGAGCGTTTATACCAACGCCACGCCGAGGTATCAAATCACCTATGGTCAAGATATCGGTGATTTGGACACGTACGGTAAGGTTCTGACGGAAACCTTGGGTGATCCGGAAAGTGGAATCGGCGGCACTGCCGCCTTCGAATACACAACTTGCGCGGATGACTTGCCGGCCAATATCATCGATTCCAGCAGCGCAGGGACGATCGTCAGTCGTACAATTCATACCGATCGGAATGGCAATCGTACTATCTACGATTTTAACGCGGGCTGGACGGTTTCTCGGCTGGAGGTCGATCTTAATCGCAGCAAAAGTAGCCTGGAATTGTCTAATTCGGGAGGCGTCGCGCCTGTCCCGTTCGTGACGTGGACAAAATTTAACTCTCAGAATCAACCTCTAGTCGTCGTCTACCCCGAGGGCAACAGCGTAGAATACACGTACGATGGTGGTATCATTGACGGATTGCCTAGTCCGTATACGCCCATGGTAGGACTTCTCTTGAAGGAGACCCGCTTGCCGGGGAATTCCATCAGCTTGCCCAGCCGGAGTGGGAGCAACGGCCAGACCATGTTGAGCAAGAGTTATTTCTACGATCCGATCTTCAATCGCTTGTGTGCGATGATCGAAGAAAGAGGCAACCCTATCGCCACAAGCGGTGGAAGCAATGTTTACTTTGCTCCACAGAATCTCGGCATTGCACCAACCGACAGCATCCGAAGCCGCTACGCGACGCTTTACTACTTCGATTACCAAAAGGATACCCTTGCCACGGTCAGTAACGACCCGAACCTACAAAGTCTTCTTGGGCTTTCCTCCGGCGAGATCCAGACGCTTATCGGTTACGTCAATGGCCAAATGACCGCAACTGATGGAACGGGCGGCATACCGATCGGGTTCCAGTTGAACTTGGGGGATATCAACGGCGATGGCACAGGTAATGGAGCAAGTAGTGGACTGCCCTCGGCAACTCATTTAGGGAACCAAGTCCAAGCCGTCCATCCCTCGGTGTTGCTGGTGGGAGGAGCAACCCAGCCACGTGTTGAATTGTTCACGGTCAATCAACGCGGCCAAGTTACAACCGCCACTGATCCCGAAGGTAATCTCACGGTCACGACCCGCTATCCCGAAAATGATCCCGAAGGCACCGGCAACAACGTCTCACCTACTCTAAGCACGCAGCAGTATGGCTTGGTTCGTGAAGTGCACAAGGATGCCAATCCGGATGATGTTATGAGCCTCGTGGGCGCTTCGGGCGACCTCGTTGATTTTGTTCCCGGCATCATATCGCGGACAAATACCCCCGGTATTTATCAAGACCTCGTAACCCGGTATGAAGGATCTTCCGGCTGCGCGGCTTGTGCCTACGATCCCATGGGCAATATTTTGAATGAGACGGATCCGCGGGGCTTCACGACAATCTATGATCGCAATGAAATGGGAGAAATTTACCGCGTTACTTCACCAGCCCCATACAACTTTCGCGTGGAAACTTCGTATGACGCTAATCGCAATGTGATTCAGGTCGATACGGAGGACTTGCAAGTCCAATATAACTCTTCCGATCCAACGTCATCTGGCTACGGCACGTTTACACCTAGTGGTAGTGGCACAACGGCGCACGTCCCGATGATTCCCGGCCCTGGTGGAATTCTACGTCCCGGCTGGTTCAGCAACCTGATGAGCTATGATATTCTCGATGATAAAACCGAGGAGGACATCGACGCGACCGGCTCGGCTCCTGCCAATTTGGTCACTCAATACGGTTATGATGCGAACCAAAACCTTATCAAGCTAATCAAGCCAGCTGGCAACATTGTCGAGTACGATTACGACGAACGCAATCTGAAGATCGCTGAGCGAGTCGGGTACGATGCAAACAATCCCACGATTTCGCCGGGTGCCGTCACCATTTACTCTTATGATGGAAACAAGAACTTGCTAAATATCATCGGTGCCGTGGATCACAATGCATCCGGCGGTACCGCAGGGGCGACTAGTTTGAAGGCTTACATTCGGAATGCCTTTGGCTCGGGGCTGGTGCTGACCGCAACAGGGGACTGGGTGCTTCAAAATGCTTACGACGGCTTCGACCGGGTAGTTATAGCTACTGACGCCGTGGGAGGTGTGGCCAATTCAACGTATGATCCTACCTCGACGCTGATCCAGAAACAGACCCAGGGCACAGTTGGTGGTGCAACGCCCGTCAATCGTAGGGGCAGTGGCAACGTGCTTTTGGCAAGCACGGAAATGCGTTATGACGAGGCCCTGCGTCTTTACGAGCAGCAGCAGGATGTCTTTATGGCCGGCGGTAGTGGTGGCTATGCGATTACCCACACTGGCGGTGGACTCCTGGCCAACTCCACCGATAATACCCACACTGGTACGGTCACCCTGACGAGTGGCGGCAGCAGTTACGTGCTCACCCGTACCATCTATGATCGCTCGGGTCGGGTTGTGGCCACTCTGGCTGACAATACCGCCCAAACCAGTTTTGCCTACGATGGTGCGGGGCGCCAAACTTTGTCGACGGACCCACTAGGGAATACTGTCGCCACCCAGTTCGATGGCAACAGCAACCCGGTACGGGTCACTCAAACTGAGGTCTGTACAATCATCACACCCAGCGTCGCCAATGAAATGTTTCTCTCCTTCACTTGGTTTGATTGTCTCAATCGCCCTGTTGTTGTGGGAACGCAGGGAGCGGATGGCGATCTCACCTCTAACCTAAATCTCTGCTGTCCGTGGATGGGCCTGCCTTCCACTCTCTACAGTCTCGTAGGCTACGATAGCCGGAGCAACAAAACCACAGTAACCGATCCCAAACTCAACGTCGTTGTGTCGGTTTATGATGGAGCTTCCCGCCTGATCGAAACCCAGCAAGAAATGAGAATGAACGGGGACGGTCGGAATGCGCCTGCGCCCAACCACACCTTTCTTACGGCAGGCGGTGGTATCATCCGCACGGAGTACGCCTACGACGGAAACAGCCGTCTGGTCGAACTGGCCGACGATCGCAGCGCATTGACCGTCTATGCCTACGATCTTCTCGACCGGCTTGTTACCAAGACTCTGGCTGACGGTTCGGTCAGCACGCGGGTCTATGATTTGGCCAATTGCCTAGCTGGGTACACCGACGAAAATGGCTCTGTCCTAACCTACACGTACGATGCTTTGTTGCGAAGAACCAGCCAAACTAGCGAGCCCGCCACCGGCGTCGTCAGCGTCGGGACGATCAATTACCAGTACGACGGCCTTTCCCGCAATTCGCAGTATCAGGCCAATAGCGGTTCAAGCATCGTCCAGTTGGCTTACGATTCGATCAACCGCACGCTGGAGGAGTATCAGGTGAACGGTAGTGTCTCCGGCATCGTCGTTCACTCCCAGTTCCAGTCGCTGGTCGCCACCCAGATTACCTATCCCAACAACATTACGACCACCAATACCTACGACCTACTCTATCGCCGGATCTCTGTAGCTGGCGCTTATGGTCCGACTGCTCTCGATGCTGTAAGCTGGCAATTCTTCGGCCCCAATCGGATTGCAGAGACTAATTACGGTAACGGCTCCCTAATTGCGACCTAAATGAACAACGCGCGCACTCATTCGGCTGTACAGGCCACGGTACCGTTGCCCGGCTGGGGCAATGCTGCCTCGGAC
>FSXO01000057.1_pt1 | contig 17312 bp, 16 predicted proteins | sample 1638291 | NCBI WGS metagenome assembly FSXO01 (sample SAMEA3914788, study PRJEB12502) | metagenome | biome: forest; material: soil | place: Canada | collected 2011-07-03 | depth 0.1 m
ACATCAGACTTTCCAGAACCAAAACGCTCAACTCCTCGCGCTGCAATCACAGCGGACGCAAAGCATGTCTCAAGCGCCGATTCCGGTTCGGGGTGTTCCTTCTTCTGTTGTGATTCGGGCTGGTACCACATCGCAGATGGCTGCCTTTTTGACCACGCGAAACCAGCTCAGAAGGCAGATGATCCAATTGGAAAATCAATATGCGACTGCCACCCCCGCCGTAAGGGATGCCGCCATTCAAAAATGGAGGCAAGACAATGCCTCGCTCTTCACTCAATTTCGACAAGATGCTCAAAATTTACCCCGAGGAACGGGACAGTAGGAAAATAGGAGATTAAAAATGCATACCGGCGCACTTAAAAAAATGGCATTGGCGCTAACCTTTTGGTTGGCACTGCATGTATCATCTCTGAAAGCCCAAATCTTCACGGCACCTTTACAGGCTTACACGACAGGTACTAATCCAGTCGATTTTGAATTTCGGGCTGATGGAACTTTGATTGCTATTGGCAACCAGGGAGTTGGGAGTTTGCTGAGCGGCGATCAGGGAGCAGGTACGAGAATGCTTTGGTTTCCTGACCTTTCTGCTTTCCGTGCGGGAACGGTTTCCGATACGCAGTGGGACGCCGTCAATATCGGGCAATACTCTACGGCTTTCGGCGTGAATAATACCGCATCGGGAGTTGCTTCCACAGCATTGGGAGGGTACAACACGGCCAGCGGATACGGTGCGACAACTTTAGGCGGTTTCAATACAGCAAGTGGAGAAGGTTCAACCTCCACTGGAATTGGGAATTTAGTCAGCGAAGAGGGCGCCAATACATTTGGAAGCTGGAATGTTGCTACTGGATTCGAGGCAACCACCATTGGAGAAGGCAATATAGCCTCAGGTGCGTTTTCCACCGCTTCCGGTTATTATACCCAATCTCAGGCGATGATGTCTTTTGTCATCGGCACCTACAACATAGGTGGAGGAAACGTAAATGCATGGGTAGCTACGGACCCACTTTTTGAATTAGGCAATGGCACCGCGACGACACCTTCTGACGCATTGGTCGTTTACAAGAACGGCAATGCCATCTTGCAGGGTACGCTCCAGGTAGCTCCCGGCGGCGACATCTCGATGTACACGGGTGAGTAAAATCGGTCCTCCTTGGCTGATTCTGCAATTACGACGCAATGAAATTGTCGCGCCCAAAGCGGGAGAAGTTGTCCTCTGCAACGATCACGCAGACGCTGGCGCTAGTCCTTTTGTGCAGTGGAATGTTCATTCTGACGTCTTATGCAGCCGATCCGGGTTGGTGGTCTTCTTCCGGCACCGGTACTGAACCGGCCGTGCATGCGCCTCAGGTTGTGACGAACGATGGCGTTGTCACGACCAACTACGTTCCAAATCCCTACGCGGTCGTCACCCAAGGGCAATTGAAGCAATTCACGGTACGGGCCGTCGATGAACTGAACGGCAATCTGCCCGGAGGAGCAGGAACCAATCTCAACAGCATGGTAAGCAATTGGGCCAGCGACTATGCCACCCACGGGTATAATTCCGACAACATCAAGCCCTCCGATTACACGGCAATGAACGTCGGGCAGCTCAAGTACATCGGCAACAAAGTGTGGTCCCAGTTGGTTGCCGCCGGATATACCAATGCTGTCCCAACCTGGCTTCAGCGGAATATCAATAGTGACAATTCAGTAGCTAATTTGGGACAGCTCAAAGAAGTCTTTGATTTCGATCTTTCGACCTTTGGTGGATCCAACAGTAGTGGCGTATCTTTCTATGCTTGGGAGCTCGAATACTTGGGCGCCACTGGAAATAATCCCAATTCGCTCGATCCGAGCGGGGACGGCCTGACCTTGCGCCAAGCGTGGGAGCAAGGCATCAATCCGAACGATTTTTATCATGGCGAGTTGCCGGTGTTGCAATTGGTGGGTGGTGACCACCAAGTCGGTTCCGCCGGGGAGGTCTTGCCGGACCCGCTGGTGGTCCGGGTGGAGAATCAAGAAGGCCAAGCCCTCACGAACGCTCCCGTACAATTTGCCGTAACACAAGGAGACGGGCAAATCGCGACGACATCGACGGGAAGCTTGTCCGGTTCGATTGATTTACGGACCGATACGAACGGTTTGGCCCAGGCCTTTCTATCCCCCGCCGGATCGACCGGAACCGTGAACCAGGTGCAAGTCGCAGCAGCGACCGGCGGCAGCAGTGCCTCCGTAACGTTTAATGCAACGGTCGGCACGCTTTCAAGCGTCTCGAGTCCAACGCCCGGTGGGAGTGGAAGCGGGCCCGTGACGGATCCGGACGCCTCTCCATTGGCGACGACGGTTATCACCATTACCCCATTTCCCTATGTGTCTTTCGGTGACGATGTTGACATTACCGCCACTGACGATTATACCCACATCACCATCTCGTGGACTGCCGTTACAGGGGCCGATAGTTATGAAGTGGATCGGGTAGACGATCTCGGGACACATGTGATCTATACGGGTAGCGGCGTCTCCTGCACCGATTCGGGTCTCTTTTCGGGCATCAATTACCAGTATCAGGTTCATGCCATAGCCGGGGCCGTCCAATCAGAAGCGACCTACGCCTATTCGGTGCCGCTCATTGCGGCAATAGCAATTGAATTTCAAGGCGTAGATGGAAGCACGGCGTGGGAGGACTACTATTTTTCGCCCGGAGAGCCACTTTACAACAGCGGTGCGTATCCTGATTACGTGGAAGGCGATAGTGCACCAATAGCGTACCGTTTTATACTCAATCCGTCGCGAACCAGCGGTACAATTACTTGGTATGACGGTTATTCGGATGATTCTTATAGCTCCTCGACCACTGCAGCTGCAACCGATATCATCGCCGATGGTACGGATGGGTACGATGCTCCAACCTTTGGAACGAGTACCGCGGGCGGCGGAATCATTTCCGGCGCTGCGGACCTTGTGTTGGTACAGGCTTTGGGTGCGGGATTTTACGAATCTGGGAACAACCCGGAGACCATCTCCTGGACTGGCCCGGGTAGTTCCCACTTTAGCGTGATGGGACCTGACGATACAGGCGATAATGTGCCCTATACGAGTGGCGAGACAACCTCCGTTGGTCCTTTTCTAGTTTTTACCGTTACCCCCGACCCTGATACGGTTCAGCCTGGGGATCAAATTATTATTACAATTGCGGACCTCTATCTTAACACAAGCACGGTTACCTATACCTACGAACCTTCACCCGCGCCGGACTACTCGATGTCAATCGACGAGGCATCCGGGCCGAAGTACCGGAAAATCGCGCTCAACGGCTTGCCGATGCCGGATGAAAAGCCGCAGCAGACGGGGGAAACCGATCAGGAGCAGGAGGAAACTTACGTCGATGCGTTGACCATTGGGTTGCGGCACAGCACGACCGATGTTTACTTGCCCGTTTCGGGGAGCGATTTCTCCGTCTCGGCAAGAAGAGATTTCCGGCCTGAGGTCTGGAACATCAAAAGCGGATTGCGCCCTCATGAGGAACCGGACCGGCCCTTCGGGATGTGCTGGAGTTCCAATCTTTCGCCCAACATTCAATTCGTAAAGTCGAACGATCCGCAAAAGAGCCAACCGGACCAGGCCATCGTCACTGACGAAACCGGAGCCGTTCACACTTTTTACATTTGGCCCGCCAGCGGTGGCACCTTGAAGTTTTTCCCGATGCCGACGGCAAAGAACGAACAACAGACGCCCAACTTGGAAAGCCTCACGCAAGCCAGCGCCGGCAGCGGAACCACGCCTGCCACCTACACCTTTATCCGTAAGTACGGCAGCACGCTGACCTACACCATGACTCCGCTGACGCTGACCACGGCGGAAAACCGGTACCAGGGCAGTACCTACACCGTGGCCAATACCTACGCGCGTCTGACTCAGGCGGTAGACCATCTGGGCAATACGCTCAATTACACGTTCAATCAGGCCAATGACCTCGTGCCGGAAACGATTACCGTGGCCAATCAACCCGCTACCACGATTTCCATCCGACAGCAGCCTGTTTCGGCCGTGACCAGTTCCACCAGTACGCAAAACGTGATCACCGCGATCTGGGATGCCAACGGCAACAAGACTTGTTTCCACTATACCCAGGCGACCCCGGGGGATACGTCAGCTTGTTACCTTGACACTGTGACAACTTCGGACGGTGCCACCACGAAGTACACCTACGACATCGCGAGAGAAACCGACACCACGCCGCAGCCGGCCGAACCAATTCCTCCCCCGTTCTGGCATGCGGACCTGGCTTCGATCACTGATCCGCTCAACAAGACCTATACGTTCACCTATGCCCTGGACCAGAGCAAGGATGACTACATGAATAATCCGTCGTTGTACGTGGGCTATTACACCAAGTGCGGCCTGCCGCGAAATATCGCCACCGTGACATTGCCGGACGGAACCTCGTCGAGCTTCGTCAATTCCTCCGTTGTGGCCGTCGGAACCGGCAGTGGCGGCACACTCGCCCTGGCCAATGTGGGTACGGGCGAGGCGCTGACGTTTCCCGGTCATCATTCGGTCGTCGTGACGGACGCCACGAACTTTGCCCGCACCTACGAGTTTGGCACGCCCCAGATCGTCCCGCTGCCCGCCTTCAAAACGTTGTACTCCTCCGGGAGCATGAACGACTCGAAAATCATCGCCTACAAAAGCCTGACGATCACCTACGGGACGTTTGGTTCCGAATCGTTCCAATTTGACCTCACGGCCGCGATGGCACTGTCGCAGATCACCGATTTCAGCGGCAACATCACGACCTTCGTTCATGGGGACGCGTGGAGCGCGCCAACCGATTACCGGACGATCATGACCGACACCACGATCAACGGGTACTACGGCGATCCGACCAGCCAGACCGACGCCTTGGGACACCCGAAGACTTTCACCTATTACGGTGCGAACCGCATCATGCAGTCGTCCACGGATGAGAACGGCAACAAAACCTGGAACGACATCGATTCGCTGAATCGTCGCACGAGCGAAAAGATTTACGATCCAAGCAGTAACCTCGTTCAGGAAACCGATTTCACCTATGGCAGTTCGTCTTATCCGGGTTTCATGACGAAAAAGTGCGTCAAGGCGCTGGGCGGTTCCGATCCTTCCTGGACTCACGCTCTGGTTACTCAATATGTGCCCGATGGGAATGGGCGCGTGGCCCAGGAAATCGTCGATCCCAACGGACTCGATCTCGTCACGACGTACACCTATGACGCCAATGGCAACAAGCTCACGGCGACCGATCCAAAGGGCAATATCACGTGGTTCAGTTACGACTCGCGCAACCGGCTGGTGACGGTCACTTACGCGGATGGTTCGCAGAAGCAGACGGTTTATGACGCGCGCGGCAACAAGGTCAAGGAATACGACGAGAATGGGATCGCAACGTTGTACCAGTACGATTCGCTCAATCGCCTGCTCAAGCAGGCGCGCGACATGAACGGAAACGGCGTGATCGACGCAGGCACCGATCTCGTCACGTCCTACACGTATAATGCGGCCAACTCGAAGCTTACGACGACAGATCCCAATGGCGGCGTAACCACGATGGCTTATGACAGTCTTCAGCGCGTCACGCAAATCACCGATGCGCTGAGCAATATCACGCAATTCACTTATGGAGCGAACTCCGGGGGCAATGCCTTCGACAGTTCCGGGTTCAAGCCCACGCATACGGTCGATCCGCGCGAGTTCACCACCGACGTCACTTATGATGCGCTTTACCGTCCCACGGCCAAGGCGATGGAGTACGCTGTGGGGCTTTCGTCGACCACTTCCACGGAATACGACAACGTGGGCAATCCGATCCTGGTCACGGATCCGCTCGGGAATCAGGCCGGCACGAGCTTCGACGCGTTGAACCGCCCTCTGGTCGTCACTTACGCCGACAGCACGACCAGCCATTCGGCTTACACCTCCACCGGGTTCAAGTGGCAGGTGATAGACCCGAACGGGAACACAACGCGAACCACCTATGACAACGCAGGACGTGCGATTGCGGTCACGGCGGGCTACGGCACCTCCATTGCAGCCACGACCACAACCGCCTACGATGCCGCCGGTAACGTCGCCGAAACCGTCAATCCGCTGCTCAACAAGTGGGATTACGCGTATGACGCGCGCAACCGCAAAGTCCAGGAATTTGAGCCCTCGGCCCTTGATGCGACTTCGAACACCTCTTCGCGCCCGACGACGGAATGGGCGTACGATCCGGCTGGTCGCGTTACGGCTACCATCGACGCGCGGGGTAACGAGACCGATTCGGTCTACGATGCCGCCAATCGCGTCACCGATGTCAACCAGCCGGCAGTGACGGTTGGAGGGACCAGCTCGCGCCCGAATACCCACACCACTTACGACTTTGACGGCAACGTCCACACGTTACGAGATCCGAACAGCAACACGACGACCAACACCTATGACGCGCTCAACCGTCTGCTGACCAGCACGGACGCTTTGAGCATTACCGTCACCAATACCTACGACCAGGTCGGTAACAAGCTCACGGTTGAAGACGGCAACAGCCACACCACGAGCTTTGCCTACGACGGACTAAACCGGAACACCACGGTCACGGATGCGGCAGGCAACGTCACCACGTTAACGTACGACGCACTCAACAAGACCGGGCGGACCGATGCATTGGGGCAGGCCACGACGTACAGCTACGACGTGCGCAACCGGCTCAGCAACGTCACCTACGCCTCCACTGCGTCGGCCAATTCGCAGCGCAACTATGCCTATGACAATGATGGCAATCTGCTTTCGGTCACCGAACCTTCAAAAACGGTGGCCAACGTCGCTTACGCCTATGATGCCCTGAACCGCGTCGTCGCGGAAAGCTCCAACGGGATCACGCACGCCTATGCCTACGACCTGGCGGGTAATCGGATACAGGCGCTTTACGGCGCTCCCAGCGTCGGCACGCCCACCACGTCGACGGCGACCCGGATCCTGACGTCGATCTACGACAAGCTTAACCGGCTCAGCACGCTCACGGACCAAACGGCGGCCGAATTTGCCGTGCCCACGGTGGGGCGCACGACGTACTACGGCTACGACCTCAACGGCAACATCGTCCAGAAGATTGCACCCAACGGCGACATCGAGAGCGAAACCTTCGACGCGCTCAACCGGTCGGTCACGCAGAATGGGGTGACCAGCGTCCTCAACGGTAGCGTTTCGCTCTACAACTTCACCTACGGCTACGACCTTGCCGGCAACGTCCTGACCGTAGGTGAAACCTACCCCTCCGGTTTGAGTAACCGGACGGTGACCAATACCTACGACGCGATCAACCGGCTCCTGACGGAAACCGTCACGGGCACCGCGCCCAATGCCGTTACCACCTACGCCTATGACGCGGCCAACAACCGCACCAGCAAGGTTATCACCGGCACCGGGGCCGATTCGATCAGTTACACCTACAACAATCTCAACCAACCCACCAGCTACGGCGACGGCACGCGCAGCGTCGCGCTGACCTACGACGCCGACGGCAACCGGAGTACGCGCGTCGTCACCGGCGGCACGGACAACGGAACCGACACCTACAGCTATGACTTCGAGAACCGCCTGATTGGTCTGGTCAAAGGCACCGGCGGCGGCACGGGCACCTACGCCTACAGCTACGATTACCGCACCCGCCGGATCGTGCGCGACGAATCGCTGGCAAGTGGCGCGGTCACGGACCTCGTGTTCAGCGGCGGCACCAGCGTGCAGGAATACAGCGGCTCAACATCCACCCTCCAGGTGGAATACGTCCGTGGCAGCGACTACGGCGGTGGGGTCGGGGGCATCCTCTACACCATCCGGTCAGGTACCCCGTCGTACACCCATGCCAATCGAAAAGGGGATGTCATCGCCAAGACGGACGGCTCGGGAAACCTCACGTTCCAGGACCAGTACGACGACAACGGCGACCAGGTTGCCACCAACGGCTCGACGCAAGACCGGCAGAAAGACAACAGCAAGGATGTCGATCCGTGGGGCGGGATCGATGAGGGTAATCGCTATAGCACCCTCGAAGACGGTTTGCGCGTGTTCCTGACCCGCGATCCGGCGGGCTTCATCGATGGTCCCAATCTTTACACGTATTGCGAGCAAAACCCGGCCACCAAGTTTGATCCCGAGGGATTGGCAGACGAGGAAGTAGTTGGAAGTTCGGAAGATGATATCGATGAGACCGGAGCAGGCCTTCGTGATCCGGAGCGCGATGAAAACGGGCAGCCGATTTTTGGATCGGAGGAATACGAAAAGGAGAATCCCCCGCCGAGCCAGGCACCGTCTGGACCCACTGTTGGAAATGGTCCCGGTCAAATTCCTCCAATGAATCTTGGGCCGAGTTTATTGCCACCTCAGGGACCGCCAGAAACGGAGGACGAGATCGCATTGGATGTCGCCAAGGAGATGGAGGCGGAAAAATCAAAGACCCCCGGCCCCGAAACTCAGAAGCAGGAAACCGATGACAATAAGGCGAAGACCGGCGATTCCACTCCGCCTACTCCGCAGAAATCAACAGCTTCAGATGACGAAACCGACCCCAAAGATCGAGGACGCGATAGCGAAAAACGAGTGCTGAGCGACACCGGCAACGTCAAGAATACAAAGACATATTCGACATCGCATGGTGATACTATTCCCGACTATGAAAACGACGAGGAGGTTGGTGATGTAAAAGATACGCAGAGAGTTAATAATACAAAGCAGATGAGGGCTCAAAGAGAGGTCGCGCAGCAAAGGGGAAAGATTCATAGTGTCCGAACCGGCACCAATACCAAGGTTAGTCGTCCAATGCAGAACAGCGGCACAAAAATCATCCGTAGGGATGATCTTGGACCTACAAAATCGTAAAGGAACTATGGCTAGCCCAAAGGAAGAATCGACAAAACTGATGAATGAACTCCTGCCCTTGGCGGAGCGTATGCTTAAAGAGGATAAGGAATTTTATCCGTACGGAGGGTACATGGGCTCCGCAGGAGAAATTACGCACGTCGGAGGAAGAATTAAAGGAACGGATCACCCAAAGTCCCAGCCTATAATAGATTTGTTAAGAGAAAGCTTTCGGAAGGAAGCAGAAGAGAAGAAATACAGGGCCACGGCTATTATTTTTGACGTGCGGATCAAGCCTCCAGATGAGATCGAAAAAACGGATGCTATTCAGGTATCGTTAGAACACCGAGATAGCTATTCTGTAAATGTCTTCATCCCATACAAAATAGTTGAAGGCGAATTACTGTTTGGAAAGACCTTCGCGCAGCGCGGAAACAAAGACATCTTCGTCTGAGGGTAAAAGAAGGTAAAAATGAGGCAACCACGTACGCCCATGAAGACTGAGACAGGCGGGTGAAAGTCCCGCTCCGGAAATTGACTGTTCATCCGGGAGAGGAAAAGGGACAGGCAGAATTACCCTGCTCCCACCACCGCGCAGAGCAGCGGCCAAGGAAATCCCTTCGCCGCCGCGCCTGGCGCAATCACCACGTCACAGGCCCATGTTACCCAGGCCGGTCGTGAACGGATTGGGATCAGGCCGCTGGGGCGCGAGGGAAGCGGCCCTGGTCTGGGGCGTGGGAACGAACGTCTGCACCTGCAAGCAGCTAAAAGTGGAACCGGTGCGCACGTTGTCGGCGTAGCCGAAAGCATCGGTGGGCAACGCGCGCAGGCGGAAGGCCGGGCCGGGACTGGTGTAGATCGACAGCGTGGCCAACCGCTCGCGTTCGGCGGGGCCGCGATAGGCCATCTCCTCGACGGCTTCGAGGTTGATGACGAACTCTTCGAGCAGCGCCCAGGGCGTGGGCGGCATCCAGTCCTCAGGGCGCATGGGCGTCGTGCAGCGGCGCACAAAATCCTTGGCCAGCGACTCGGGCGTGTGGAGGCCGAGATTGCCTGCGGAACTGAGCCGGATCAGCGTGGTGTCATCGAGGACCTCGCCCAGGAGGCGGAACGGATCGGGATTGGCCAGAGTGATGACCTGCCGCGTTTGCAGGTACAGGTCCAGCCGGCCCACGCCGAGGCGGGCGGCGAACAAATCGCGCCGCCGGAAGTCGTGGCGATAATCCGGGGCCAGGAACGTCAGCCACTCCTGGCTGAAGGCTGGCATGGTTGACGGTGGAGGCAGGAGGGCAGTCGGGGGCTGCTGCATGAACTTGGGGAGCGGTAGCTTCATTGGATTTGGTGGGGGTGGGGGTTACTGATCGGGAAGCCGTCTTGGCTTCACCGAGAAACTCGAGGGCGGATTGGCGGCGGGACGAATCGAGGAACGCCTGCAGCAGCGCGTCCTTGTCATCCGTAAAAAGTTGGATGTCGTGGCTGCCCCGCGTTGCACCGACGTAAAGCGACTCGTAGCTGGCCGCTTCCTGTGCCGACGTGGAATCGATGACCAGCAACACGCGGTGGACCGTCTTGCCCTGCGCGGCGTAGGTCGTTTGGGCGTAGCCGTGACTAAACTGCCGGAACGTCGCGGGGATGACGCGGCCATCGGTCAGACCGATGGAACCGTCGCGATGCAGCGCTTCCACCTGCACAATCTCGCCGTTGTACATGCGACCAGTGGAACTGGTGCGGACATTGGCCCGCAGCCAAAGACGGTCGCCGATCGCGACGGAAATGGGGCGTGGGATGAATACGCCGAAGTTGCCGGCGTGATCCTCCACCTTGATCGGGAGCACGTTGCCGTTGCGCTTTTGCACCAGGAGAAAATCATCCTGCGCGCCGAGGACGGAAACGGCTTCGCCCGCGCGGACCGGCGAGCGGCCGCGGTGGAAAACCAGCACGTGACCACGCTCGTAAAGTTTGAGCTGGTTGCGCTGGGCTACGGTCCACCCGAGCGGGTCAAAGACCTCGAGTGCGGCATCGTCGCCTCGGAGCAGGCCACGTTGCCGCAGTTCGCCCCGAATGGCCTCGGTGGCCAGTTGTGCCTCGCGATGCGTTACACACACCGCCAGGCACGACTCCTCGGCCTCCTGCGATGAAGCCACGACACGCGCGACCTGGGCATAACGATGGTCGTAGCGCAGCTCGTGCACCGCTTCCATTTTTTCGAGCTGCACGAAACCCTGGGCGATTTCCCGTTTTTGCAGCGCACGCACCGCCGCAAGATAGTCGTCGCGCTTTTGCCGCTGGATGGTGCGCAGTTCGGTGCGGGCCAGGGGCGAGTGCGTCTCCAGAATGCGCAAAGCGTCGCCCGCTTCGACGGAATGGTGCTGGCGGGTGTCGCCGACCAGGAGCACACGAAAATCATGTTTTTCGGCGGCGCGGAAAAGGGCGAGCATCTCGCGCAGGGAAACCTGCCCGGCTTCGTCCAGAACCAACACGCCACCGGCGAGCGGGGCGGGATCTTCCAACACCTGATGCAACGTGCTGGCCCGCAAAAATCCCTTTAGCCGCAGTTCATCGGCTGCGCCACTGTTGGCAGCACAGAGGTGGACGGCGTTGCCGCCCGCCTCAGTTTGGGCGACGAACTCATGGAGCAAATTGCTTTTGCCGGAGCCAGCCGACCCCGCCAAAAGCAGAAATCGATCACGGTGATGCAGGAGGAAGTGAGCAGAGGTGGCCTGCTCAGTCGAGAGCCGCGCGGAAAGCACAGGCTGCGGATGAAGCGGAGGGCGCGCACCCTGGCCGCGCGTCACCAGGGCAAACAAATCGCGCTCCATTTGCGCGATGGCCGTGCTGGTGAAATGCTCGCCGCCGTGGAGCAGATCGGGCTGAGCTTCGATGGCTTGGCGCAGCTCGTCGAGGTCCACGCCGCCGCGGCCGAAGATGAGCGCCTGCTGCAGAAGCTTGTGAATCGCCACCACGCTTTGGCGCTCAAGGACGTGATTGGCCGCTTCGGAAACGACCCGGGCGGGATTGAGGCCGAGTGAAGGCAGGGGGCGATCAGCCGCGGCAACGAGCCGCTGCAGTTGCTCCCATTCGTCGTCGGAAATTTGACCGCGCCAAAGTTGCTCCAGCTCGGTGTGGGTGATGTCCTGGCGCTTTTGTGCGCGCAGTTTACGGGCCAGGAGATCACGCACCTTCGGGTTGTTGATCGTGCCGTAATCGGCCTCCTGCGCATTGATCTCGCGGTGGCGTTTGCTGAATTTTTTGATGACGGAATCAGGCACGCCGACGATCTCGAAGCTCTTGCCGCTGGCTCGAATTTCATAACCGAGTTTACGCAGTCGCGTGGCCAGCTCGTTCCGAAAAATCTCGGTAAGCAGGCCGGAGCGCCTGACGATTTGCGCAGGATCGAGTGCCTTCCAGCGTTGCTCTACCGGATCAAACGTAAAATTAAAAAGGAGAGTGTGAAAGTGGAGTTGAGGATCGAGGGCGCGGCTGCTGTCATGCTCGAAAATGCACGCCACCATGTTGTGGGTGTATCGCGACTCGTCCTTGCCGTCTTTGCGCACTCGCGTGCAGGTCAGGGCCTCAACTTGCCGCAGCGCGACACGGTGTGCAGCGCGGCACTGAGCCGGATCCGGTCGGCATAACCAATGCGGAACCGCTTTACCGCCTCGGGGTGCCACCAGTTGCGCCACGCCTTTGCCACCTCGCTCCTCGAATCCGGCTGCGACATCCGCCACATCCAGGGCATGCTGGGCCACGCCAACTTGAAAAGCACCGAGATATACACCCACGTCTCGATCAAGGAATTAAAGGACGCCCACCGGCGTTACCATCCCGCGCGGATGCCGGACGCGGCCTGACTCGGCCGTTGAAACGCCTTTCCTTTTAGCTGCCAGTTGCCAGCCTTGGCCCGAGTGAGTTGCCTCCTGGAAAAGCCAGTCCGAGCCTCCAGTCCACCGCGAAAAATTAATCCGCTGGACCTGCCCCCGCCGTCGCCGCAGCCGATGCCGCATTGGTTGCAAGTCCTCCTCGTTGTCGCGTTCCTCGCCAACGTCCTGCAGAGCATCATCACCGCCTACGACGGCGGAACCCTGCGCGAGAATCCATCGTACAGGGGCGAAGGAAGCGGCGGCATCCTCTACACTTTACGCGGCGGAACTCCGAGTTATACTCACGAGGATAAGCGCGGCGATGTAGTCGCCAAGACAGACGCCAGCGGTTCTTTGACATACCAGGCCCAGTACGAAGGGTTCGGCCAGCAGGTTGCCACTAACGGCACCACACTGGATCGCCAAAAGTCCAACAGCAAGGACACCGATCCGACCAATCTGGTCGATGAAGGGTTCCGCTACCGCGACCTCGAAACCGGCATGTTCATCAGCCGCGATCCTGCAGGCTTCGTCGATGGACCGAACCTTTACACTTACGTCCAACAGAATCCGTGGACCCACTTTGATCCCGAGGGGTTGCACAATGACACGTTCAACAGCGACGGATTCATCGCGGACTGGATCCTGCCCGATCCGGCGGGAGAAGCTCATCAAGCGGGTCAAGGGGCAGATGCCGTCTTCAATACAAGTGATACCGGGTTGTTGGGTGGATTGGAAAGAACGCAGGGCGGACTTAATTGGGCAGGCCACAGTATTATGGCGGCTGTCTCCTGCCTGCCTGTCGCAGGAGCGATTGATCGGATGGTTGAAAAAGGCGCGGTTACAGAGACGGAGCACCTGGTAGAGAACAAGATATCAACTGAAGCGGCGGACGCTGCTCCTAAGCCTGATAAGAGCCCTGCACCGGGGGCACAGCCAGCCAGCGAAACCGCTCCAGCTGCGCCCGATAACGCTCCTCCATCCGGCGGCTGCTTCATCGCGGGAACGCTGATTTCGACGCCACGCGGAGAAGTTCCCATTGAGACGATTAAGGTGGGCGATCTGGTTTGGTCGCTCGACATTAAGAGTCACACACACGTTCAAAGGCCGGTTGAGTCAGTGTTCCATCATGTTACCGATTACTGGGTGGACGTGACCGCTGGCGGCGAGAAAATCACTGCGACCCGAGGTCACCGGTTTTGGGTCGAATCCCTGAAAAAGTGGGTTCCGGCTATGGATTTGAAGGTCGGCATGAAGTTGCTAAGTAGCGACGGTCATGTGGTCGGCATCTCGCAGGTCCAGCTCAGGCATCTAAATTCGGATCGAGATACCTACAATTTTATCGTTGGTGAGGAACACGATTACTTCGTTGGAAACCATCGCTATCTGGTTCACAACGGAGACAAGGTTCCCGACGATAAAATTAAAGCTCCACCACCGCGCAGAGGCAGCGCGCCAATAGGGGAAGATGGCCATCCAATGGAATTGCACCATGCCGACCAAACGCAGGGTTCCGACTTGGACGAGATGACCAGAACGGATCATCGACTTGGCGACAATTTTAAGAAAAACCATACGAATACCGGTCAGGACTCTTCTCAAATTGACCGTAAAGAGTTCAACAAACAAAAGAAGGACTACTGGAAGAAGGAGTCTGACAGTGGCCGCTTTAAAAAGTGCTAACATGCCCAAAGACATTTTCGTCCAGTCAAACGGCCCCGAAGAGTTGCAGGCGATCTTCGAGGATAATGGTCGCGTTGCGTACGCTTATCTCTTGGTCAACGGAGAAATAGAAGGCGATGCGTGGCTGTACAATCACGGCGAAGCGCCGGTACAGCCGGAATGGGAAAATCCAGACTTGGCTCCCTTTAAAAACCCTCTCGAATTTGCACGCAGTCTGGAGAATCCCCCTGACAGCGAGGCCGACATAAAAATCAAATGGGAGGAGCAGAAAGATGCGTCTGCCCAGGCGCAGGTTTACATCCGAGGAGAACTCTTCGCTGTTTTGAAAGTTGGCGAGAAGCCCGGATGGTCGAAGTTAGCGAAGAAAGATGGTCCTCTGGCAAAGATGCTTTCGTGAGCGCCAAAATCCCCACCCACACATGTCCCTAAGCGCGGCTTAGTGTCATGTGCGTATTCACTTGTTATCAGTTCCGCAGCGTCGCCGGGGCGTGAGTGCCAACAACTGGCAACAAGTGATAACGGCACTCAGTAGCGGACACGATTACGGCGAGGGAGGCGCGCCGATGAACGAGCGGGCGTGCGGCAAATGTCCCCGTGCTGCTTGACACCGTGGCAACCCCATCGTTTTCTATGTTGCTCGTGTCAACGATGACGATGCCGTTGATCGTGCCCAGACTTCGGGTATGAGGTCTTTGACCTGCCAGTTGGTGGAGGAGGGCAGTGGGCCAGTTGATGGATGTGTGGCACCACCAGACCGAACGAATCGACGCTTACAAGAGTTACCGGATGAGGGATAAGTCTGCACATGACCTGATCGTCCGGGCCGTCGATATTGGTGCAGCGACAAATCGGATGATCCCGTGGGTACTGAAGGAATGGCGCGAGCCCAGCTATCCTGAATTCGGTGATCGGACGGCATGGAGTCTATTCAACGCGTTCACCGAGGTGCTGAAGGGAAATCTCCCTGACTTGCCGAAACGGACAGAAGTCTTGCACGGACTTTTCGACCAACACGTGAAGTTGTCACCGGCTCACTTGAACTGAGGAACCCGAATGAAATGGAAATTACCTAAGATGCCGAAGAGTCCAGTGTTCAAGAAGGCAGTCGTTCAGATTGTTATGGCCGTGTCAGAAGCGGTCGTCCATGAGCTGACGAAGCCGACCAAGCGATTGAAGTGACCGGCTGAAGGCCACGAAAGGGAAGTGTTCTGCTACGCAGGGCACTTCTTTTTTAGCTGGTGAGCCGTAATTCGAACTTAATCTTGCTCATCTAGGCCCAATTCACCGGGAGCTACAATCAAACGAACTTTATGGCGTCGCAGATTATGCAGCAGTCAAGAGGATGTTTTGCGCGTTTAGGCTACTTCTTTTCTTTTCCAAGCAAGTATCCGGCTAACGCACCAAATAAACCTATGACAGGAGTGAGCTGATCCTGTCCATAGCCGGTAACCATCAACAAAGCTGAAAAGCAAATAATAAGCGTTAACCCGTATAGTTTTAGAGTGACTACACCTTCGGTATCCTTGCCTCTTAGTGAAAACGCAGAGATGAGCAACACGAGAATGCAGAAGGCAAGGATTCCGAAGCTTAAAGATGTTACCAGTTCCGGAGACCACGGCTGACTTGGCGCCGTAACGTCTGACGCTTTCAAAGCATCTATTTCCTTTTCCAGCTCGATAGCTTTATCACTCATTTCTTTTCCACAGTAGATTTCGCCACTTGTATCTTCAGATCAACATTTTCCTGCGATAATTTGTAATTTTCGGTTTTGAGTTCTGTTATCAGTGCGTCCTGCTTATCAATAATCGCCTGTAGTCGACGCATCGCATTATCCTGTAACCCCACAGAACCCATGGAGGCTTTCGAACCTGCTCAAAAATACTCGGCGACGGAGCGCTTGGTGGCGAGCATCGAAGAACTTGAGATGGACAAGCTCACTCAGATGTTCGAAGCGGAGAATATCGAGACAAACGCGGAAGCTGTAAAGGAAACCCAGGCATGGTTTTCTATTTCTCAATCTTTCGCGACGCTAACGACATCAAAATCATCGCGGTTCACAGAGCGTCTCAATTCAAAGGCATTGTCAAAGCCCGGAACCGCTTAATTTCGCTGATCGATGACACCCTTAAGCTGGTTCCTGACGATGTCTTCAAATTGGATCAGGACTTCGATTACATCATCCTCGAGAAGGAAGTTTGGATTTTGCACCCGACTGGGTTTGAATTTACGGCGGGAATCGAGGAATCAATCGCGAAGAAGCTAGCTAAAAACATCACCGAAGTTGCCAAGAGTATTACGTGTGTGGACTTTGGCAAGTTCCGGGACTTCATCACGGATCACAAGAGAGCTGGCTGGCTCATCGCCGGGCTACGCAGCCGCGCCGACATCCACCTCACGTCACCCAAGAAACTGAAAAAAGGTTGCAAGACGAATGGGATTCGAGTGATTGAGACGGACGGGAAGATTTATCCAAGCCCTGGCTTCGAACTGGCTTTTTTGGAGTTACTGGACCGTCGACGCTATCAAATTTTACTTATAGACGGAGAAGAGGAACTGTACGTTGCGCCGAATCGTCGCGGTGTTCCTAGGCCTGCCGCTCAAGGGGAAGCGTGAACGAATAGATCGAAGCTTTTATTCCTGACCAAACCACCAATACGCCTTCGAAACCTACGCGGAGGAAAGCCCGTGGGTTCACGTGACAGCGTGACAAATTTTAGTTCCGATATGTGCCAATTTATGCCAAGTCGGGGTTTTCGAGCTTTCCATAACCTGTTCTAAAGTGGCATGGATAGGAATATCGTGGCCAGTAAGCTGTCGGTTCGAGCCCTACCTCCGGAGCCATTTTGCAAGTCGTTTAAGGCGAAGTGGAACTGCTCCCGGCGGCCTCGTTTTTGGCCGCAATGCGACCAGATTTGC
>FSXO01000365.1_pt1 | contig 17267 bp, 14 predicted proteins | sample 1638291 | NCBI WGS metagenome assembly FSXO01 (sample SAMEA3914788, study PRJEB12502) | metagenome | biome: forest; material: soil | place: Canada | collected 2011-07-03 | depth 0.1 m
CTGATTTGGGCGCGCTGCGCGCCCTGCTGTCGGGTGTTCTTGGTGGCAGCGGTAACCGTGGCCATGCGTATCTTCCCCCAATGATCCGATCCGGCCCCGCGGCGACTGCTACGGGCAGGACAATCTGCAGCTTACGTTACTTCAAGGGGCATTTTCGTGGTCTCCAGCGCAAGTCTGGTACGAAAACGACCCGACGGGCCAAGCCGAGTGGTCAATCCTTGGTCACGCGATCAATTTCCGCGAGACTGGTCATGCCCGATTTGACCTTGAGTAGGGCTGAAGCGCGTAAGTCGTTGATGCCTATGCTACGGGCAACCTCTGCAATCTGCAGTGCATTGCCACCTTGCAGCACGATTTTCTGGATTTCCTCAACCATCGGCATGACCTGATAGATGCCGACACGCCCCTTGTAACCCTCATTGCACTCGGGACAGCCGGCCGCCTCGTAGATAGTCATTCCCTCGTCAATGTCCTTCTGCGTGAACCCCGCGTCCAGCAGCGTCTTGGGCGGCAGGCTCATCATCTGCTTCTTGCAGCTATGCAGCCGGCGTGCCAAACGCTGGGCGATAATTAGTGTTACCGATGACGTGATGTTGTACGGGGCGATGCCCATGTTCATCAGGCGCGAGATGGTCTGCGGGGCATCGTTCGTGTGTAGCGTGGAAAGCACCATATGACCAGTCTGCGCGGCCTTGATGGCGATTTCAGCGGTTTCTAGGTCGCGGATTTCGCCGACCATGATCACGTCCGGATCCTGACGCAGGAAAGAGCGTAGAGCGGCGGCGAAGGTCATGCCGCGCTTGACATTCTGCTGAACCTGGTTAATGCCTTCGACACGGATTTCCACCGGATCTTCTACTGTGGAGATATTCCGCTCGGCGGTATTGAGGATGTTGAGTGCCGTGTACAACGACACGGTTTTACCGGAGCCGGTGGGGCCGGTGACCAGCACCATGCCGTAGGGTTTCTGGATGGCATCAAGATAAAGTTTCTTCTGAGCCTCCTCATAGCCGAGCTTGTCGATACCTAGTTTGGCTGAGGAGCTATCCAGGATACGCAGCACGATCTTCTCGCCGAACAAAGTCGGCAGCGTGCTCACGCGAAAGTCCATCGCGTGGCTCTTGGACAAATTCAACTTGATACGTCCATCCTGCGGCACGCGTCGCTCCGCAATATCCAGGCCAGCCATGACCTTCAAGCGTGAGGAGATGCGATTGGACAGTTTCATGGGTGGACTGGCTACGGCCCGCAGCATGCCGTCCATGCGCAGGCGGACTCGGTACTGGGTTTCAAATGGTTCGAAATGGATATCCGAGGCGCCGCGACGGATGGCGTCAACCAGAATCTTGTTGACGAACTTCACGACTGGTGCGTCGTCAGTATTGCCGCTGGCGTCGATGCCACTCGTGCTTTCGCTCTCGTCGTCGCCGGTTTCCAGGGCCAGATCGTCGAGATCACCACCGCCCAGATCGGGAGTAGCGTTGTTCAGCGTACTCATGACGTTATCGATCGCCCGAGCGAGTTGCGCCCTTTCGACCAGAATCGGCTCAACCATGCAATTGGAGTGGAACTTGATTTCATCAAGTGCATGCAACTGCATAGGGTCGGCGATGCCGACGAACAGCCGTTTGCCGCGTTTGAGCAAGGGCAGCGCTTGGTGTTTGGCGATCAACTCCTGGCTGATCAGGCTCAGCGGCATGCTTGCGGGAGCCAGGGCGTTGACGTCCATCATCGGCATACCGAACTCGGCCGAGGCAATCTGGGCAAGACGGCTGTTGTCTATCAGTCCCTGGTCCAGCAGCCACGCTGTCAGCGTTTTTTTCTGCTGGCTGGACTCGGCAACTGCCTTGCGAACGTCGGCCTCCGGCAATAATCCTTCGGAAACCAAGCGACGGGCCATGCCCGACAGGCCGAGCGCGGTGGGCTGCGGTTGCGATGACATGATGAAACCTACCTAAGACCCCTGATTGGTCTCGAATTTAGCGCACATTGGTCTGGTAGGCTATCAGTCAAATGTGACCAGGTGAGCAGGGCCGCTAGGCGGGAGGCAGCGGCTGCCTCGCGGTCTCGCCAGCTTCTAAGCCGTGATCGTTCGGAGGGCTTTGGGGCGGTCCCGGGTGACCTGTCCCACAGTTCTGCCTGAATCGGCAAAGGCGGTAGCTTGGTGCCGTATGTGACGCGGCTTTCACGCGTTATGATCGGCTTTCAACTAGGGAAGCCATCTGTTTGAACAGTCTGAGCATTGTTTTGCCCGCCAAGAACGAAGCACCTGCGCTGGCCGATCTACTGCCACGCCTTCGTGCCGCAGAGCCGACCGCTGAAATTATCGTCGTGGACGATGGTTCCACTGACGATACCCGTGCCGTTTGCGCCCAGCATGGGGTTCAGTGCCTGACGTCGCCTTATTCGATGGGCAACGGAGCTGCTATAAAGCGAGGGGCGAGGGTAGCAAGTGGAAATATTCTGGTCTTCATGGACGGGGATGGTCAGCACGACCCCGCTGACGTCGCGCGGTTGGTCGAAAAGCTGGGTCAAGGTTACGACATGGTCGTAGGGGCCCGCGATTGGGAAAGTCAGGCTGGAATGGGGCGAGGCATTGCTAATACGCTTTACAACAGATTGGCGACTCGAATGACAGGTCACGAGGTGGTCGACCTCACCTCCGGTTTTCGTGCTGTCAGCGCAAACCGATTTCGTGAATTTTTGTATCTGCTTCCAAATGGCTTTAGCTATCCAACGACTAGCACGATGGCGTTCTTTCGTAGCGCCTATCCTGTAGCTTACCTACCAATTAAGGCCGCAAAGCGCGTTGGCAAAAGCCACATCAAACCAGTGCGTGATGGTCTGCGTTTCCTGCTTATCATCTTTAAAATCGCTACGCTTTACTCGCCCTTGAAGCTGTTCGTGCCGTCTAGCGCGGTGTTTTTTCTTGCGGGATGTATGAATTATGCGTGGACGTTTTTTCACGACGGTCGACTTACCAATATGAGTACTCTGTTATGGAGTGCGGCAGTAATTATTTTTCTGATTGGCCTGGTGTCTGAGCAAATATGCGCGCTGACTTATCAGCGAGGCACATCCATGTCCTCTGGCGGAGATGGCAATCGTAGGTGACATCCGGTTGCTCAAGGGTCACGTGATTTTGCTTCAGAATTTGCTGCGCCGACCGCGATTTTCTCGTCAAGAGAAATACGCAACAAAATTATTTTTCGGGATTTATTCATTTTTCACCTATTTATGTGCACATTTGAGCTGACAGATCGTAGTGTTTGGACATTGACATTGATAAGCAAGAAAGAGCGCTCGGTGCGGTTTTCCCGTCGGCGACCTGTATGTTTTATGGCCGCTCTTTTTGAAAGTCGTGCATGAATGCTTATCGTTTGCTCGGTCTAACCACATCGTTTCCGCTCCGTGTCGATAGTTGCGCAGGCGTCTTTATTCGACGTCTTTATAAAAATCTGCCCTCATACTGGCAAGTAGATGTAGTGTGTCCTGACGACAATGGTAGTCAACCAGTTGATGGTATGGATCGCCACAGAAATGACTCTATGCGCGTTCATGCGGTGAGGTATGCGCCGCGCGTCTCACAGGTCCTGGCTCAGGGTGCTGGAGGTGTGATGGCTGGACTACGTGGCGCGCCGTGGCGAGTTGTTTTGGTGCCGATCTTGTTGTTGTGCCTAACCTGGCGTTGCACGCGCATCGCACGGCACGTGGATATTATTCATGCGAATTGGGCGATCTGCGGAGCTATCGCCAACTGGGTCGGAAAAATCACTAGACGCCCAGTGGTGACAACCTTGCGGGGTGACGATGTAACTCGAGCTGGACGCTCCTGGCTGCAGCGTAAATTGCTTGATGCGACCTTAAGCGGTAGCCACAGTATCGTTTGTGTCTCTGAGGCGATGGCTATTCAACTTCGCTCCAGCTATCCCGAACGGGCAGCGGATATTCATGTTTGTTTGAACGGCATTGACGACGCTTTTTTGCGGGTCGAGCAAACAGGCTTCACGCAAAAAAGAGGATTCCTCCAGATTGCGGCTGTTGGAAGCCTAATCCCACGGAAGGGTTACGACTTGCTGATTGATGCCGTTGCGCGGATGAGCCACCGTAATGGGGTGCGCGTGAAGATCGCTGGAGAAGGGCCTCAGCGATCCGAACTAGTACGCCAAGCGTCCTCGCTAGGCGTTGCAGACAGGTTCGAATTTGTAGGAGAAATTGCACCCGAATTGATGCCGCAGTTTCTCGCTGATGCTGACGTCTTCATATTGACCAGCCGTTCGGAGGGCCGGCCCAATGTAGTGATTGAGGCATTGGCCTCCGGACTTCCCGTAGTAAGTTCCGCATTGCCAGGTATTGAGGGGCTGGTTGAAGATGGTGAAAACGGCTGGGTGGTTGGAAACGGTGATACTGCGGGATTCGCATTGGCATTGGATGAGGCGTTTGCCAATCCTGATGAGCGCACGCGGCGAGCATTACGCGCTCGTGAACGCATGCGCAGTGGAGAATCCAGTTGGAACATGACTGCGGATTGTTATGACGCCTTGTTCTTGAATGCAATCGTCACTCGACGCAAGGCAGTAGTCTGATGTGCGGACTGGCGTTTTTACTGGATCCCTCCCTACTGCAAGGTGCACGTATACAGCGCATGAGTGAGGCTGTGCGTCGACTAGATCATCGCGGGCCTGATGGATCGGGTCTAACGCAAGCGGATGATTGTGCGGTAGGGCATGTGCGGCTCGCGATTGTTGATCTAGCAGGCGGTCAACAACCAGCACGTGACCCCAGTGGGCGTTGGACTTTAGCTTTCAACGGTGAAATCTACAATTTCCGCGCTCTGCGCGATTTTCTAGCTGGTCGCTGGGACTTCAGGGATTCAAGTGACACGGAGGTTTTGCTTGCGGGCTTGATCCTGGAGGGGACCAGATTTATATCTCGGATGGACGGCATGTGGGCGTTCGTGTTGCACGATGCCTCGACTGGCCAAATACTTATGTCTCGGGATCGCTTCGGAAAGAAGCCCCTTTACTATCGAAGTAACAGGCAATCATTCGCTTGCGCCTCTGAGCTACCCGCGCTACGGGCTCTCCTGCCTGAAGCGAACTGGGATGAAGATGCTGCCAGCGTCGCTGACTACTTTCGTTATGGTTATGCAATGCCTGGCCAGACTTGTCTGGCAGATGTGAAGGAGGTGTTGCCCGCACACTATGTGACCCGTACCAATGAGGGGAAGTTGATTTCCGTACGGTATTGGTTACCCTCAGTAGAGCCATGGCGTGGTACTTTTAATGAGGCGGCCCATGAAGTGAGGGAGCGCCTCGCGGCTGCAGTTACGAATCGCCAGTTGGCAGCTGATGTCGAAGTAGGCGCTTTTCTCTCGGGTGGTGTGGATTCGACAGTAGTTTGCGCACTGGCCCGGCAATCTGGGTTTGGTCAATTGCGCACTTTCACGGCGGGGTTTGCGGAGCCGACTTACGACGAGCGCAGTTACGCAGCTCGTGCAGCAAACGAGCTTGGTACTTTGCATACTGCAGAAGAATTGTCGCCAGTACTCGCTGCCAAATATGCCTCTGAGATGCCGGCGTGGATTGGGCAGCCGTTTGGGGACGCATCGCTGATTCCGAGTGCGATGGTGGCGGAAGTTGCTGCGCGCGATGTCAAGGTGGTATTGACCGGCGATGGTGGTGATGAAGTATTCGGTGGTTACGCGCGTTACGCTGGCAGGCTCTTGCGTCAGCGGTACCGTAAGTTACCAAGGCCGCTGCGCTCGGGACTGGAGCGTGCGATCCTCGCCTTCCCCGAACCGATTGCACATCATAGTGGCAGCATGCTTAAGCGCGCGCATTTATTTGTCGCATTGGCACGCGAGGCGGCTAACGATTACATCGCCCCCCCCGCGATGCGGGCCGAGGTACTGTCGCAATTAGTACCCGGACTGCCCGCGGGACGCGCGCCCCCGGACTTTCCTTGGCCCGCTGACCCGGATGAATTGCGGCACATGATGCTGATGGATTGGCTAGTGTGGTTACCGCAAGACATTCTTGCGAAAGTGGATCGAGCTACGATGGCATTCTCGTTAGAGGCGCGTAGCCCTTTCCTCGATCGGGAATTGGTCGAATTTGTCATTCGATTGCCTTGGCGTTGGCATTTCAATGGTTATTGCGGCAAACGCTTGTTGCGTGCAGCAATGGAGGGGCTGGTGCCCGACTTTGTCTGGTCGCGACGTAAGCAAGGTTTTGCTTCCCCGGTGGCGCATTGGATGCGTAATCGATTGGGGGACGAACTGCTGGCGCTTTCGCGTTCCGGCGATGCTGGAATGCTTGACTCCGCTGCGTTGCGCACGTTGCTTACCGAGCATCGTGGAGGTTTCGCCGATCATTCTCAGCCGCTTTGGCTCGCTTACACGTATTTGCGCTGGCGGGCGTCCGCGCGGTGACTGGATGAATGAAGCGACGCGTCGTATAGCGCTGGTGCTGCCGGATCTACGATTTGGAGGCGGGCAACGTGTTTTCATGGAACTTGCACGCCAATTTAGGGGACGCGGGTACCAAGTCGACATCCTAAACCTCACCGGTGATGGCGAACTGGCCTCCGAAGTGCCGGATGGGGTGGGCTATAAACCGTTGACCAATCATGGGGCGCGAACGAGCATCGGACTCATCGCAAAGGCATTGCCCCCGTTAATCCGTTATCTGCGTACCGCAAGACCGGATGTGATCTTCAGCAGTATGACTGGTACGAATTTGCTCACTGTACTTGCTCATGCATGCACGGGGGGGCAAGAACGCTTAGTGGTCCGGGAGGCTGCAGCGCTAATTAATACGCGTGGTCTTGTTACGCGCGGCTTAATGAGAATGCTCTATCCCAGGGCAGACGCAGTTCTGGCTGTGTCTGCAGGTGTCTCGAATGATTTGAAACGGCTTGGTATTGATCCGTCAATCGTCCACGTCATACATAATCCGATCGATGCCGAGCGCGTACGCACTTTGGCGGCCCTGGCCAGGCCGCTACCTACGTCCAGTGAGGCGCCTTTTGTGATCACAATCGGCCGACTCACGATTCAGAAAGACCATGGCACACTTCTGCATGCTTTTGCATCTAGCGAACTGCGTCTCACGCATCGATTGATCATTGTCGGCGAAGGCGTGCAACGAGAGCATCTTGTCGCACTAGCTCGCAAGCTGGGTATTGAAAATCAAGTCGAATTGGTGGGCTCCCTAGTCAATCCGTATCCGATTCTTGAACGCGCGGCGCTGTTTGTTTTGTCATCCCGTTGGGAAGGTTATCCAAATGTATTGCTTGAGGCATTGGCGCTAGGAGTTCCAGTTGTAGCAACCGACTGCCCGTCAGGTCCGCGAGAGCTGTTGCAGGATGGTCGTTATGGACGTTTAGCGCCGGTTGGCGATCACTTGGCTTTGGCGCGTGCCATGGACGACGAGTTGCAGGAGCCGGCACGCCACCGCGATGAAGTAATAGCAGCACATCAGCCGCGATTAGTGGCACAGCGGTATCTAGCGTTGATAGATGGGTTTGAAATAGGTGGTGAGGAATGAGTGCGCGAGGCTTTGGGTGGCGGGAGTTGGCCTATGTGCTAATACTTGCTATCGCGGCAGCTCTGACCACAATGTGGTGGGCTGAATTAGCCAAGATCTGGCAGGCACAAGGGCTTACGCTTGTAATTGCTGCCATTTTCATGATCCTGGCCCTAGTGGTGCAAACTAGAAATTTCATCATTTTCCTAGGCGAGCCTGTGCTTCTGAGAACCTGGAGCTTATCCAGGATTTGGGCGATCACTGCATTGGCCAATTACCTCGGGCCGCTCCAGCCTGGAGTGGCGTTACGAGTGGCCTATTTATCAAGGCGGGGTGTGAAAATTAGTTCAAGCCTGCTGGCGACCTGGCGGCAGGTTTGTGTGAGCATTTGGATGTCGCTTGGTGGACTGACAATCGGGCTATGGCTCACGGGTGAGCCAAAGATGAGGTGGCCAGCAGCAGTATTACTAATGATTTTTCTTGGTTTGGCTGTATTACGACATGGCTTAATTGCCTTGCTCGAAAAAATTGAGCGGCCAGCCTGGTTTGTGCAACACAAGCACTTGTTAAGCAGTGCAATCAGTGGCATCACAATGCGAGGAATCGTCGGTGTAATGTTGCAATACGTGATCGGCACATTATTGCTAATGTGGGTTTATCGCAGGTTCGGCGCAGATATTTTGTGGGGGCAGGCGCTGGTACTCGCCTGCATGGTTTATGCTTCTTCGCTAGTAGCTGTCATGCCTGGCAACTTGGGCGTTATGGATGGCATTTATATGATCGGTGGACATGGACTTGGTCTGACTGTCGCCGAGTCCGCGGCACTGGCACTCTTGCTGCGTGGGGCGCACATCAGTGGGTGCGCATTGCTGGTGCTTGCGGGTGGTTTTTCGTCCGACAAAGACGGAATGTCTAAACAGACCGGGTGATCACGCCCTGTCCCGTTGGAAGGTGCAGGATCTTTATTCCCGCCGACAACGCGAATTCGTCAGCGGCTAACTTTGCGCCTGGGCAGGTGAGCAGCCCGTAGTCATCCATCACAATAACGCCTCCTTGAACCATCCGTGGGTAGAAAAATTCCAGGGCATCACGCGTCGGTTGATACAAGTCTACGTCGATATGCAGCACACGAAATTGTCGCTGGCTTACTTCAGCAAAACGTTCAGGGATCCAGCCAGGCAGGATGTGAATGTCGTCGAAGCCGGCGAGATTGGCGCGTAGTTTCTCTTCGCTCGAGCAAAGGTCGCCTTTCGCCCACGGCATTACGTCGGTTCGCCTGTTTAGGTCGCGTGTCTCCGGAGAGGATAAGCCTTGGAACGAGTCGAAAAGGAACAGCTTGCCACTCGTGGAGGCCTCGGCCATGAAAAATGCGGTTGCTCCTTCATAACAGCCACATTCAGCCAGATCACCGGGCAGGCCGTTGCTAAGCCGTACGAACTCCCTAAGAGTCCATTTGCGATCTTGTGAATAAGGATTTTTGGGGGAGAGGCGCTGATAGTCGCGAAGGAACTGTTTGTCCTCGCGCCAAGTTTTGTAATCGTCGCTGAGCGGAAAATCACCAAATAATCTAGCGGAAACGCGGGCCATTTCTTGGCGCACGCGCCGACGTTGTGCGGGCGTGCCAGCTACTAACCACTTTAATGCACGAGCGAAACGATAAGCCATGATTTGGGCCATTCAGTTAAGTTGGCTGATGATACGGAGGACGCAAAATGTAAATTAACGTGCTGCTGCCAAATGTCGAAGCAAGCCTTTGGCGTGCACGAATGGTCAAGCTCAAACCAAACAATTCATTACCTGTGTAGAACAAGTGTGTAGGTATTGCAGAGCTTACATGCCAGCCGGTTTCGTTAAAGCGGCGCGCCCAACCGCGACGACTGAACAGCCTGTGCTCTGCGAACAGATTGCCATGTTCACCATGCCTTGGCGAAATTAATCCCATGCGTAGCAATGAAAAAGGACTCTTGCCCCTGATCAATAGTCTTTGATTCTCTGTAGGATGGTTCGGATCTGCGCAACTGTTGTTCACCGTTCTTAGGCTCCAAGCCAAGCGCGCCGCATACATAGGATGACCAACAGTTGTCCAGAAACGCCAGACTGCGGATGGGACACAATGGATGGCAATACCGCCCGGTCTAAGTACACGTGAAAGCTCGGACTGGACTTGCGCAAAGTCAACCACGTGTTCGAGTACATTGGAAGAGTAAATGGCGTCAAAGCTGTTGTCCTGAAAGGGTAGTCTGATGCCGTCATAGAGTGAGACCGGAAAATGCTGAACTAAATATCGCCGTGTGACTTCAACATCGACCGCGGTTACATCAAAGCCGAGCTGTTGTAAGACGCGCGCCTGCCAGCCATCGCCAGCGCCAAGCTCAAGCAACTTTCCGCCTGATGGGAGCAGTGGTATGACTTGTTCAAGCTCCGCAGCCCGCATGGCGTGGGTAGATTCAGTGGCCATCCGAGTTACCACCCTCTACGAAAGTAAATTCAATGTCACGTCTATCAAATAGCCTACAAAGTTCGGCTAAGCATGCCGCCGAATGAGCACCATAGTCGAGTGGCGACGCACGTGCCTCCAGTCGATGCATTGCTGGGCTGGGAAAGCCGATGCCTAGGCGGATATCAAGCCCCCTCAATCCGGCCAAGCTGTTAGAGCTCGATGATTTGCGTAGTGCGCGCTCAACTTTGGTGCTCCGTTTTTCCCAGAGAACGGATTGAAGGGAGCGCCAATTGTCACCGAAAGCGAATCGCATTAACTGCAGGATCCTATGCCATTAAGTGGTTAAATCCGCATTGTCTCGACTGAAACGGTAGGCGGTATGTTTTAGAATGCAGCTGGTAGATTAGAATCCCACGGCAACAGCCCCCGTGCGCCCTCATAAGCACTCTTGAGGTGCTACTAAGCAGCCGTTTTCGGGGGAAGCAACGCGCGTAGCTCTCCTAAAGTCCGATCCAGACGCCCCCCATAGTTCAAATGCTGCAGTTTAAGCAGTTCTTCGTTTGCCTCTTGTAACCGTCCTAGCACGACTAGCATTCGAATTAATGTAATGCGGTACGCGGGTTCATCGGGGCTAGAAGTCACAGCATCGGCAGTCATGCGTTCACCCAGGGAATGATCAATCAGTACATTCCAGGCGTAGTCCCCATACATAGCGAGCAGTCGAGCGCTTGGCCGTTCGTGGGAGAGCGCGTTTAGATACACGGAAGTCATACGGTCTTTGGGGAGATCGCACAGATTGTCGCGCATGCACTGGGTCAGTGCGCCAATAGAGCTTTCATCCTGAACAGAAGGTTTGTGTGCCTTAAGCTTGGCAATCATGCTGCACCACCAAACATCTTTCAGTGCTAGATGCATGCGTGAATTCATAAAAATTAGCGCTTGCTCAGGCAGGATCGATGAGTCAGGTAAAGCTGCTGACCGTTCCAGTGGTACGTACGCGAGTTTGGTGTACGGAGATGACGGATCATAGTTTGAATAAATGATGTACGTGCGACCCAGTTCATATTGAGCCCGGGGCGAGTCAGGGGCACGAGCAGCCAGTGTCGCTGCCAGAGCAAGCGGACTGCTCCATGCGGCAGCCGTCATTGCAGTTTCGCCAATCCAGAGCACAAGCAGTCCAACCAGTAGCACGCGACGCGGCAGTGCAAATGATGCCGGTGACGCTTCAGAATACGTGCCAGTCAGCAACGGTATCAGTGCCAGCATCAAGCCAAAACTAGCGAAATAGTTTCGGTGCTCGTAGATCAACTCCAATGGCAAGATGGTCGCAGTGAGCAGTTGACAGCTGAGAAAAAGGGCAATCCCTAGCGCAGCCAGCGGACGGTGTGGGCGTAACCAGGCAACGAATGTGACCAGGGCCGCGAGTGCGAGAATGCTGGCGGCTGTTGTCCAAGGAGAGAGCAGGCCGCTCGATATGTGGAAATTGTCGTGATAGAACGAAAGCATCTGGGGCATCGGTAGCAGCGTCCAGATGATGTAACCGACTACGATGCGAGCTTCGCTTAAAAGACGGGTGCCTAATGTGAAGTCACGGGTAGCCCAGTTACTTTGGCTGACAACCTTGGGTATGAGCCACGCGAGCCCCAAGATCATTGGCAATATTAATACTGCGACGAACAGGGCGATCACGCGAAGATCCGGCGAATTTTTTCTAGTTTTAAAGCGAAACAACGCCCATTCAATCATGGCCGCGTACAGCGGCAACATGACGGCTGTTTCCTTGGCCAAGGCGCCGACAATCGTGGGTACCGTAATGCTGAGTATGCCCAGCATCAAGCCAATGCCATCCCCTCCCTTAAGTTGATGAAGAGGGGCTCGGGCGGGAGTGGCGCTCGGCGCAAGATTCAGCATGTAGCGACGGCCAGTCACGTAGCCCACCAATCCAATCAGCACGAATAGATTGGCCATGCTTTCCATGCGCTGCACGACATACAACACGCCGGTAAGATTGATTGGTGCCAACATCCAGCCAGCTGCGATAAGCGCTGCTGTAAAACCAATTTGCTTTGAGGTACCTAATTCTGTTGAGCGCGGGGTTGCAAGATGCGGTGACGACGATATATCGCCACTTCTTCGATCTCGATCTGCCCTTAGTAAACTGCGTGCTAACAGAAATACGAGCAGTCCATTTAGTAAATGGATGGCCAAATTGGTCAGCTTCATCCAGTACGGGTCAAGGCCCGAGATCAAGTAATTTATTGCAAAGCTAAACGATGCAAGAGGGCGCTTGAATTCGCTCGATGGGGAAGATAACGCTGCATTAATCAACAACGGCAGGCTGGGATGGGCCGGTTGCACTGCCGGGTTGTCGACAATGTTGGGGTAATCGTCAAACAACCAGCCTCCCGACAGCCCTGGCCAGTAGACGAGGCAAGTAAGCGCCAATGAAAAAAACAGCAGCCACCAGCCAGATTTGAAGTACTGCGCGATCTGCTTTGTCATGACTACGGAGATCGTTCTCTATTGGCCGCTTGCTGTGCGGCATCATCACGAAGTGTAGCGCTAAGGCGCATCAGCTCCCTAGGCCAGTACTGCTCGTGCTCGAGTATCCAGGCATGGATGTATGGCATCCCCAAATCAGGTGGGATAGTCCGATCGCGCACTGTCTCGTAGTAATCAAGGTGTGCGAGTCCTTGCTTTGGAAAGCCGGCGGAGCCAAGTAATGCCGCTTGCTTGAGTGCCGCTGATTCACGGACCTGGACATCTAGTGCCTGATTGAAATCTCCAAGGGCTGTATTGGCATCACCTTGCGTTAGGGCCAGTCTGCCCTGCAAGTAGTAAAGATCTTGCTTGCGTCCGGCACTCGCAGCCAAGTATGGATTGGTCAGTGCGGCATCCAGCAAACCAGCAATGGTCTGGTAGGTTTCTTGGGGGCAAAGAGGGTGCTTTGCCTGCTCCAGGACACCTTCAAACCAGTGCACTAGCAAGCTTCCTGTATCGCGTGTTGTACGCAATGCGTTACGGGAGGCTGCCAGGGTGGCTTGATCAATGCTACCTAGCTGGCACTGGGCATTGAATAAGTTCAGGGCCAGCTGTACTTGGTCAGGGTCCTTTGCAAGTAGTTGCTGCAGTCGTGCGGCAGCGCGATCGGGACGACCGGCGATTCGTTCTGCTGTGGCAGCGCTGGCTTGCGCCCGCGGCGAGTTCGGATTCAGTATGGCCCACAGCAAAGCCTGATCGTGGGTGTTTCCCCACAGGGAAGCGCCTGCGTGAGTCATTAGGCCAAGCCCGAGCAGCAGCACAATGGCGAGCATAAGCTTTGCCTTGTGTCGGGATGGATTCGAGATATTTCCAGGTGGTGGAAAGTTGCCGGACGATTCACCGCATTGCGTGGTAGTCATCGCGATCGAGTGAGCCGATGGGGTGTCAGTAAGGTGCACATCGCACAGCCATAGGGCTAATGGCCAAAACATCAACATGGCTGGCAGGTAATTACGATGCTCGAAATAAAGCTCTAGCGAGATGGTGCTGGATTCTATCGACTGGCCGACAAAATAGAACAAGACAGCCGTCGCGACGACGGGCCAGCGGCGCCGGAATATCCATGCGCCGACGATAAGTACAGCTACCGTTGCCAGTGCGGGCAGGGTTGTCCATGGCGATCCAATGGAAGTCGAGGCTTGAATTTCGTCATTGAATAATCCTGGCGTAAACGGTCGCGGCAGCCACAGTAGATCGAGATATCGCATTAGCACGCGCGGCTCGGTTAGCAAGCGCTCGCCGATCGTCCAGGGGCGTACCGATGAAATTCCGTGCACAAACCCGTTCCAACCGCTTACCAGCAGATAGCCCGCGACCGCCGCGGTGGGCAGCCATGCGAAAACCAGCAGGAGCCACCGATACGCGTGAATTTTTTTTTCGCCTTGCGTGGCGATGCAGGATGTGCGTGGCAACGTGTATTCAATGACCAGGGCAAGCGCGGGTAACAAAATACCGTTGGCCTTGCTTAGTAATGCCAGGAGAGTGCAGCCACTCAGTCCCCAAGCAACCCAGAACGTCCCCGTCAAAGTGCGGCCTTGCAGTAGCGCGTCGCGCCCGTGAAGCCATGACAACAATCCAAGCAACGTAAATGTGGCCGGCAGCATCGCTTCGCGCTGAACGATGTAAAGCGTGGTGGACAGAAACAATGGGTGCAGTAACCAGAAAGCGGCACCGAATAACGCCGCCATGTCGATGCGTCGCTGATCAATGTGGGTGAAAACCATCTGACCCAGCCGGCGCAGCAGGCAGGTTAGCAATGCTCCGTTGAGCAGGTGAAGTATCAGGTTAGTGCGCTTGAAGGGAAACGGGTCGGCCGGCCAGTTGTGCGCATCGACCAGGAAGGTCAGCAATGGCAGCGGCCGACCCGTCGGATCGGCGGTTCCGGAGGTGACATAACGCCAGAACGTCGGCCAGTTATCGACGGGGCCCGTAGCACCTAAGGCAGGTAGGTTGCCGAAGTCGTCGAATAAGAAACCACCACGCAAACCGGGCCAGTAGACGAAAAATGCCAGCGCCAGTAACACCGTCAGTGAGATGATCCATGTCGCCGGAAAGCGATTTCGTGTCATAGGGCCTTCCCGAAAAAAGAAGGGCCGCGTGAAGCGGCCCTTCGCAGTACAAAACGGCGTTTTTAATTAGCCGCCCGTGCGGCAAGTTGTAGGCAAATACTTAGTGGGAACGGTCGTGGTGGCGCTGGCGCAGCTCCAAGACGTCGTGCCTCCATTGGTGAAGGCCGACAAGGCCAGCACATCGCCCTTGATCGCGGTGTTTACTTGGCCACCGCCAAATGTGGCCTGGATCACGCCGGGAGTGGCGACGCCATCAACCGAAACCACGTACTTGCCTGTGGTGCTGGTCGCGGCAGTGGGCAAGCCGGCTGATATTGCTGAGGTCGGGAATTTGCCAGTGTTCTGGTAGTACTCGGCGAGCGCCGTTTCAAAGGAGCTACCCAGGACCATGCCTTCCGAGACCTGCGCACGGATCAAGTAATCCTGATAGGCGGGGATGGCGATGGCGGCCAGGATAGCGATGATCGCGACCACGATCATCAGTTCGATAAGGGTAAAGCCTTTCTGGATGCTCTTCATGATGGTTCCTCTTTGGTTAGCTAACCGTGTAATGCCCCCTGAGCTCCAGTCCCATATCCCCCTAGGCGGGATTGGACCCCCATGTCGCGGTCAGGAACGACCAGGAAGCTCGTACAATCGATGCAGCTTGTATGCCACACCTGTCGTCGATGCATTTGCTGGTGCATCGACGAACGGGCATTGTGGCGTGGGTCACATGAGCCTACAAGCCAAGTTCGTCAAGGATTTTCGTTGAAGCTGCGTGGAACAAGTGCTTGCCGAGCCTCACTAGTCGAAAATTGTCATCAGCTGACAATTTTGGTCACTTCATGAGCGTTACGGTTCAATGGCGACAGATGGTAGGAAGGTATATGTCGGCCAAGGTACCGGATGTGCAGGTCCAATTGATGGCTCCGGATGAAGTCACGGCTGAAAGCACTAGTGTCGAATTGCTGATGGCAACGTTCGCTTCAGGCCCCTTAAACGCGACCGTGATCTGCCCGGCAGGTGCCAAATTCACACTTGATACGTATTTGCCTGAAATTGACTCAGCGGTTGCCAATCCTGCAGATCGATTGCTGGTAGGAAAGCGGCCCGTGCTGGATACGAAATCCCACTCCGCCGTTTTCGCGGAATCGGCAAGGACAATGCCTTCACTGACTTGGGCTCGGATCAAGTAATCCTGATAGGCAGGAATAGCGATCGCCGCAAGAATGGCGATGATCGCAACCACGATCATCAATTCGATCAAGGTGAAGCCTGCGGTGGTGCGCTGGCGTGACATGGTGGAATCCCCTGGTGGATCACCAAAAGCAGGCACGTTTTGTACCAAGCTGTTTGTCAAATCGTGACAGGTTTGGCGGTTTGCAGTTGGGCTTGTTTCGCCGAGCCCATGCCCTTAACGTGAATCCTTTCTCACTCCCGAGGAGCGCCCATGAAGCCCCTGATTACCGCCCTGTTGCTCGCATGGGCGATTGTGCCGGCGATGGCCGCAGATACTCTGCCCGGTACCTTGATCGAGAGCTATACAGTGCACCCCTTCGATATCAGCGATCTGGTCATGCTGGATCGCGCGAGCGACCCTCAACTTTCAATGGATGGTCGCTATGCCGCCTTCAGCCTGCGCAGCACCGATTATGCAGTTAACAAAGGCATCAACGCTATCTATGTCCAGGATCTAGGCGCCTCCGGCGGCCAGCCTGTTCGCGTGGTGCCAAAAGGAGCTTCCTCTCCGCGCTGGTCTGCAGATGGCCGTAGCCTTTATTACCTTGCATCTGTCGACGGCGTGGCGCAGCTATGGCGGTTGTATTTTCCTGCGGGCAAACATGGCATTGACCTGCGTGCGGCCGCTGCGCCGATGCAGGTGAGCCATGGTTCGCTAGATATTGATAGCTTCAAACTCTCACCCGATGGCAAAAGTGTTTTGCTGTCCTACGCGGTATTCACCGATTGCAATGACTTGGCCTGCTCCAAGGAGCGTCTTGACGGTCGCGCCAAGGACAAGTCGACTGGCGCGGTTTACCAGAAACTATTCGTGCGTCATTGGGATGCCTGGTCGGATGGTCGTCGGAGCCAGCTCTATATTGCGCGTTTCGGTGCGGATGGTGCCCTACCGGCAGAGCCGACCCTGCTAACGCGGGGCATCGATGGCGACGTTCCGAGCAAACCATTTGGCGATGAGAGCGAATTCGCTTTTTCACCAGATGGCACCACCGTTTATTTTGATGTACGTGTCGCCAGCAACAGCGAGCCGTGGTCGACGAATTTCGATGTCTACAAAGTGGCTGCTGACGGATCGTCCGCGCCGCAGAATCTGACGGCGGACAATCTCGCGTGGGATGCCTATCCAGTTCCCTCGCCGGATGGAAAGACGCTTTATTACCTCGCCATGAAAACCCCGGCCTTTGAGGCGGATCGATTTGCCATCATGGCGCTGGACCTGGCTACGGGGGCCAAGCGCGAAGTGGATCCGTCGTGGGATCGTTCCGCGGGAAGCATGCAGATCGCTGCCGATGGTAAGACGTTGTTCGTCACGGCTGATGACGAGGGACAGCATCCTTTGTTCGCCGTTGACGTTAACAGCGGCAAGGTTAGCAAGCTGGTCGATAACGGCTCCGTTGGTGGTTATACGCTCGCCGGTCAGCGAGTGCTGCTCGCTCGCGATGACCTCAAGCGACCCGCCGATCTCTA
>FSXO01000361.1_pt1 | contig 16846 bp, 8 predicted proteins | sample 1638291 | NCBI WGS metagenome assembly FSXO01 (sample SAMEA3914788, study PRJEB12502) | metagenome | biome: forest; material: soil | place: Canada | collected 2011-07-03 | depth 0.1 m
GTCATCCGCGGATGCACTGTGCGTAACAATCGCGCTCGCGGCATGTTGATCAAGGCGTCCGATGGGTTGATCGAGGACTGCACCGTGGGGAACAGCTCGTTAGGAGGCATCATCATCGCGCCAGAGCCGGAATTTTGGAACGAATCCGACTTCACGCAGAACTTGGTGGTTCGAAATAATCTGATACGGAATTGCAATTATTGGACGCAGGAAGGCTCGACGCAGGCGGGGGCAATCACCGTGGATGCCTACACGGATAAGCATTTTGTTCCGCTGCCGGGCGGCCATCGCAACATCGTTATTGAGGGAAATACATTTGAAAATGACGAGAGTCCCAACCTTGTCATTTCGTCCGTCAATGGCGTTACCGTTCGGAATAATGTCTTCGTTCATCCCATGGAGCAGGCCAATAATCGCGGAAAAGCGGTGGGAATTAATCCCTCTGCGTTGATCTGGCTGACGGAATCTTCCGGAGTGCAATTGGCCGGAAACCTCCTCGAGAACCCGCGATCTTTTCTGCACGCCAAGATCGACTCGACTCCGAGCGTGACCGGAACCGGTTTGCAGGACGGCGTTACCGTTGTGCCGGGAAGGCCCTAAGTTCTGAACCGAGTCATCCCATAAGTATTCGCCCCGATGTGCTCCCAATACCGCTTCGCCATTTTGTTGGGTCTCGTCATTGGTGGAATTTGGATCGATGCTTCCGCTGCAGAACCGGCCGATGCGCTCAATGTGAGGGATTTCGGGGCCAAGGGGGACGGCAATACCGACGATGCGCCCGCCATCGACCAAGCCTTGGCCGCTGCGGCGCGCCACGGCCCCGGCGCTACGCTCTTTTTGCCGAAAGGGACGTATTCTCTGGGAACGCGAACACTGGCCGATGCCTCGATAAAACGCGTTTTTTTCCTCGGCGTGGATCATGCCAACGGATTAACCATCGAGGGCGAGTCCGGGACGGTACTTCTCTCGCGCGACCTAGTGCAGACTACGTTTCATCTTGAATACTGCCAGAACGTGACGATCCGGCGCCTAACTTTCGACGCCGATCCGCTGCCCTACACCCAGGGAACCGTGGTTGCCGCAGATCCGGTGAATCGCACCATCGATCTCCAAGTCGATAAAGCTTACGATGATATTGATCGGCCTGATCTGCTGAACATCTCGGAATTTCGTATTTGCGACAGCCCTTATTCCAATGGCTGGAAGGAAGACCAGTATTTTCCCAAGTTGGAAAATCGTGTTCGGCTGGGGCCCGGGCATTGGCAACTCACAATGGCCTGGAAGGACTACCGGTATGACGCGGGCCTGATCGGTAAGAAATGGATGCTGTGGGCCAAGGGGTATAAGGGTTGGGTGGTGCATATTGGGCACAGCGACGGATGCATCGTGGATGATTTGCATATCTACGAGGCAGGAAGTGGGGCATTCGACCTGTATGGCAACGGCAGTGTCACTATTCGCCAAGTCACCATTGGCCCTCCTCCCGGATCGGACCGGATCTTCTGCGGCGGAGGGGGCGCCATGTCGTTTTTCAATCGTGGCACGGTCATCGTGGAAGATTGTGACTTCTCGCACATCGACGACGACGGCTTCAATCTGGGCACGCACTTCGTGCGGGTCGTCGGAACAACTGCTCCGGATACGTGTCGGACGGAATTGTGGCCGGGGACATTTCAAGCCGGCGATGCGATCGTGGCATGGGACTGGCAAAAGAAGGTCGAGCGCGGCGAGGCCAAGGTGCTTTCCGCAAGCAAAGAGAAGGATGGCCATTGGTTGGTCAAGTTTGACCGCCCCTTGGAGTTCGTGACTGCCGGGGAAGGTAAGCCTGGAGCGACGCTCAAGGAGCAGGAGAATGATGGGATCGACCGCATCGTGGATCTCGACAGTTGTGGCTCGTGTATCCTGCGACGAAACAAAATCAGCAGCATGCGGGCGAGATGCTTCCTGGTGAAAACCGGGCACAGCGTGATTGAGGACAATCTCTTTTACGACACCCATATGCCCGGTGTTCTGGCTGGACCTGAATTCTTTTGGGGTGAGGGGCCGGAGCTGCGGGGCCTCATCATCCGGCACAATGTGTTTCGGAACATCGACGCGCCCAACATTCAAGTGGCGACTTTCACGTCGGCCGCTGGCATCTCGAACCGCGATGTGACCATCGAAGACAACACTTTCGAGAACTATGGCCAACTCCCGGTAATCTACATGAGAGACTCTCCCCGGGGCGCGGCTATCGAGGCTCGCAATACGGACGGTGTGACAATTCGCAATAACCAGATGAAGCCGTCTGCGTCAACCCCTTACGGAGTAAACCCCATCGTGGTCGAGACGTGCCGGAACGTCCAAATGACTCCGGCGAAAGATTGACACGCAGTGCTAGAAAGTATAATTACGTTAGACGAAATCGTCGACACATTAATTCGGAACGTTCCTTCTTCTCCTCGCTTCCAACCGTTTTCTTGCTTCATGAAACCGATTCGTTTGTTAAAGCCCGCCTGCGCCTTCCTCATTTTTGCCGTCCTCTTCACAGCTTCCCGTCTTTGCACATTGGCTGCCGATGCCGGCTCTGGTGCTGCGGGCAGCATCTGGGATCACGACAACCTTCATGCTTGGTGTGTGGTTCCCTTTGACGCCAAGCACCGGGATTCAGAGGAGCGAGCGGCGATGCTCGAGCAGCTGGGGTTTAAGCATTTCGTCTATGATTGGCGCCCATCGAATATCCCGACCTTCGATGCCGAAATCGACGCCCTGCAGAAGCACCACATCGATCTGCTGGCGTGGTGGTCTCCGACCAGCGCGAACGACCCAGAAGCCTTGGCGATTCTTGAACTCTTCAAGCGCCACAACGTTCATCCCCAGCTTTGGGTTTTTGGTGGCGGACCTTATACTCATTCACCTCAAGAACAAGCGACGCGCGTGCAGCAGGAATCCGACCGCATCGAAGGAATGGTTAAGTTGGCGCAACCTTACGGCGTCTCCATCGAGCTCTATAGCCACAACGGTTGGTTTGGAAACGAGGACAACCAGATTGCCATTATTGAGGAATTGAAGAAGAGGGGTATCACCGGAGTGGGCATGGTTTACAACTTCAGCCATGCGACGGATCAAGATCACGACGATACGGTCAATTTTCCTGAGCTCTGGAAAAGGATGCAACCCTATGTTGTCGCGGTGAATCTGACCGGCATCGGGCCCGGAATGAAGGATGACTACCTTACTCGTGGTACGCATGAGATGGACATGATGCGCACTATTCAGGACAGCGGGTGGAAGGGGCCGATTGGACTCATTGCGGAACGGGGTGGTGACGCGGAAGTAACCTTGGGAAATTACATGAAGGGCCTCGATTGGATTGCTGCGGAACTGAAGCAGCCGGGATCCGGTGGCGAAAAGCCCATGTTTTCGAACGCACCTCCGGCGGCTGCTAGTGCGCCTGCCGCCGTGCCCGGTGAAAACAGCGCGCCTGGGCATGCCAAGGCCGCGACCGATGTCAGCGGAGGCGGTATCAGCATGAACAATCGCGATGAGTTGCGCACCTTTCCGCTCACTGTCGAGATGTGGGCACGTCTCCATGACGCATCCGGTTTTAATATCCTGATTGCGTCCGATCCCAAATCGTCGAGCAAGCACTGGGAAATCTACAGCCTGCCCGGCAGCGGGGCATTGTCGGTTTATCTCCCGGGCCGAAATGCCACCATTTCCAGCACCGCGAATGTTGCTGATGACAAATGGCACTACATTGCGGTGACCTTCGACACTAGTGCCGTCAAGATGTACGTCGAGGGCAAGAGTGTGGATGAGGCTTCTTATGGTGGCGAGACAGGCAGTCCCGACCCGGGAAGCATCGATGTCGGGCAAGTGCTCGACGGCAGTCTTACGTGCAATGGCTTAATACAGGATGTTCGCATTTCCAAGGGAGTTCGGGACGTTTCGAGTGTTCCCGCGAAGCCATTCACAAAGGATCAGCAAACGCTCGAGTTATGGCCACTGGATGGCGGGGCTGCTGGCGCGACTGCGGCTCGGGTGGACACAGCCACCACTAACGCTGAGGCGGAAGAAAAGATCGCGGCTGAAAACTTCAACATCACGGCTTCAGACTACTTTGCGCCGCGGGACAGTCTGCCTCAATACAAGACAATTCCCGCAGCGACTCCCGACGAGCTGACACCGAGCAACGGATGGCCTGATCCTGCCACGTTCAAGACTTGGACCCGCTCGCACGGCGGCCAAGCCGGCATGCGCTATTCGTCTCTGGACGAGATCAATAAACAGAATGTTAAGCAGTTGAAAGTGGCTTGGACCTATCACTCGCAAGATGGTGGCGCGAACATTCAATGCAATCCCATTATCGTGGATGGAGTGGTTTACCTTCCGACGGCGGGAAATCATTTGGCGGCCGTCGACGCCGTCACAGGCAAAGAGATCTGGCGCTATACTCCTGAGCTTCAGGGGAGGGGGTTGGAAGATGTCCCGGCGCGCCGCGGATTGGTTTACTGGCCCGGGGACGCGAACAATCCGCCGCGAATCATTTTCACAATGGGAACTTGGATGTATGCACTTGATCCCAAGACGGGCAATCCGATCGAGTCCTTTGGGCAGCACGGAAAAACCCGGTTGCCTCCGGCGGGAAGCTCAGTTACGCCGGCCATTTATAAGAACGTGATCGTCATCGCGGGATTTGCTACCGGTGTTTTTGGCTACGATGTGAACACGGGCGCGCAATTGTGGACATTCCATACGATTCCGATGGGCAATGAGCCGGGCGCGGAAACGTGGAAGGGAACGGACAAGTCGGGTTGCAATGATTGGGGTGGAATCGTGATGGATGATTCTCGAGGCATTGTCTACATCGCGACCGGTCAACCGCACCCGAACTTCATCGGTGTCCGTCACGTGGGCGATAATCTTTTCGGCAACAGTGAAATTGCGCTGGACGCAACGACGGGGAAATACCTCTGGCATTTCCAGGAAATCCGCCATGACGTGTGGGACCTCGATATTCCTGCGCCCCCCGTTTTGGTCACAGTGACTCACGATGGAAAAAAGGTCGATGCCGTGGCTCAAGTCACGAAAATGGGAAACACGCTTCTGCTCGATCGTGTGACGGGAAGGCCGTTGTTCCCTTTTCGTCTGCGGCGTGCACCCGAGCTCAAGTTGCCAGGTGATCCCGGTTCTCCTTATCAGCCGGACGTCGAGTTGCCGGAGCCGTTTGTTCGGCAGGAATTCACCCTTGCTGACGTGACGAAACTCAACACCGAGGCTCACGACGCGGTGATGAAGACGGTCAGCGCGGCGAATTTGGGTTGGTTCGTTCCCTTCGAAATCGGAAAACCAAGCATCTATTTTGGCATCCATGGTGGCGCGGAATGGACTGGCGCTGCCGCAGACCCGCAAGGCCGTCTCTATATCACCGCGTCGGAGCTTCCCTGGATTGAAGGCGTCGATCAAGCAGGTGGAGGCGCAGCACAGGCACCGCTTACTCCTGTAGCCGCGGCTGGAAACCAGGTCTTTCAAGCCAATTGCGCAATGTGCCATGGCGCGAACCGTGAAGGTGTTGGCGTGGCTCCTTCATTGTTGAACCTGAGCAAGCGTCTGGACGATGCCGGATTGCGGACCATTTTAAAAAATGGACGTAACGGCATGCCGCCCCAACCCCAATTGACGGAAGACCAGGTCAAGCAGTTGTCGGCGTTTCTCTTGGCGCAAGGCACGGAAGCGACCGACGGAGCATCCGTCCCGGCCAATCAGCTGGGAAATTATGCTGATCGTGGCTACACACGTCTGCTCGATCCACAACAGTATCCCGGATGCACGCCGCCTTGGGGCACGTTGACCTGCATTGACCTTAACACGGGCAAGATTGCCTGGAAAGTACCTCTGGGCGAGTACCCCGAGCTTAAGGCGCAGGGTATTCCGAAGACAGGCACGGAGAACTTCGGCGGCGCCACGGTTACGGGCGGCGGGCTTGTTTTCGCCAGCGGTACAAGGGACAATCAAATTCGCGCATTTGATTCGGATACGGGTGAGGAGTTATGGAAGCACGACCTTCCGTTGCACGGTACCGCTCCGCCCGCAGTTTATGAAGCTGGCGGCCACGAATATGTGATTCTTCCTGCGACCGGCGGCGGCAAGTTAGGCGGCCCGGTGGGTGATGCCTGGATTTCATTCGCACTCCCTGACGCTAGGTGATTCTTTTGCTGAGAGCCTGCAGCTATCCCTATGGTTATGTATTATACGATCCCGCTCAATTTTCACTTCCTCATAGGGCTGGCTTTATTAAGCCTGCTTTCTCTGAGGGCTGACGATTTCGGGGCTGATCCGAATGCGCCAGCCATGGCGCCGAGTACCAGCACCAAAGACCTTACTTTTCCCATGAAGCCCGGCGATTGGGATACCTACAGCGACACGTGGGGCGCAACGGATGGACTAGGACGGACACTTCCAGACAACAGCGCGGTGGGCAATCCTCGGGCGAACAAGACCGTTGGCATCTTTTGCTTCATGCAGAATGATGTGCCCGGGATGACGGTTTATGACAATACTCAGCTTTTAGCTGCGAGCCCAAACAAGTCTCCTGGACCGCCGAATACAGTTCACTGGTGGGGACAGCCATGGCTCGGCTACTACATCAGCAGCGATCCTGCGGTTATTCGCAAGCATGTGCAGATGCTTGCTGATGCCGGTGTGGACGTGATGATTTACGACAATACCAACGGACCGACCTATCCTGAGGTGCGGGAGGCGATCTGCAAGGTGCTGACGCAGATGCGCGCTGATGGGGAAAAAACTCCACAAATCGCCTTCTTCTGTGGGCAGGGCGACTGGGACGATGTCTATAAGAACTTCTATCTGCAAAATAAATATCCTGATCTTTGGTTCAAATGGAAAGGCAAGCCTCTCTTGCTGGTTTACCGCAACGGCAAGCCCGTTTCGGATGAAATCATGAACTTCTTTTCAGTTAAGGACTCCTGGGCTTGGTCATCAGGATCTTGGTTCGAAGACGGCCACAACAAATGGTCGTGGCTGGATAATTATCCACAAAGATACGGGTGGGACACTGATCCAAAAAAACCGGAGGCAACGAGCGTTTGCGTTGCGCAGCACGCGACCACAAGCATCGGGAGAAGTTTTCATGCCGGAGCGGAGCCACCCAACGACAAACTGGATTCCGGGATTGGCTTGTGTGGGGACGAGCAGTGGCGTCAGGCGTTGAAAATCGACCCGGATTTCATTTTTGTGACAGGGTGGGACGAGTGGACGGCTGGAGCCTTTGTAGCAAAGGCGTCAGATGGTCCCCGATTTGCCAATGGTCCACAAGCTCCCGGCGATTGTTTCTACGTGGATGAATACAACCGTGAATTCAGCCGCGATATCGAGCCGGTAAACGATCCGGGGCTGGAAGATAACTATTATTACCAGCTTTGCAGTTATGTGCGTAAATATAAGGGCGTGCGAGCTGTGCCGCCGATCGTTCCGCAGCGGATCAATATGTTCGGAAATTTTGAGGAATGGAACAAAGTCGAACCCGAATTTCGTGACGACATTGATGATCCAGTCCATCGTGACAGCGCTGGCTGGGGAAATAATCGGTACGTCAACAAGACGGGACGCAATGATATTATTATTTCCAAGGTAAGCTATGATGGAGAAAATATTTACTTCTATGTGCGGACCAAAGATCCGATGACTCCCAATACTGATCCCAACTGGATGATGCTATTTATCGATAGCGATAATAATCCCAAGACCGGCTGGCTTGGATATGACTTCGTCATCAATCGCGAAGATGTGAAGGGGAGCACGACGACCCTCCAGCAGAATGTCGATGGCAAATACCAGTGGAAGACCGTAGCCACGCTTCATTACTCCCAATATCAAGACCAGATGGTAATAGCCGTGCCTCGCTCGCTGCTTGGCTTGGACTTCTTCCCGGCACAGATCAATTTCAAGTGGGCGGACAATATCCAGCAGACGGGCGATGTTAGTGACTTTACTCTTAACGGGGATGTGGCTCCGAACGGGCGTTTCAACTACCTGGCGAAGCTCGGAGTGAAATGAACAGAGCGAGCCTCGCGTTAGTATTTTCGCTTTGGAGCACCGCGGGCGTGGCATTGACCTATCCTCCAACTGTCGATCCCACTTATGGCATCGATCCAAAATCCCAGTTGTTCTCAGCTTCTCCCTTTGCTGTCCCGGAGACCTTGGCCGCGAAATGGATTTGGAGCGCCAAATCGGACAACGAAACCATTTACATTCGGAGAATCTTCTCTCTTTCGCGAGCGCCGAAGTCGGCCTCCCTTTATGCGACGGCGGACGATAGCTTTGAGATTTACGTGAATGGCCAACGAGTTGGCGGCAGTCCGCTGCCTCCTCGTGACTTGGATTGGTCCAATGTTCGTCGATTTCACGTGGCGAAGTTACTGAGAGCGGGCCCGAACATCATCGCGGTGCGGGCAGTCAACCAAGGTGGGGCTGCGGGCGTCCTCGCCCGATTGGACGTGGATGGCAAAGAAGTGCTGACAACAGACGAGAATTGGCGTCTCTCGGACCGGACTGATTTGAAAGCTACTTGGGACCAAGTCGACTTCGACGATTCCTCCTGGGCCAAGGCGACGGTTGTCGCGGCTTTGGGCCAAGGGCCGTGGGGCAAAGGGCTGACAAATTGGCCGAGCGCGCACAACGATGCTCCTTACATGGCCCACAAGGTGGTTTCTCCCAAATCGCTGCAGGTCATCTCTGGTGCAGATCAGGTGACGGGCGCAGAGAAAATAGGCGCGGATGGTGGAGTGCGAATCAAGGTGACGCCAGCGGAGGGTCGACCTGCGCCTGTGCTCATCATTGAGTTCGGCCAGGAACTCGCCGGGCGGGCCCAGGTCTGGGGATCGGATGGCGCAAATATATCCGTAACCACGGGAGAATCGCGGGAGGAGTGCGACCACGCCGAGCCGCAGCTCAATAACAACGGTCCGTTTCCCTTAAGCCTCGCGGGAACGGAGCCGGCCTCAACTCCGTACACTGCATTTCGGTACGCGAAGCTTACCTTCGCTGACCAGACTCCGGTCGAGATCACTCGCGTGATCTGCGATCACAAATATTATCCGGTCCAATACCTTGGCTCATTCGATTGTTCCGATCCGCTCTTAACGCGCATCTGGTATACCGGAGCCTACACGGCGCATCTTTGCATGCAGGAGGAAATCTGGGACGCGCCCAAGCGTGATCGCGGCCTTTGGATTGGCGACCTTCAGGTTTCTGGCCAGACGATCAGCACGGTCTTTGGCGACAAGTTTTTGATGGAGCACTCCATCGCGCTCGTACGTGAACAGGCCCAAGGCGGAAGGCCGGCGACAGAGCTTCCAACTAAAGATGTCAACGATTTGCCGGCTTATTCCGCCGCATGGTTTTGTACGCTGGCTGATTTTTACCGGCATGTGGGGGATCGAAACTTCTTGATGGGGCAGCATCAGAACATCCTCTCGCTGCTCAATTTTGAAGAAACCAAATTCGATGCGTCGGACGTTTATGTTCACAACGTGAGATGGGAGTTTTGCGACTGGGCGCCTGATTGCGTGCTGGACAGCCCGGCAGTTCGCGCCACGACGTACATGTATATCATTTACGGAATGCGTGAAGCGTCATACCTCCTGCGGGAAATGGGCGATACGGCCAATGCTGATAAATATGCGGCCCGCGCCGACAAGCTGACTGCGGACGCACGGGCGCAGTTCACCGATTCCAACATGCACACCTTTGGAACCCATATCCAGGAAAACGCGATGGCGGTGATTTCGGAAACGGCGAAACCAGAGGACGACAAGTCAATATTTGAGCAAGTCCTCCGACCGGAAAACGCGAATTGGAAGGCCCATCTGACCGGCAACATTGACGAGAGTTCGGTCATCACGCCCTACTATGGATATTTCGTTCTCAATGCGCTGGAGAAGGTGGGGGAGCACCAAGAGGCCATCGATCTGATCCGCCGTTACTGGGGAGACATGCTTCGCCGTGGCGCAACAACTTGGTGGGAGAAGTTTGACCCAGCGTGGCCCGATGACCTGAAGATTACCTTGGACAAGATGCCGTACCTCAGTCTTTCGCATGGCTGGTCCAGTGGTCCGACATCCTTTCTTACCCAGACAGTGCTGGGCGTCTGCCCCACCGGTGCAGGATATTCCACCGTAGACGTCCATCCTCAGCTCGGCGACCTGAATTGGGCCGAGGGCGATGTCCCAACGCCCAGCGGTACTATCCATGTTCGGGTTGAACGGGACGGCGCGACAACAACCGCTACCGTCCGGTTGCCTGCCAACGTCTCCGCCGATATTTCGCTGGAGAAGAAAACTCTGAAGGCGAATGGCGCCGGGACGTACCAGCTTGCGTCACCCTGAAGTTGTTAGGTTCCGGTATCCGGAAACGTGAATTGATAGTCACCAGAGCCGATTCCAAGCTTCACGCGAGGCTTTAAGCCGCTCGCGTCCTCCGTGTGACTGAGTAACCAGGGCTCTCCAATAATCGGCTTACTGGATTCACGAATTTCGTTTAGCGTCCCGGATCCGCTGCTCGGGAAGGAAACCTCAGCCCGGTTCCCCGGCGGAACGGAGACATTCCAAGTTACGTTCTCGCCGGAGCGCGTCCAGCTGCTGCGAATGGGGCCCAGCGGTGACATCTTCTCAGCCGAAGCCGAAGACAGACCCGAGTCATGGTTCCAGCGGAATTGCCACGGCGCGTCGCCGGCCGAGCGGCCCGCTAACCCGGCGACATCCTCGTAAAGCCAAGCATCGAAGCCTCCTTGCATCGGGTGCGACAGCGAGCCGCTCCAATCACTGTTTTTTTTGGGCCATCCTTCATAAAGCGTCGTCGCACCTTCATTCCAGAGCGCGCCATAGCTCGGCTCTTCCGGCTTGGTGAGCAGTCGTCGCGCGATGTCGGAACGGTTGCCTTCACTGAGAGCTTTAAGCATGAGAGGTGTTCCGAAAATTCCAGTGTCGAAGCTGGTGCCATTGGCTGTTTTTACGAGCAACGTTGCAAAAATCTTCGCGCGCTGGACTGGATCAGGCACGTACTCAACCCCGAAGGCGAGGGCGGTCTCGGAGCGCGTTGCAAGATCTCTCTCCTGAAAAAAGAGATCGGACCATTGCGCTGCCAAGTCGTGGCTTAGTTTCAAATAATAGTCCGACTTGGGCGCGTCCCCAGTAATCGCTTCGTCCTGTGACAGCAGTGACAAGGCGCGGATAAGCATGGCAGTCGAAGTGATGGGAACTTCCTTGGTGCCGATCCACTGAATGAGGTCGGGGCCCATGGAGGGGGAACACCAGTCGCCGAGGCCATTAAGCAGCATTCCATTTTCCGCACGACGTGTGAGTTGCCAGTCGGTCCATTTCTCCATCGAGCCTCGGAATTCAGTCAGCACGGAGGCGTCTCCCGTCTCCGCGTAAAGCTGCCAGGGAAGGAAGACGACCGCGCAACCCCAATCGGGCGAGGCAAAACCGCATTGCCGTTTGCCCGGAGCTATCATGTGAGGAAGGCCGGCAGGAACGACCAGATGCTCCGCCGGGCCAGAAAATCCCTGCGTGCCAGCAGTGTCTTCCAATCCTCCCTCGCTGGCACCGGTTTGGAGATCGCGCGCGTACTTCCGAAAGAAGGTCGAAGCATCGGCATTATCGAGTTCATATTTGACGACGCATTGAGCGTCACCCGTCCAACCGCAACGCTCGCGGATCGGGCAGTCACTGGGCACGCCCTCGTCATTGGCCAGCATCGTTCGCACGGCCAGCTCGTGAATGTGGTTCAACTGCTGGTCCGAGCTGTTGAATTTGCCCGTCATCTCGAAGTCGGTGTGAAGAACCATCAGGCTGACAGTCTTGTCGCTGGGGGGATTTAGAAGATGTCCCGAAGGGATCGTGAGTTCGGCGTAACGGAACCCGTGCCAAGTGAAGCGCGGGTGCCACACTTCGCCAGCAGTATCGCCCTTTGCTGTGTAGGAGTCGACTTGCTCGCAGCCAGTTGCTCCTGGCCCGCCTGTGCTCGCGTCCAGAGAGCCATTGGGCTTGAGGCGCTCAGCAAAGCGCAGGTGAACTTGTGTGCCCGGCTCCGCCAGGATTTTTATTTGCTCCCAACCGGAGACATTTTCGCCGAAATCATAAATCCAAGTCCCGGTCTTAAGCTCGCTGCAGCGTTTCGCGGAGATTTGCCGTACGCAGCGCACGGGTGGCATCGTTTGCGGAGCCATCTTTGTAGAAATGGGAGTGGCCTCTATTGCCGGAGTCCACCCATCCCGAGGCGCCTCAGGACTGGACCAATCGCCCAGTTCCTTGCGTGCGTCGAAGTTTTCTCCGGCGTAGACATTGTTGTTCAAGATCGGGCCCGTGCGGCAGTCCCACGTCTTCACGTTGGCCGCGATGCTCGTCTGCGTGCCATCGGGGTGGATAAAGATGAATTGCGCCCGCAGGCGTGGCTCGCCATAGGACATACCGCCCCACACGCGGTTCTGGTTGAACCACCCGTCTCCTAGAATCACGCCGACCGTAATCTTTTGTGGGTTTCCTAACTTCTGTGCGGCAGCGGTGATGTCGTTGGCCACATAGAAGCACCGTTTATTGTAATCCGTCTGAGCCGGATCAAGGGCCCGGTCACCAATGCGCTGGCCATTCACGTAAAGTTCGCTCCAGCCCAATCCCGAGATGTAGGCGCGCGCGCTGACGTAGGGCTTATCTATGGCAAGCGTGCTCCTGAGATAGGCGGCTGCTTGTCCACGGCTCTCAGACTTCATTCCAATCCACGGTCCTGTCCAATCGGTCTGTTCAAGCAGGCCGGTTTCGAAAAAATCGGAAGCGGACCACGGCCCCGGATGGCCGGTTACCTGCCATAGCCGCACGTGCCAGTAGACGCGCTGCGCAGACTGGAGGGCGTGGCCGCCATACTGGCACCTTCCGGGTTGTTGTGAACTGGTCTGGCCGGAATCCCAAAGGTCAAGATGGTTGGAAAGGAGCCCGTCCAACGTGGTGGCTGCTTGAACTTGATACGCGATTTGAGAGACGTTGCGCTCCCCCGTCCGTGCCCGGAGTGCCCAACTCAGCTCCGGCTGAGCACTGTCGATCACCAGCGGTTCGTTGAGCCCCTCTGTGCGAAGCCGCTCCGCAGTCAGTTCGGCGAAGCCGGGTAAGGCGGAAAAAGCCAGGAAAGCGAGAATAAGTAGGCGTGTATTCACAGTCTTTATAAGCGAGTGATAAGAACCGATCTTTGCTTGCTGGAAACAGGAGGTCAATTGTCAAAGAAGTGACAACGAGTATGTGCGAAAATTCCACGCTTACCCTGAAAAGAGGTGCTCGCACCGCCAAGCTTGCGGAGCCTGAAAGGCTTACTTGCTGGAACTCGCGGTTAGGCGAGCCGTGCTCTCGCGAACGATCAAGCTGGTTTCCAGCTCACGTCGTTGCGGGGGTGTGCCATCACGATGAGCCAGTCTCTTCATCAAAAGATCGGCGGCGATCGTCACCATCTTTTTGGTGGGCTGCCGCACTGTGGTCAGCGTGACAGGCAAGTATCTACCGATGAGCGTATCGTCCACGCCGACGACGGAAAGATCTTGTGGAACACGTAAACCAAGCTCCGTCGCCGCCCGCAAGACGCCCAATGCCGCAAGGTCGTTATGGGCGATGAACGCGGAAGGACGGCGGTTGCTCGATTTTTTGAGCAAACTTCTAGCCGCTCGAACAGCACCCGCCAACGTATGGTCGGATTTGGCCATAAACGCATCTGCGGCGCTGAGTCCGGCTTGCTTCATCAACTCGCGAAAGACGACTGGACGTTTGCCTTCGTCTTGTCCGGCCGCGACGGCAATGAGAAAGGCGATGCGCTGGTGGCCAAGGGAAACCAAATGATCCATGACCTCTGTCATGCCCTTCGTGAAGTTCACCGCGACAGTATCGACAGGGAGGGCGGGAGCGGTTGATTCTACCAAGGCGACCACAGCCTTGTCGCGCCTGGCATATTTTTCAAGCAAGCTGATCGCGTGAAGGACATCGACGGGGGTGAAGATGATGCCGTCCACCGGACGTTCCACAAAAGTAGCCAGGCAATGGCTTTCGCGTCGTGGATCGGAACGGCTGCTCTCGATAATCAGGTCATATCCCTTCTTCGCCATCAAACCTTGGAGAATTTCCGCGAGGTCGACGTAGAAGGGGTTCTGCAGGTCAGGTATGACGAGACCGATCACATTGGTTTTGCCTTTGCGGAAAGCCACGGCAGCCCGGTCCGGCTGGTAGTCCATTTCCTTGGCAATTCGGAAGACCCGCTTCACCGTTTCTTTTGAGGCCCACGAATGCGGACTTCGATTGAGAATCATCGAAGCGGTGTTTTTCGCGACGCCGGCGCGTTCAGCGACATCCTTGAGCCGGGCTTTCATGCTTGAGAAAGGTCTTTGGCGGAAGTGATAAATACCGTTCCGCACTCTAGGGGAAAGACCACGGTGCGTATCTGTTGCGAATTGGGGTAATCGTCGGCGATTGCTGTCTCATACGAGATGTTCGACATACCTGTCCAGCCGAAAAGTCGAGCGGGTCGCTCATTAGCGCTTTGTTTGCCCCAGTGAGTAAGATACAATGGAGTTAAAGCATAAGTCATTGATATTTACCAGTTCTTATCGAGATGGACGACGTCCTTAAGCTATCTGCCGATCCCTCACTGGATGTTCAACGGACTGAGGGGAAGGTGCCGTTGAAAACCAAGATCGCATGGGGATTTGGCGGCATGGCTGACAATTACATTATGAACGTGCCGACGCTTCTGGCGATGCCGATTTACAACATTGGCTTGCACATGAACCCGGCGATGTTGGGAACCGCCATGTTCATACCCGGTGTCATTGACGCTTTCCTGAACCCGGTCATGGGCAATGTCACGGACAATACTCGCTCTAGATGGGGAAGACGCAGGCCGTACGTGGTCGTGGGCGCCGTCGCTCCGGCTCTCATGCTTCCAATTCTGTGGATGCCGCCCTTTCACGGAGATGCCGGAATGTTCGGCTATATCGTCCTTACGTTTCTGGTTTATTACCTATTTTACACGGTTTATGTGGTTCCTTACACCGCACTCGGCTACGAGTTAACCAGCGATTACAACGAGAGAACGCGTGTTCTGGCTTGGCGCATGTATATCGGCCTGCTGGCTAGCATGAGCACGCCGTGGATTTACAAGCTCTGTCTCCTTCCGTTTTTTGGCGATTCGATTACCGGGGCAAGATGGATAAGCCTCGGCGTCGGGGCGCTAATTGTTGGCACTGGCCTGCTGCCGGCGATTTATTGCCGCGAACGGATCGAGTCCCAGAGCCAGCCGCAAATCAAGTTGCGGGACGCCATGATCTATACGTTCCAAAACAAGCCGTTCATGATCATGCTGGGAATATATATGATCATAGTCTGCGGATTTCTTTCCAGTTCTGCGCTCCAAATGTACGTTAATATTTATTATGTTTGCGGTGGCGACAAAGCGTTTGCTGCGACGCTGGTTGGAGCTTGCGGGACGGTGCTGGCGGTGACGTCCTATGCGAGCCTGCCCCTTTTCACCTGGATATCCACCAGGTGGGGAAAGCGCCATGCAATGATTGCCAGCCTTACGACTTCGCTGGCTGCGGTGGTCCTCATGTACTTTACCCTAACCCCGGCATTGCCCTATCTCCAGCTGCTCGCTGCTTTCCTCATGGGGATCAGTTTGCAAGGTTGCTGGCTGCTTGTCAGCTCAATGGTCGCGGACATTTGTGATGAAGATGAGCTTAACACCGGATTGCGGCGGGAAGGGGGTTATAGCGCGGTTACCGCCCTTTTCTTAAAGCTTGGAATCGCATGGACGGCGCTACTAGGAGGTTTGCTGCTCAGCCTGTCTGGCTATGTGGCGGACGTGGCTGAGAAGACAGGGAGTGTTCCTCCCGATGTCCTCTTTCGAATCCGGCTCTTCTATTTTGGTGTTCAAGGAGTGGCTTTTGCGATCGCTGCGATTCTCTTCTCGTTTTATCCCATTACTCGAGCCCGGGCCGAGGAAACCCGCCGTATTCTTGACGAGCGGCATCGCTTGAAATCGAAGGAGTACAACATCGCGACGAATTCTCAGTGAGGGTCTTGGTACGAGAGCCAACATTCCGCTGGCAGCAATCGTTATGAGGCTTCGACCTTGGCGTTGGCTTGTGCTTGGGGTTTGGGTTTCCTTGCTTTGGATCGATGCCCGCGCCATTGGTGCTGATTCTTTGCCTCGAATCTCGATTGAAAATGGCAAGTTCGTCGAGAAGGGAACCGGAAAGAGATTTGTTCCGCTTGGCTGTAACTTCATTCATTTGGACAATACGGGAAAGCACGCAACGTTCTGTCCCGGCGTTTACGACGCTGCTTTCGTGGAAAGGATGATGGACGATCTTTCGGCCCATGGCCTCAACACCGTGCGCACATTCCAAGCCTATGCCGTGGGGGAGAACGGCATCGTCCAATCGAAAGCCGCCACTCAGATCGCGCCAGGTTACCTCGTCAACATGATAGACTTCCTAAAGGCAGCTCGGCGTCACCGCATTCACGTCATCTTCACGACCGACACTTGGCTCCCCGACAGCAGTTGGCTGGCAAACGGGGTGATTATGGGAGAAAATCACTTTCGATTTTCCCCAACTTTCAATCCTGACGCCGGTACAAACAATTACTTTACCGCACTCCCCAGTGCCCGGACGCGAGTCAATCAGGCTATCGCGCTGATTCGGGGAATTCGGGCGGCAGACCCGGATTTACTAAAAGTAGTGCTTTCTTGGGAAATTCAGAATGAAGCGTGTTTCGATGCTGCTAAATATCCTCTGACCAGCCGTGATAAACAC
>FSXO01000033.1_pt1 | contig 16560 bp, 16 predicted proteins | sample 1638291 | NCBI WGS metagenome assembly FSXO01 (sample SAMEA3914788, study PRJEB12502) | metagenome | biome: forest; material: soil | place: Canada | collected 2011-07-03 | depth 0.1 m
CAGCGCAACCAGTCAATTCACCGGAGGGCCTGGCGGTTCAAGTCTGGCCGTAGGAACGATGCGCTATGCCACGACCTTCTCGGGAATCGGCGGCTGGGAAATCGGCCTCAACGCCTGCGGTTGGGACCTCGCTTGGCAATGCGAGCGGGAAACATTCTGCCGGACGCTCCTCACGGAGCGCTTCGGCGTCCCGATCTGCCGCGATATCCGCCACCTCGTCCGCTGGCTCGAAGGGATGCGGCGGCGTGGATTCGACATCCTGGTCGATGTTCTTGTCGGATCACCTCCTTGCCAGCCTTTCAGCGTTGCCGGGGCACAACGTGGAACTGCCGACCCCCGGCATTTATTCCCGGTCTTCCTGGGAGTTGTTCGCTTTTTGCAACCGACATGGATCCTCATGGAACAGGTACCAGCGATCCTCAGTGCCGAAGGCGGCAAAGCGTTCGAAGGGTACGTCGGCGGCTTGGCCGCGCTCGGGTATGATCTGCTCTGGCATTGCGTTCCGGCTTGCGCCGTTGGCGCGTGTCATCGGCGGGACCGGACGTGGATTATTGCCCACGCCCGAGGCGAGCAATACCAAAGCTCAAGCGCAGCGCAGCAGTGGTCGTCCACCCCGGGATTTCCTCATTATGATGCCGACGCCGCGCGCCGAGTTCAACAGCGGACGGCACCGGGGGCGTCCGGACACTCTGCACTCCTGGGTGAAGCTGTGGCCGACGCCACGGGCAAGCCAGCCCGGACAGGAAAATCCAAAGAATCGGGGCTTGACCCTCTCCTACGCCGTCAAGATGGTCCCCACCCCGCATGCGAATTGCGGCACGGGAGCCGGCACGCAGGGACGGAAGGGAGGGTTGAATCTTCAGACATTCATCCGTCTCTTCCCGACGCCGACCGCGCGGGACTACAAGGACGGGTCGGCCAAGGCGTGCAAAAACATCCCCCACAAATCGATTCTCGGCCGGTTCGTCCATTGGTGGCCGACGCCCCGCCCTTGTGCGGGAAGCACCAGCTCGGGGATGAACCGCGCCGAATTCTACCGGGCGATGGGTCTGCCGCCATCCTCGACTACGAAAGGTGGGCGCACACAATCCCCGGCTGGTGGCTCGCTGAACCCCCTGTGGGTCGAGTGGCTGATGGGATTCCCTATCGGGTGGACAGTCTCAAGGGCCTGGGCAACGCGGTCGTCCCGCAAATCCCGTTTCTCATCGGGCAGGCGATCAACGCATTCCTCCAAAGCCGCCTCCGCTAAACGGCCATGAATCCTCCCTCTCCCATCCCCGAAACCTTTTCGACTTCAACCGACTGGCGGGCGCGGTGTCACGGCAAGGAGCTTTTCGATCTCCTGCCTGAAAGACGGAATGAATTCGACAGCGATGTCCCAAACCCGTTCCGGCTCCAACTCGGAATAGCCGTGGGCGATGATGTTCCGCAAACCCCGGATTTTGTGCCATTCCACGGCAGGGGCTTGGGCCCGCATCGCATCGCTCAAATTGGTCGCGTCTTCTCCGACCGTGAAGAGCCGCAGCACAGTCGCATCGTACAACAGCCGATTCCCGATGAATGTCTCCAGGGTCTGGCCGGTCAAATCGCCAAGCAGAACGCCACACTGATCCCGCATCCGTTCCAGACGGATGAAGTCCCCCTTATCTCTCATAGAAGAGGACTTTGTCGTGCTCGACGTAGGGGCGGATGTATTTCGAGACAGAATCGGTGGGTATCACATCGACCTTTCGTCCGCAGACCTCCGTCAGATCGGAAATCAACCCGGCCAAATCGAGCAGGGAAAAGCCCTTTATCGGCGCCTCGATCAGGACATCGACATCACTTTTCTCGTCCGCTTCCCCCCGGGCCATGGAGCCGAATAGATAGGCTTTCGTCACCGGGGTCTTTTTCAGAACCGGGACGATACGCTCCGTCATGGTGGCGGCCAAAGGGGTCATGCGGGCGATTTTACCTCCCATTTCCCCGGAGGGCAACTCCATGAAAGGAATTCCTCATTCGATTGCCATGGTTGGGACGGTCGGGCTGGCGGCCGGGGCCGGATACGTCGGTTCGTCCCTCTTTACCGACCGCTTCATCGACCAAGCCATCGCGGCGGGGACCGCCGCCGCCCTTTCAACGTTGCTGCTCCGCTCGCCCGACCAGATGTCCGCCGATTCCGACGTGATTGTCCGGCTAGGTTCTCTGACCTGGAATCTGGAGGATTTTTGTCGGAATTGGCTCATCACCGGGCGAACCGGCTCGGGAAAGACCGCGGCGGGGATCGCTAACATCATGGCACAGCTCTTCATCAACGTCCCCGGCTGGGGCGGCCTCTGCATCGACCAGAAGGGGCTTTTCTATCGAATGCTGATCAAGATGGCGGCCCATTTCGGGCGGGAAAAGGACGTGGTCCTGCTCCAGATCCGCCCTGACGACGCTCCCGTCGGTTGGAAGCCGCCCTATGCCTTCAACTGGCTGGAGAACGGTCTTATCCCCGGCTCCAGCTACGCCCAGCTCCTGACCGATGTTGCCCAAGCCCGCGGCGCGGTAGGAGCAGGCGGTTCTTCCGATCACTTCGCCCAGCAGGGGAAACTCCACATCGGCATGGCGATCGACGCCGTCCGGCTGCTCGGAGATATCCCTACACTGCCGGACGTTTTCGAGTTCCTGACCTCGCCACCCCGGATGAACTTGTACATGGGGCGCCTCCGGGCACTGGATAGCGATCCGGGAGCGGTCTTTTTTAATCATTTCACGGAGAAGTTTCTCAATTTGGCCGAGGAGGAGCTGTCCGGCGTCCGCTCGACGATCCTCAATATCCTCTTCTTCTACCAGCATCCCGACGTGGCGACAGTCTTCGGGCAACCAAAGAGCACGGTCGATTTTTCGATGACGGACCGGGGGAAGATTTTCTGCTGCTCGATTCCCCAACGGTTTGATGCAGAGCGTGGCTTTTTGAACACGCTGATGAAGATCGCATGGTACGCCCATATCAAGAGCCGGTTCAATCTGAGCGAAGAGGAACTGGCCCAGCGGAACCTGAGCGTCCTCTGGGCCGACGAGGGGCAGCGGGTGGTGACAAAATCGGAGTTGGGGATGGCGGATCACAATCAGGTCGACCAAGTCCGGGAGGCGAAGGGGTGTGCCATCTTTTCGACGCAGACGGAGCGGTCGTTCATTCCACCGCTGGGCCGAGATATCAAAAACACCCTGGTCGACAACCTTGGAAACGAGATCGCCTTTTGCCAGACGAATCAGGAGGACGCGGAGATTTTGTCCAAGCGGATCGGGGAACGGACCCTGGAGAAGACTTCCCGGACGGTTTCCCGGCAACGGGATGGGTTTTCGACGTCGCGCTCGTACCAGGAGAAGGAGGAGCCGTTCCTCAAGCCGCATGTTCTCCGCAATTTGAAGAAGCGGCGGAGCGGATCGGAGTGTGTGGTCCGACATTGCGAGAAGGGGTACATCCGCACCGTCCTGCCGTTTACCCGGTTTACGAACAAGATGACGGGGCCAAAGCCGATCGGACCGATCACAACGGACGGCCAGCCGTACGATCCAACCGTGGTGGCGAAACTGCGCGCTGCCGGGTCATGGGTCGACACCTCCTCCCGAGTGGTCCTTTCCAACTGAGGTATGATCCTTTCTCCTCATATCGACCGGCTCCGCGCCTTGGATGCAACCCTGCGGAAAGCGATCCGCGGCCAGGACCGGGTGATTCCCGAGGTGGTCGAGAGGGTAAAGATTGGGGAATCGGGGCTGGCAACACCGGGAAGGCCGAAGGGCTCATTCCTCTTCATCGGTCCGACCGGGGTTGGAAAGACGGAGTTGGCGCGGGTACTGGCCCGAAGCCTCTACGACCAGAAGGAGCCGTTCCGGCTCGATATGTCGGAGTTCTCGTCAGAGGATGCCATCAAGAATTTCATCGGAGACGAAAAGGGTGGCCTCGGGCGGCTGGGGGATCTTCTCTCACGGTATTCCGAGGGAATCCTCTTGGTCGATGAGATCGAGAAGGCGCATCGGTTCGTGGTCGATGTGTTCCTGCAGATTTTAGACGCGGGACGGGTAACGTGTGGAACGGGACGGACCTTCGACCTTTCCCGGTTCTACGTCATCTTCACATCGAATATCGGTACCGCCGACATTTTGCGGGCCAAGCATCTGAATTTCACCCAAATCGAGAAGTACGTCCTGGCCCAGGTGGCAACGGCGTTTCGCCCCGAGTTCCTCGGGCGGATCAGTTCCAAGCTGGTCTTCAACAAGCTCTCCTATCCGATCCAATTGGAAATTGCCCGGCTGAATCTGGACCGGGAACGCGAGTTCTTGGCACAGCGCGGCCATGAGATCCGGTTCGCCGAGGATGTTCTGACCTTCCTCATCCAAAAAGGGTTCGACAAGTATCTCGGTGCCCGACCGCTGCGGGATGTCATGGAGAAGTATATCCGCGCTCCAATTGCGGATTATCTGATCGCGGGTTCTTCTGCCCTGGGGCGGGGCATACTCACTGTCCACCCCACGAAGACGCACTTGGTCTTTCCCGCTTCTTGCGTCGATAGCAGATGCGTCCCTCAACCCGATCGATGTTGGCGTTGTGGAGGCAGGCAATGTCGCTTTGCGAGCCACCCGTTTCCCACAGCATTTCGTAAAAGAGACGGTTTTCATGGTCGACCTCGACCTCCCGCTCCCGCCGGATGATCCGTTCGTGCTCTTCCCAGGTGACCGCGCGCTTCTTTTTGTAGCGGATTTTCGGCCAAGCCCTGCGGGCCAGGACCGGATTGAGGAGCCAGCCCAAGTCGAGAGCCCGGTTGTGGAGGATCCGCAGTTGGACGTTGGCTGAAACACCAGCCTTCTCATGCCGGAGCACCTTCAGGAAGTGGTCCGCCTCCGTATCGAGAACCTGCATTTTCTTGAGGGACTGGAACGGGGCACTGATCATGACCTTGCGCCACCGGACCAGTGTCGGGCCCGAATAGGACTCTTCCAAGTCCCGCATCACCTCGGCCCAGGTTCGCTTGAGCATTTCTGGCGATTTGACCGAAAGATACGCCTTGGCCATCGAGATATTAAGCATCGGCTGCTCGGACGCCTGATTCCGGGCCGTGAAAAGCCGAAGGGCGACCCGCTTGTCCTTGGTCTTCAGACTGACCTGTTTCCGAGTCATCCGGTCCTGAACGTAAAACGTCCCATTGGCCCGTGGGTACAGATAGTACCGATCCAGCATAAGACTCCTTGCATTTGTACAAGAGCTTATCGGTCTTCATCCTGGACCCCGTACCGATTAGCCGAAGAGTAGGCAGGAAGTAGGCGTTTGCAGCGCCACAGCCCCCTTTTTTCTGGCAATTCTTCTGGCAGTTTTCAAATTGAACTTCTGTAAGTATTTTACAGAAAACAACTTAGAATGGCGGACAGGGTGGGATTCGGCCTGTTCCGCAGAGAATCACTTAAACATCTTCTTGATGTTCAACAGCACTCTACCATGCCTTTACTCTGGTGTACAGACGAACTTGGACTATCCCGCCTAGTCCCTAAATGACCCCGCTTCAGCCGATCCTCTGGCAGTTTCTCTGGCAGTCCGCATAGAGCATACCAGCTATCCCCGCGATTTCCTTGCGAAGCTACAATAAGTAGGAAGTTGCCTGGACTTTTTTCGAGGCGATTTCTCTGACAATTATTGCAAATCGAAAGGTGAATGGGTAACAAAAGCTATGGTTTCCCGATACCTCCTAGGCTTCTGGAAGACCTTTCTCGTCCTACTTCTCCTCCTTTCTCTTCTCGGCATTGTCGCCCAGGAATGTTGTGGGTTTAAGCATTGCTGTAGGGGTGATTGCTGTATCCCAACTCCTGGTTATCTCAGTCTCAACTTTAGTCAAACTCCCGTGTCAGTTCCCGACGCTCCCTCGGTAGCTCCAACGATAAAGCTCCTCATCCTAGCGATCCTCACCTTCGTAGCGGTCTCGATTCGATTTCCCTCTCAGGTAAGTTTCTCTCCCTCGCCTATCCGCTCCGACCCGGGTGGATGGCGTGCCCCCTCGCGGGCGCAACTGCATAGCTGGGTACTTTAGGCAGCAAGGATTCCGCGTCCGAGGTTTCGGCGTGGATTTAGATCGGAGGGGTTCCCCCTCTGGATTTCGTTTCATCCCTTGAAGTACCTATCCCATGCATTCCAAAATTTCCGCTCCGCCCTTTTCAAGCCGCCGCCGCTTCGTGGTAGGGTTGGCCGCCTCACTTTTCCTCGCCGGATGTATTCGGCGTCCGACCGAGCAATCCTCCGCCGATCCCCGCGTGTCCTACTATACCTGCGCCATGCACCCCTCAGTCCGCTCCAATGATCCGAAGGGCCATTGCCCGATCTGCGGCATGGACTTAGTGCCAGTATTCAAGGAAGGAACCAAAGATGACGCACCAACTCGGCCTTTCACGCTTCAACCCGACCAGGCGCGCCTACTAGGGCTCGCCAGCGTTCCGCTTGCCTGGCGAGAGGCGGTACAAAGCCTCCGAGCGCCGGGACAGTCGGTGAGCGGAGTTGCGGTCACTGCTGCTTTCTTTGAAGAGGACGCTGTTCTCGTCTCTCCAGGGCAGGCAGCGGAGATCACTTTCGAGGCACTCCCGGGGATGGCATTTCCTGGTAGAGTGGCTTCTCTAGGCACTGCCTCAGATCCGGTCTCCCATCGTTTGAGCGTGCGGATCGCGCTAGATCGGAACGACGCTCGTATACGCCCTGGTTTTGCTGCGGCGGTCGTGGTTTCAGTTCAGCTAGGAAGGCGGTTGATCGCGCCGCTGGCAGCGGTCCTACCGACCGGAGAGCGGCAGGTAGTACTAATCGACCTGGGGGACGGAAAGATCGAGCCGCGTTATGTGGAGACTGGCTTGGCTCTTCCGGACGGCTGGGAGATTGTCTCCGGGGTAAAGGAGGGGGAGCGGCTGGTGACTTCGGCGAATTTCCTGGTGGAGGCTCAGGCCCGCATCGAAGGTGCCCTGACGGGATGGGGAGAGGCGCGATGATCTCCCGCATCATCGATTACTGCGGGACGAACCGGGTTCTCGTCTGCTTTCTGGCGATCTTGGCGGGGGCCTGGGGAACGATCGAGTTGGCACGGACGCCTCTCGATGCCGTACCGGATCTCTCCGATACCCAAGTCATCGTGACCGCCGGATGGCCCGGGCGTAGCCCGACCCAGGTCGAAGACCAACTGACCTATCCTCTCTCGACGCTTTTTCTTGGAGCGGCGCGGGTGAAGGCGGTGCGTGGGGATTCGACGCTGGGCCAGTCGTTTGTGACGATCCTTTTCGAGGACGGGACCGATCTCTCCTGGGCCCGTTCCCGGGTTCTCGAAAAATTGAGCGCAGTGGGGAACGCCTTGCCGCCAGGGGTGGTTCCCAAGCTGGGACCAGACGCGACCGGTCTGGGGTGGGTCTTTCAATATACGCTGGTGAACACGAACGGAACCTGCGATCCGGCCAAGCTCCGTTCCCTGCAGGATTGGACGATCCGTTATACCCTGGCCTCGGTGCCAGGGGTGGCGGAAGTCGCCTCGGTCGGTGGTTTTGTCCGCGAGTATCATGTCGATCTTGATCCGATAAAGCTCCTGGCCCGAGGCGTCACGGCTTCCGAGGCGGCCGAAGCGGTACGTCAGAGCACCGGGGAGGGGGGCGGCGGGACGCTGGAGGCGGCGACGGTCTCCTATCCAATCCAGGAGCACGGCACGGTCAGATCGGCCGACGATCTGCGGCGGGCGGTGGTGAAGACGGACGCGCCGGGGAAGACGATCCTCTTGGGCGACGTGGGGACGGTCGGCGCTGGCTTGGCGCCCCGGGACGGCTTGGCCGATTTCAACGGCCAGGGGGAGGCGGTCGGCGGCATCGTCATCATGCGGAGCGGGGAGAATGCCCTCCACGTCATCGCCGGGGTGAAGGAAAAGCTCACCTCGATAGCCTCCTCGCTGCCGCCGGGAGTGAGGATCGTCCCGGTCTATGACCGCTCGAAGCTAATCCTCCGCTCCATCGCTACCCTGCGGGACAAGCTGATCGAGGAGAGCCTGGTAGTCAGCGCGGTCTGTCTACTCTTCCTCTGGCGCTTCCGCAGCGGCTTGGCGGCGATCCTGGTGCTGCCGCTGGCGGTCCTGCTTTCCTTCATCCCGTTTCATCACCTCGGATTGACGGCGAACATCCTTTCCCTGGGCGGGATTGCGATTGCCGTAGGGGCAATGATCGACGCCGCGCTGGTGATGGTCGAAAATGCCCATCGGCATCTCGAACGAGCGCCGCAGGGCGCTGATGGGACGGCGACGATCCTGGCCGCGGCGCGGGAGGTGGGGCGACCCCTCTTTTTTTCCCTGCTCGTGATCACGGTCTCGTTCCTTCCGATCTTCGCCCTGCCGGAACAATCGGGACGGCTCTTCGCTCCGTTGGCGACGACCAAGACCTTCGCCATGTTCTTCGCAGCGGTCCTTTCGATCACGCTGGTTCCAGCGCTAATGGTCTGGTTCTTGCGCGGGCCGATCGCTCCAGAGGGGAAAAATCCGCTCAACTGCTTCCTGGCCTCGCTCTACGCTCCGGCAGTCGATTTCGTGCTGCGCCGTCCAAAGATGGTATTGGCGGGCGCGACGGTCCTACTCCTAGCGACTGCCCTTCCCTTCCTGCGCCTCGGCTCCGAGTTCATGCCGTCCCTCGATGAAGGAGATCTCCTCTTCATGCCGACAGCTGTACCCGGGCTGGCTGCCGACGAGGCGGCCCGGATCATCCAGCGGCAGAATCAGGTCCTGAAGAGTTTTCCCGAGGTCGAGACGGTCTTCGGCAAGGCTGGCCGCGCCGATACCGCTACCGATCCAGCGCCGCTCTCGATGTTCGAGACCACGATCCAGCTCAAGCCACGCTCCGCGTGGCCTCCCGGGATAACCCGGGAAGATCTGGTGGAGGAGATGAACCGGGCGACCCGGACGCCGGGCATGGCGAATGTCTTCTGGATGCCGATTCAGACCCGGACTGAGATGCTGGCGACCGGTTTCCGTTCCAAACTGGGACTCAAGGTTCACGGCCCTAGCCTCGCAGCGATCGACCATGCTGCCGCAGAGATCGCCCACGCCCTCGACGGAATGCCGGGGACGCGAAGCGTCTTCGCGGAGCGGGCCGAAGGGGGCCGGACTCTCGATATTGAGCCGAATCGGGACGCGCTGGCCCGCTATGGGGTAACGGTCGCCCAGGTGAACGGGGCCCTCGAAACCGCAATGGGAAGCGATCCGGTCGCGGAGGTCTCCGAGGGACGGGAACGGGTACCGATCCGGGTCGCCTATGCCCCCGATTTCCGGCAAAGCCTGTCCGCCTTGGAGGAGATTCTGATTCCAGCTCCGGGAGGGGCCCAGGTGCCGCTCAAGAGCGTCGCCCGGCTCTCATTCCGGGGCGGACCGCCCGAGATTCGGAGCGAAGATGGGCAGTTGGTCGGGTTTGTTTCGATTGATACGGACGGAGACGATACCGCGACCTATGTCCGCGCTGCGTCGCATCGGATTGCGGAGCGGGCCGTCCTCCCGGAAGGGGTCTCGCTCGAATGGACCGGGACCTACCGGCAGCTTCAGTTAGCGACAGAGCGGCTGCGGGTGATCATTCCCCTCACCTTGCTGGCCATCTTCATCCTTCTCTTCATCAATACCCGTTCGCTGGCACGCACTGGGCTGGTGCTGCTGGCTGTGCCGTTTTCGCTGATCGGGGCCTTCTGGCTACTCTGGCTGCTCGACTACCATCTGAGCGTCGCGGTTTGGGTGGGATTGATCTCTCTGGCTGGGATCGATGCTGAGACAGGCGTGGTAATGCTCCTTTATCTCGACCGGGCGAGGGAAGAATGGGTGGCCCGGGGGGCATTGAATACCCGGTCGGATCTCCTTTCCGCGATCCGCGAGGGAGCGGTGCAACGGCTCCGCCCCAAAATGATGACGGTATGCGCTATCCTTTTCGGCCTTCTTCCGATTCTCTGCGGAAACGGGACAGGAAGCGACCTCATGAAGCGGGTCGCCGCTCCCATGGTCGGCGGGGTGATCACTTCGGCGATGCTGGAGCTCTTGCTCTATCCAGTCATTTATCTGTTATGGCAGCACAGAGCACTTGTGTCGTTGAATAAATCACAATCTTCCGCGATTCAAACTTGATCCCTCAATAAAAATCAACTTTGAAGAAAACTAGAATCGATCTGGAAGCACAAGCTTACCCGATAAATGTGTTGTCATGGCGATGCTGAAATTGCCTATTTACGCCCTTCGATGAAGGGTGCAGGCCCCATCTGCGCTTCCACCACCAATAACCACAGCACACCTCAATACCTCACATGCCTTTCAAAGAAAGGCTACTTACTTACCGTGTAGATAAGCGAGGGTTCCAAATATAAAAAAAAGAATCCCGACGAATAAAGACGCGGAGATCATCATCCGCGTGCCGTTGATCAAGAAGGAGAATGAGGGTTTCAGCGGGTCGTAACGGACCACAACCTTTACGCCAGGCGAATATCGTTGAAGCACCTTTTCGGCCGCCGTTCGGAAAGCATAGCCCCGATATCCAAAGCTATAGACGTTTTTCGACGTAAATAATTCCCCATTGTATTTATACTGATATGTGACCGATGGGATATAGGTCCATCCACCACCCACATCACCATTTCCACCGTCCCACGCAGCCACCACGCTCGATGATTCAACCACACCCTCAACTACAGGAAACTGTCGAAAGCGCAGATATTTAAATCCATAGAAACAACTGGTCGCGATACTCAGAATACCCAGTCCCCCAAATAGCATCCATCCATTCTGCATAAACCAATTTGTCATTGGCATCCAATCCCCCTGTAACACACCTCAATAAACTTTCCACAAGTTATCGAGGCCAATTCAAACATCAACATCCTGGATTGGATCATAGGCACATTCTCCGCATGAGACAAGCCACGACGAGGGCGAGTCCAAAGACTGGACACAGTCAGAGCCCATTTGGATCGCACATCGGCACATTGATCGAGATATCATCAACGAAGAACTAAAATATCGCCCCTCGTCCGACCTCCATAAGCCACAAAAGCCCCTCTCTCTTCTATCTAGCCCGCATTTCTTTAACTTTCCAACGCCCCCCGCTAGCATTCAAAAATATTATCTCAAGCAATCCGACAGACTACCATTTTTTCAACTTTTAACATCGAAGCAACCAATAACCCATACCGCCAGCAATCCCTACTAATTTAAGAATCAAAAAGAAACAAGTGGAACCATCTCTTTTCTAAATAATTAAATAACTATAATGATTGAAACTTAATCAAGAGGTCGTCTCAAGCACAATTGGATATTCAATCGTTTTCTTATTACCCCCTCCATACGTAACAACAAGCTGGCCCTGAGTAACGCCGGAATATCCCCTCATCACAATTAAGTTAAGCGTATATTTATTGCCGCTTCTTTCAACATTCCCGGCAATCAACGAATTCGTTGAAACAAACTCTATTGAATCAATCTTTGCATCAGGAAGAACGTCTATGGATACTATTTTTTTCTGATCAAGATCCTTTGATTGCAAATCAAGATATTCCGGTGAAAGTTTAATCGGACTTTCGATATTAACGAGAAGTTCCAGAGTATCGGTGAATTTAGCTCCGTTTTCATCCATGCATTGAATGATGATTTCTTTTCTCTGAGCTCCGACTGCGTCTCCTGGAGTATATACAACATGAACGTCACCTCCAGCCCCAGAATTCACCACTGACTCACTTATTTCAGCAACGGTACATCCACAACTAGTGGAATGTCCCATTATAAATATTTTTCCTTTTGATTTATTTAGATATTTAAAAGAAGCATCAACCTGCGCAGCCCCCCCTCCCGCATTAACCTCAATACTGCTCTTATCCCATGACAGATCAGCCATTGATCGAGAAATAGTTAACGAATACAGCAAAATCAAAATGAATATAAAACCAGTTTTCATCTCTATTTAGTCACATTAATGGCTTCTTTATTACCAAGCGATTCTGCATAGAGAGCGTTATAGATATTACAAAGCAAAGGAGAATCCGCCCCTACGCTCTCAACAGCCAACCAATATACAGGGCCAATTTGTTTCAAAATAGCTAATTGAGGAACCGTGCCATTAGGTTTCACTAGGGCATAATATACATATAATTTATCATCCTGCTTAATTATCAGTAATGGCTTAATTTCCGAAACATCTGACAGAAGTTCCACTGTCTTTTTTACAACATCAGGCGCAAAGTAGCCTTGAGCTTCAGATGCTTTTTCGGGTGGAATAAAGGAGATAAGTTTACTCGCATTCCCACTTTTCTCCAAGGCAACAACGGAGGAAACCAATAGCAACGGATTCTTGTCCAATACATCTTTCGATTGAAGATTTAACGAATCGAGAGGTAGCAAGTTTTCAGAGTCTCCGGAATTATGCCCCAAAAAGGAAATTCCTGTAGCTTGATAATCCCCAGATGACCGATCTCCCAAAAACCCGCCCAACTGCGTTGAGATATGAATACTAAGTGGTCCAAACACCAAAGGATCAGCTCCGTACAAATGCAATGCAATTGCAAGGTACGTCAGCATTAAACAAATATTCTTTTTCATGATCCCCATACCTGCACTTGAAATAGCACCCCAGAAACAGGTCCAACCTTATAATTTCCTGTCCATCCCGCCTGTAAGCTTGCCGAAGGATTATTTAAAGTAAGCACTTTATTTTGAACACAAGCCTGGATCTGTCCAGTTCCATTAGCATAACCACCACCACTAATCTGAATTACTCCAGACTCTACCGACACATACCCTAGAAGAGTCCCACTAACAGTGGCACCAGTAAGGTTAATGCAAACTTGTGGATTCGAACATGTTGAAACAAGCGATGCCCCCTTGAAAGAAAGTGCTCCACTAGCTGTAATCTGAAATCCAGCCTGAACTACCCATGCAGGAATAACTGCCGGAAGGCAATTTAAAGTGCCTTGAATGCCTCCCAATTGGATATTTCCACTAAGACTCATGTTATCTAACCACGTAATAGCATTACTGCAACATTCCTCATGCTCTGCGTCGCTAAAGCTTGCCTGAAGGGATTGCCCCTGCGGTTTCCACGACAATCCCGTGCCAGTTACCTGTTGAAATGCCGAAGCTCCCTTAGCTATTGCATTAAAAAGAGCCGTGAAATCAAATTTCACGCTGACGGTTGTCTTTTTGGTCGGATCGATAATTTGATCACTGCAGCATACTTGAGGAGCGTGAATGGGACGCCCACCGCATACTGGGCAGGATTGTTGTGCCTGAAGCGGCACGGCATAAGACATGACAAGGAGTAAAAAGCACCCTATTAGCCGCTCTTTATTCATTTTTTTATTCATTTTTTCAATGTTCATATAACTTACTCCCATCATTTCCATACACGATTGCTGACTTATAATCGTTGTCCGACAAACACTCTATTCTCGCTACTAAGTTTGGATTAATTTGAGGCGCCAAGCTACCTAAAAGTTGCAAAAATCCGGCAGCATTTGGGTAATAATAATCCAATTCACTTCCGTTTAAAATTTGCTTGATAAGACGCCCCGATTGATCGCGCTCTTCGTGCCAAACAATTTCCTGACCAATTGTAATCGAATCCAATTTCCCATCTTTATTGTATAGATACTGCTTAACCCCACCATCCTGGTCCACTTCGCGAATCACACGTCCGTTTTCGTCATATACATATCGGTCAGATGTAATTGTTTTGCCATCTTTGATTTGATCCACTTCCTTGTCTTTATTTTTCAATGACCCACTTGTAAACCAAGTCGCTTTAGTTAATGTTCCGTCAATATCCTCGGTGATTTTTTCGCCATTAGTTTTATCCTTGAACCAATATTCACTCTGCCCCAAAGCATTTGTTCTTTCGATCTGCGCATTACCAGCAGCGTTATGCTTGCCTCCCGGCGTAATATTATATATCCAATTTCCATCTTTTAAGACAGTCTTGGTCCGGGGATCCCATATAAAAGAACGATTTGTTAACCCGGAGATTGTCAAGGTGGGTTCCATTTTGCTATCCACCGCAAAATCATAGCTTTCACTTGTTCCGTCCGGAAAGGTGATCTTGTGTAAACTTTGATCAACTGCTCCGACCAGATTTTGTCCACCGATATGCTGAATACTAGGCTTTTGATCTTTTTCGAATTTTATTGATTTTCCGTTGAAGCTAAGGCCATTCGCCCCTCCACTTTGCGGATCAAAGTCAACAGTCAATACCGGCGCCCCATCAATCTGCACCGAGCTCACCATATTATTTTTGTAGTCAAATGATATCTCTCGATTTTGTGGGGTGAGCATGGTGGTTATCTTCCCATTAGTAAAATTGAGTTTCCATCCACACTTGGCCCAAGCGCTGATTGTTTCTTGTCCTGTTATCTGAGCCATCCATGCCCCGTTGCCTCGCAAAAGCGTCTTATCTTGATTGTTCTTCATTCTCTTGAACAGAGTCACAGAACCGTTTGGCTGCCTCATTAGGAAGTGATCTTCATCTCGTTGTACTAAAGTCATTTGTAACAGAGGAAGAAGCCACCCAGCCCCCAGATATGGAGATGATTTTTTTCTATCGGAACGAAAATTAATATTCAAAGGCAGCGTAAGCCCCTGCCCAAAGTCGATATCGTCCAAATGACGCCAGTAACTAAGCTTTCCTAGCTTATTGACCCCATCAAAGGGCTGTTGGGGAAGACCTTCATCAATTCCACATGCTAAACCACCGCTAAGAATGCATAGCCATAAGAATATGACACCCGCGTTAAGATAGCTTTTAAAAGCATCGATTTTTAAAAAAGTGATAGAACCCATTTGAATTATATCATCCAAAACCATCTTAATTGGCTCGGGCATAGGACTTATCAAACCATGAGCCATGGACCTGAGAAAATGCCTCAAATGCATATTGAAGAATTGTTTGAATCCATGAAGCCCTTAAAAACACCAGAAACAATCCACCTAACCTCTAAAATCCTTCATTCCAGTTCTATAGCTTATTTAGATGAAATTCTTCTGATTTCACCTATATAAAACCACTCAAACTCGATCCCTATTACCTAATAGAAATTTCGGCCTATTCCGCACTATAAGTCGGAGTACTTGGAGTGCAGGTTGTATTGGTTGATGATGACGACGACGACGACGACGATGTTGATGACCATGTCGTGGTCCATGTCGAATAAGCCATATTGATTTTGTCGTCCCGGTGGGAGTGCGGTGTTCGACTATGGACTTCCTGGCTTTGAACAAGAAGCTCACAAATAGACGAATGAGGGCTCGCAATACCATTCTTGCTATTCGGAACTATTGCCCCTTCTACGGCGGGCATGACCGCCAACGCAGCACTAGCCATGATTGAATAGGCAGTTAACCTCCCAGATAAGGATTTCCAATGTGCCTCTTGCTTTTTCCTTTTCATAAACCCACCCCTTTTTGAAGTTTCCTAAGTTTCGATAGAAGGTGCCCATAACATGAAATACGTCAAACATTATTTTTACGACTGCCTTATTTTGTGCAAGCCGCTCAATATCAATTCCTCAGCGCTAACGCAAGGCCCCTCTGTCATTCAAATGTAAGCATCACGCTCTGCACCCTAGAAGTCGTAGACTTGAGGATGGCATCTACGGAAGAGGTAAACCTCAATGCGGACAATCCCGGGTGAGTACGTCCAGGTCTATGAAACTCCAATTCGATATTCTCTCGACCATGGCAAAACCAAGACAGGCTACTTCTGGGCGACCTCACGCCCGGTGGCGATGCCGTCTATTGCTGGGGAAACAGCCGTGCCACAACGTCTGGACAAGGTGTTGCCCACCGACTTCCAAGGCACGGCGCAATGCTCTGATTACACCGCCTACGGAAGTTAGGCCAGCCATAAAGAGCGCATCCAACTGACGGCCTGCTGGGCGCATGCGCGGCGTAAATTTTACGAAGCATGGGATCAGTCTCCGATTATCGCGGGGAACTCCTGCGCCAGATCGACCACCTCTAACGTATCGATCGCAAAAACTGCGCCACGATCGAAGCGCTCATTGGCTGCGGGCCCCGTGCGCGCTTATCAGGGCCGCCCGATCTATTGGCGACTTCACAACACGTTGACTCGTTTGAAAATTAAAAGAGGCGTTATCTGCCCGCAACCGGATGGGTTCGGCCATCGACTACATGCTAAACCTGCGGACCTGCTTGGCGTTTACCTCGAAGGCAGACGCGTCAAAATCGACAGAACATGGTCGAGAATCCCTTTCGCCTCTCTGCCCTCGGCAAAAAGGCTCCTCATCAGCGAAGCCGAGGCTGGCGAGCGCAGCGCCGGCCCATACACTCTCGTCGAATGCTGCCGCTGTCGTGGGATGTATCCCCATTCCTATCTGCGAGATATCCTCTCCCGCCCCCCCCTCGTCCGTAAACCGGCAAGGCCTGGACCATACCGCTCCCCAAAGCCGCCTGACCGTCTTCGTCGATGTTGGTAAGCGGTGCATGGAGCACCTCCAGATAGGGGTATCATAGAGGCCATACATAATTGAGTATGGTCTGTATGACGGAAGGAACCATTCTACGGACCGAC
>FSXO01000280.1_pt1 | contig 16552 bp, 11 predicted proteins | sample 1638291 | NCBI WGS metagenome assembly FSXO01 (sample SAMEA3914788, study PRJEB12502) | metagenome | biome: forest; material: soil | place: Canada | collected 2011-07-03 | depth 0.1 m
ATATACTTTCCGCGATCTCCCGTTCAAGACGCTCGATTTCTTTTCGACCGCCAGTGGCGATGCCGGTCTCCTCGACGTCTTTAGCGTGACCGATGAGCCAAAGGTCGTCGCCGGTCGGCTCGCCTTGAATAATGCGCCCGCGCCGGTTATTCAAGCCGTGCTTTCCCAAGGGTCAAAAAAGGATTACGACCCGAGTTACAATCTCGGCGTGGAGCCGACTTCCGTTATCCCTGCCTTGGCCTCTGCCATCGCCAATAAATTGAATCCGACCAGCGGCGGCCCGCTGCTCAATCGCGCCGGGCTGGTCAACCAATTGGGCGTGAACCCTGCCCTAACCCGGGCTCAACTCCTAACCACTCCCCCGATATATTCGGCTTTACTTTCCGATAGCCTAACCGCGGATGCAGGGAACAAGCCGTACTTCGAGGCCCCCATGCGCGCGCTCTCGAGCGTCACGAATACCCGCACTTGGAACCTTATGATCGACGTCATCGCCCAATCGGGACATCTCACCTCCACGGCGACTTCCCTGGATAATTTCGTAGTGGAAGGCGAAAAGCGATATTGGCTGCACATCGCCATCGATCGCTACACGGGAAAAATCGTCGATCAGCAATTGGAACCTGTCTATGAATAAAGTACGCCTAACGATTACGGCTCTCCTTCTGGGAGCCCTGTTTTGCCAGAAGGCCACCTGCGCCCCTGCTCTGGTGCAGTTCCCGTCGGGGCCGGCTGGCTGGACCGTCGATATTACCCCATCACCATCCCACGGTTCGGCACCCCTGGGCGGAAACCACTTTACCAAGTTGGAAGTCTCCCAGGACGACCAAAAGCGGCGCACGGTCATAACAATGTCCAATGGAGTGACGGGGGAACGCTGGAGCATTCCCGCCACGAACATGATTCTGGTCGAGGCCCCGGACGGTAGCGTATACGGCGTGCCGAATGCGGGTGAGAATGTCCAGACGTTTGGACTTCCCTATTTTGATTCGGACTTCACGTGGGTAAAGCCAGGAACGCTCGTGGAAAAAGATCCTGTCAGCTATCAGGGAAAGTTGTGCTTCCATTACAAGGGCACCGTTAAGAAACCGCTCCTTGGCACCGCCGAGCCCGCCACCACGACGATCCAAGTCGAAGCGTGGATCGATAGCAAGACCGGGCTGCCCGTGTCCCTCGATGACGGCACTTGGCAAGCTGCTTACACCTTTCGTGCTCCCCCCTTTCCGCCGCTGAACGTCTCGCCGAACTTCCAAAAAGCCTACGCCCGACTGAGCCGTTGACCGCTGGCTTCGAGCGCTTATAAAGCCTATCATTACTGCATCACCTAAAAATAGACGAGATCCTAGCTTTTTAAGCTCCGGCTCGCCGCATCGGACAAGGGGAGGGTACTGGCTGGATCCAACTCGCCCCCCGGCATGACGAGGTTGCCTTGCGGCACCGACGTCAGATGGTTGGCCGGGCAGAAGAGGGGAGCTATGTAGGCATGGTCGCCTCCGTGCTGGTGCCAGTTCCGGTAAACTTGGACGAAAAAGTAGAAGGCGGGGAGGCTGAAACAAAGGGAATAGACGGGAAGATAATAATAGGCCCGCTCCTTGCCGACCCAATGGCTCATGAAATCGAGGAAAGAGCCCGCAGAGACGCCGCCGAGGATTGTTCCCACTGCCTTCCAGACCCCGTTGATGGAACAGAACTGCCCGTAGTGCGTGCGGGGGAAGATCCGCATGAGCATGGGCGGATCCCACATGCCGATGAGAGCTTGGGAAGGAGCCTGCAGACAAAAGACGATGGCAAGATAGACCCAAAAAACCGTCTGGGATGCCGGGTGCCAGAACAACCAGCTCAACTTCGCCGGCGTCAGGAAAAGGAGGGAGAATGTCATTCCACACAGTACCACCCGAATGGGATGAAAGCGGTCGGCCAACCAGCCTGCGCCAATGGTCAATAGCGCAGTCGTGATGCTCAAGAGCCCTTCAATGAAGCCGATCTGCGTCAAGGTCAGGCCAATGGCCATTTTGAAATAAAGTTCGAACGTAACGACGCCTGTGCCGATGGAGCCGACGAAGGTGTTGATCCACAAGTAACGGTAGAGCGGGAAGCCATGCGTTTCCTTGCCGTACGTCTTGATCGCCGCGATCGGGCCGGTCTGCCCGCCCACGTAGGGGGCGGGGGGTGGGTACTTCCCTTCCCGGACGTTGAGGCACATCAAGCCGAAACCGACGAGGTAGAGAAGGGCCGCGCCCAGGAAAATCTCGGTGGAGTGGCTAGCGGAATGAGGAAAGATGAGGAAGTTGTAGAACGAGGTCGAGGCCAAGCCAACGACGCGAAACCAGGACATGAAACGCGCCAGCAGGAACTCGGGCACGACGTCATTGAAGAGATACCAAAACGTCGAGGTAACAAAGGTGTTGAAGAAGGTGAAGACCACGAGCAAAACCCCGAGGGTGCCGATGGTCACTTGGTTAGCGGAAAATCCCGTGAGCGCGGCGAGATGGCCGTGAAGCCAGTAGCCAAGCCGGTCCCCAAACCCGAGGCACACGAGAAAAAGGACCAGGAAAGGAAGCGAGAAGACGATGAATGGAATTCGTCGGCCCCAATGACTGCGGAACCGATCACTCTTGAAACTGATGATTGGGTTGAGGATGGAGTAGACGATCCAGGGGAGCGTGGAGACAATCAGCCCGATCTCTGTATTGGAAGCGCCAAGGGTTTTGAATTTCAACTGCATGATGGGGCCGGTGACGGCTTCCATTACCGTGTAACAGAAATCCCCCCAAATCAGCCAAAAGAACAGAATCGCTAACGCCGGCTTGGTGTAGGTCAGCGTGCCAGCATGATAGACCTTCGGCGCAGAGGTCGTCCCCAAAGGACTGGGCGAGTTCGGCTCTTTCATTCCAAGCTGGGCGGAAGAAGCAGGACGCAGTCAGAATTGACCGTCGGATCCTGGTAAGGCAGTCAGTCCCACCCTATTGACGATAAACGGTCAATTTCCCCGTAAGGCGGGTGAGGCGCATTACGGCGACATCTTTAGCGGATTGATGAATGGGTTCCACTCCGAATTCGACGAGGTCATTCCATGTCGTAGCTGAAGCGATAGCTTCGCCGTCGGGCTTGAACATAATTCCTTGAGTAAACGTATAGGTACTACCTGCGATATTCGAGGTAAGGTTCAGCGGGGTGGAAGCGCCAGCCAAGGAAGCGCCGTTTGGAGATACGCTCGGAAGCGTGGAAATTCCTGGCGTTGTACTACTGGTAATTGCTCCTGATGCGGTCAGCTTAATTCCCGGCAGCGATTGAAGTTTATGAAGAACCATTAGATCCGATATCGAACCAATGGATCCTGTGACGGTGAAGTTGTTCAAGGCATTCGAGTCCGTTCCATCTTCAGACTCGAGAATGATGGTAGCGATTCCCCCGCTCGGACTCGTCGGTAGATTATTGGAAAATAGCACGTAAACGTAGGTATTGGACGACATGGCGGCTTCCCGCGCCTCTTCAATAATGCCAGCCAAGTTCGAGACGTTGGCATTTACTTGATTGGACTGCAAAACCGACGGGATCAAAGAGGTGCTCGCAGCCGCCATGATGCTGATCACGACGATGACCGTCAGCAGTTCCACCAGTGAAAAACCCTTGCTAAGCCGAGTCCGGCAGGAATGCGCGGAGCGAGAATAAGGCAAGTATCGGCTCATAGGAGATTTATCGGTAGCTGGGCGGCAGGAGCAACTTCTTTAAAGAATTACTCTTTCACGGCAACCGTGTCAATATCCTTTTTACCATTATCGTCAATTATGCAGCAAACCATCCAAGTCCGCAAAAGATTTGTATATTCTCCAAAAAGAAATTATGGTGCGAGGAACAAACAATAAATTCTTCAAAGATTTTCGTCTCAGATTGCCTCGCTATAAATAGTACGGAGCCAATCCACGACTTACTGAACTTATAGTCCACATGATTGTCTCATCGGAACAACTACCTGATTTAGAATTATTGCAAGGGGTAGTTCTTGACCAGCAGCGTGATACGCCGCTGCACGCTCAACTCAGGAGCTCCCTTTACCGGCTCATTTGGGACAAGTTCGAGAATAATGATCGCTTTTACTCTGAGACGCAGCTCATCGCTGCCTTTAAGATTTCACAAGGGACGGTTCGTCGGGCGCTTGCCGATCTTGTCACGACGGGGCTATTGGAGAGGCGCCCCGCCCGCGGTACATTGGTCCGTAAGCCGATTGGTACTGAAGGATTACTGAATCTCGCCGTCTTTTTGCCGGAATGGTTTTCGCCCAATTTGAACCGAATCCTCCAACTCTTAAACGTCGAGTGTTTGAAGCGAGGAATCTCGCTTCAGCCCTTTTATACCCATCAGGGGGAACACTTGATTAAGGCGTACGAGCAACTCAAATTTCCTCCCAAGGATGGGGCGGTCGTGCTGTTGTCGAATTCGTCCCAAGCGACCGACGAACTATCCGCCGCCTTGGAAGACAAAGGCTACCACTTCGTGGTCGTTGATACGCAGGTCCGCAACACTGACCGCAATTTCGTGGGCACCTCCAACGAGGCCGGGATCAACATCGGAATGGACTATCTTACCAGTCTTGGTCACCACAAGATCGCTCTTCTTGTGAATGAACCCGAGGAGAACGAAAACGTGCGGGAACGAACCGCCGCTTTTGAAAGATATGTGTCCCAGCACGCGCCCGTCGTTGAGACTGAGATCTACCACGGCGGCGCTCATCTATGGGACAATTCGTCCACAGCCGCAGTCAAGCTGATGGAGACCATTTGGAATTCACCCAGGCGGCCTACCGCCATTTTTACAATTTCGGATTACGGTGCGGTTGCGGCTATTACCTGGCTGCAAAAGCAAGGTGTTAAAGTCCCCCAGGAGGTATCCATACTCGGCTCGGATGGATCGGAAATCGGCGGGATCATTCACCCTGGTCTTACCTCGGTAGCCCAGCCATTTGAAAAAATATCTGAAACCATTTTCGAGATACTGGGGGATCGCAGTACCCGCGCGCGGCAGGTATTCCTACAACCTCATTTGGTTTATCGCGAAAGTGTCGCCGCCCCTCCGACACATCCGACACCGGGCGCATAATATTATCCCTGCTCCACAAGAGTGCAGCAGGGATGGCCTCATTTAAAACGTCGCGTTCCCGCAATCAACTGGGCTCGTTCCAAGGCCTGGCTTGGCGCTTAAGAAGTCACGAATCGAATTCCTGTACGTTTGTGGGCGTAACTGTCCAGTGTCCCTTTGCCTCCGTTAGCCGGAAAGAATTCAGGGATCTCGGATTGATCGATCCAAAGTCGATCGGATGATCGAGCCACTGTCCCGACAAGGATGTGGATTTCCCGGCGGTTTCCTGGATTCGCGCGATCCAGCCGTTACCGTTTTCAGCAGGCTTAAGGGCTAGGAGTTGCACATTCGGCTGCTTGATTGAAAAGAGCGAACCACTCCGGGGCAATGAACCCGTATGCGGCGGCACGGACTGGGCGACGACAGGCTGTTCAAGTTCCTGTGCGAGCCGGACAAGAGAGTCGGTCTGCGCTGTAAGTAAAAAGCGGAAGTTAAGCTCACCTGCGTCAACGGCCGGACGCCAAGCCTCTTCGTCCGCGGCGGTCTTGACGTCATTGGCATAACGCGAGGCGCGTACGACGGTGGCAAGGAGTGCGCCCTTCCGACAATTGAATCCATACAGAGCGTCGCTGGCGAAACCGAAGGTGCCTCGTTCTCCAGCAACGCGGACCCATCGTCCGCCCGGCACCTCTCCGCAGATACCGCGCTTTGCCACGCCGCCTGGCACTTCAAACTCCGCTTCCGATCCGACTGGGAAGACCAGCTTGAGACGGCTGCTGCGGTCATTCCAAAAGACCCGCGCTTGCACATCGACCACCGGTCGCTCCCTTACGAGAGAAAATGTGAGATCAAGCCGCGAGAGCCTGCCAGCAAAGCGCACCCAGACCGAGGCCCGCTCCGGTCCCGATTCGAGCAGCTCAACTTTCTCGATTTTCCACTTTTCCTGAACGTGGGATAAAGTCAGCGATTCTTCTTCTTCCTTCATTCCGCCCCATGAACCCCAGGGATCCTCAACATTGATGACGGAGAGACCTGTTCCCTTGAACAGAGGCTTGTTCTTATAGAAAATTTGCAGGGCAGACGCACCTTTCCTGGCAGAAATCCGATAAAATTGATTCTTAATCGTGCCCGGCCTCGTCGCAGTTGCCGGAGAACTCACCTTGGCAATGTTCATCTTTCCGGCCAGTCCCATTTGATAAACCGACCAACTCATGGGCGGCAGCTTGACCTGAAAAACCAATCGCTTGCGCCAAGGAATATCCGGCATCGACGAATGCTCATTACGAATAATCTGGAATGGAACCGCAGTGCCGTCGGGGCCAAATAATTCCACGGGAGCTTGGTCGGCCTTGTCCTTATAATCCCAGAGAATCCGATAATCCAACGGTGCTTCAAATTCGATCGGGCCCGCGTATTCGTGGGGATGGGGATTCCAGACCAGAAAGGGGACGCGCGAGGGCCGGTCGTAGGGCGCTTGGGGCACCGACGTATCAACTTCCGCCGCCAAGGCATTCAGCGCATTAAACTCGATCCTTTGGGCATCATGGTACGCGAGCCCCAACCAGGCGAGTTGGTCTTCGTAGGCCCTCTCGATGCTCGATCCCGGCAGGATATCATGAAATGAGTTAAACAGGACGGACTTCCAAGCTGCTTTCAGATCCTGGGCAGGCTGTCTCAGATGCGCACGAACAACTGAGTCGGTTTTCTCCGCACGGACCAAGCTGGCTTCAGCACGTCGGTATGGGAACTTGAACTTAGCGACTGAGGCATAACAACCGCGCAAACAAAAGTTCAACTCGCCACGATGCACAGGATAACTTTGAAGACGGCTCTTTTCCTCAACCGCGAGGGCATCAAAGAATCGATGCAAACCCGAGTGAATGACTTGAACCTGGGGATTCTTGTCTGACCAGCGACGAATATCATCGAGTTGGCGCCGGGTGGGGCCTCCACCGTGGTTGCCTACGCCATAGAAGCATCCGACGTTCTGCGCTGGGTATTTTTGGTTGTCCAAAAGGTAGGCATCCAAGCGACGAAAAATTTCATCCCTTTCTGTGCCATACCAACCAACCGTGGGACGGTAACAGAGCACCCGAGCGCCGCTTGCGCTTTCCCACCAGAAGGCAGGATGTTCGAGGGCGATTTCCCACGGCCGCGTGAAAGCAAAGCCCGTCATCCCGGCGGCAGACAATATCTCAGGGTAGCCGGCACTGTGCCCGAACGAGTCCGCAGCCCAAGCCACCCTCGGCACTTGACCAAAATTTGACCGAAAATAGTTCTGGGCCACCGTAAACTGGCGAGTCAAAACCTCGGTGGCAGGAAGGTTCGTGTCCGGCTGGATGTACGTGCCTCCGACAATATCCCAGCGGCCCTCCTGGACGAACTGTTTGATTCGAGCAAAGCTCTTGGGATCATTGTCCTGAATGTGTTGATAAATCGCCGCTTCCCCCCGAATAAAAGTCATTTGAGGGTCTTCATCCATCAGGTCGAGAATGGTTCGGACCGTGGTGAGTCCCTCGTTCATACCTTCGCGCCAATCCCACAGCCAGACGGGATCAAGATGGGCATTGGCTATAAGGTGGAAAATTATTTTTCTCATATGTCTTACATGGCTAAACAAAATTGGGCACTTCGATGAGAGGCAGAGTAACATTTATTCTTTAAAGAAACAATTACTTATCGATTTTTCTTGGACTGCGTGCGACGCCAAAGAGCACCTTTATGCACGGCTCTCTTTTCCGCCTACTTCCGTCTAACGAAACTGCCTTCTGCCTAAAACCCGGCTCACTTAACCATGCCATCACTGAGATTATGGGGAGCTTGCGAGCGCGCCCCACGAGCCCCGTTTTCACTCCCAGCGATGCCTGTCAGCAAATTGCTTCTTTACATAAATAGCGTGCTTATCAGGGTGCCAATTGGTAACTCTCCCTTTAAACATGATTGCCTCAGGCCTTCTCGAGAAACTTGGTTGTATTCGCACTGAGTATGTCGGACCGCCTATTGCAGTCAGGCATCGTTCTTCGGGTTCCCGGGCTTGGCAGCACCGGCATGCAGTCAGCGCCGCTGGATTACGAAACGAATGGAAGATCGTTGATTTTGTCATTTCCAACCTAAAGCACCCATGAAACGCCCTACTCCTGCATGGCTCGGCAATGCCGTTTTTTACGAAATCTACCCCCAATCTTTCTACGATACGAACGGCGATGGCGTCGGCGACCTGCCGGGGATCATCGAGAAGCTCGACTACATCGCGGATCTGGGCTGTACCGCCATCTGGCTGAATCCATGCTTTGTCTCTCCCTTCGGCGATGCCGGTTACGACGTGGCCGATTTTTATCACGTTGCCCCTCGCTACGGAACCAATGACGACCTCGTTCGGCTTTTCCACGAGGCGCATCGGCGCGGCATCAAGGTCTGTCTAGATCTCGTGGCAGGCCACACCTCGGCCGAACATCCCTGGTTCAAGGAATCGTGCAAGCACGAGCGGAACAAATATTCCAACTGGTATGTCTGGACCGATTCGATCTGGGACAAGGGCACGCCCGAAATGCCGATGATAAACGGGTTCGCCGAGCGCGACGGAAATTTTCTTTCCAACTTCTTCTACTTTCAACCGGCTCTCAACTACGGTTTTGGCCATCCGGATCCCACGCGTCCCTGGCAATTGCCAGTGGATCATCCCGATGTCCTGGCCGTGCGCGCGGAATTGAAGAAGATCATGCGCTATTGGCTCGACTTGGGCGCCGATGGATTCCGCGTCGACATGGCGATGTCGCTGGTCAAAAAGGATCCGGGACTAGTCGAAACGATGAAACTCTGGCGCGAAGTGCGGGAGATGTTTGACCGCGATTATCCGAACGCCGCACTTATGTCCGAATGGTCCGACCCGGAGAAGGCGATCATCGCCGGCTTCCATGTCGACTTCATGCTGGCCTTCGGCAATCCCCCTGCTTACAACGCTCTGTTCCGGCGTGAGAGGACTCGAGATCTCGATCCCTACGCAGCGAAAGATGCCCACAGCTTTTTCGATTCCGCCGGGAAAGGCAATATCCGCGATTTCGTCAATTCCTACTTCCATCATTACGAGATTACTCGTGAATTCGGCTACATCACCATTCCGAGTGGCAATCATGACTCAAGCCGACTGGCGGTGGGCCGAACACCGCATGAAATACTCCTGGCTTTCGCCATGATTCTGACCATGCCGGGCATCCCCTTTATCTACTACGGCGATGAAGTTGGGCTGCGGCAGATCGAGGGTCTACCGTCAAAGGAGGGAGGTTACTCCCGCACGGGCGCCCGCACGCCAATGCAATGGAATCACTCGCCCAATCTTGGCTTTTCAGCCGCCGACGCCTCGCAACTCTATCTGCCGGTTGACAGCGCTGCCGATGCTCCCACGGTCGAAGCCGCGCTCAAGGGAGGCGACACGCTTCTTGCCCAGATCAAAGATTTGGTACGTCTGCGTCTCGCCCATCCGGCCCTTGGCGCGGAGGGGCTTTTCACGCCGCTTTACGCTGAGGCTCATCAATATCCTTTCGTCTATTCCCGGTCCTGCGGAGGCGAAACTTTTGTCATCGCGGTCAATCCGTCTGCAAAGACGTCAACTGCCGACTTCGCATGGCCATCGGGAGCAGAGTTTTGCCCGATTCGAGGAGACAAATTGAGCCCCGTTTTAAGTGAAGGCCGTTGTTGTCTGGAGATGGCTCCTCTAAGCTACAGCATCTGTTCATGCAACCCGGTAAGATGAGATCCCTTCTGCTGATGCTGGTGATTGCGCAGTTCGCTCTGGGAGTCAAAGCGCAAACTCCGGCTCCGCCGACGCAAGCAGCGGCCGCAGGATTTGTTCATTTGGTCTTTGATGATGAATTTACGACCGATACCACGATCGCCCAAGCCAAATCCGCGAGCGACTGGTATCGCCATGGGGAGATCAAACTCCGCGACATTTCCGTCAACACGGGGCCGGGCAGTGGAGAAACCGCGGGCGCAACCGGTATCCTGACAATCAACAATACGCCCGACGTCTTCAATGCCGTTCTGCAAACCGTCCCCGCCAACGCAACCGGTGTGCAACGCGCTGGCACTTGGCAGCACGGTTACTTCGAGGCCCGCATTCAGTACTCGTCAACCGTGAGGGGACATGGTGGAAGAAAAACCGGGTGGCCTTCCTTCTGGCTCTGGGCGGTCCAAGCCTTATCACCGGCTCAAGGCCAAAAGACCGCCGAGTGCGATATTTTCGAAGCGTTGCCCTTGGGCAAAGCCGGGGCTTCCAGCCACGCGATCAATACCTTGCATAATTGGGAAAACAGCAAGGACTACGCGGCTCAATCGAATCTTTACAACACGGGAAGCAACAACATTCAAGTTAGTCTCGTGGGCTCAACGGAACCCGCGCAGCCGACAGATGATGCCTGGCACACCTACGGTTGCCTTTGGACAAGCAATGGTAACGGCAGTGGAACCGTGCAGTTCTATTATGATGGCTTTCTGATTGTCCACCAAAGAGGCGTCACCACATTTTTAACGGGCACAAATCAACGTTTGTCTCCAGGCCAGATAGATCACGGCACCATGGGCACTTTATTGACCGCGATGGAGACCGACAACATGTTCATGTATCTCGGGACAGCTCAAGACTGGCCCATGAACGTGGATTGGGTGCGTGTCTGGCAAGGGCGGGTGGGAACCACTGGCCCTTGACCGCATCATGGGATTGAAAGGCTCGACTTACTTCTCGCCTTGGTACGCCCGAACGTAATCGACCCACATATCGCTTTGGTTACCGTAGCGTTCAAGGTCGATGTGCCAACCGCTGATGCCGCCAATCGCATAGTTGACCATGAAAAAGAAGGGCTCGGTCTTGGAGAAGGGTGCCGTGGGGTGGCGAAGCACTTCGATATCGTCAAAATAATAGATGGTATCCGTGTCGGTGATTTTCACGCCATAGGTATGAAAGGTGGTCGACCACGTCGATTTGCCGCCCAAGGTCATTACCGGAACGTCCCGATGGGAAGGTGTAAGCGGCTTGCCATCGGGGCCTTTCTGCAGCGTAAAATCGGGCTTGGGCTGCGCCCAGAAATGGCTGGTACAAGCATACCCAACAAAATTCGGGTTGCGGGGTCCCTGCCCCCCGTAGGCCTCGATGACATCCAACTCATCCACCCCTTTGACCGTCTTGTCCGGATTCTTCTTCGTCAGCAACCAGAAGGCCGGCCAAGTGCCGGGCGCGGACTGCGCCATCATGCGGCATTCAAAATAGCACGGCGCGCTGGCATAAAATCCAGTTCCATCCTCATGCGCCGAGGAGATGATGCCCGAGCTGCCCTTCGTTCCCGGCGGCTTCGAGGCATGAATCCGCAGGAATGTCCCCACTTGGCTGAACGGGTTTAAGGGACTCTCCGTGCTGGTAAAAGGATAGCCACTGAAATCGCCGCCTCCAGTCTTGTGCGCTTCGTACGTGGCGCCTGCTCCTTTATTGTTGATCGAAAGCGGGCCGTTAAAGTCATCGGAGAACGCCATCTTCATGCCGGCGGCGGCGGGAGGATCTGTCTTGGGAATACCCTGGTTCCAGACGACTCCGCCTTGATTGTAGAGTTGCACCTGACAAAGATCCTGCTTCTTGGCGTCGTCCTTGGCGTGGATGCGCAACATGATCGGCCCGTTCGGGAATTGGTCGGCGTGGAAAACGAAGCTCCCGTTGCCGTCGGGATCCAGTTGGACGTTCGAAGCCACCACCGTATCATGGCCAAAGGGGTCGGAATTGTCCGGCGTCGGCTGTTGCCAGCAAAGCACCTCGACCTTGGTCATACCCGGCGCGCTAAAATTGACGGTGACGTCCCCCTTGATATCCGAGCAATAAGCGGGCGAACTGACCTTGATCGCCTGCACCCAATCGATTCCCTTGTTGCTGGTTCCGTCTTTGCCAGTGTAGAAGTCGGCATATTCGGGCTCGTCGGCATGGGAAAAAGCGGACGATAAGACCAGGATAGAGCCATAGAGTACGAAGGGATGGAATTTCATAGGGGATGGAGCATAGTTTATTGGCCGATGATGGTAATTTGTCAACACCGCCATCAGGTACTCCTTTAAAGAACTATCTATTACACGAAAAGTTGTGGTTTTTCCCTACTTACCGCACAACGCGCCCTGCCCCAGCGCGTAGACGCCGAAGATTCTCCGCCAAAATGCCAGGGCCAGTCGCTGGAATCATCCGTCAAGATGCAGCGCCCTTGGTCATAACGGCCGAGAGTTCCTTTTGCGGAAGCTTGGCTCCCTGCTTCCGTAAAGTCGTCACCAGTTCCGCCGTATCGAGTGAGCAACCGGGTTGGCCGCGCCGGATCGATTGCACCGCCGCGGTCCCGGCCGCCTGCCCCATCATGGAACACGACGGCTGCACCCGGATCGAACCATGCACGCGGACATCGCTCGACACGCAACGACCCGCCACCCAAAGATTCGTCCATCCCTTCGGGACAAGAACGCTGTAGGGAATACCGAAGTATTCGCCTGGGTTCAGGCGCAGTTTCAGGTCCTTCTCCTTCATAAAACGTTGGTACTCTTCCTCCGAAGTGTCGTAGGGATGAATATCGACAAACTTGTTATAGATACCGATTTGGTCCGGGAATTCCCGCCGCGCCAGATAGTCGTCGATGTTGAGCACATACTCGCCCTTGATTCGGCGCGATTCGCGCACGCCGATTAATGATGCCGTGGTGACATGCTCCATCTTTTCGCAGCCGGGAATATATTTGCGATAAAACGCGAGGTAATCTTGTGCAATACGCCTGCCCAACATGACGTTGCGGCTGAGGTCGGCACAGCGCAACGCGTTCAGATTAAAGAGATGGCCACCGTTCAAGTAGCCGACCGAAGGGCCAATCTTGGACATCCCGACCAGAAATGGATCGGGTTGAAGGAAAATTCCCTCTGCGATTCCTTTGCGAATAATCCCGTTATTCTGTTCGTGACCCGCCACGCGCCGATTCTCATCCAGGCGCGCCCAATCGATCCCGGCAAAAAGCGAAGGCAACGTAGCCGGCATGATCCGAGGTGTGTCGCGCCCCGCTTCCCAGCAGGTGACGCCGCACAGATTCGCCAGCACGGCATCGCCCGTGCAATCGATGAACGCCTTGGCCGCAATGAAAGAATAGCCTTCGATATTATTGAGAACGAGGCCGTTCACGGTGCGATCTTCCGCACGAACATCCGCATCGATGACTCTTGTGAAGAAACGCACCTCGACGCCCGCAGCGATCATCTTTTCATCGAGCACCAGCTTGTATCCCTCGGCGTTAAAGGGCGTCCACGTCAGGTAATTTTTCCGCCAGTAATCGGGCGTCACGCCCACTCCCAGAAAACCGCGCTCATACAACTCCTCCACGACCTCGAGCATGAACCCACCGACCAGATTTTCCTTGCCGTTGGCCATCGGATCGAATGCCGTCACGAGGCCCGAAGTTCCCATGCCGCCGAGGCAACCTGTTGCCTCGATCAAAAGCGTCTTTGCGCCCAACCGCGCCGCACAGACCGCAGCGGCCGCTCCCGCCGGGCCGCCGCCGGCGACGACAACGTCATACGAATCTTCCACGGGGATACGGCGGTTCAAGATGAATGTAGGCATGGTTCGAGAGTACGAGAATTCCTAGCGCCAAGCTGCGCGGTTCCCGCCAAGAAATTGACTTTTTCCGCTATTCAGCGACGATAATCGACGCGGTGGAGCATTTCGAGATACCGGAACGGGCGATACGGGCCTTCGAAAAAATCCATCAACTTCAGGTCACCATCCACGATTTACGCGGCTCCCTGGCATCAGGAATCAGCCGTGATCGCTTTCAGCACCGGCACCCTCTCTGCAAATGCGTTAAGGCCAATAGTGGCGAGCAACGGTGCGCGCTTTTTGAGATTCTTCAGGTAAGGGCCAATATCCACGACTGCCGCGAAGGCCGTTATCATGTCTGTCATGCCGGGTTGGTCGAATGGATGACGCCCGTCTTTGACGATCTTGAGTTGGAATGGGTTCTCTTCGCCGGGGTCCGGATTCCCGGTCCGGACCTCGATCCGCCGCATCGAGAACCGCTCACCCGTTGGAATCGGCCGCCGTGGGACGATCGCACTCCGCTGCCGCCTCCGGTCGACAAGGCGGAAGCCGATCTTATCCTGGAGCATTTCCTGCAGCTTGCCGCCCGGCTTCGCGCGTGGCCCCGGCAACGGAAACGGTCGCACTCGGCGGGCGGCCACCCGCTCGAAACAATCGCCAACATGCTTCTCATTCGGCGACGCACGTTGATCCGGCGCTATATCGAATCCCACCACTCCGAGCCCATTCGTCTGCGCGATCTTGCCGCGGAACTGAAGCTCAGCGAAGACCGGGCCACGCATGTTGTGCGCGAGTGTTGCGGGCAGACTTTTCGTGAGATGTTGCTCGACGCTCGTTTGAAAACCGCGAAGGAATTGCTCCGCCTTTCCTCCCTGCCCATTTTGCAGGTCGCGCTTTGTAGCGGCTTCAACGAAATCAGCCACTTCAACCGCCTCTTCCGCAAACGCGTCGGCTGCGCGCCGAATCAATATCGAAAAGGACCATAAGCGTTCAGAGGCCAAGCGAAAGTCTATATCATTATATGCAGATAGTTCTGAATCCCAAATTCATTGACTGCTTTAAAGAAATACAGTAGTTTGGGCATGATGCCCGCTTTCATTTCGCAATATTGTAGCCAAATCTATTCGTTCCGACTTGGTGTCGCGCCCGCCTTTCTAGCCTTGGTATTTTTGTTCGGAGCTTTGATATCGGGCGCAACGGCGAGTTCCGCCCCAACCCCTCCTCCGCCTGTCGACGCGAGGATTTTAATAAGCTCAGTAGATCCAACCGAGGGTACGGTGGGACTCCACTATATGCGCGATAACTCGCTCCACGACTACAAACTCGATGATTTCAGCGCGATCACGGTGAATCACAGTAAAGCGAAGATTGCGCAGATCAAACTAGGCATGATCGTCAGCGACTATGTGGAGAGGGACAGTCAGACCTTAGACAAGTTGTCTGTTGAGAATTCGGGCGGCTCTGCGTCTGCTGCCGTGCCAAAGAAATAAGCAATAAATCACGCAACGGTGAGGCTGCGCCCTCTGCGCACCTCGCGGCCTGTCGTTCGTTGGGTGAATTCAAGGCTAGCCCAGCCAGTCTCAAGCACGAAAGAGCGATGCGCGGTCACCGACCTCGCCTTACGATTTCGATGTTCTCGATCTATTTTCTCGATAATCGCTTGGTTTGAAACCCCGCAAGACGTCGGAACCAGACCACAAAATACGAATCCGAATGAAAGCCGCTCCAGCGTCTCTCGCTCAAAAAGTCGTGGGAACCGTAAGAGGCTTCAAGTCTGACTTCGGAAATTTGAATTGGCTGATCTCGGAACACAATTTGTCGAATTGGGTGCGAACCTCTTGGATCGACTTGTCGCCCTGCAATCCTTCGGCCGCTAGCTTTGGGTCGATCTCGCGCCAAAGATCGTGAACACCACCGAGGTGGAGATTGCCACCTCGGGCCGCCAATTCCGCGCCGCGCAGAAGGAGTTGACGCGATTGGCCGTCGGGCGCAGGCGCGCTCGCGGGAAGAGCCCGGCTGAGGTACCAATCCCTCCGGCCTGGGTCACCCCAGTCCCCAAGCGCTTGAGACACTCGCTGCAAGGCTGAAAGTGCGCCGTGTCGAACCTCCTCGGGGACAAATGGGTCGCCGCTGTAAAGTTGCGCAGCATCCCGCACCTGACGAAGCGTGGCCAGCTCCCCAGGATTGAAACCAGCCATGCCGCCCTCACCAGACGCGGGAGCCGAGGGGAGCCATTGGGCAAAGGGATCAGACACGTCGTCCGCGGTACCCGCATTGCCATCAGGGCCCTTCGGTCCCCAGACGACGAACTGGATCGCTTCGTCAAGTCCGGTCCGATGACCACGCACGTCGCGCAACCCAATTCCAATCAAATCGGATATGACCTGCGGCATCGAACCGATTTCTGCCCGTCTAAAGGCATCGGCATATTGAGCAAGAGCGTCCTTGGGGTGGCCAGTGAACGCGTAGGTCAGCGCGCGCAAGCGGGAAGCCGGCGCGTCGTCGCCCGCCTGCTGCCGGACGGTGGCGAACGTGGTTTCGCGCTGCGGAAGCGCGGGATAGCCCACGGCATCCAGCGGATTGACCTGGCCATTTCCACCGCCCGATTGCTCGAAGGTGATAAATTTGTTGGCCCGATCGACGTTTTTGTCCTGGGCACTGAAAATACTGGCGGTCAACGTAACGACGCTGTCGTAAGTCCCCAAGGGAGCCCCGTCCAGGCAGATATGTGCCGACTTGACGGCCCCATCCAAATCGCCTTTCTTGATCAGCGCCTGCGTGATCCCCATTTGCGCGTCGAACCAACGGTTGCTGGCTTCCGGGTGCTCTACGATCACCTGCTCGTAGCTATGCAGCGCATCGTCAAACTTGGCGGCG
>FSXO01000156.1_pt1 | contig 16089 bp, 19 predicted proteins | sample 1638291 | NCBI WGS metagenome assembly FSXO01 (sample SAMEA3914788, study PRJEB12502) | metagenome | biome: forest; material: soil | place: Canada | collected 2011-07-03 | depth 0.1 m
CTGGTCGAAGACGACCATGGCTTCACCCTGGCGCGCGATGTGGCGCAAGACCTGGTCATGTTCCTGCGTCGGCCCGGCGGACAATCCCAATTCAGCCGCCATCTCCTGAACCAAGCCAAAAATCCGAGTCCAATCCGCGATCTCCAATCTTGGATTCTCGAGCATCTAGCCCGTGATTTGTCGGTGGAGAAATTGGCCAATCGAGTTGCGATGAGCCCGCGCAACTTTACGCGGATCTTCACTCGCGAGACAGGGGCCACGCCCGCCAAGTATGTCGAGGAGGTGCGTCTGGATGCAGCCAGGCAACGGCTTGAACAAGGCTCCGAAGGGATAGAGCAGGTGGCAGCGACAACCGGATTTGGCAGCAGCCTGAACCTGCGCCGCGTTTTCGAAAGAAATCTTCAGCTCACTCCTACGGAATACCGTCATCGCTTTGGTGTCCGTACGTTGGCCTAAATTGATCTTTTAATGTCGTTTACGCCATTCGCTCTCTAGACTTAGATTTAAAGAAAAAGGGTAACAAAGGAGTACAATATGGTAAAAGTCGGCATCAATGGATTTGGAAGAATTGGTCGAAATGTCTTGCGCGCCGCTCTCGGTCGAAACGACTTTCAAGTCGAGGCGATCAATGATTTGACGGACAGCAAGACGCTGGCCCATCTCTTGAAATACGATTCGCTCTCGGGCACCTTGGCCGCCAAGGTCGAAGCTGATGAAGGCCGATTGTTGATTGATGGCAGGCCCATCCGTGTCTTTTCAGAACGCGATCCGGGCGCGATTCCTTGGAAGAGCGTTGGCGTGGACATCGTGATCGAGGCGACGGGCTTCTTCACCGATAGGTCCAAGGCTGAGGCGCACATCGTGAAGGGCGGAGCCAAGCGTGTTATCATTTCCGCGCCGGGAAAGAACGACGACATCACGGTGGTGATGGGAGTCAACCACGAGCAATACGATCCGGCCCGTCACCAAGTGGTCAGCAACGGGAGTTGCACCACCAACGGCTTGGCGCCGGCGGCCCTAGTACTCCACCAGACTTTCGGCATCGAGTGCGGTTTAATGAACACCACGCACGCATATACCAACAGCCAGGCGCTTCACGACCAACCGGAAACTGATTTGCGTGGAGCCCGGGCCGCAGCGCTATCGATTGTCCCCTACTCCAGTGGAGCCGCCAAAGCGCTCGGCAAGGTTATCCCGGAGCTTGATGGTCGACTGACCGGCTATTCCCTGCGCGTTCCGGTGCCTGTGGTTTCCATTGTCGACTTGACGGTCACCTTGAGGCGTTACGTGACCGTTGCCGAGATAAATGCGGCTTTTCGTAAGGCTGCGGAGTCGGGCCCCCTTCAAGGCATTCTGGGCTATAGCGACGAGCCCTTGGTATCGAGCGATTACCAAGGTGATCCACGTTCGTCCATCATTGATGGGCTGTCGACCTTGGTAATAGGTGGCAATCTGGTCAAGATTCTCGCCTGGTACGATAACGAATGGGGTTTTTCCAATCGTCTCGTTGACCTGACACTTCTGATGGAGAAGCGGGGATTGTAATGTCAACGCCCCGGTGAAAACGGTGACAGAATTCTTTCTGTTTTTGTATGAGGGAAATCGACGCTGAAGCGCCGATCCCACGCAAGGGACTGCGCGAGCTATGAGAAAGCTCGACAGGAGCGCAGTGCGAAAAAAGCGAATGAATCAGAAGCAGATCTGACGGCAAGGGGCAGGCCAATCTCAACTGAAAGATGAAATCATCCAAATCATCTAGCGCAAGTCATTCTTTATAAGTGCCATTTCAAAAAAAGCGGCCAGTCGTTTCATAAAACCATCCCGATTCCGTTTCAAGAATCTGGTCGGCCGACACCCTGCCTCAATTTTCGCTTTGCGAAAATTTCGGACAGGGTGGGATTCGAACCCACGTTGACCTTGCGGCCAAAGCGGTTTTAGTACCCGGATACAGATAGTTAGCGCATAAAAATAAACGGTTTCATTTAATATTTTGATGCGCAATAGCTCGCTAAATATGTCCCAAAAGAGAGCCAGTGTTTCAGCCTCTGCCATCAGATGTTATGGAGAGGAAGGCACCTTTTGCAAAATTAACGTATACCCTGTCCCCATGCGGGCCACGCCTTGTAGGCCTCCATCGATCATTCGCAATTTGAGAAAGCCATCCGCACGATAAAAAGGTGGAATATTGACGTCATATGACATGTTCGGATGGGTGGGTCCCAGGGCGATCGGATAGAAATCCGCTCCATCCTGAGGAACGAACGTCATCGTCCCCGTGAACGTCTGCTGCGCGTTGCTTATGTTCGAATTACTCGCGTCCATTGTGACCATAAAACCGGTCTGCGCGGTAATTTTGAGGGTAATCGGCTGAACACTGGAAGTAAGGGCATCCGTGAGGGTTCCTTGGTAGACCGTTCCAACCTGAGTGGCGGCAAGAAGCGCATTCTTAAAATCGTCCGCTTGTGCCGCTGTGGCAGGAGCAGTAGCTGATGCAGAGACGGGAGAGGGGGGCGGCATCGCCGCATCTACCGTCTGAGACACGGGAGCAGGCGGAGGAGTGGCTACCACGACTGGAGCCGGAACTACAATGGGCTGACTAACAGGCTTGGGTGCGGCCGGAGGGGACATGCTGGGAACGTTAGAGTGGGGCGCAGCCGTTGTGCCGAGAGAGCCGAAGCTGCCGGCCAGCATGAAGAAACTGATGAACACCCAGACAAAGGCAAAAATCGCCAAACCGAGGGCCCAGAACCCGATTTTACTCCGTTTCATGGCCAGGGACACAATCGCCAGAATCAATCCAATGAAGCCCCATCCCCACCCCCCCCAACCGCAACAGGCTCCGCCAATCAGGGTCCATGCGGTCGCAAGCGAGGCAAAGCACAGTGCGATGACCGCAATGATGAAGGAGGCTTTTTCACGATTGCCATTCGAGGTGGAGGGAACATCAGCCATAAGACGCCTTTCGGAATAATCCTCGGATCAGAGATCCGAAGCAGAACACGGACAGACAGCCCACAATCATCAAACCAAAGACAATCGGGGCATGAGGGTTAAATTCGACAGCTTCATGAAAATCACCCTTCCAAAGGGATCGGAAGGCGTGGGACATGCCGCAGAGCCAGCAATGGCCGTGGCCTGCGACTCCAAGCCCCCTTAAATGGGCCTGGATTGCACCGCGCAGGTTCCATGACCACTCAAATGTGCAAAAGCCAAGAGGTGAGAGCCAAAGACCACGCAAGCCCACCGCAGGTCAATCCCACCGTTCGCGCGGCCAAGATGCGGTATTCCCCGGTTTCCATCGCGCTCCTACCCAGCGATCACGTCTTTGAGTTTGCCGACAAGCTGTCGGCAGGTCCGCCAGTTGTCTTTCTTGGGACCCGTAAACTCCGTGACATATTGGTTGTACCATCCGTCATCGGCCTCCGTTTTAAATGTCATGGGTGCTGCGCTTGGATTGGAAAGATCCGTGATGGTGAAGGTCATCACGATCTTTGATTGACCCAAGCCCGCGCCCAAGATGCGCATTGCAGCGCTACCTGAATCGAAATGATCCACGGTAGGCTTAATCAGCCATCCCGTGGTTTCGCTACCGGTGTACGGCTTGGCAGGAGCAATTTCCGAAAGTCGCTCCGGGAGAAGTTCAGCAAACCAATCCTTCACCTCCCCTTTGAACTTATCGACCTGATCGGCGGCGAGATGCCAGGTGCCCCCGGATACGTCGGCATCGGTGTAGTAGATTGCCGTCGGCGGGACCTTTCCATCTCCGGGAACGCTGGAGGAAGTGAGATTTGCCGTCGCGCAACCAACCAGACTGAAGCACGCCACAAGAGACAAGACGCGTAGGAGCTTCATTCAGTCCCCTTGGGTACCGTTAGGCCGATAGATCGTCAAGAACTTACCATCTATTGGATGGTTCTTGGTATTGCGGCTATCGCCATTCTTGAAAGGCGTGGCACCCCGTACGCCTTACAAGAATCTCGGTAGGAACATGAAACGACTCCGTGTCGGGCTCGAACTCACGCAGGAAAGAGCTGCCGAGAAAGCAGGCATTAGCCTGAAATACTGGCAGGCCCTCGAGGCGGGCGCGAAGGCACCGACTTTTTCAACGCTCTCACGCATTCGAAAAGTAGTCACTGCTTCATGGGAAGAGCTTTGCAAAGACTGTTGATTTGGTGCTCGGGTGGATCTGGCCAATTCGCACACTCATTTTCAGGAGAGGTTCACTGCGATCAAAAGACATCACAATTCTCCGCCCTAAGGAGCTTTATGATCTTGCCAGGTTCGTAACGGCCAATAAAATTACCCTGTGCCGCTCAAATTAACTTCCAGGGCAGATCGCAAACGGAAGGGCACCGAGAAAGTCCCTTCGATTGATGCTCCTCTGAGCAAGGTCGCAAAGGATCTTCAAAAAGCGATTCGTCCGATTTTCATTCGATATCGGGTGGGCTCGCCGGACAGACTTTTAAATTTGACCCAGTTGGTTGTTGCGTCCCTTATCGCGGAAACCCAAGCCGGTTTCCGAAACCCGAAGACAGAAGCCCTCATGCGAGGAATTGCTGTCCGGGAACATTTCAAGACGATGGAGGGAGGCCACGTCTCGGCCGATGATGCTGGTGCCATCCTGGGAATCAGTAAGGTTGCTGTCTTGGATCGTCATCGTAAGGGAAATCTATTGGGCTGGCGAGCCGCCCAAGACGCAGTCCGCTTACCGGTTTGGCAGTTCAATGAAGAAGGAGTCCTTCGGGGACTTAGCGAAGTGCTCGAAGCCTGGAAGGGAATGGCACATCTCGATGATTGGGCCAAAGTCCTCTTCTTCCTTTCACCCTTGGATAACCTAAGGAATGTTTCTCCCTTGAATCTCCTGCGTAAGGGGCAAATCAAGAAGGTCGTCGAACTAGCACGCGCTTATGCCGAGTAAGGCGATCGATTGGTAAATCGGGACATTTACAATCGGAACGATTCCGGCCCATTTTTACCACGCACCAAATCGACCCATTGGATGATCCATTTTCAGCTGGTGGACTCGATTGGTTACGAAGCCTTTTCAAAGAGAGCTATCTTTTTGGGGTTGTTCGGTGTTGAGATGAAAGCTGGCGTCTTTGACTCCCCCCAAAAGATGGCGCAGGTGAGCTGGTCAGTCGCCCAGGCGGCGGTGTCGATATTGATGGCATAGGGCGTGACCACCGGCTCCCTCAGCACGGGTGTGTGACCGTGAACGACCAATCTCCCCGTTTTGTCCTGAACCGGACCGCGATACCATAGCAAATACTCTTCAGTCAGGACTTCGATGTCATCGTCTGCCGCCAAGCCAGCATGGGTGAAGAGGCGGATGCCGTCAGAATGGTACAAGGAAAGGCATTTCAAGAACTGTTTCAGCTCGGAGCGCCTTATTTCAAATACCCCTTCGGCGTTTCCGTATCGGTGGCGAAGCTGCATCACGGGGATCTCGCAGCGAAGTCCTTCCTGAAAGCCTTCAATCGCCTCGATGAGCATTGCCTCATGGTTTCCCTTCAGGATGACTACTTCATCAAACTCCTGCTGGAGCTTTCCTGATCGCAGGAGACGGATCAGATCTCGCTGGCCTTTTTTTGGCCCTCGGTCGACGTAATCCCCCAGGAGGACAAGTTTTGCCGACCCTTGAATCTGCTGCCGATGCTCCCGGATCTGTTCAAGCAAAAGCGTGAATAGATCGCATCGTCCATGGATGTCTCCAACGGCATAGGTGACGGCGGCCAGTGGGATTAAATCGCTCATCTTTTAAGTTCAAATTGGGCCAGCGTTCATTCTTGGATTTGAAAAGGCACTCCTTGATATGAAACCTGAAGTCGAGTGAGAGGCGATAATTCAGAGTATTGAACAAGGGCCTTCCAGATGGCTTTCACACGCTCAAGAGCGATGTCTCGATGCCATCGAATTTCGAATTTTGTTCCGTCCAAAACGGCGGCTAGGGCATTTCCTCGATAATCGTCTTCGTAGCTGATGCCCGGTTGTTTCATCGTCGAATGCTGGGCCGTGGCAGAAAAGATGATGATTCCTGCCTCGTTGAGAACGGCCTTAAATTGCCGAGTCGGCTCCTTTTCGAATGGAACACCGCTATTCCCGTTCCCGTATCGATTACGACGTGGGTCGGGAAGGAAGCGTTGCTGACATGGCCGGGATTGATACAGAAGGTTCGACCGATTCGATCCCAGAATCGCGAGAGAAATGGCGATTGATGGAGATGCCCTGAGAAAACAAAGTCGGGGTCAAAGTCCAAAATCCATTGCCGGAGAAAATCGTTCCCTTGGAGTCCATTTCCCGTCGTTGCGACGGTCGTCCATGAGGGGGGCTCGTGGGATAGAATCATCCACGGGCACCCAAGCCGCAATCGCTCCCGGCTCGCATACGCCAGGACCTTTTCCACGGCACCCACCCACGCATCGGTTTGAAGCTCGCAATGGGGCAGGCAGGTCACTAGAAAGGGCTCTCCCTCCGCCGATGTGTAGGCCTTCGTTTCCAGATCCCCGACGATGGAGTCGAACCGGAGCCAGTCTGTCCAGCAGAAGCTCTCCTCGACATCGGGTTCGGCACGGGACCAGCGGGTCACCTCATGGTTGCCGGAACACCAAGCCAGCGGTTTGCCCCTCTCGCGGGCGATTTCGAACCATTTAACGACGAACTGCTTCTGGCCGTCGAAATTTCCTTGGAAGATGTCGAGCATATCGCCAGGGATCGCGATCAGGTCGAACTCCGAAATCTTCCAGTACAGCCATGAGAACCACTTCGAACGGCTGTGGAGGTCGCCTAGGACCAGAATTCTCATGGGGTACAGTGTCGGGAACCGAAACTGGGAACATTCACCTGATGCCGAACCCAAACGCCTTAGGCATCTCATCAAAAGAGGGAATGCCATCCTCGGGAGGAATTTCCTTCACCTCATAGACCGAATTAAGGGTGCGGACGAGGCTCCCTTTACAATCCAAAATTTGGGATGAACAAAAATGGCCTATCACCCAACGGCCCCCGGGAAATTCGGCAGTCTTCTGCCAGTAGCGAAGCACCGAGATTCTCCCTACCGGGGCGTCCAGAATGTAGCCCTTCACCTCATGGTTGAGGTGGATTACGGTTTCGGGATGAAAGCTGCGGACTTTACGGACGTGGACGTGAGTGCCGGTTGGAAATTCATGCGTAACCATCCTTTCCCCAAAATCAACGAACTCGCTTCGTGGCAGTCGAGGAATCGAATGCGCTCATTGAGCTTGGGTGATATTGGCTAAAGCCGGGGAATGGAGTGGACTAGAGCCGCCGGATTTCTGAGAGGGTTTCAGTCGATTGATTTTCTTTCGACGGAGAAAAGCCAACTGTCCAAACACCTCGGCTTCAAGGCAGTTGCGCGCCAAAACCGGTATTGCTTTTCCCGTAGCCTCGCTCAATTCAAGCAAGCAGGCATCCATTTCCGCGGTCGTTTCCACTTCGATTTTCATCGAATTTAAATTACGCCCTATCGCGCCGTTCCGGTCAATTCAAATTCACGGCGTAATAGGGCGTGCCGCTAACAAAATCCCAAAGGAAAGACCTCATCTCCTACGGGGCAAACGTGCGCCGCATTCGCATCATGCGCAACCTCTCCCAAGAACGTCTTGCGGAACTGGCGGATTTGAATATCCGGACGGTACAGAAAATTGAAGCAGGCGCCCTTAACATTCTGCTGACAACAACTATCCGTCTACATCGAGCCCTAAACTGCACCCCGTCTGACTTAATTCCCGCTTAGCCAGAACGCCTTTTCCGAGTCGACCTCGGCACTTCTCGATGAAGCTGAGACAGCGGAGCCAGAAGAAGGTCGGGATCGATACCGTGAAGATACATGTTCTGCTCGATCTGAGCCCATTTCTCTATCCAGGCCACCCGTTCCCTCTTCAATGTCTGAATCTCGGCCATCAGGCCCTCGATCAATTGATCCTGGACCCGCCGCACCACGTGATTCGGGTTCGCAGGGTCAAAAGACTCGCCTTTTTTTTTGGACTTCTTGTAGGCGGCGGCTACCTCCGGCTTGCGGCACAGCGCCTGGCGTGTCGTGCCGAAGACAGCGGCCAATGCATTCCAAGTGACCCTCTCGCCCGGATGATTCTGAGGCCAAGCCAAGATTTCCCGAATCGCCGCGTTTCGTAGAGCCTCCCCCTGGAGTGAGCCAGCACGCTTCGGCTGGGCGCGTTGTCTAGGTGACATCGGATTTGTTGGTTCGGACATCGGTTCCATCAGCAATACCCTCGTCGGCGTCTACCGCCAAGGCGGCAGTCACGCCTTTGAGCACCTGTTCGTTGTGAGCAACGAAATTACCAGCGCCGTAGACTCCCGCCTGGGCTGCCTTCTTCGCTGTCGCCAAGTTCACCTCCGTCGCCTCGCGCAGCTTAGTCAGTTCGGTCCTCTGATCCTTGTCGCCTTTCGTGCGAAGGTAATCCCCACATCCCCGCAGACAATTCAAGTGGTGTTCGCAAGGCGCCTCGGCAAAATTGTGGACGCAAACGCCGTACTGCGTCGTGTGAGCAGCCTGAATCTGCCCCTCTAGAAACTCGATTCCCTCCTCGTGGGAAAGCGACTTGAAAATCTTGACCACCGGTCCGTCTAGCTTGTCTTCGAGGATCAGTTGTCGAACCTTCTCGGCCCGCTGCATCACAGTGCCATGCATGTAGCTCTCGTTTTGTCGGAGATCGCGGCGGCCAAAAAAGCGGGCGATATCTACTTCGGTTAACCCACCCCCGGCGGCCTTTGTATTCAGCCAATGCCGAAAGCCGTGACTCTTAGCGGAGAAATATTCCCCCTTCGCATCTTTCATCTCCCGTCGCTTGAATATCGAGTCCTGCACTCCTTCCCGTGCGCCTAACGCGTCGGAAATCACTTGGCGTTGGATTGGGCCAGCGAGGAAGGAAAGCGTCGTCTTGTAGGAGAAGAAATTTTCGAATACGACCGATAAGCTTCCCGATAGCATCTGAGATTTTCCACCGCGAAAAACTACTGGTTTCGGATTGTAGCGCTCTAAATAAGCCTTTTCGACCTGATATACGGTAGGATTTTGCAAGAGACCTTTCCCATCAATATAGTTGGAAAAACCCGGCAGCGATACGCCTAGCCGGCGGGCATATTCTACCTTCTTTAGTGTCTGCGTCTGACCAAACTCGGCCAGTGGATACAGTCGTCCGGGATTCGCCTCCATCCAAATCGCCATGTCTCGGGCTGGACGGCAAAGACCTTCGATCTCCTGAATCGCCCTTTTCGCGATCTCCCTGGCACCTAAGGGCAGCCACTTCACGATCGGCTCACCGCCCTTTTCCGGCCAATATCGGATACCACTGCGGATGACAGGACGATCGAACGCGTCCTTCCCCGGCTCATCAATCCAGCAATCCACTGGAAGGCTCAATGCTTCCCCAATTCGAAAACCGCCATAGACAAGCAATTCGATGTGGCGAATGAGGATGCACTCCCGATCGTCTCTTGGATCATTCGCGATCTCCGCTAAAGCGTTCAACGCATCCTCCGAAACCATCTTCTTCAGGCCCTCGGCTTGAGCCTCCTTATCGACTCCATCTTGATTCGATGGTCGCGCAAGAGCATTCTGATGGCGAATGGGCCCCTTTGCGATTTGGAGACGATCGACCATGTTCGCCAAGTACTCCAGTTTTCCGGCAACCTTATACGCCCGCTTTGCTCCCAGAGATTGTCGAAGGGCATCTTCCGCCATCTTGAAGTGGAGCGGCAAGAGTTTGGCCGGATCAGCTGAGTGCGAGTGTTGACGAAGGGCCTGCTCCACCATGCGCAGGGAATCAAGGAGCATTTGCGCTGGGGAAATCCCGCAGTTCGTGTTCGTCGTTTGGGTCAGCATCACCGCCTTCGAGAAGTCGAGCCATGGCTGGGGAAACGGCTGCTTGTCCGATTTTGTCGTCGTACTCTCTCGCGTCGTAAACCAAAGCCGTATTAGGTGGCCTCGCCCTTGAAAAGTGGGATCGTTAATCTCCCAAGCCACATCGTCCCAAGGCAGGTCCGGCCAGCGAGAACGTGCTTTTGCCTCAGCAATGAACTTCTCTAGGCTCAAGACACCCCTTCCTTCAGCTGGTCAATCAGTTCCTTGACTGCATCGATTACGCGCTGATTCTGGCGAGGGATGCGGTTCGCCTGGTTATTATGTCCTAGGGCAATCGCCTTTTCTTGCTCGGCTATCAAGCCGTCGAGTAGCTTCTGGTGCGGGGCATCTTTCCACGCTTGGAAGTGCGGGCAAACGTAACATGCGTAGGGAACGGAAAGATGACAGGCCGATTTGCTGCCACACGAACCGATTCCCCCTATATCCATCTTATTGGCGGTGCTACCGAAAATAGTCTCGAGAAGCGGATTCGGCTTTTCTACCACCTCACCGAGGAATCGCTTCCAGATGTGACCGATCGATTCAGCCAGTGACTGCTGCACCCGATCGGATAACTTCGGAGAGGCCTTGTAATAGACCATCACGTGCTGGAGATCGGTATGATCCAGCATTTCGGCCAATACGACTGGTGGCACCCCTGCCTCCGCAGCGCGGGTAGCGAAAGTATAGCGGAGACGTCGAGGATGGAGATTTAAGGGCTTTCCGTCTCTTCCCTTCAGTTGTGCCCTTTTCGCAAAAGCGCGAGTCAATTGCCAAATACCACGATTGGTTTGGTGGTTTTTAAATCGGGAAATCGGAGAAACCTCGTCATCACCGTCTAAGCCGAATGAAATAAAAATGGGACGCTTAGGATCTGGGCCACCATACTCATGCTCGTTCTCGGCAATAAGACATTGCAATGCCTGCCCCAAACGAGTGGAGATGCGCCGTCGCTTGACCGCACGATAATCCAGTCGCTTTTTCGTCCGCAAAACATCGACTTGATAGACAGTGTCCTTGCCACTTCCGAAGACGAACAAATCGCGCTCTTCGATAAAGCATAGGTTGCGCGGGTTACTACCGAGCTCGACCAGAGCCATAACGACAGAAGCGTCTAGGCCATTAAACTTGGCCAGCGCGCTCGTCAAATCGAGGAACTCCGGGTCCGTCAGCGGCCCTTCTTGCGGATCCCAAGACAAGACAGCTTCTCCCTTCTTGTTCCCCGGAACCGACCAACTTCGCAATTCGACGGCTAACTCGAATGATGAACCTGGAAAATCCAGATCAGCCCACCATGAATAGGCACTTCGGAAAGCATGAAAATGATATTCCCTACCCGCAGCTCGACAAGCGTTTCGAATTTGATGGCAGGTATCAAGCGTGATGTCGTGAAGGCAATCTATCCGACTTGTAATGAGCCCAAAAATATCCCGCATCCGCTCGAAAATATTATGGCTATCAATAGGAGAATGCCCGGCAATAGCATTCGCCACAAAATGCTTAAGACAAAGAACCATTTCCGGTCCCACATTAGAGATCCGATCCCAGTTCATCCACCTTGCTCCTGTGCCCACCGTATTGAGCTTCCACGAGTCGCCCACAAGCGAGACTGGGTAGCGAAAGCGATCAAGCACCACCTCGGGAAGAGGAGGAATTGATAGTCTGGAATCAGAATATTGGTGCAGAGGAAGACTCATGCCCCGTAAAGTCCCTCTTGCATTTTTTCGGCAATTTCCATCGCCTTCGCCTCAATGGCACGCCGGGCGTACTTCTGCGATTGGGCACTGCCGGGCGCCCACCCGTTCGCATAGTTCTGAAGACCCGATAAGATCTCGGCATCGACTTTCATTTCCGATGCTTTCTCGAAGAAGAAATCGTTGAATGTGCGCCGCGCATCATGGGGTGCCAATTCGATCAATCCAGGGTGGATATTTCGAAACGCCTCGAACACCTTATTAATCAAGGACAGGCTGATGGGCTTGCCCCCCTGTTGGCTGACGAACAGGAACGGATGCTTGGCATTCCCACGGTAATGAATCAGATACTCAATAAGCAGACCGGCAAGTCCCTCGGTGACAGGAATAACTCGCTCTCGAGTTTTTACATTAGGTTCGTATCTTCTCGAATCGAGGGGATTGTCCGGACGACGCTTCGTCATCACAGTACGTTGCCCACCCCGGGTCTCGACATCGGATGCATAGAGCGACGCCACCTCCCCTTCCCGAAGGCCGGTCTCGAACATAAGACGTATGAGAAGGTAGTTCTTGAATTGTGTCTTCTGGCGGTGGAAGGGATTATTGGCGCCCCCTGGCCTCGCGGCGATCATTAGCGCATCAAAGGCGTGGCGGATAATGCCTCGCTTATTCGGGGAGGGAGACTTTCCGGTCTTTTGCTGCTTGAGAATGATTCCTGGAGCGCCCGTCAACGATATTTCCTTCGCAGCGAATTCTCCTCGACGCTGAGAAAGGGCCCAGGTCAGAAATCCCTCGACCGCCTGGAGGCTGCGGTTATAGGTGTCTCCCTTGGGCGCACATTCATTCCGTCCGATCGACATGATGATGTTGGACGTCACCCGTCCAGTGCGGAGGTAGATCGCAAAGGCGAAAATCTCGTGGGACGCTAATGCTGGCCCGTATCGCAGGCGATACTCCAGATCGATGCCCTTTTCAGCGGTCCAGTTGTAGAGCCAGCGGATTGGCTCCAGAATCTTCTTTATCGAACGCCACTGAAGCCGCCTGCGAAGCTCCAAAACCACGTAGCGCATCGGGAGTGAAATGGGTAGGCGGTCGCGCCCGAAGAGCACTGGGAAACGCTCCCCAGACTCAAACACCACGAGTTGGCAGGCGGTGGTAGAAGACATGGAAAAGTTCTGAAGTACACACTTACAGAAAATTCCAAAATGCCTGCCTTATTTAGATTCACAAGCACGATAGATGTGTACAAAAAAACGCCATCTCCCGATTATCCGAAGATGGCGTTTGTTAAGGACTTACGACTCGCTTTAGAAAGCGAAGTACACCTTTTTCCAAAAATTCTGGGTCAGAACGGCACGTCGTCGTCGGACGGGGCGTCGGGGAAGTCGTCGGCGGGATGGGGAGCGTCGTGTGCGGGGGCGGCGCTGGCGCGGGCGGGAGCCGCTCCCTCGGAACGGCGATAGCCGCCGCCGCTGCCACTGCCTCCGCCGGAATTACCGCCGCCCTCGCCGGCTTTGCCGCGGCCGAGGAATTGGATGCGGTCGGCGTTGACGCGGAGGCGGCTCCGCTTCTCGCCTTCCTTGGTCTCCCATTGGTCGAACTGGAGGCGGCCCTCGACGAAGATCGGGGAGCCCTTGGTCAGAAATTCCTTGGCGGTCTCGGCCTGGCGGCCCCAGGCCACCACATCGACGTAGCAGACCTCTTCCTTGACCTGTCCGTCCTTGGTCTTGTAGGTGCTGTTGAGCGCCATCGCCAGGTCGCCGACGGCGGTTCCCTTGGGCGTGTAGCGCACTTCGGGGTCCCGGGTCAGGTTCCCGATGAGCATGACTTTATTCAGGTCGGCCATGGGAAGTGGGCAAAGTTAAGCTGCGGAAGCCGCGAATTCTTAAGCCGCGGCCGCTTCGGCCTTGGCGGGCTGAGGGGCGGGGGACTTGAGATAGAACTGGCGGAAGACGCCCTTGCCGAGCTTGAGCTTGGCCTGGAGGGTGGCCAGCTTGTCCCCGGCGAGGGTGAACTGGACGTTGACGTAGAAACCGGAGTCGACGTCGCCCGCGATCCGCTCGAAGCGGCGGCGGTCCATCTTCTGGGTGCCCTGGACGCTGCCGCCGAGGGTGGTGATTTCCTTCTCGATGATGTCGAGAGCGTTCTTGATGGGATCGTCCTTGGCGTCCTTGGCCTGTCCGTCCAAAATGTAAAGTCCGTCGTAGCGAGTGCTGGTGGTGCTCATGTCCTTCTTTGCCTTTTCTAATCTAATCTGAATGTCTGATTCTCTATTCCTGCGGGGGTCGTTTTCCGTTGAAGAGGGTCATTGCTAGCGGAATTCCCCGCTCCTGGCAACAGCGAAACGCATCGCCCGCCCGCGCCGTCGCCTCCGCCACCAAAGCCGATTCCTCCTTGGCGAACCGGGCCAGCACGAAATCTTCCACCGCCCACTTTTCCGGCACCGGCCCGATCCCGCAGCGGAGCCGGGCATAGTCGCGCGTCCCCAGGGCCTCCTCGATGGAGCGGAGTCCGTTGTGCCCGCCGTGGCTGCCGTTTTGGCGGAGGCGCAGCTCTCCCAGGGGAATCGCAAAATCGTCGGAAATCACCAGCAGATCGGCGGGGGGCAGCTTCAGCCAATCGAGCCAGGCGCGGACCGCCGGGCCGCCGGCGTTCATGTAGGTCTGCGGCTTGAGAAAACGGACCTCGCCCTCGCGGGCCGAATCGACCGGGCCGCGCGCGTCGGGATGAAAGGAAAACCGCCCCTGCGCGGCGATGGCATCGAGGACGGCGAAACCGATATTGTGGCGGGTCCCCTGGTAGGGTTTGCCGGGATTGCCCAATCCCACCACCAATCGGAAAGCCATAGGGTGAAGGTAGGGTCAATGCCACGACAAAGCCAGTCGCAGACCGAGCGCTCCAGGCGCAGGGGGAATAAAAGCCGGGCAATGCCCCGCTTTACTTCTTCTTCGCGTCGGCGGCAGGAGCGCCCTTGGCGGGAGCGCCACCCTTCGCAGGAGCGGCGGCCTTGGCGTCGGCGCCTTCGGCCTTCTTCTCCTTGAGGACTTCGGGCTGGCCCGCCGCGCTCTCGGCCACCTTGACCTCTTCCTCGGCCTTGGGGGCGTGAACCGCCGCGACCGACTGGTCCTTGGCGTTCAAAACCGTGATTCCGGCGGGAAGCTTCAGATCGCCGACGTGGATCGCCTGGCCGATTTCGAGATGGCTGACATCGACGACGATGTGCTCGGGGAGATCCTTGGGGAGGCAGGCGATGCGGAGGCGGCGCAGGGGGGACTCGAGGAGGCCGCCGCCGACGCGGACGCCGATCGGCTCGCCCTCTTCGAGGATGTTCACCTCGACGTGGATCGGCTCGTCATGGGCGATCTCGTGGAGATCGACGTGGGTGATCACGTCCTTGAGGAAGTCATGCTGCACGTCCTGGAGGAAGACGAATTTCTTCGACTCTTTGCCTTCGCCGGCGAGGAGCAGATCGACCAGCACGTTCTCGCTGGAGACCTGGTGGAGGGCGTCCTTGAGTTCCTTGTTATCGATCGAGATCGCCTGGGTGCCGAGCTTGCCGTAGATGACGCCAGGGATGACGCCCTTGGAGCGGAGAGATTTGACCGCGTTGCGCCCGATGCTGGAGCGGACGCTGGCTTTCAGTGAAATAGTCTTGGCCATAAAGTGCGATTCCTAATACGATTCCTAGATTCCGATGAAGTTCCTGTTCTCCTTATCCGGAGAGCGGGACAGCCTATCGGCTTCGGCCCGGTTGGCAATCAAAAAGATGAGGCCTCGCTCAGAACGTCGCGCCGGTCAATCCCATGATTCCGATCAGGATCAGGTAGATCGCCACGATATAGCTGAGGAGCCGGGGCGCCACCAGGATCAGGATGCCGGCGATGAGCGCCGCCGCCGCCGAGAGGCGGAATTGACCGAAGACCACCGCGCCGAAGGTGAGAAAGTCGAATAACATAAGTTGAAAGGTTGAATGAGCCGGGCTTAACCGCGCTTTGGCTCCATCTTGCTATCCGGAGCATCCTTCGCGACCTCATGCTGAACGCGGAGCTTGTCCTTGCCGATGCTCCGCTCCTGATCGTCTTGATGGCGAAGGAGGCGTTCCTTTTGATCTTCGGAAGGCGTGGGGCGCGGCATATTCATGAGGTTACTCCCGCTTGAAGCATGCCAACGCCACAAGTCGTTAATAATCAATCCAATTACAATTCAATCCCAGGCAATTTGCATGGTGATCGCCTGCCGTGCGAATTTATCCCCGCGCCAACGCCGCCAGCAAGGCCCGGTTCAGGCGCATCCCCGCCTCCAGGTTCGCGACCGGGAAGGTTTCATTGGGCGAATGCGCATTGCAGTCCGGCAGACAGAGCCCCAGCAACAGCGTATCGACCCCGAGGATCTTCTGGAAATCACTAACGATCGGAATGCTGCCCCCCTCGCGGGTCAAGGCCACCGGCGCGCCGGGAAAGGTCTCCCGCAGCGCCTCCTGCGCCCGCTTGCCGGGGCCGGAATGGGGCGCGACCA
>FSXO01000320.1_pt1 | contig 15699 bp, 9 predicted proteins | sample 1638291 | NCBI WGS metagenome assembly FSXO01 (sample SAMEA3914788, study PRJEB12502) | metagenome | biome: forest; material: soil | place: Canada | collected 2011-07-03 | depth 0.1 m
ATCCTTCCTGCCACATTTCCGGAGTAGCTCAGTGGTAGAGCGGTCGGCTGTTAACCGATTGGTCGTAGGTTCGAGCCCTACCTCCGGAGCCCTTACGCGAAGTCTTTGATGCGCAAGGGGCCTTTCTCCAAGTAGGGCTCAAAAACGGGCAAACAGGGTACGAAACAGGGTACAAATTGGAATGAGGCCCGGTAGACCGGCAGAAGCCGTCTACAACCTCAACCGAGATGCCCGGTATCGAATAACTGGATGTCCGTGAAACGGTTAGGCTTTCGAGACCACAGGAGAAAGCCCCGTGAAAAATCGTTACCGTCTCGTTTGCCGTGCTTACGGAATCTACTACAGCCTCGACAAGGAAACCGGTTGCAAGGAGAGCCTTGAAACGACCAACAAGGTCGAAGCCCTGAAGCTTCTCTCGGCTAAGAATGACACCATCCAGCAACCGGCCTTGAACAAAGGGATGGCGAAGGTCTACTTGTCGGCCGCATCGCCGGAGTTCGCTTCCCGGACTTGGGCGGACGTGATGGATCACTACGTCAAATCGGGCGTCGAATCGACCCGCGACCGTAAGGAGCGAGCGTTCCGCAGCCGCCCCTTTGCGGCACTCAAGATGACCAAGCTGTTGGACACGGAGGCGATCCATCTTCTCAACGCGATTGAGCACAAGCAGGCGGGCAATTCGACCCACCATTATTTGCGTCGCTTGCACAACTACGCGCTCCATCTGGGCTGGCTAATTTCGCCGGTGATGGCAGAGGCCGCTTGGCCGGCGTTGCGGAAAAAGAAGTTCACCGCCATCACCGCGGAGGAGCATGAGCGCATCCTGGCCAAGGAACGTAACCAAGAGCGCAAGCTTTACTACCAGATGCTTTGGGAGACGGGCGGCAGCCAGTCCGACATCGCCGGCTTGAGCTGGAAGCAGATTGACGTCGCCAAGGGCGTCATCCGCTTCAATCGTCGGAAATTGATGGGGAAGGATGGAGGCAGCAGCTTCCTGCGCATCGGGCCGCGCCTTTCCGCGTTGCTCGCCCAAATGCCCGCAAGCGGCGATCTTTTTCCCACCCTTAAGCCCGAGGATTCTAAGCATCGCTCGACGGAGTTCCGCCGCCGTTGCAAGACGCTGGGCATCCAAGGCCGCAATCTCCATTCCTATCGCTATTCTTGGGCGCAGCGAGCCCAGGAAGCCGGCATGCCCGAACGCGAAGCCATGACTCACTTGGGGCACAAGTCGCGAGCGATCCATGCCGCATATGCGGATGGCGCGAATATCGCCGTGCTGCCTTTGGAGTTTTACCAAGCCGAGCAGGCGAAAAAGATCATCCGATTCGAGCGCGCCGAGGTTCCGGCTCAGGTGGACGGTCTAGCTCGAGCGCAGATCGTTTAGGTGTCTACGGACGAGTAGACGCGAGGCGGGCTTTCCCGGCCTCACCTTCGCCGTTCCGGCTGGTTGACAGCCCGCACGTCAGAAAGAGCACCTCCCTACCAGTTGAGCGCTGTCTGGCGGAGCCTGGTGAGCATCCACGGAGATTTGGCCTTTGCCACTGAGTTCCTCGTGTCGGCGCATCAAATCACTCCTTTTGGTCGCTATCGCTGCCACCGCCCAAATGGAAAGAAAAACTAACAAGCTTTGCTCAAGCGGTCGCGTTCCACACAACTTCCTTATTTTCTCAGGCACAAGGGTTGTGAAATGGTTCTCACATGAAATGCGAGTCGAGAAAGTGGAGGTGGAACTAGCAAAGGTCGCTAGGACTCCATCGGGAAGGGGTCCAAAAACCTGATTTTTCTTTCCGTACATTTTGGAGTAAAGAGGGCTTTCAGGGAGGTGTGCCCGAAACACCGAAACATCCGCCGTGAATCCGCGGGTGCGATGCTTCCGGAAGGATCGGCAATCCACTCGGGAGGAGCGTTGTCTGGCCGCACCTCAATCTGGACTAATTTGTCTTCGCAATGGAGATCCCTTGCAATGGCGGCAAGAGGCTCGCTTAGGTCGCCTTTTGTAACCATCCCTTCCACGGACCTATGGAGTCCCAATAAACCTTTTTGTCAGTTCTGATCATAGTAACCTTGGGCCGCACCTGATGCTAAACCCTCGGTCAGCCGAATGAGTTGCGGCACGAACCGCTCGAATCGCCTTTGGTATTGGGAAAGCAAATCCCAATGACGCAGAATTTCGCTGGAAAATAAATCGCCCTTGAAATAACGATCAATCGTCGTGTTCTGGACAAAGCGGTAAGGCTGAGCAAACGAAGGCAGGATGCTGGTTGTCTTTCGGCAATACCGGCAGCGAAACCGACGAATGAAAATGAGTAGAGCTCCTAAACCTGACCGGCTTAGGTTTCGGCCGTAGTAGCCGAGAGCCAGAAGCGATTTGTGCTGATTGCAGTTCGGACACTTGGCCGGCGATTCGACCTTCCGTTGAAATTCATCGGTTACGTACTTTTCAGGAGTGAGATCGAATGCACAAACAAGCTGCATTTGCGATTGGGCCGCTGGCGTTCATACCCGAATGGCACGGAGAGTTACAAGCGAGAATGAGGCATATACTGCCGCCCTCATGCTGAAGAAGATTGCTCATACTTCTTGAGTGAATCGATCTACCCAGGTGCATGTTGCCGTAGGTAGAAACATCAATCGGCTGCGAAATGCCGCCAAGATGACACAGGAACAATTAGCAGAAAAGGCAGAGATAGATCGGCGGTCTCTGCAAAGAATCGAGGCTGGTCAGTGGAATATGACCGTCGATTATTTGGATCGATTGCGCCGGTGTTTGAAATCCTCTTGGGCGGATGTGTTCCAAGGATTGGACTAGAGTACCGTCGCTTGAAGCGCGGCACCCAACTCGCGATGTCTATGCCGCAGTGCGACTCTTGGGCGCAGCATTCTTACAGGCTTTATTTTTTTGGTTTCTCCTTCTTGCCTTCGCAGTCAAAATGCCATTTTCCATAAGGGACTTCGACCCTGTGGTCATAATTCTGTCAATGTTTTTAGGAATAGCCGAAATGGCCGTAGCGACCCTTTTAGGGTATACGGCAATGCGCAGCGTAGCTTTTTTAGACGCTGTCGCTGGCCGTCGGTCTCCAGCTTGGAGCGGCGTTGCAAAGGGCGGCTGGATTCAAATGTATTTCAAAACGATCGAGGTGCTTCCTATTCCGTGGGGGGCGTTCGCGGTATTTGCCTACATTGCCTTCGAAGAGTGCATTTTTCGAGGTTTCATGGTCGGGATTTTACTTCCCGTGGGTCCATACTGCGCAGTCGTAGGATCAACGATACTATTTGCTGGCTACCAAATATTCCACACGCCGGGGTGGCGTACTGCTCTTTTTCCGATCCTTGGCGCAAGTGTGGTTGGAATAGTTCACGGCGTATTATATATCGAATCCTCGAATATCATTCCTCTTATAATCGCGCATTCCTGCTTTTTTGGATCTGCGCTTTGGTCGTTCAAGAGCATCGACACCGCCTCTGGTTACAGGGAGGCCAGAGCAGACGTAGGCGGCAAAAGCCCTTCGTATTTTTGAAGGGGATATGTCAAGAATGGCGAGAAGCAGTCTCCATCCATCGACGAGCGTGCTGTAATGAGCTTAGTTATTGCCGTGCCGAGCTTTTCTTACACAAGTAGAAGCTAAACCGCGGAATGCTAAATGCTAAGCGCCAAATACGTCTACATCGACCGACTGGTTTGCAGAGCGCTGTTGATTGTCAACGTGTTTTGTCTTTGTCGGATCGCTTACTTGGACTGCTGTCCACGACACGTTGCACTGCCCATTGCCGTCTTCCTGAACTTGAATTCCAACAGGATTAGAATTGTGATTAATTCGTTGAGAGTCTAACTTCAATGTCGGGGGCATTGTATTATTGTCTGTGACTGATACGAACAAATCATTGGGATCATCGTTGTTGATATTAATATTGATCATAATTATTCCCTATTGCCCCATCCTAAAACAGCTCTTATTTTAGTCAAGTTCATGCCTTGCTGGTCTTGCAAGAATGGCACAAACAAAGTGTGGCGACCTGATGGCAAGTCCGCCAACGCAGTATCATTGAGCAGTAGCAGGAATAAAATTAAGGGCGCCGGTGGGGGGATCACGATAAGTTTATGCTGTTCCTTACGCTCATGGAATTGCAAGGCAAACGGGCGCCAATATCTTTGCTTATTCCAATCGTATCAACACCTTAGTGGGAGTTTTCGATCTTGTTCCTCAAGTTTTTCCAGGAGTCTAGCAATTTGCAATGCCCAAGCTATTACACTTGAAAGCTCGGGTGGCAAATGGCTACCTTGGAGGCTCGCGTGGACACATCAAAGTATTCACAGTTCTGGGTTGGGTTTGGTTTTGCTTTAGCTCTTTTCGGGTTCGCGATGGTCGCCTTTTTTCGTCGCGGAAAATTGGAAGCTCATCAGTGGGTTGTCCTCCGCTTCCTGCTTTCTCTTTGCGCAGGTTTCGCGGGAGGATTGTTGGCCGGGGAGGCTCTTTTCAAATTAGTTGAAAACTGGGCCGCAGGGGGACAGCTTGCGGTATCAGGAACGGCTGGTTTTGCGCTATTTCTTACCGTTTGGTTCACATTTCCAAGTCTCGCGGGAGAGCGTCCTGAAGATGACTATGCATTCAGCCTACCGACAGGATGGACGTTTCAGGACGCCGCAAAAGCGATAGCACTCCAGGACGGAGCTTCTGCCGATCTCTCTCTATTCTCCGCCGCCGAATTGGCAACACCACTTTCCCAAGCAGAATTGAAGACAAAAACAGTTATCAAAGCTTTGCAATGTCTTCATAGTTTGGCTCCAGTCGGGAGCATACGAAGATATACGGTTAGCTTCTCACCTCCGAATTACGAGTTCATCCCGGTTTCCACTTCAAGATAACCCGCCGAACGCTATGGCCGCAAACAAGAACATCTGTAAATGTCCTAGGCCGCCGGGAGGTACGGCGACGTGCGAACAGAATCAGCTGGCTATCTGCCGAATTGTCGACGGACAACCGGTAGCTGAATGCATCAACCCTCCGCCTTTTGTAGAAAGCGAAGCACATTTTGCCACTAGGGCTCCTCTCCAGCCCAGCGCAGATCCTGCTTTTTGGAGTCAGAATATTCCTGTGGTTGTGTCCGCCCAGCGCGTTGCTAATTGGGTATTGGCGTGCGCCATACAGGAGAGTCGTCCCGCACTCGCGCCGATAGACCTCTACAGAATGCAATTCCTCCGCAGCGGTATTGAATCCGAAGAAACTTTGTCTTCCGAAGAATTGGTCGGATACTTGGGAAAGATTCGGTTTCGCCCCTCACAACAAATTGGAGCTGCCATCAGAGTTTGGGCTTCTGCTGTAGGCCGGCAATACCCTTTCTTATCCAACTCCGGGGGATGGGCCGTAAACGAAGGAGACTTTGTCGCTCACTCTTCACACCAATACCGAGGTCCGGAAATCTTCGATCCCGATGTTGAACGGGACAACTACCCTTAGACTTGCAGAGTCCCCTAATTCCGCCAGTTATGGGGTCCTCGCAGCTTTTGAGAAAAAGGCGATCCTGCTTCCGAAGGTACAGGGTACAAAACAGGGTACACAGGGTACAAAAATCCTACTGAAATCCTACCGCCAGATTTTTCGCCGATTAGCTTGTTTTCAGAGGTAAAATCAGATAGTTTTACCTCTGGCTCGAACGTCTTTTTCCGTTCGAGCCCTACCTCCGGAGCCCCTTGTTTCTTAAGGGATTAGGTGTCGAAAACGCTCCGACTGCCAAAAAACTGCCAAACTTTTGGAGTCTTCCTCGTAGGCGTAAGAAATCGCGACTAAGCGGCCACTAGGCAGCTACTAACCGTTAGGGCGAAAGAGGTTCCGAGAAGTATTCTCAGGAGGAATGAAAAGCAGGTACCGCCTCTACAAGCGAACGAACGGTATGTTCTACGCTCGCGATACCGAGACGGAGAAGCAACAGTCCCTCAAAACGAAGAATAAGACGGAAGGCGAGAGGTTGGTCGCGGCCATGAATCAGGCAGCTGACACACCTCAGTTGAACCGGGCGATGGCGAAGGTCGGTGACTAGTTGTTCCAACACGTGCCCGGCGAGGTGCCCCAATGCGTGGATAGCCACCTTGTCGGCTGGGATACGATGTGCCGCTTTTCCGGCTTCCTTAAGTCCATGACGGATCGCCTTGGGTGGCTTCGGCATCTTGATTTTGGGTGCTTTGAGCTTGGGCAGTTTCATGGGAGTCCTTGGCGGGGTCTCTTAAGGTGTATCAGAATGGAGGTCTAACGCAAGACTAACGGCATGGAGGTTTATGACCTCTCCAATGAGGTGAACCCTTTCCCTCGTGTCAGCCATACCGTCCTCTTCTTCACTTCTTACCGAACGATTGAAAGACCTTCGGTTGAAGGCTGGAATTACCCAAAATCAATTCGCCGAAATCGCCGGCCTGACTCTGAAAGTTTATCAACACATCGAGGCCGGAAGACGAAGCAATCTTCAATTGAAAACCTTGGATCGTCTGGCATGGGCCTATGGACTGAAGCTCCACGAGTTGCTTGCTCCCGAAGTGCCAACGATCAGATTGGCAAGCAAACCGACTGCCAAGCTCTATCGACGCGCCAAATAACGGGGCGTAGTCCAGTTGCCAGAGGAATGCTGTGGTCGGCTGGAGTGTCTGTCGTGGACGCCACGAAAGAGTGATTGAGCTTTGGTTGCCGGTAAGCTACCACTCGCTTCAACTTCCTCCCCAATCATGCCCATTTCAACGGTCCCCAAGATTTTCTACCAGAGTTCCATGCCAAGGTCAGGATCGACGCTCCTGCAAAACATCCTGGCCCAGAATCCCAATTTTTACGTGACGCCCACTTCCGGCTTGCTGGAATTGATTTTTGGAGCTCGGCTGATCTACACCAATAACCCCGAATTCAAGGCACAGGATGAAGCGGCAATGAGGAAAGCGTTCCTCGCCTTCAGTCGTGCCGGCATGGAAGCCTACTTCGAAGCACTGACGGATAAACTTTACGTACTGGATAAATCGCGCGGTTGGGGCGTTCACTTCGATCTCCTGAACATGATCTTCGACGAGGAACCGAAAATCATCTGCATGGTGCGGGACTTGCGGCAAATCCTCGCCTCTATGGAAAAGAAATTCCGGCAGAACCCGGACAAGTATCGTCCCATCGAGTACCACAATAATCTCAGTGGTACCACCACCCTAAAACGAGTAGGATTTCACCTGCAATCGCCTCCCGTAGGCCTGGCCTTGGATCGGCTGGCCGAAATCCATCAACGTGGCTGGAACAAAAAAATTCTGTTCGTTCGCTACGAGGATTTGACGGCTCAACCCAAGCAAACTTTGCAAAAAGTGTACGCTTACCTTGGTGTCTCTGAGTTCGAGCACAATTTCAACAAGGTCGCCCAGGTCACGCAGGAGGACGACCAGGCCTATGGCATCCCCAGACTTCACGAGATTCGTCCCAAAGTGGAATCGCTCCAAAACGATTACATTTCGACCTTGGGCAAGGACGCAGTGCGGTTTATTCAGAGCAACTACGCCTGGTATTTCACTGCTTTCGGCTACGGCACTACGCCGGTGTAGCAAGCGGACGCGACAAAAGAGGCGTAGATTGATAAAGAAGTGATAACGTCTTCTTGGCTTAAAAGACAGAAAATGCGCTCATGGGTGAAGAAGGCATTACTGCGAAATGCCCGAAAGTCATCTTTTTTAGGGTTTTGTAGTGCTTTGCAAGCAAAGGTCTTGGAATTGGCCCTCTCAGCTTGATATCAACTCGTTAACTCAATCTCTTTTATTACGAACGTGTTAGAAATTTAGAATTAATTATTTGTCGCCAGCAAGCTTTCGTTCGGCTATCCAGCAACCCTTAGTTGGGGCTTGTATGAACGTTTTCAAAAGGCAACCGAAATTAGGACCGCTGATCGTGGCGCTGGCGTGCTTGGCTCTGGGTGGAGGACTGTTTGGATTAGGGTATTGGCAGGGCCAGCGGTCGCTAAGTCAGGAAACAACGGCGGTGGCAGCCCAAACCGCTATCGTGCCGCGGTCGTCAGGTGCTCCAGCGTTCGGAGTCAATGTGGCGCCTCCGATGCCATTCACTCCACACGTCAACACTCCCGCGAATGCGTCACCGGAGATGAAAGAATTTTTGCAGAACCGCGCCACTCTGATGGAGAGAATGGCCGAACTGCGCCAGCAAAATCCAACAGCGAACGGCGCGCCTAATTCGAAGTTGTTTGCCGAGTTCAAACAACAAAACGAAGGGCTATTGCAACGGCAAAGGGAGCTATCGCAAATCATCGGCCAGCAGCAGGCCAAGGATCCCATTCCGACACCTCCGCCATTGCAAATTCCAGCGAGCGCTTCGCCGCAACTGAAGGCATACCTGACAGATCGAGACCAGCTCATGCGTGATCAAATTGCGTTCATGAACCAGCATCGGACCGACGATCCCTTGTCAAAGCGGGCAGTCATGCAGCAATGGCGGCAGCAGAACGCCGCCCGCTTCCAACAGGTGCAGCAAGAGGCGCAAGCGATGGCGCACGCGACTTCAGCTTCCCCAACCACACCGATTATCCCCGCCAGTACAAACCAATAGAGGAGAAAAGGAACATGTGTACGAAAGCCTTAAAAAAATGGGCACTATTACTGACTTTTTGGGTGGCTTTGCATGCCCGGCACTTACAGGCCCAGACGATCTCGGGCAACACGGTTGATGGTAACTTAACCGTGACGGGAACCTCGGACTTTCAGGGAAACTCGCTGACCCTTGGGACACGCACCGACGATTCGAATCCGGGAGCGATGGCGCTCTATACCGATGGAACGACCTCCACTCTGGAGTTCGATTCCAGCCGCAGCGCCAATATTTGGAAGTGGCAACAGAACGGCGGAACGACCCTGCAATTGCAGATGTCATTGAATCTAAGTAATCAAAATGAGTTGGTGCTCTATAATCAGGCCTCGACACCAGTGGCGAAGATCATCTTAAATCCGCTGGGAGCAAGCACGTATCAAAATTCGCTTACGGTCAACGGCACCGATAATGAGATGCCGAATCAGACGCTGGTTAATGGCAACAGCGTGCTGACCGAGAGCTTGGCCGACAGCCGCTATGCTTCAGGCTCCGTAATTACGACTGGATCTGCAGCCTATGATGGTATCACTGGCCCAACGCTTAGCCTAAACGGAGGAATCGCTACAGGACCCTATTCGTTTGCCGAGGGCTCTCATTCAACTGCAAGTTCCTTCTATTCCACTGCGATGGGAAATTCAACCGCCAGTAGTGCCTATGCAACGGCGATGGGAAATTCAATCGCCAGTGGTGGCAATGCGACGGCAATGGGAAATTCAACCGCCAATAGTCTCGATACAACGGCGATGGGACGGTCAACTGCTAGTGGCTGGTATACGACGGCAATGGGGGTTTCAACTGCCAGCGGATACTTTGATTCGGCAATGGGAGGTTCAACCGCCAACGGCTGGGCTTGTGCAACGGCGATGGGAAGTTCAACCGCCAGTGGTCCATATGCAACGGCGATGGGAGCTTCAACCGCCAGTGGTACATATGCAACGGCGATGGGGCAGTCAAGCGCCAGCGGCTTTTGGGCGACGGCATCTGGAAATGACACTACAGCACAAGCGTACGACTCATTTGTCATAGGCTCCTGCAATGTGGGTGGTGGAAACTTATCGGTTTGGGTGTCTACCGACCCTTTATTCGAAATTGGTAATGGTATAGTACCTACTGGGGCTAATAATTGGACGGCAAGTCCCTCAGACGCTCTCGTCGTCTACAAAAACGGCAATACGTCCGTTCAGGGTAGCTTGAGTGCCGGGGGGCCTATCACTACCACTGGCGCCATCAGTGGGGCCAGCGTCAGCAGTACAGGTACCGTCACGGCCCCCACCTTTGTCACTACAGCCCTGCATGGTAGCGGCGACATCCCGATGTACCAGGGCAACTAAAATCGGCTTTTCTTTGTCGATTTTTAGAACAACTGCGCCATGAAACTGTCACGCCAAAAGCGGGAAGAGCTCTGCTCTGCCACGATTACGCAGACACTGGCGCTGGTTCTTTTATGCAGTGGATTTTTCGTTCTGACGGCTTACGCCACCGATCCCAGTTGGTGGTCTACGCTGGGGCCTAATAACACGCCAAGTGCGGTCATGGCACCTCAAGTCGTCACCAACAGCACCACTGGCGTCGTCACCACAAACTACGTTCCCAATCCCTATGCTGTGGTGACCCAAGGTCAGCTAAAGCAATTCACGGCACGCGCCATCGATGAACTAAACGGCAATCTGCCCGCAGGAGCAGGTACGAATCTCAACAGCATGGTGAGCAATTGGGCCAGCGAGTATGCCACCAATGGATACAACGCAACGAACATCAAGCCCTCCGATTACACAGTGATGAACGAGGGTCAGCTTAAATACGTCGGTAACATGGTTTGGAATCAGCTTGTTGCCGGAGGCTACACAAATGCCGCTCCAAGCTGGCTCCGGCAAAACACGAATTCTGATAATTCCGTGGCCAACCTGGGCCAGCTCAAGGAAGTGTTTGATTTTGATTTCTCGGGCCTCGACCCCGACGGCAGCGGGCTTCCCATCTGGTGGGAGAACAATTATTTTGGCGAGACCGGACTTGATCCTAATTCGTCCCCTGATGGAAATGGACTAACGCTGATCCAAGACTATCAGCAGGGCAATAACCCCACCGATTATTACAGTCAAGGCGGCCAGATCATCACGCCAACTCTGACCATCACGTCGGGCAATAATCAGATAATTCCTGCCAGTACGTTCGGGTCTCAAGCTCTTATAGTTCAAGTGACCAACGGCAGTGGAACCGCCATGATTAACGCACCGATCACGTTCGCGATTGCTACCGGTTCTGATGGAGGTCTATCACAAACCAGTGGTGGCACCACCTCCGCCAGCATCAATCTCACGACAGATTCCGGCGGCAACGCTACAATTTACTATCAGGCCGGTTCCGATGTCCTGCGAAACAACACCATTACGGCCACGGCAGCTTCGGGTGCGTCTAATGTCTCCGTTTCTTTTACCGTTCGTTGCGGGTTGCAATGGGGGTTGGCGCTTTGGCTCAGGTCCGACGCAGGAGTAACCGCGGATGCCAGTAACAACGTAAGCGCGTGGTCGGACCAGGGACCGTTCCAAAATAATGTCAACCAGACCACGACAGGTGAGGAGCCGACCCTTTTAACCAACGATTTAAACGGACAGCCAAGCATCGATTTTAACGGAAGTCAGTACCTCACGGCGAATGATGCCCCTTCGCTCGAACCGGAAAAAATAACGATGTTCGTTGTCGGCAAGTACTCTTGGACCAGTAACACCTACGGTAGTTTTATTTCCAAGACGACCAGTGGCGCCCAGACCGATGGCTACGGCATGGGACTTTTAAACGGACCGCTAGGAGGGTGGGTCGATAACTATAGCAGTGGGGCAGCCACCGGAACCGTGTCTACGGACCACTATGCAACGATGGCTTTTGAATACGATCAGAACAATGTCGTGTTCCGGCTCAATGGAGAAACTCTGGCAACGGAGCCCTACGTGGAAGGGGCGATCAATAACGTAAGCGGGGCGCCCCTCCTTATTGGAACCACCGATAGCGCTCTCGACTACCCCTTGACTGGCTCGATCGCCGAGACTTTGATCTACAAGAGGGCACTTTCGTCCGATGAGGTTCAACAGGTCGAAGTTTATTTGGCGGACAAATATGGTTTGTATAATCCCAATGCGACCTGGCCTCTAGCCTATACCAGCGATGTTCAGGCACAAATTACCGCCAGTCATTGGAGCAAAGCGCAGGCGGATGCTTACGTTGCACTTGTCGCCAGTGATCCTCCCATACCTGTCTCGGGCCTTTTGGTCTGGCTCAATGCAAATTCTGGAGTGACGACTGACGGTAGCGGTAATGTTCTCCAATGGGTGGACCAGAGCCCGTATGGCCATGTCGTTCCTCAATCGACCGAGATTCCTCCCCCGGTCCTGGGATCTGACAGCAATGGAAACCCCGCCATAAGCTTCTCTGGCAGCGGCCAAGCACTGATTTCGCCGGACTATATTCCTGCCAACCACGACTTGACTATCATTGCGATAGCGGCGGAACAATATCCCGACAATTTTTCCATGGTTGTGACGATCGGAGGTGTATCGAGTTTGAATGAAGGGCAAACGCGAAGCTACGCTGATGCGTACGGCTCTGCCGATATGGACCTCCACTATGCCGGCGCTTCAGGCGGTCCTGCTGCCCCAGCCAGTGAGCAGGTCGTTGAATCGCTGACCTACCAAAGAAGCAGCGGAGACGTGAATTTTTATCTTCAGGGTAACTATAACGGCTTAGGCAATGTCGCGGCCAATAAACTGAGTAGCGGTCTTGTCATCGGAAATGCTGCCGATTTCAGTTGTCCGTTTACAGGAACGATTTCCCAGATACTCATCTATAATCACGTACTGAGTGATAGTGAGCGAGCTCAGGCTGAAGGCTATCTGGCGGATCAGTACGGAGTCTACAGCCCCAGCGCCACCTGGCCTTTGGCCTACAGTGCGGAGATTCAGGAGTTGATTACTGAAAATGAATGGAGCCAAGCTCAGGCGGAGGCTTATTGTAATTCTCTCTATGGGACCGTCGTCCCACCAACGGTTTCCCCCAATGGCGGATATTTTACTTCCGGCCAAACCATTACGGTTACGTCCGCCACTTCTGATGCGACGATTTTTTATACAACCGACGGGACAACGCCGACGACGAGCAGCGCATGTATGCCAAATGGCGGAACGTTGACCGTCAGTTCGACCACGGAATTCAAGTTCCTGGCTGCCGACGGTGCCTTGGCGAATAGCAGCGTGACCGCCGCCGTTTTCCGTATTGGCAATTTGGGGAGTCTGGGCGCTGGAGATAGCTTCACCATGGTGCAAAAGCCGGACGGTACGGTTTGGACATGGGGTGATGATAGCCGTGGACAACAAGGTGACAACCAGGCCAATAATCCCGCGCCCGTGCCCCAGGAAGTTCCCGGTATTAGCAGTGTGACAGCTATCGATGCGGCGGGCGATCACGCCTTAGCAGTGACCAGTGGTGGCTCGGTTTGGGCGTGGGGTGCCGATGACCAATCCCAGGGAGGCGACGGTGGCACGACCGATCTTCTGGTTCCTACACAAATTAGTGGTCTTTCCAATATCTGCTCGGTTTACGCCGCTGAGTTCGGTGGTTTCGCGATCGATACCAGCGGTAACCTTTACGGGTGGGGGAATAACAGCAATGGGCAACTTGGTGACGGCACAACCAATAACGAGGGAACTCCCGAGGCAATCACATCCGTAACCGGAGTGGTAAAAATTGCTGCCAGTCCCAACTTTACTCTCGCTTTAAAATCGGATGGGACGGTTTGGGCAACCGGCAATAATGACAACGGAGAATTGGGTGACGGAACCCAAAACGACGAAACCTATTTCCAGCAAGTGCCGAATCTAGCGAATGTTGTGGATATCGCCGTTGGATCGGAGCAGGCACTCGCGCTTTGTTCGGATGGAACGGTTTGGAGTTGGGGCTATGGCGGCGATGGCGAGTTGGGCAACGGAACTTATAACAATTCCCTTTTCCCGTCCCGAGTTTTGGGCATCCCGCCGGCGGTCGCCGTCGTTGCGGTGGATTCCAAATCCTTTGTCGTTTTGGTCGACGGCACATTGCGTTGCTTTGGCGGCGACAATGAGGGGGAATTGGGCCTTGGTGCGAGCACGAATGCGGATCAGCCCACACCAGTTCAACCTCCCGGCGTCCAAAATGTCATGCTTCTTGCCGCAGGGACTTATGACACAGTGGTTTGCTCGACGACTGGAGCATTTTACGGATGGGGCAACAATAATACCTTCATCCTTACGCAGGATTATACCAATGTCTCCATGAATAGCTCGACGGAAGTCCACGATCCCGCCTGGCAAAACTTTACTAGTGTTGCCAGCGGCAACGGGACAACCCTGGCCCTCAGAAATGACGGCACAGTCTGGGCAACCGGTTCAGGGTCTGGCGGTACGCTGGGTAATGGTACTTTCGGCGAGTCCCAACGTCCGGTCGAGGTCACCGGATTGAGCCACGTCACAAAAATAGCGGCAGGTAATTCCATGGCGTTGGCCATCGATACCAGCGGCACGTTATGGGTTTGGGGCGGCAACTGGGACGGCCAACTTGGAATCGGAAACGGTGATTGGGAGGCGTCTCCCACACCGATGACGGTGGTGCAGAACGTGGTGACGGCGGCAGCCGGCGATAATCACATTCTCGTTGTCCAGTCAAACGGCACGGTATGGGCCGTGGGTGATGACTCTGCGGGGGAATTAGGCGACGGCACGACCAATCAGGAAGATGCGCCGATCCAGGTTTGCGGAATTAGTAACGCGACCGAAGTCGCGGGAGGCACCAATACGAGTTTCGTTTTGGAATCTAACGGGACGGTTTTAGCCTGGGGACAAAATGATTCGGGCCAGTTAGGGCTGGGAACCACGGGCAATGTCGCATCTCCGACTCAAATCACAGGCCTTCCGACCATGGTGGCCATTGCCGCCACCGGTAACGACGCCATGGGGATTGATTCCAGTGGCAACGTGTGGAGTTGGGGCACGTTGGGTAATTCGGATGGAACACCGTTGGAGCAGACCGGAGTAACAAATGTGATGGCCATCGCTGCAGGAACCGATCATGAGCTGGCCATCAAAAATGATGGAACCGTTTGGGGTCTGGGGGCGAATTTCTCCGGTCAGCTTGGAAACTATAATTATAATGATGACAGTGCGTTCACCCAGATCAGTGACATCGAAGGGGCGGTATCTATATCCGCTTGGTACGATACCTCGATTATCGCCAAACAAGACGGTTCCATTTCCGGTTTCGGAGATTGTGATAACGGCCAGCTTGCTGCGAACCTGGGTATTTACGACGTGACACCCAAACGCCTATTTGGGATCGGTATGACGGAAGCGCCTCCCACTGTTTCCATTACGTCTCCCAGCGCGGGCGCCAGTGAAATCATGGGCACGGCTATCGCGTTTCAGGGCTCAGCCAGCGCTTCGACCGGCTCCGTTGTCAAAGTTGATTACTATCTTAATGGCGTCAAAATCGGTAGTTCGACTGCCGCAGGCTCATGGAACTTCTCTTGGATGCCGACCACTTACGGAGATCTAACGTTTGAAGCAGTTGCTGTCGACAGTGCAGGCGTAGCCCAAGTCTCGTCTCCAGTGACGATCAATGTTCCCTATGACAGCGACGGCAACGGCCTACCGGATTGGTGGCAGTTAACCTATTTCGGACAACTCGGAAATAATCCGGATACCTTGTCGCCCAACGGGAATGGCGATACTCTTCTTGAGGATTACGAGTTGGGAATTGCCCCCACTGATGGCATCTTTACTAATATCAACATTGTCCGTGGCCAAAATCAACAAAGTGCACCAGGAGCCACCCTTTCCAGTCCCCTCGTCGTTAGCATTACAAATGGGGTCGGTAATCCATTGCCTAATGTTTCCGTATCGTTCTCAGTTTCCCAAGGGACTGGACTAATCGGCTTAACTGCGCAAGGAATTACGCTCCAATCAGCATCAGTTATAACCAGTAATGATGGACTTGCTGAAGTCTATTTTCAGCAGCCTTCAACTACCAATTCCACCAGCACCATTATTGCGGCCATCAGCACGAGTTCAGG
>FSXO01000312.1_pt1 | contig 15128 bp, 11 predicted proteins | sample 1638291 | NCBI WGS metagenome assembly FSXO01 (sample SAMEA3914788, study PRJEB12502) | metagenome | biome: forest; material: soil | place: Canada | collected 2011-07-03 | depth 0.1 m
GGCGATCACCTTCAAGTCGAAATGTTGGAGCCGTTCCGCCACGAGATGCCCAATTCTGCCGATCGAAATCAGCCCGACTGTCGTTTGGTACGCGCCCGGTAGGAAGCAGGACGGCGGGAATTTCCCGTGTTTGCGGATAAACCACATCTGCTGCCAGCCATGTTTGAGCGCAAAAAGAATCTGGGCGATGGTAAACTCGCTCACCGGAACGGCATTGGCGGCCGCGGCATTGGTCAATCGAACCTTGCGTCGCCAGAAAGCGTCGGTGACAAAAGACCGGACGGTCCCGGCTCCATAAAAGACCATCTTCACCTTCGGAAATCGCCGAAAAAAGCTTTCATCCATCGGCACCATGCCCCATCCGGAGAAGATCATTTCGACGTTGGGCCATGTTTCGGAAGATGCCCGATAAGCTTGCGGAGAAATCACCTGATCGAGGATTTTCACCTGGGATGCAATGGCCTTCCGGTCTTCGGGGCCATAAACGCTGTCGAACGCTTCGGCGGCCATCAGATATACGGCGGAAAAATTGACCTTAACCGCCGGATCCATCCCGTTAAACTGCCCACTTTGGCCGGAAAGAGATTCCACCTGATGCGTCAAAAGTTGAGACTCAAAACTCGGCATTATGTCCTTCGGGGTTAAGGCATCATCGTGTCCGGTAGTGACGGGATCGGAAACGAGAATGAAATGCTCACTGTAGCAATCTCTTGATGAGCCTATCTCATGGATTTCGTGCTCTGGTAGGCTTGTTGTTCCTTTTGCAACAGAGATTCCTGGTCCTGGGGAATCGGAAAGGGTCTCGGTGGAGGATTCAGAAATTGATAGGTAACCTCGACCCCGGACCGTTTGACGGTCAAGGGGAGCATGGAATCGATGCTGATCCAGACGTCCGCGTCTCCGCTTTTATAATGAAAAGCCAGCACGCCGTTATGCTTCGCTGTTTCCTTGAAGGTGGAGAGGTCGATCTTCACGCCGTCGAGCAAAATAAAACCCGTGGTGTAATAGACATAGGGAGCCCACGAGGAATTGACGATGCCGACCTGGGCCCCCTTCGCGGTTGAAGTCAATACCCAGTCGCCCTGGCAGGTAAACTGCCTGGACGTACCGTTGGAAAAGGTGAGTACGACCCCTCTCAGATCGCCTGTTTTGATCGTATCGATCACCGTCGGAAATCCGTCCGGCGCGGTCGACGCGGTTGGCGCATTCGTAGCTGTTGAAGCTGTTGGAGCAACGGCCACCGTCGCAGGGACTGGAGGCTTGGCCGCGGCTGGACCCGTGCTGCCGCCAGAGTTGGAATCAGTGACGGGAGCATTCTCATATTTAAAAGTTACCGTCCAATGGCCGTAATCGGGAACAGGCGCCAGATAAGGCGGCTTGGGCGTGGGCTTTTCTTCCTCTTGCGCCCCGGCCTTCTCTAAACCGGCCATGAGCCCCAGTCCCATGACAATTGCAAAAAGAGCTTCTTTCATTCGTTTACCACTTCGAGTTGTTTGTCGACGACCTGGCCCGTGTAACGATCTATGGAGACGTGGAGCCAATAACGCCGTTCGCTTTCCACGACGAAATTATCGAGCGAACCCGCCGTGGCCGGATAGCGTCCCGATTGTGCAATGATGTCGATGAGAAAAGTCCAGGTGCGCGTGTTTGCCGATTCCGCGATGGCTCGTACCGCGGCTTCCTCTTCGGTCTTGATGGCCGACGCGTTGCTGATCGCCGTGTTGGTCATAAAGTCGTTCACCAGGTCCGCACGGGTCATAAAAGGAGTGGTTGTGGTGGTATTCGTCATGGCTTGACCGATGGCCAGGGCATTGGCGCTCGAAACCGGGCCATTCGCAGTGCTCATTGTTGCTCCCGAGATCAGGGCCGCGAGCACCTGTGGATAGGGTGTATTGGGGTTGACCCGCCCGGCCAGGATAGGCGGATCGTTCAGGGTAAAGAGATCGAGCAGGCCGGAATCGGCGCTGTTGCCCGAAAAAAGGTCGAGCGTTTTCCAGGGCATATCACGATAGGCGTAGCCCAGTTCTCCCACCGATTGAAACGGACGATTGAGGATCACGGGCCGGTTCGCCGATTCGCCGGTAAAAAGCGGACTGGTGGGCGTCGATAACTTGTAGGAATTCCGCGCATCACCCCAGCGCCGCACCCCGTCGACGTCGGAATAGCCGCTCGCGGTGGAGCTATCGTTTGCCGCCCACAGGTCGAGCCGGTACGGGTTCGCGGTGGACCCGAAAGGCTGGCCGCTGGTCACAGGTGTAACCATGCCGCTGCTGTTGGCAAGAGGTACATCGTAATTGGGGGCGCCTGATCCATTGCTTACACCGAACCGGAAGGTCCGGGGATCGCTCTTGACCAGCAGCAATGGACTGGAAAGCGTTGTCGTGAGATTGACCGTCGTCGTGCCGCCGTTGTTGTCATAGGCGGTTTCTGCAGGATACGCCGGCACGGGGGCCGGATCGTCCATTCCGAGGAAAGTGGTGTAAGTGTGCCAGTTGCCAGCCGCATCCTGGTATTGGACCGGCATGACCATCTTGAAATAGGATTGGATTTGCCAGGCGGAATTTGGACCGTTCGGACCCGAGGCGTTCGCAGGAAAAGCGACTGAGCCGGTTTGATTCGCCCGCATGGCTGGGTTTGGAAAACTCGTGAGTGGAGGCAGCACCAGGCAGGCAACGTTGGTCAAGGGTGGGAAAGTTGCTGCCACCGTCGTCAGCGGTTCCCCTACTGGCGTTCCCAAGGCAAGGGCAGGCTCGCGATAATCGTTGGTCGATGCTGTCGGCGAATAAGTGAACGGAATTCCGGTGTAGGTTCCCGACGATGTGCCTGAGGAGGTTGCGATATTGGTCAGATAATAAGGAGTATGGGTACCGGCGCTCCCATTGGGTGATGTCGGAGTCCCATTGTAGAACCATGACCCTTTCGTATAGGTTTGGGGGGTGGTGCCGGCAGGAACCTGGCTATTGGAGAATCCCGCTACGAACGAGTCAGAGCAACTTGGAGCGGCGTTATTGTAAAAGGGAGAAAAACGAAAATTTGCAGGGTAGTTGGCGGCATTGATTGACGAGGCCATCTGGTGTGGATTCCAGAGCTCGAAATAGAGATACAAATTAAAGGGAGCCAGGCCAGTCGGAATGGACGAGGGACCGGTCGTCGCGGTATTGGAGGAATAGACATCCAGATAAGCCGCGAAGGGATAGGGCAAATCCTCGATTCCCTCCACGTTGTTGTAGGTGCCCCCATGAGTATAAGTGATGGTCGTGGGAAAGCTGTCGGCATCCCACTGGTCAATGATATTCGCTCCGATCCGAAGGATCTGCAGCGTCGTTTGATCGTCGGGATCTACGTAAGTGGGGGGCTGGGGGCCATTGCTCCCGACGTTTGGATATTTATCGCTCCGACCGGAATTGGGAGTTCCCGCCGCACTCAGACCAGGCACACCGAGAGAACCGGAAAGCATGCCCGCCTGAAGCAGCTCGAAAAAATCGGGTTCGCGGTTTTGCTTGGCGACGTCGTCAAGCGACATAATACCCGTGGTGCCACTGAGCACGCCGTGGACATAGGTCGTGCTGGCCGTGGGATAATTCCAATGCCGATACGAGGGACCGTTGGAATCGATCGTCCCATTCGCGACCCCATTGACGGTTCCGATATCCAGACCGAAGTATTTTTGGATATTCGTGATATCGGTAGCTGTGAGCGTCCCATTTCCGTTTCCCATGAATTTTTCCAACAACGCGAGCTTGTCGAGCGGGAAGCGGTATTTGACCAAGGGCTCGCCGGCCACCGCCATCAGACCATTGGCCCGCTGGAAGGGCGCCTGCACGCGTGGATTGGGAATGCGTGGATTGAACGAACCCACGGTATATTCCGTGTTCGTGTAGTTGCCAGTTCCACCTTGATTCGTGGTTGGCCCCCATGTGGGGCCATTGATTTCCCGGCTGAAGGTCGTCAGGTAAGGCAGCACGCTGACCAGGTCGGGATTTTGGGTCGTGGCATATTTAATCAAGTCCTGCCGCCCCAGGAAAAGGGTGTCCCCGTTGGCCACCCGCGTAAAGCCATTGTTGGTCGCGGCGTTGTAAACATTGGTCGCGTAGCCGATCTCGGTCGCGGCATTACGAAAGCCGACCAGGTTGTCGATATCGGGAGTTTGAGAAATCGTGCTGCCGCTGAGCTGGACGAGGTCCACCCACGGCAGAAGTCCTTTTCCCGATGCGCTCGAAGCGGCCCCGCTGGGATATCCGGCAACATTGGCATCGAGCAAGCCGCTGGTATCGTAAATCACGTAGGAATAGCGGCCCACGACATAACTGCTGTTGGCGGCGTTGTTATTCGCCACGGCGCCGTTGTAAGCGGTGAACGCTTGAGGACCGCCCCGGGTCATCAATATCCACTTGGGCATGGGAAAATTGGCCGTGCTCGTCGTCAACTGGGGCTTGTTCCAGCGGGCAGTCGAAACGGACCGCCCGTTAATCGATGGAGTTTGCGTGAAGGCGCTCGAGCTGAAATCCGTGACGCCCGCGCCCGCCGTGTAGAGATTGGTCCCGCTGTAGCTGAGAAGAGTCGCCAGATTGGCCTCGTAGGGCGCGGTGCGCTGCGGCACGGCGTTGGTGCTGGCAAGGGGAATGTAGAGGCTGTTGCTCCCCTCACCGATGACCGAGTAGGAATTGGTTGAAAGCGCCGGATCGGCAATCTCGGCCTGCAACTGGGAGACAATCTGGTCGAGACCGCCGAGCGCGGTCTGGTCGGCCGGCAACGATTGCGCGTAGCTCTGGGTCGCGCCGCGATCCAGGGCGGCCATCGACACAAAAGCAACGAGCAAAATGCTCAGGATGGCCAGGATCGCCAGGGTAAGAATCAGAGCCATGCTCTGGCGGCTTTTTCGCGCCGCCGGCGGCATCGGAAATACTGCGGATTTCATTACAACGTAGGACAGAGGGAAAGAATGCTCAGAAGGCCGGACAGGCCACCCAGCGTTCAAAAGTTTTGAGGCCGCCGCCAAGATCCTTCGGATAAAGCGAATAAAAGCTGGAGGTGAGGACGTTCTGGTCCCAATTCGCCTTGATCCCGTTTGTGGAGGCCGTGAAAGAGAGGGGCGCGGCGAACTTCGCTTGGATCTTTTGAATCTGCGAAGAGGAAAGCAACACCAGGCTTTGTTTTCCGATTACGGCCACGCCGATATCGACCGCCACCACGGGATTGGCGGAATTGTAGCCGGTGTAGCTCCCCTGCCCCGGATCGATCATTGTGCCGTCGGAGAGGCGAAAGGCGACGCGGAAGCCCACCACGCCGGGCGCCACTTCGCGCGCCGTGGCCGGGGAGTTTTGCAATACCGTCTGGATGTTTCCTTGAAACAAAAGATTTTGGCTGCTCGACCACGGCACGGCCAGATCGGAACGCTGGAGAACAACCTGGTCCACACCCTGATTCGAGGAATTGAGTGCGTAACTCACCAAAGAAACATCCCGGACCGGAGTGGAGGCAGAGGCGGGCACGCCAGGCAGCCGGGTATAAAAGGCGGTGGTAAAGCTCAGGCTGGTATTCGGAAAATAATAAAGGCCACTGCCGGTGACGGTAGGCGTGGCCGTGGGTGCGCCAGTCCCGAAAATCGGCAGGTCCCCGCGAAATACCGCCCGCTGCAAATCGTCGTTGAACATATCGACCATGCTTCGGGCCTTGGCGAAGTTATCGATGCGGTTTTGTTCCGTGCGCCAGGCCTGCTCGGCCAGCCCGGTGATCTGCGCCATCATGAGCAGCATGAAACTCATGATGGAAACGGCCACGAGCATTTCGATCAGGGTAAAACCGGAGCCGGTAGAAGATGATGTTTTCATGGCAAGGCCACCTGGGTGGTCACCTCATAGCGGTTGCCCGGGTTGTTCGTGGGAAGCGTGGCGGAGACCGGCCACCACAGCATGAAGTGGACTTCCGCCAGGTGCGGTCCCGTGACGGAATTGGTGCCCACTTGGTAAAAGAGATTGTAGGTGGGCGCTCCGTTTGTCGTTCCATCGTCCGCCACGCCTGAACTGTTGGTCAGATAGGTGCCGTTGGTCGAATAGGCGACATTGAGCGGCGGCAGCGCGAAGTTGGCGATACTGTTGGTGGGAAGCGACCGCCGGGTTGAGACAAGAAGAGAAGCGAAATTTGCCCCCTGGATTTGATCGGACGATTCCTTGTTGGTGTTGATGCCAACAACGAAGAGCCCAACGATGGCCACGAGCGCAAAACTAAAAATTCCGAGGGCCACCACAACTTCAACCAGTGTGAAAGCGGCTGGTTCTCCGGCGCGCGTGAGAGGCCTGAGTTGAACTACTTGGCTCGACGCATATTCGCAGTTACCCCGGGGACAATTCCGATTTCGCGATAACATTCTCACGTTTTCTTCCTGTAAGGCATCTGGTGCGATTATCGTCCTAACTTCGTCTCTCCGTAAAACGGTTTACGATGCTCTCTGGTGCAGCCCCTCGCTGGAAGACGATGGGAAAGCGCAACCGGAGGATCAGTTTCAGAAACAGGACGCCACCTACCGGCCCACAACGGAATACCTGAGATCTCCGATGCTCCAGAGTGCAGGGGGATTTCTTTGATATTCGCAGAGGGAATCCTTACTTGATAGCCAATGAAAGAAATCGGGCGAAAATTTTCCAAGCTCGGCAAGCGACTCAAAATGCGATCTGGCCACAGTCAAATGCTCCAGAGTGCAAAACGAATCCCTCGTTACCGTCAACGCAATACTTTACCTTAACGGAACAAGAAAGACAAGGGATGTCCTAGGTGAGGTCACTCTTATGTATTAAGCCCCTGACCCATCTAGTTTCGTCCTCTTTTCCTCCACCCAAGCCTCTCAATTGGTCACCCAACCCCAGAAACCTCATGAAAGCACAACAAATCGTCGCCCTCGTTACCCTCTTATCGGCAGGCATGGTCGGAGGCGCACAGGCTCAAACAAGTACTTGGAACGCCGGTAGTGGGACTTGGAATACGGCTGGAAACTGGTCACCGGCAGCGATTCCTGCCACGGGGACCAATTTAGTCTTCGATGGAAGTGGCAGTGGTACCATTACCATAACCGACAATACCCCCACGAATAATACGTCCTACGGGACCGTCACCTTCAATGACGCCGGCTCTTACGTCCTTAATCCTAGTGGTTCTGCTAGCAACCAGATCCGAACGGGCAACATTGCCGATAATAGCACCTCAGTAGAGACGATTAATCTTAAGATCGATAATGCGTCCGTGCGCAACATCACGGTTGCCTCGGGAGGGGATCTGGTCTTGGGGGGGATTTATTCGGGCACCGGTATCAACGCGAATGGGTCAGGAACATTAACACTTTCCGCTGTCGACACCTATACCGGGACCACGACGATCAGCGGTGGGGGAACGGTTGCGGTTACGGGCAGTACGGCCTCGGGCAACGGAGTCTCGGTCACCTCAGGCACCTTGATCGCGAATGGCACGGTATCCGGCACGGTGGCGGTCTCTAATGGCTCGACCCTGAAAGGCACGGGCTCGACCGGCGCGGTGACCATCAATGGCGGCGGCAACATCAACTTGGTGGATGGTGCCGTCGGGACTTTGACGGTGGGAGGACTCACCTCGGGGGGGACCACAGCAAGTGTCCTTACATTTGAAATCGGGACAGGCGGCACGGCCGATTCCATCGCCACGACAACGCTTTCGCTCAGCGGCACCACCGATATCACGATCGATAATCTCAACGGCCTCGGCTCGCAAACCCTCGCCAACGGCACTTATGATTTGATCACCTATTCGACGCTTTCGAGCGGCGCGCTGGGCAATTTGACTTTGACGGATAGTACGCTGGATGGTCATACGCTGACTCTGACCTCGCTGGCGAACGGGGACCTTGTTTTGACGGTTTCCAGTAGCGGCGGCGGCGGGAGCGCTCCCGCCCAAGCTTATTGGAGCGGCGCAACCAATTCCAGTTGGGCGACGACATCCAATTTCAACACGTCGGCCACCAGCGGCACGGCCATTGGAGCGGCTCCCGGATCGAACACGGATGTCGTCTTCTCGACGACCAGCCCGGCCGTCGGCAATCTCAGCACGACCCTCGACGCGGCAACGTCGATCAACAGCCTCACCTTCGCGGGTTCGGGTGCTGTAACGATCGCCTCAGGCACCGGTGGCAGTTCTTCAACCCTGACCATTAATGCCGCGACAACCACGGGGAGCGGCGGCCTCAACACCGCGCCGAACGGCATCACGATGCAGAGCGGTGCGGGCCCCGCCACCATCAGCGCACCCGTGATTCTCGGCGCCAGCCAGACTTGGTCCAACGCCAGCGCCAACGTCCTGACCGTCAGCGGAGGAGTGACCGGCACGGCCAACCTGGCCATCCAGGCGAATTCAACCGGAGGCATCACCTTTTCCGGGGGCAGCGTCGATCCCACCGGCTCCATTACCAACTCGGGCACAGGCACGGGCACGACGACGATCAGCTCGGTGATCGGCAGTAACGTGACCGGCGTCACGCAGAGCGGCAGCAACTCCACCCTCGTGTTGAGCAGCGGCAATACCTACACGGGCAGCACAGCCGTAAATGCCGGCAGGCTTCTGATCACCAACGGCACTTCGGGTTCCGCCACGGGCATCGGAGGCACCTTGTCGGTTGGCACCAATGGCACGATCGGGGGCATCGGCACCAGCAACTCAACCAGCTTCAACATCTCCGGCAACGTCATCGCGGGAAGCGGCCTGGCGAACGATACCACGGGCCAGACGGTGATTACCGGCACAGCGGCTCTTCACAACTCGACCTTCGCCAATGCGACACTGTCGTTCAATCTGAATTCCGCGAGTCAAAGCAGCACGTCGATCGATGTCGGAAGCACCGGAGTAGACTTGGGGAATACAACCCTGTCACTCACGCTCAAAGGCAGCTCAATCATCGCGCCCTTTACCTCGTACGTCCTGATTGCCGGAAGAAACACCGGGGGCCTGGCCGGTGTCGACGGTTCCCAGTACGAAGGATTCACCACTGCTGCCAGCGGAGCGGACGGCCTGGCCGTGGGACAATATAAAATCCTAAGCGGAGCGTCGTTGACCTTTACCAACGACCTCGACTTCTATGCTCCGGGCTCGTTCCTCTACCTGAACACGGTTGGCGGAGTGGACGACATCGAAGTGGACGTCGTTCCCGAGCCCGGCACTTGGGCGATGCTGCTCGGCGGCATGGTCCTGTTGGTGATGTGGCAGCGCCGCAAGAACCTGACCGCATATTGATTTGCCGGCGTCGACGTCCCGTTTACTTCGTCGAAAGCGAGAAAGACTAACTGGAAGGAGCAAAGAAATCGCAGACCTCTTCAAGGTCCGCCTTCGGAATACGCAACCTGAAGGCGGACGGAGAGGGATTCGCAGTTCGAGTCCCTCTGAAGCTGATCAACCCCTAAGCGTTTTACCTCTGGAATTCGATTCAATTCGAATTTCACCGGAAGCTATCGAACTGAACTTTCTAGTGTCACTTTTGGTATCACCTTCAATGTACTTTCATGGGCAGGCGATGCTTCTTCGCGTAATCATCCATCGCGTCATTGTACTTTTTGACGCGATCCGCGATGGGAGTGTGATCTTCGATAAAAAAACGGATCGGACGAGAGCACAACCTTTCCGCTATCGGCTAATCTAGTGCTGACTCTCACGTTTCCTTCAGGGAGGAAGTAATCTATCATTTCGTCGCCAGCGGGCAGGTTTGGGTAATAAAAGCGCGGTTGCCCAGCCAAATTGAGTTCCTTAATTAGCGGCGTTTCCTCGTCTCCAGCCTTATACCGAGACAAGGCTGCTTCGATTTTCGATTTCGACGTTCCGCAACCGGTTACAAAACAGTTGAGCGCCAGCAAAAGCAGCAGGAAAATAATTGAACCGAGTCGAGAGACGAGACGCATAATTTGTTTTTATTGAATGAGGATCGCTGCGCCTCTCGCTATTTGGATATAGGTATCCATCCCTGAAGATAAGGAGTCTCTATTTGATATATCCGCCAACGCAACTGGTACAAATCCCGTTCCATTGCAAAAACAGCCTGACCACTTCCACCTTGAACATCCAGTGAGCCATATTCGTTGTCGGCTCGGTAATAGGCCTCCCACGCGACTTGGCTTTTCTTAAAAGCTTCCCGCCTCTCAGGCGGCAGCGACTTAAGCTTGGTGAGATACGCCTTTTCCAGTTTCGAGTGCGTAAGCGTTAAAAGCTGAGGTAAGTAGATCTTTGGACTCTGACTTACCAATTTTTCCAGCTCTTCTTCGGACGGTTCATTTCCCGAAGAAGGCAACTTGGACAAGCAGAGACAACTTGCGGCTATTATCAGGAACAATGCTTTTTTGATCATGGTGATAACGGTCCCTCGATTTCCAAGTTAATCACAAAACCTCTTGGGTTCGGCATAAAAAGCAGGACACGCCACCTCGGATGAATACGACCTCGGGAACAAGCTGCTTTAACGTGCGGTTGGCATTGTCGAGGTTGAAAGTCTTGAGCCCGATCCTAGTTTCGAGCAGATAGTCGTGAAGCAATGTGTCGACGAGACTCTTGCCATTTCAGATTTCAGCACTGACGGAGATACCCATCCATTACCGGCGCCTCGAATAATTGACTAATTCAGCGCCATGCATGCTTTTAGGTTGATTTTGCGTAATCGGTTACTCACATTCACCCCATGATTGGTCTCGTTAATTACGCAAAGGATCCTCACTCGGTCGAACTCCGTGAATTGCCTCTTCCCGAAATTGGCGAAGAGGACGTTCTTTTCTCCGTTCAGGCTGCCGGAATTTGCGGCAGCGACTTGCATCAATACTCAGGCAAACAGAGCTGGCAGGTGAATTACCCGGTCGTGCTCGGCCATGAGTTTGCCGGGGTAATCGCCAAAGCCGGTTCCCGCGTCCCCGGATTCAAAGAGGGAGACCGGGTGGTCAGCGAGACTGCGGCGGTGCTGCCTGCCGATTCGCCTTTTACGAGACAGGGCCTTTATAATCTTGAACCGAAAAGACTTGGTTTCGGTTACGGTGTGAACGGGGCCATGGCGCCTTTCGTCAAAGTACCCGCGCGGTGTTTGCACCATGTTCCAGCCTCATTGAGCCTGGAGAAAGCGGCGCTAACCGAACCCTGCTGCGTGGCGTATAACGCCGTCTGCGTCAATTCACACTTGCGCCCGGGCGACACCGTCGCGGTGATCGGGCCGGGGCCGATTGGCCTGCTTTGCGCCATGATGGCCAGGCTGGCAGGCGCGGGACATCTTGCCGTCATCGGCATTCCCGCCGACGCGCATCGCCTGGAAGTCGCCCGGAAGATCGGCGCGGACACGATTCTGGGCGCCAAGGGCGAAGATGTCACCGAGTGGGTGAAAAATTTCGGCGACGGCTACGGATTCGATCTGGTCATCGATGCTGCAGGCGTTTCGGCATCGCTGAAGCTGGCACTGGATATCGTTCGCCCGGCGGGACAAATCACCAAGGTTGGCTGGGGCCCGCAGCCACTCAATTTTTCGCTCGATCAACTGGTGCAAAAGGCGGTCACCCTTCAGGGCAGCTTTTCTCACAACTGGCCGATATGGGAAAAAGTCATCTCTTTATTGGCCAGTGGCAAAATAGATCTCGATCCCATTCTCAACCGGGTTTCGCCCCTGGCCGAATGGCGTGAGGCTTTTGATGAGATGCATTCCGGCCAGATTGTCAAAGGAGTGCTCAAACCATGATTGATCGAGCGACCGGCACACGGGCCGACTTTCCTGATAAGATCCGATGAACGCTCTTCCTTTTGGAGTAAGCCAATATACCACCTGGCCTCAGACCTTCGCCCAGGATCTCGAGCTGTATCGTGAGGCGGGCGTCGATTTCATCGAAGTTTGCGAAGCCAAGCTCGATGCCCATCACCCCGATGCTCAACTTCAGCAGCTCAAGGATTCGGGCCTGAAAGTCTCCAGCGTTCAACCGCGGCTTCATTCGCTCTTCCCCGATTTTCCACGGCCCGAGCCCAAGTCGCCCCGGGAGCGCATGGGCCACCTGCGGAAGACCATCGAGCTTTTTGGACGTTACTTTCCCGGTGCCACGCTGGTGACCATTTCCGGCGCCGCGCCGAATGGAGACTACGCCCTCGCCTACCGAACGGCCGCGCAAGAATACAAGGAGACGGCCAGAATCGCCGCCGACAACGGCGTGCGCATCGCCGTCGAGCCGCTCAACCCGATCCTGATGAACGTGGACACTTTCCTCTGTTCCCTCGCTCACGCCGGACGCGTCATCGAGAGCGTCGACCATCCACAATTCGGACTCTTTCTCGATGTCTGGCACATCTGGGAAGATGCCGATGCCCCGGATTTGATCCGCAAATATGGCGACAGGATTTTTGGTGTTCATGTCAACGACTGGCACGATCCGCGCGCCTTTGGCGACCGCAGCCTCCCGGGCCAAGGCAAGATTCCGCTGGTCAAACTGTTAAAAGCGATCCGCGCGACAGGCTACTCCGGCGCCTACACCCTCGAGGTTTTTTCGGAAACGCACCTCTCCGGGTCACTCTGGAATGATCCGCGTCGCACCGTTATTGAAGGTCAAAAGGCCTTCGCCCAGATCTGGGAGCAAGTATGCGCCTGAGGGACAAAGTGATTTTGGTGACCGGCTCGACCACCGGCATCGGGGAAGGCATGGCGCGAATTTTTGCCCGTGAAGGCGCCTCGGTCATGATCCATGGTACCCGGCAAGATGCGGCCAAAGCCCTTGCGGCTGAAATCGGAGGAAACACATCCCATGTGACCGGGCCGCTCGACGACCCGGAAGTTCCCGCGCGACTCATCGCAGCCACCATCGAGCGATTCGGACGCATCGACGGATTGGTCAATAACGCGGCAACGATGACACGGGGTGATCTCGAAGGCACCGACCTTGCGTCATTTGACCGGACGCTGGCCATCAACCTGACAGCGCCGTTCCTCCTCATCCAGGCCGCACTGCCTCACTTCCGGAAACAAGGCGGAGGCCGCGTCTTGAATATCGGTTCCGTCAACGGCTATTGCGGAGAAAAGGCTCAGTTTGCCTACTCGATCAGCAAAGGCGGATTGACCACGCTCACGCGGAATCTGGCTGATGCTCACGCCCCGGAAGGCATTCGCGTGAACCAATTCAATGTCGGCTGGACGCTGACGCCGAACGAATATGAATTGAAGAAAAAAGAAGGCCTGGCCGACGATTGGCCAACGAAACTTTCCAAGACGTTCGCGCCGTCGGGCCGGCTGCTCTCTCCCGAGGATATCGCCTGGGCCGCGGTCTATTTCCTTTCCGATGAAGCCGCGCTGATCAACGGCGCGATCCTCGATATCGAGCAATTTCCACTCATCGGTCGCAATCCCTCCAAGGAGAGTTCATGAAACCCAAGCTCGCCGCTTTCCCCAAATGCTACATGGATGAACTCTGCGTTCACCGCACGATGACTCTCTTCCAATGGATCGAGCTCGCCGCCACGCTGGGTGTGGACGGGCTGGAATTTTACTCGGGATTTCTCGAGGACGACGAAGTCTTTCTTAAAGAAGTCAGAAATTCGCTGCAAAAGCATCGTCTCGCGATGCCGATGCTTTGTTGTTCACCTGATTTCACCCAGACCGATCCCGCTCTTTTGCAGCAGGAGATTGAACGCGAAAAGCGAATGATCGAAATCACCGCCTTTTTCGGTGGCAAGTTCTGCCGTGTTCTTTCCGGCCAACGCCGCCCCGAACTCACGCGGGATGCGGGCATCAGCCAAGTCGTTCGCGTTATCAAGGGCCTCTTACCGTTCGCCGAAAAGCACGGGGTCGTTTTGACCATGGAGAACCATTACAAGGACAATTACTGGCAATATCCCGAGTTCGCCCAGAAGATGGATGTTTTCGCCGAGATCGTGGACCAAATCGAGTCGCCCGCATTCGGCGTCAATTACGATCCTTCCAACACCATCCTGGCGGGAGAAGATCCGCTGGTCCTGCTCGAGCGCGTCAAGCGGCGCGTCGTTTCGATGCATGCCAGCGACCGCTTTCTCAAGAGCGGAACCATCGAGGATTTGCGCAAGGAAGAGGATTCGGTGGGATATGCCAGCCGCCTTTCCCATGGCGTCATCGGCAAGGGAATGAATGATTACGACAAGATCTTTTCCACCCTGAATGCCGTCGGATTCAAGGGCTGGATTTCCATCGAGGATGGCATGGATGGAATGGATGATCTGAGGGAATCGGTCCGCTTTCTGAAAGCGAAAATCGACCAGCACTTCAAGGACTGATATGAGGTTCGTCGATCTTTCCCACCCCATGAAGCACGGCCAGCCGAGCTTTCCCGGGGACCCCATCCTTCAGGTCTCCCCGCACGCCACGATTGAAAAACAACGCTGCAATGTCAGTCAAATCGCCATGGGAAGCCACCAGGGCACTCATCTCGATGCGCAATACCATTTCATTCCGGACGGAAAGCGGCTCGATGAAATGCCGCTCGACTGGTTTTATGGCCCGGCCACGCTTCTGCGCCTGCCCAAGCCGGCCCGCGCTGAAATCACAGTGGAGGATCTCAAGCCGTTCGAGGACCGCCTCACCCCCGGAGCCCGGGTGATCTATGAAACGGGCTGGCACCGGCACTATGGCCAACCCGACTATTTCACCGACTTCCCGAGCTTGACCCAGGAAGCGGCCGCCTATCTCGCCGGACGGCGCATTCGCCTGCTTGGCATGGACACGCCGACGCCGGGCCGCGATTACTACGAGGTTCATCATCTTCTCCAGCAAAAGCCGGCGGAGATCGTTATTGTCGAATCGCTGGCAAATCTCGATGTCCTGCCGGAAACTTTTCTCTTCATCGGATTCCCCCTTCGTTTCGAAGGCGGGGACGGCTCGCCCATTCGCGCCGTGGCCGGAATCGCGTAAATGAACAAGGCCCCGACCATTCAACCTCAAATCCATATCCCCATGAAAACCATCGTCCAAATTTCACTCGATATCACCAATATCCCCGAAGCCCTGGAAACGGCCCATCTCGCCATCCGCGCCGGCGTCGACTGGTTGGAAGCGGGCACACCGCTCATCATCGCCGAGGGAATGAACGGCGTCCGCGCTTTGCGCGCGGCCTTTCCCCATGTCCCAATCGTCGCCGATTTGAAGA
>FSXO01000252.1_pt1 | contig 14236 bp, 10 predicted proteins | sample 1638291 | NCBI WGS metagenome assembly FSXO01 (sample SAMEA3914788, study PRJEB12502) | metagenome | biome: forest; material: soil | place: Canada | collected 2011-07-03 | depth 0.1 m
GATTCCTTGATCACGAAGTCGCCGGGCAGCCTCGCGCCGGGCAGGGCGAGCGGGACCTTGTCGCCCTCCTTGAAGTTCTTCGCGCCGCAGACGATCTGGCGCACGCCGTTGCCGTCGTTGACCTGGCAGAGGCGCAGGCGGTCGGCGTTGGGATGCTGGACGAAGGAGACAACCTGGCCGACGACGAGGTGCGGCGAGTCGACGCCCGTAGAGGCGACATGCTCCACCTCCGTGCCGGCGAGCGTAAGCCTGTCCAGCATCTGCGGCACGGGCACGGTGAGGTCGAGGTAGCGGTTGAGCCAGCGGAGGGAGAATTTCATGGGTCGAAAATGAGAGGGCCAAGTATGCCCGGCAGAGGGGGGAAGGCAAGGTCACGGAGGAGTGCTTATTTCGCCTAGGGGGCCTATTTAAATAGGAGTTTTAGAATTGGGAGGCGATATAGGCGCTCGTGGGGCGGCAGGTGGGGGGAAATTTTCCGTGGCAAAGCGGCACGGGATCGAGTAGCGTCACCATTCGCGTTTGCGCACGGCGGGGTAGCCAAGTGGTAAGGCACGGCTCTGCAAAAGCTGTATGCGACGGTTCGATTCCGTCCCTCGCCTCGTTTTCAGTTGAAGATTGACCGGGTGAAGCTGCCTGCGCACTTTTCTTGCCTTGAGCAAATGAGTGCCGACGACGTTCCGTTTCAAGAACGCCCTGCACACTTTTGGGCGTGGTTTAAAGAAAATGAAGACCGTCTCGCCGCGATTGACGCACATGACGATCCATTTTTAAACGACGCTCTCAGGCAACTCCAAGCCGTCGACGATGGCTTATTCCTGGAAGTGGGAACCAACTGCGAGCCCAAAGAGTTTGTTATTACGGCCTGCGGTAATACCAAGCTTTTCCCATTGATAGACATTCTCGCTTCCACGGCTCCTCCCATTCCGGGATGGCAGATCGTTGCGTTAAAGCCCGCGATGGGCTTCGACTTCAAAACGAACTACGAAGGGATTGAGTACAATCCGAAAAAGATGTGGTTCCTTCCGTTGGTCAAGAAGCACGACCCAACATTCCTAGGGCTGCGGATCGGCGTCGAGAAGTTGCCGAGCGGGGGTGGCGAGGAAGCTTACAATGCCGTGGCGACTATCCTGGAAACGGGGCTGGGTGAGCGGTCATTTGCAGAAGAAGTGGGACATCTTGAAGTTGTTGCCCTTCCCGCAAAGCCAGAGGAAGAGGGCTACATGGAACTTGTCGACCTTCCGAGATACATCCCGTGGCGGAAGCTTAGGGCTGCGTCGTAAAACGCAGGCATCTGGGCGTTTTCCAGAAATAAAGATACTCGTCCTTTTTTTGTCATGCGCGGGAGAAGTACAAGTTGAAAGAAGCATGTTGATTTTATCGATCATCCATTAGTTATGAAAATCGCTGTGGTTTTAGCTATTATTGGCTGCTTACTCCTCTGCTTACCTACGGCCCGGCACAGGCTGACGACGAATTCAAAGTCGCCCTTCTGCCCATCACGCCGCAGATGGAAGAAACCGCTGCAAAAGTGATGCAAGGCGTCGGGCCACAGAGAGGGAAGGCAATAGGTGGGATCAACAAAAACGGTGTTTATACTCTGACTGGCGATCTGTTTCATAACGGTCAGATTTGCTCAATTATTGATGATGATGACGTCATCCTCTGCGAATGGGAAAATGCAGCATGGAAACTATTTCTGCGATCAATGTTCACACAGCGTGGACTTGGCCGCCGGGCTGCCGCGAGCAGGACGGACGAGGTGCCGACATGCAGTCATCGCCATTCTGGATTCTCGATTTTCAAAAACGCCCGCTTCTCGTTATCGCTTCGTGGGTGGAGAAAGCTCACCGGGCTACCGAGAGAGCTCTTTCCAAATGACGATGAACCTGGCATCGCGAAAGGAAATTCGGAGCCTCAACGGAAAATCAAAGTCACGGGAGGCGACAAAGATATCGTCAAACTTCTCTCTCCTGATCCTGTCCCGTGACGCGTTCCCCTGTGGGCCGGTGCTCATCGAGTAACGAAGGAATGAAGACGCCCGCCCTTCTACGTTTCGAAAAGGGGATAATGGTGTACCCAAGGTGGAAGCTCGGCAGGGCCTTCGCTTCAAACCGGGCTATGTTAGGTGGCCCTTTCAGAGCCAAGGTGTCACCGTGCGCCGGGACGACGGCGTCCGCAAAAAGGAGCGAACTATCCTTGGAGGAGCCGATTCAATGGAGGATTTTGGATGAAATCGGCCTTACGGCCTCATGCCAGTTGGTGCCCTTCCAGAGGCGTTTGCGAAGGGCTGGCGATCCACGCGATCGGAGGTTTCCGGTGGTATTCCGGTGGTATTCCGGTGAGAACCGGCTTACCGGTGCAAATTTTTTGCAACGAGCTCGGTTGGCGCCGGACGTAAGTAATCACGACCGCCGCCGCGCAGGCTGGATTAAATCCATTCTGAAGCTAAGGTGCATACCGTGATAGGTTCAGAAGAAAACGAATTGGGAGTAGGGGAAAAGATCGGCATCAAGGATATTGTCTACGAGAGCCGCTTTTTCATTGTCAATCTGCTCGGGGTCATCGGCTTTGTGTGGATCGGCTACGAGCTGCTGGCTGGCCTCGGGGATCGACACCGGCTGTGGTGTGGCGTGGCCATGTTGGGGGTCTGCCTGCTGAATTGTTACTGGCGGATGTTCTTCGTCACGGGATTCCGGCACCGCTATTTTTCTCACCGCTCCTTTAAAAACAAGGTGCCACGGTGGCTTCAATGGCTCATTCGGACTCCAAGCCACGAAGAAGCATACCTCCGAAGCGTGCAGTTCATCGAAGCCTTCCTCGCGACGGCGGATGCCCAGAAAGGCGTCATTTGGTGGGCCTCCCACCATCGCCACCACCACAAATTCTCGGATACCGCCGATGACCTGCACTCCTTTGATGTTGTGCTCAAGGAGACGGGAAGTTTCTGGAAAGGCTTCTACCACGCCCATGTTAAATGGGTTCTCCTCAAGAAATACAAGAAGGCTGATTACGCCAAGGTTCCGGACCTGAAAAAGTATCCAGAACTCATGTTCTTTGAGAAGGCACGAGGCTACCTCGTCGCCCCGGTCTTGCTCGGAGTCGCATGCTTTTTCCTTGGGATCGTGACGGGCGTGGGCGGATGGGCGATGCTGTTCGGAGGATTCTTCGCCAGCACCTTTCTTACCTACCACTTCACTTTCTTCATCAACTCGCTGGCACACATGATGGGCGCATCACGTTTCGATACCGGTGAGCAGAGCAAGAACTGCGGCTGGCTAAACTGGTTCACGCTGGGAGAAGGGTGGCATAACAACCACCATCGAAAGGATATTGCCGCTTCCCAAGCCATCCTCCCGGAAGAGGAGCGCAGCGACATTACCTACCAAATCCTGCTGCTCCTCGAAAAGATGGACTTGATCAAAATTGTCTACAAGTACACCGACAGTGACATAGCGGAAGCCCGAGGACTCGATGAGCTCGCCCGCAAGAAACGTGGACTTAAGAAGCGCGAACTTGCAACCGCCGGGTTGTCGTGACCGCCGGTCAGCGGGCGATACTCAAGCTACTCATTGCGCCTTGATGCAAGCGTCTGCGTCTTACCCAAGAATGTCGAAAGATTTTGGGACTCTTTGGCCAGTTTGATCACGTGGGGCTTTAGCGGTGTTTCGGCTACACGTGCCGGTTCTATCCAAGGGTAAGACTCAAAATTCTTTGGCGCTAGCCATAAGCAACTCTTCGGCACTTGGGTCTTTAACAATGCCAGTACTTTGGGTGAGCTGGCATTTGACGAGTAGATGTCCTTGGATCGGGTCACATCCGAAAACCCACCAATCACGACTCTTACTTTGTGGCATGATCAAATGTTCCAACGGGTCTGCTTTACTGACAGAGCCTCCTCTCCCCAATATAGCCTCAATCTGGTGCCGTGCTGAAATTACGCCAATCGGGGAGAAACTTTAACAGCAGTTCGTGAGCGACACGGTAGCAGGCATCTGGGGGTGGAAGGCTGCCTTCAGACTATTTTGTGATCAGCACCGCCTCTTCCAACTCCTCGGCCTGGGCTGGCTTTTCCTCCAACGGCCGGAATCGTTCGCTGTTGTAGCTCAACTCTTGGTACGGCGGGATGGCCTGAGTGGGATTGACCAGTCCGGCCAAGGTAATTCCAACTTCTCCCCATTCACCCTTGGTGTTCTGCGCCAGCATGACGTCACGCACGAGATACGTCGTGCCCTTGTTTACCCAATGGTTGTACAAGGCGCGGATCTTTGGCGTGACTCGGTCATCAATGCAAACCACCTTTTGGCCTTGTTTCAAAATGGACTCCTTGCTTTGGGTGCTACGACTGAACTGGAGATGAAGCCTCCGCTTGCGCTTCGTTGAGACAGAGTAGCTCAAAAAAAGAAGGGACAGCAACTCGACCGCAGGCCACCACGCGCTACGCCAGATGTACGATCAATGGCAGGTGCTCCACATTGAGGCTTACCGGCTGAATCGCCAAGGTGGTTCTGGGCGAGATGATGAGCGCTCAAAATCAAGAAGAGAGGGGCGTGTCGACCAGACCGCCTTCGTTGACTTCAGCCTCTTTGCCTGCCGCCGTCGTGAATTGGGCTTCAGCAAGCTCGTTCTCCATCCTTCGGGTGGTCTGGTCGTCTGAGAGATTCTCCGCGGGCTCATCCGACCGCTCCTCCGCCGGGAGCAGGCTTTTTATCGCCGCCGCCAGACTTTGGTGCGTCTGGATTTTAATGGACGGGTGAAGGTGGAACACGGAAATGAGATCGAAACCGATGTCTTTAGTAGGATCGGGTATCACCTGGACCACGGTTGACATTCCTTTGGCACTGCATTGATCCATAATCGCGCCAAGTTCCGGGGCGCAGGAGGCCTCCATGGATTCCAAATTGCTCAGGTCGGTCAGAAGAAAGAAGTCGGGCTTAAGTTGATCCATGAGATCTCGGATTGTCCCCAAACAACACTTCATTTCCTCAGCAACAACACGACCGCCGTAGCTCATGGTGAGCACACATCCCGACTCGTCTACATTGCATAAGATCATAATTTTTAATCAATTTTCCGAACGCAAGCCGTGCGATGGGCGGCTTACTAAGCGAGGACTTCCGAGGTTCCTGTAATATTCTCAGCGCCCACCGAATGCGTTCTTCTTTTCAGTAAAAGCCGGGTCGGTTAGGTGCCCCAGTTCGCGGGGAGCAAGTAGCCAAAGTGGTCCCTTGCCAGGAGGATGTCCGGTGCGGCCAAGGTCTTGCCATGAGTTATTAGCCATTCTTTGGCTTTCGCTCGTACGTCATTGCGTCCGTAGCCGCTGGTGCTTTCGTCTTCATGAATCAACCCTCTAAGAACAGCGGATGAAGTGCGACTTTTCTCAAAGACGGACTTCAGGCGATTCCAAAGGGTGGGAGAAGCGGGCTGATTCATGAGCAATGCGGATGAAGAATGCGCAGAAAAGATTTGGGTGCGAACGTCGGTGTCTGCTCTGGAGTCACAATTTTTTTTCGTCTTCGGCTCGTGCCGGCTGGAGCATCTGGTCAGCGATCCCTTCGTTTTCTTCGCCGTTACCGCTCGATGTGGGGTTAATTTTCATGATTACGCGTGCGGGCCAAGAACAGCTTATTGCTTCTGGCTCCAACAGTCTACGTCACAACGACCGATCGGGTATGGGGTCTTCACCCCATTACGCAACTCGGTGTCGTTTATTAATATCCGTTGCAATGAGGCGCCTAAGAGCGGACGGTGTGATGTGAGTTTCGCGAGTAGAGTTGCGCTTGACCGTCAGATCGACGGGGACTTTGTATTATGGTTAGCATTAAAAAATCATTCCAGACGATTTCCAGTCTTACTCAGGAAAATGGTCGCCTGAAGCTCCGCTTGACCGCAGAGGCAACGCGCTTTGATGCGCTACTGTCACAATTCAAATCCGAATCGGTCAACCGGAGGGAGGTTGAAACCGCCCTCAAAAAAAGCGAGAAACACCACATTTTGCTGCTCGATCAATCCCGCCAGATGCAGGAGCACCTTCGCCACCTGACCCATAAAATACTCACGGCCCAGGAGGATGAGCGCAGGGAGATCAGCCGCGAACTTCACGACGAAATCGCGCAGACCCTGACGGGTATCAACGTTCAACTGGCCAACCTCAAGCGTGAAGCCGTGGTCAACACGAAAGGGCTGAAAGGAAAGATAGCCGGCACGCAGCGACTCGTGCGGAAGTCTGTTGGGATTGTCCATCGCTTTGCCCGCCGACTGAGACCGGCACTGCTGGACGACCTTGGCCTTGTCGCGGCTCTAAGTTCCTTTATCAATGGAATGCAGGAGCGCACCGACCTGGCGATCAAGCTGACAACCTTTCCCGAATTGAAAGATTTGGATGTCACCAAAAGAACGGTGTTTTATCGAGTCGCCCAAGAGGCCCTGACGAACATCGTTCGCCACGCCGAGGCGAAGTTGGTGCACGTTATCTTTAAAAATCGTCGCAAGACCGTTTTGATGGAAATCCGAGACAATGGGAAGTCGTTCAATGTCCAATACGTCCTGCTCGCCAAAGGCAAGAAACACCTCGGTGTGCTCGGCATGCGCGAACGCGTGGAAATGATCGGCGGCATCTTCAAGATCGAATCGAGCCCGGGCCAGGGCACTTTGGTTTCCGCAGAGATACCCTTTCCTCGCATCACCAAAGGAAAAAGATCGAAATGAAAAACTGCATTACGGTTCTGCTGGCCGAGGATCACGTCGTGGTGCGACAGGGATTGCGCATTTTGATCGAAGCGGATGCTGATATTAAAGTCGTAGGCGAAGCGATCACGGGACGTGAAGCGGTTTTGATGACCAGGCAACTACGCCCCGACGTGGTTGTCATGGATATAGCGATGCCCTTGCTTAACGGCATCCAGGCAACGCAGCAGATTTTGAGCGAATCGCCGAAAGCCAAGATCTTGATTTTGTCGGCTCACGCCGATCCAGAATATGTCGATCAGCTAATGGCACTCGGTGTCGTGGGATATCTAACCAAGCAAACCTCAGCCGAGATAGTTGCCCGCGCTGTTCGCGAAGTCTATTCCGGCGGGACCTTTTTCAGTCCGTCGGTGGCCAAACATCTGCGCGATCATTATCAAAAAATACCGCCGTCCAGCAGGAGTTTCAAAAGAAACCAGATCCGATTGACCTCGCGTGAAGCCGAACTTCTTCAATTGATCGCTGAAGGTCACGTCAACAAACAGATCGCCTCGGATCTGGATATCAGCATCAAGACGGTGGAAAAGCATCGTCAGCATCTGATGGAAAAACTCCACATTCATGAGATTGCTGGTCTCACCCGTTATGCCATTGCCGCGGGCGTGATCGAAAGTAGCGTGCAGCAAACGACTGCCTGACGCGCATTACGGTGTCGATAGGGGAGATGGGGTGAAGACCCCACTGGCGGCCTTCTTAGCGAAGCCTAGGTTGGCTGTATGAATATACTCATTCTTCTATTGGTGGTGGTGGTGTTGTTTGGCGGCGGAGGCTTTTACTTCGGGGGACCTCTCATTGGTGGAGGTGGACTTGGGCTCATCTTGCTGGTCTGCCTCGTCCTATTCTTAACCGGAAACTTGGGAAGAAGATAGGTCCAGCAGATGCCGGAGAAGTCGACAGCCGTCTTTTAGCTAGGGTGAAGACCCCATAGCTGCTTCTTCAGCGCCTGATAGCTTTAATTCTATGGAACCCATTCGTTCAACGGATTACTTCGCCGCCATCCCACACTCTTACTGCATTGATCTCTTGTGTCCACCTGAGCCTTTCGTAAAGCCAGTTAAGTTCGGAAGTTCGTGGTCAGCAGAGTTTCCGCTTATAGCTTTGATGGTGACCACTGCTATCGCGGTTGCGATGGTAATCATCAATTGGTCGCGGTAGCCCTCACAGTATCAACTCTCAGGCTTCTTAGACACAAGAGGCGGGTTATGGGGTGAACACCCTATAGGGTTTCTCCGGGAATAGGTTCACAATGGCAATAGTGAACTCCAAGGCTATCTCGCAAACGAGTCAGTCACCTACGGTGATGGAACAGTTGGACGTCGGTGAAAGTCGTTTTGAAGATGCCTCAACGCTGCCCGCCACCCTGGCTCTGGTCGGAATCGTCGACGACGAACGGAATATCCAGGCGACGCTTGCTGCCATTTTTGAGAAGAAGGGGTATTTATCCGCCGCGGCTTTCAATGCGCGCCAGGCCCTTCAGATGATTTCCGAGCGAAAGCCGGATGTGTTGCTACTCGATCTTGGCCTGCCGGATGGGGTGGGGCTCGAGTTGCTGGATACTGTGCGCGAGCTGCATCCACTGCTTCCGGTGATCGTCGTCACTGGAAATGACACGCTCAACAATGCCATCGATTCGATCAAGAAAGGCGCGTTCCATTTTATCGCCAAGCCCTATATCCCCAATGAAGTGCTCAACCTCGTAGAACAAGCGATCTTGAGCCGGACCTTGCAACGGGAAACATCCTTGCTCAGGGAAAAAACGGAAAGTTTGAAAAAGCGAGTTCAGCGCGCGGAATCTCAGCTTCAACCCATTTCCAAGAATGCGACAATGCAGGAGCTTTTTGAAATGGTGGACCAAATCGCGCCGAGCGAAGCCAATGTTCTTCTGGTAGGGGAAAGTGGCGTGGGCAAGGAAGTCTTCGCCAGCCGCCTCCACGAATCCAGCGGTCGTTGCAGGAGGCCTCTCATCAAGCTCAATTGCGCGGCTTTCCCCGTCGAAATGATCGAAGGCGAGCTATTCGGATACAAGAAGGGCGCCTTTACCGGGGCTTCCCAAGACTTCCCCGGCATGTTGAGCGCCGCGGCCGGCGGCACTCTCTTCCTGGACGAAATCGCCGACATGCCCATCGATCTTCAGACTCGCTTTCTCCGCGTGCTCCAAGAGCGGGAATTTCGACCGCTTGGAAGCGCCCAGAACATTAAGGCCGATTTCCGCCTTATCGCCGCCACTAACCAACGTCCAGACGAGGCCATCTATGGTAAACGGCTGCGCGAAGATCTTTACTACCGAATCAATACCTTCGAATTATGCATTCCATCGCTGCGTGAACGCACCGAGGACATTCCCGGCTTGGTCCACATCTTCCTGACAGAATTCGGAGCGAAGATGAACAAGCCGTCATTGACGCTTGAACCTGACGCCTATGACGCGTTGCTGCGCTATCGGTGGCCTGGCAATGTACGCCAGCTTCAAAACGTCATCCAACACTGTGTCGTACTGACTACTGGCAGCATTATCACCCGTCAGGATCTGCCTGACGAAATCCTGCAGGAACTACCAAGTGAAGCGGTCTTGCGCCTGCATCCCAGTCTCCCGGACTTGAGCCCTGCCAGCATTCTCCGACAGACGCAGACGCTTTCAACGAAGTCTCAATCTCTAAACCTCGCGGCCAGCGAAAAGACTGCCCTGCTCATAGCGCTGGATCGCAGCAAGGGAAACAAAACAAAAGCTGCAGGTTTGCTTGGCATCCAACGACCCTCTCTCTATACCAAACTGAAAAAATTCGGCATTCTAAGATGAGGATAAATGGCAAATATGAATTTCTTGGGCCCCACCGCTTCCTTCCAAAGGCGTTCCATTATAGAGGGGAAGATTGATCGAGAATGTCCCTCAATCGGTGTGCGAGCGCCGATGGGGTGAAGGGTTTTTGTAAAAGCTCTACACCTTGGTTCAAAACACCTTGATGTACGATGGCATTTTCGGTGTAGGCAGATGTGAAAAGAATCTTCGTTTTCGGGGACATTGCCTTTACAAGCTCAGAGAGCTCCTTGCCGTTCATCTCCGGCATAACGACATCCGTGAACAACAAGTCAAGGCGTTCTGTTGCACGCTCCTGCTTTAACCGCAATGCCTCGACGCCATTTCCCGCCGTCCAAACCGTATAGCCGAGCCTCGTCAATAAACTGCCTGCCATCTCACGCAAGGCAGGATCGTCCTCGACCAACAGAATGGTTTCCGTGCCGCGCGGCAGATCGGCTGGGTTACAGCGACGAGCCGGAGCCTTCATCCGTTGTTCCATTTGCGGCAGGTAAATTTTGAAGGTGGTCCCCAAGCTTAATTCACTATAGAGATTAAGGTGGCCGCCACTTTGCTTGATGATGCCGTAACTGGTGGACAATCCCAAACCTGTCCCCTGGCCCTGGGCTTTGGTCGAGAAAAATGGATCGAAAACGTGGGTTTTCACCTCCTGAGCCATTCCCATTCCGGTATCCGTGATTGCCAGCATGACGTATTCCCCGGCTTTTACGTCTGGGAAATGGAGGGCATACTCCTCATCCAGGGTGACGTTGGCAGTTTCGAGCGTGAGCTTGCCACCGTTCGGCATCGCATCAACGGCGTTCCTGACAATGTTCATAATGACTTGTTCAATTTGCCCGGCGTCTGCCTTCACCATCTTCAGGCCGGCGGCAGGAACAAGTCTTACGTCGGTGTCTGTTCCCACCAACTGAAGCAGGGTGCCTTCGATGCCGGCAAGAACGGCATTCAGATCGAGAGTCTCCGGCTGGAAAATTTGTTTGCGGCCATAAGCCAGGAGTTGCCGCGTCAGGATGGCGGCTCGATTGGCCGCCGTATGGATCTCGCTCGCGCTTTTGATAAGTGGACTTTTCGGGGGTAGATCCCCAAGCAGCAATTCACTTTGACCAATGATGGCGGTAAGAATGCTATTGAATTCGTGGGCCACGCCGCCGGCCAACTTGCCGATCGTTTCCATCTTCAGTGCTTGAAATAAACGGGCTTCGAGCCCTTTGCGCTCACTCAAGTCGAGCACGAAGCAAACACCTTCATTCGGATTGTCCGCGAAGGCCGCTGCTCCGAGTAAGATCGGGACACGAGAGCCATCCGTCAGAACATACTCTTTTTCATAGGGCGTAGAAAACCCTTGGGCGTTAATTTCCTCCAGGGCATGCTGGTCGAGGAGGGCATACTCCGGCGGCGTTAGTTTTATCCAGTTAATGCGCCCGGCTTTCAGATCCTCTCGCGTCTGGTGCACGAGGCGCAGAAAGGCATCGTTGGCCTCGGTGACCTCGCCCTTCCTATTCCAAAAAATCACTCCCTGCACGTTGGAATCCACCAATAGGCGAAAGCGAGCTTCCATTCGCTTCCGCTCGTCAATATTCCGCTGTATGGCGACAAAGTGGGTAATTGTTCCGCCGACGTTGCGCAAAGGCGCAACCTGCCACTCCAGGTTAAATTGCGTTCCGTCCTTGCGATAATTGATGGCTTCACCCTCGAACATTTCACCTCTTTCGAGGTTTTCCCGTAGCCGTTTCAACACGGTTTTGTCCGTGAGCGGGCCTTGCAGGATTCGGGGTGTTTTCCCCAGCGCTTCCTCGACCGTATAGCCCGTCATGCGGGCGAAGGCCGGGTTGGCGAAAATGATTTTGGGGCCAGGCAGATCTAATTCAGCGTCCGTGATGAGAATGGATTCCTTGGATTGGAGCACCGCGGAATTGAGCAATCGCAAGGTTTCGTTTGTGCGGCCCAGCTCAGCAGTACGGTCCAGCACGCGCTGCTCCAACTGGTCGTGGGCCTGGCGCAGGCGTTCCTCGGCCTGATGCCGCACAACAATTTCCCGGTCGATCCGCATGACCGTGTAAACGGCGATGATGCCGGTGATTAGCCCCCCAACGGCGAGCATTTCCAATAAATTGCGCTCACTGTCAGCAAGGTCGATTTTGCTTTGCTTCATGGCTCCCTCAATCTCTTCGGCTTCGAGTTGATTGAAGGCATCCCACGCATCGTGATAAGCGGCGAGATTGGGCTCAGCCTCGTCGGCCATCATTTGATGAGCCTGAGCTGGCTCGTGTTCCTTCAGCAGCAACTCCAGGGCCCGCTCGCAACTCTCGAGGTAGGAGGTCCGCTTGGCCCGCACGACGGCGAGCAAGCGACGTTCGTCGTCCGTATCCATGCGAGGGGCAAGAATGTCGAGTAACCCGGTGACGCTTTTGCTATTGGCGGCGCGTTGGGCCAACAGTTTCTGGATTTGGTGCGGATCGTTCGCCAGGAAAATCAGCAAAGTGATTTGGTTATTTTGAGCGGACAATCGGTAGGCCTTGTTGGATATGACCCCCTCCTGCCACCGATCATAAGCAACGCTCTGCAATTGCCCGCCAATCATGCGCAAGCGAGTGACGCCCTGCCAACCAATGATAAAAAATACCAGGGCCAACAGGGAAAATGCTCCCGCTAAACGGAGCTTGATATTGATGCGCTTCACGGAGGTTTGCTCATCGCGTTTCAACTTGAGCGGCGGCGCGATCCAGGATATCGCGCACCTTGCGGACGAGGGTCCCCGGCGTATAGGGCTTGTGCAGAAACTCGACGCCTTTTTCCAGCACCCCATGGTGGGCAATGGCGTCATCCGTGTATCCGGAGGTGAACAGAACTCTAATATCCGGGAAGCTGATTTTCAACCAATCCGCCATCACCTTGCCATCCATCAACGGCATAATGACATCGGTGATCACGAGGCGGATGGGTGGACCTTTATGATGATGCACGGCGTTCAACGCGTCCCGTCCATTCGAAGCCCATTTGATCTGATAACCGTGGGCTTCCAATACAGAACAAGCCAGCTTCCTCACGGATTGATCATCTTCGACAATCAATAATGTTTCCGTCCCGCGCGGCTGAGACTCGGCCCGGGTGGAGGTTGTCGCGGCAAGATCCGGCCGCTCAATCTTGGGAAAATAGACCTTAAAAGTTGTGCCCTTGCCGATTTCACTGGAGACGTCGATCAGGCCTCCGGAAAGCTTCGCGATGGTCTGGCAGGTCGCCAACCCCAACCCGGTACCCTTGCCAGGCGCCTTGGTCGTGAAAAACGCCTCAAACAAATGCGCTTTAACTTCGTCGGTCATGCCGGTTCCCGTATCTGTGACGCTGAGCATCACGTAATCGCCCAAAGGTGCTCCCGCACGGCAGTGCGCGGAGTTTTCATCGAGAGTGACATTGCTTGTTGCGATCGTGAGCTTGCCGCCGCTGGGCATCGCATCGCGGGCGTTGACGGACAGATTCATCAGCACCTGCCCGATGTATCCCGCATCGGCGAGGATGCATCCAATTTGCTCCCCGGGCGCGAAGGTCATCTCTATATTCGCGTCGATGAGCCGTCGCAACAACTGATCCATCTCCTTAAGGATGTCATTAAGATTGAGCTCAACCGCCTGCACCGTTTCTTTGCGGCTGAAAATGAGCAGTTGCCGCGTCAATCCGGCGGCACGCGCTGAAGCGAGTCGAATCTCTTCGGTGTATTTTTGCAACGGGCTTTCCGACGCCAACTCGGATGCGAGCAACTCACTGTAGCCCATGATAACGGCAAGAATGTTGTTGAAATCATGCGCCACGCCGCCAGCAAGTTGACCGATGACTTCCATCTTTTGGCCTTCGACGAATTGAGTCTCAAGACGCCGGCGTTCGGTCCGGTCGGCGACCTCTTTCATGGCTCGGCGCACGGCAGGAGGCAATCGTATGAGGCTTTCCTTCAGGACGTAATCCGTCGCGCCATGCTTGAGAGAGTCAACCGCCATATTTTCTCCCAGTGTTCCAGAGACGAAGATAACAGGCACATCAGGCTGTATATCGTGCGCGATCTCCAACGCCGAGAATCCATCAAAGTCGGGCAGCGAAAAATCGGAAAAGATTAAATCGATGTTTCCTTCTTTAAGCGCATCTACAAAATCGTCGTGTTCTTGGACCCGTGTAGTTCGGCATGATATCCCTGCCTGCTTCAGGGTGGATAAAACCAGGGCGGCATCGTTGGAATCATCCTCGAGGTGGAGAATACGAAGTGGGGATTTCATTTCCTTGTTCCTTTTCCCGGGGAATGGTTTTGCCGCTTAAGTCGAAGCTTCTTCTTTGCCGGCATTCGGGGGCGGTTCATTGACCCCCACCCAAAAAACTCCAAGTTGGTTCACCGCTGTTGCAAATTCGCCAAAATCGACGGGCTTCACCACATAGGCGTTAACACCGTTGGCGTAGCACTCCGTCAAGTCTGGTGTCTCGCGAGAGGAGGTCAGCATCACAATAGGTATGCTTTTCAGGCTCTTGTCGGCCTTCATGACTTTCAGGACTTCCAGCCCATCAACTTTTGGCATCTTAAGATCAAGCAGGAGTACGACCGGATTGCCACCCTCACGCCCTTTGAATTTTCCCTGGCAGTAGAGATAATCCAAAACAGCTTCACCATCCGAGACCACGAAAATCTGATGGGGTAAC
>FSXO01000418.1_pt1 | contig 13952 bp, 10 predicted proteins | sample 1638291 | NCBI WGS metagenome assembly FSXO01 (sample SAMEA3914788, study PRJEB12502) | metagenome | biome: forest; material: soil | place: Canada | collected 2011-07-03 | depth 0.1 m
CCATATGCAGGGGCCGGATTCGCATCCCTGATCGTTGTACGTGGGTCATCTTGGCAAAAAGCTGGGATGGCCCGCAGCTTTCATCTTGCGCGAGTAAACCTTCCCGCCACTGACAACGTACAGCGTGTCAAACTTCGGTCCGCCGAAGGCCAGACTTGTCACCGCTCCGGAAGGCAGCGTCAGAATGCCCCGCACACGTCCATTATCGTCGCATATCTGGACACCCATCCGCGTGGCGACATAGAGATTCCCGGCGTTGTCCGCGGCGATGTCGCGCGCGTCGGCAAAGTCGCCGGCATCGTCGGCACCTTCCGCGGTATGCAACCAGTCGTAACGCTGCTTGTAGATCAGGCTACCGTCCGACTTTATCAAGTAACTGTATATCCAATGCGTATGGCCTTCGGCTACGAAGAGTGCCTTGTGATCGAGGCTGAGCGTGATACCAGTTGGAAAATGAAGGCCAGAATCCAGCTTCATCCTCGTCCCATCGGGTTTGATGAGCCAGACATTGCCGAGTTCGCCCTCACCGAATTCGGTCGCATAAAGGTTTCCCCTTGGATCGACCGTCATGTCTTGAACCGACAAACCATTTGAGGCCAGTGGCAAGACAGAACCATTTAAATAGGCCGTGACGGTCTTTTGCGCCCGATCCGCCACATAGAGTTTTCCGTCACCGCCGAAAGTCATGGAGGAGTCAGCCGCGGCAGGTACGTCCCATGAACTTACTTCACTTCCAGCAATACGACCGATCGCCGTTCCCGAGGATATAGCGATGTCGCCTTGCGGACTGACCGCCAGCGCCATGGCATGGTTTGGGGTATTCGCCACTGGAATCCAATTGGAGGCGGGATCCAAGGCAGCCGCCAGCGCGTCGTTCTTAGAGACACCCTTGGCCGGCGCCGAGGGATAATCCTTCCAGAGCCACCGCATGACATTGGGAAAAATGGACGTCCCTTGATTGCCGTCGTGACCGCCATGGCCCCAGCTATGATTCACCTCATAGCCGGCAAAGCTCAACGCCGCTTCCATCGACTCGTCGTTCATGAACCAATCTCCGAAAAGCGGATTCCATGCGTCCTTGTCATTGTCCTGTAAGTAAATTCGGATCGGCTTTGGCTCGGTTTTACGGATGAGCGTGGGATATTCCTCCGCCCCGCGCATGCCAACAAATGTCCCAATGCAGCTGTAAACGCGACTGAATTGGTCTGGACGCTGCCAGGCGCACGTAAAGGCAGCCACACCTCCGCTACTCACGCCCATGACCATGCGATCCCTGCCTTCATGCGACAGATGGATGGGACGTCCGTCATGGGTCTTCTTCGTTTCGACCTCGGGAAGGAGCTCCTCAAGGAGGAAACGAGTTAAGTTATCATTCGTGCTGTCGAACTCGTAGTCTCGGTTAGAGCGCTCGGGATTCTTAGGCGCCTGCCCCTCCACGGGGACCGTGCCCGATTCCACATACACGCCAATAATGACAGGGACCTCCTTCGAGTGAATAAGATTATCGATCACCGTGTCTGCGCGAAATTGAACTCCGTCAAAATCGATCAGCACGCAGGCCGGCTTATCCGGCGTGTAGGCGGCGGGAACCGAAATCCAATAGTGCCTCGTGGTACCAGGAAATATCTTGGAATGATCGAAGACGAAGCCCAGTCCGTCGTGCGAAGCAACACCCGGCTGAGGCAGGGCCTCCGGCATAAGCGGATATTCAGCGTTCTGGGCGAATGATTCTTGAGCAAAAAGAATTAACGAAATAAAGATTAATGCGCAGCCGGGGCGCAGTAGAAGGAAAGTCATACAATGGACGGCTAAATGTCGGGGTTTACCCGAACTGATCGCCTATTTCGAGACCGCGTACGGCGTGCCCTGAGTCAACCACGCCAAGTTAAAGACATAATAATTCCGGCTGGTGATGAGATGGATGCGGCCGTCTGCGGATTGGCAACTGGCCATATAGCCATTGGGCTCGCCATGATCGGCGTCCAACTTACATCTGGGAGTATATTGATCGGTAGATTCAACCCAGACGGCAGGACTGCCCGGGGCTACCGGAGTAACCAGGCGTTTCACGGGCCAAGTGGCGCCATCGTCATACGAAAGAGCGGCGAAGTCTCCGTAGCCAGTTTTGCTGGTTCCATCAGGTTGAAGGAATTTCATCCCATTTTTCTCAGCGTCGGATTTGGCACGGTCGATAACTCCCTTGGCATTACGATGAGCCAGGTCGTCCGTGTAGGAGCAGAGTAGCAACGGCCCCTCCCGCAGCCGCTTGAGGGTGAAGCGCTGCCCGGAGGTGATATCGGAAAACTCGCTTTTGCTGTAGGTCCAAGTCTTTCCGCCATCTGTGGAGATGCTGATAGGCAGTTTGTGGTCAAAAAGAGCAGCCCTTTCTTGATTATCCACCCGGCCGAGCGCCCAAAGTGTGCCGTCTTTGCGCTCGATCAAACCCACGTGAATTCCAGCAATACAGGGCCCGTTTCCCCCCGGTTCGGCAACAGGCCTTTTGCTCTCGTCCGAGAGCTTGGTCCACGTTTTGCCATCGTCGGCGCTCGAGGTAATCGTCCCAGCGTTGTCGTATATGCTGTCGCAGGTTTCGAGTATCCGGCCGTCGGACGTCCGTATATTCGACTCATTGGGCTGAGTATCGTCGTTAATCTGCTGAGGATGCGACCAAGTCATGCCGCTATCGGTTGAAGTTCTAACGATGGACCCCGGCATGGCCTTATTTCCGTTGAAATGAAAAACGGTGCCGTTTTTATCGACATAGAGCCCCGGGGCGGCGTTATTGGCATCGGCGCATTGCCAGAAGAGCGAATAAGGCGAGAAGACCGCTTTGCCGTAAGGCAGACGAACGGAAGCGACGGCCATTTCGTGGCCGAATTCCGTGTCGCAGGTGTAACTGAGGATGAGAACATCCCCGTTGGGCATCACGGCAATGGCCGGGTCATGGTTGTGTTTGCCGAACAGGGGCCCTTCCTCGCCCTGAGGGATATTTACATAACATACCGGCCCCGCAAAATAGGGCTTGGCCCCGTCGACCGCTTGATTGATGGGAGCTGGCAACGGCGGATTGGGAGAAGAAGGAAAGGGCAACGCGGTCGCGGTAGGAGCCGGCACGGGATCCGCCTGCACGACGCGAAAACCAATTTGCGCGTTGCGCACCCAAGGCTCCATGGAGAGCCGATTGGCGGAGCGAAGCAGGCGCGCCAATTGATTATAAGCTCCACCACGGAGAACGCGAAAATCGCCATCCACCGGACCAACGGGATCAATCGTCTGCGAGGGATCATAGGGAGCATACCAATCCGAGCACCATTCCTCAGCCAAACCGTGCATGTCATAAAGTCCCCAAGCATTGGCCGGTCCCTGACCTGTCAGGAGGGAGGCGCTCTTCACCAGCCGGTAATAAGGAGGCAGATCGCCAACCTGTGTCTGTTGGCTGTTGGCGGCCCGATCTATCGCGCTGGTTAGGCCAGCCCGCATTTCAGCTGTTGTCGGAAAAAACTGAGCAAAACCTCCCAACCACGACATTTGTTGGTAGCCAGTGGGTAGAGAATTACCGGTATTGAACAGCGTCGTCGTACCAGCACGACATGCGTATTCCCATTCCGCCTCCGTCGGCAGCCGATAGGATTTGCCTTCCTTCTGCGAAAGCCATTTGCAGAAGGCATTCGCATCATCCCAACTGGCGTTGACCACCGCATCGTTGGCCGTATCCGCGGCTAAGCCGGTCGCATGGCGCTCGGGATCAAACTGCTCATACTGCGCGTTCGTCACATGCGTCGCCGACATTAAAAACGGCTTTGTAATCGTCACCTTTCGCACGGGAAATTCGTCCCAATCGGCGCCGGTATCTTTTTCCGCGCTCCAAGGGCTTGAATACGATTTCTCCCGCTCCGCCTGCCCCATCTCAAAGGCGCCGGCAGGAATCGGCTTCAAGACCATTCCGATACTGTTCGTTTCGTCAGCCGAGTCGCGACCGTGGAGAGCGAGCCCACCCACGAGCAGCAACGCCACGGGTAGAAGCGCTCGCACCGAAGAGAAGAGATGGAAGGAAAAATTTCGGCGGTTCACGTTTCGGACGGTTCTACAAATTCCGAGCAACCGCGTTCATCAATACTCGGCCGTTTCTAAACTGAGATCGGCTTTATCCGGCGCCAAGTGTTCTGCCCTGTATCCCCCCCGCGTGCGGAAATAAATGAGGAGGCCGAGATAAGAAACCAACATGATCGTGGGGAAGATCGCTGCCACCATTAAGGCATGCTTCTTGGCCAGGACTTGCACCTCGGCGACGGCGGTTTTGTCGGCCTCAGGCGCGTCCGCCAGCTTCATCTGGTCCAACGCCCGATAGTGGCCAAAAATACTGTCCTTTTCGTCTGTGAGATAGGTGGAATGCAGCGACGTATGGTCAGTGTCGTCGAGAATCAACAACCGCTTGTCGATGTTCTGGTCCTGCACATTGCCGAGAAAAACCATGCCGACGCTTAGGCCCAGCATTCCAACTCCGCCAATGCAGTTCAGCACCACCGCCCCACCGCGAGGGCATTGCTCGGAGGCGACACCCAGCATGGTCGGCCAGAAAAACGCCTTGCCCATGCCGTAAACCGTCGCGGCCACCAAAATGATGATCCCCGTCGCATGGGAAAAAGTGAGCAGACCGATGATCGCCAACGTTGACCCGGCCGCCAGCACCCCCAAGGCAGAAAGGCGGTGTACGAACCCGCCGGCGAGGCAGCGGAGAACCGTCATGATCGCGGCCATGTAGATGAGCACCCAGCCCGGATTGAGCGAAAGCCGCTTCATTTCGGACCCCATCAAGTCAGAAATCCAACTGTCGATGCCGAGCTCCGTCGTCGCCAATGGGATCATGATGAGCAGCAGAATGAAGTAGATGATCCGTCCAAACGACCCGACGAAAACACCGAAGGCCACCGAGATAATCGCCGCGGGAATGAGCGGCCACAAAAAGGTATAGTCCTGTATCTTCAAAATGCCCTGGCAGACTTGCAGCGAGATCAGGTACACTGCGATGAACGTCCCACCCGCACCGAAATCCTGCAGCATCGCACGGTAGGAAACGCCTGCCGCCACACGCTCGCTAACCGGGAAACGAGTTCCCAGGAGCAAACCGCCGTAGAGGAGCGTCGGAAGCAAGGTCAGCGCGACCTTGTAATGCCAGTCCATGTGCGCGATCGAAATAGCCAACAGGCCGGCCAGCATGATTCCGCCGGGCCATGCGGCATGCAAAATGTTCAGCCATTTGATCCGGTCCTTCGGATACATGGCGACGACCGCCGGGCTGATATAGGCCTCCACAGTTCCATTCGAGAGCGCAAAAAGAAACGTACCCCAATAGAGCATCTGCGCGCTGGTGGCCGTAAGCAAAATGGCGGTTGAGGTCAGGTGCAGAATGAAACCGAATATTGCGGCGCGACCGCATCCGATCTTATCGATGATCAGGCTGACCAGGAAAATGCTCAACGCAAATGGCCAGAAACCCACGCCCAAAATGTCGCCCTTTTCCGTTTCGCTGAGATTGAACTGCGTTCCCCAGTCTCCAATGACTTGAGTGCGGACGAGGAAGCCAAAGGCACAGGTCATCAGGGCGATAAAGCATCCGAGAAAAACCCGGGGCTGGTTCGAAGCTGTGGTTGTCATTTGAGTATGCATGAAGAGAGGTGCGTGACCGAAAAGGGATGGTTGGGAATTCAGACCGCACTACCTGCGTTCTTCTCACTCCACGCATTCAGCACTTCAAGGAGCGAGGCGTATCGGGAGAGGCGCATTTCAGCCAGGGCAGCGGCGGAGCTGGCAGGTTCGGTGGCCGAGCCAACTTCGATCCACTTCTCGGCAGCTTGGGCCAAGTCTGCAAAGACGCCTGAACCGCGGCCCGCCAGCAGGGCAGCGCCCATCGGGGCGCCACCGGAAGATCGAATGCTAACAACCTTGGCTTGGAGCCGGTCGGCCTTCAGTTGATTCCAAACCGCGCTATTTTCTCCTCCGCCCGTGATGCGAATCTCACTCACGGCAAAGTCGGGCAGCATCTGCTTAAGCCGCCGCTGATAAAGTCCGTACTCCAACGCGACGCCCTCCAGCATGGAGCGGTACAGTTGTCCGGGCGAAGTATCCCAACTCAGGTTTGCCCACGATCCGCGCAGATCCGGCCAACTGGGTGACACGCGACCGCCGAGATGAGGAATGAAGTAAGGAAGATTTTCGTCGTTGGTTGCGTCGGATGCCAGGGCATTCAACTCATTCAGCGAAAACCTGCCCTGCATAATGGTCGAACGGAACCACTCGAGGTTCTGCCCTCCCCCGTTGATGTAGGCGTAGGGATGCCAGAGCCCATCGATGACCGAGTGTCCGCAGCCGAGGATCCGGGCTTCCGTGTCCGCGATAAACTTGCTCGTGGTGGCCGCGAAGACCGACGCGGTTCCGGCGACATCGACGCACACTCCCTCGCGAGTTGCCCCACAGGAAAGGAAACTCGCTGCCGTATCCCCGCAACCGGCGACCACAGGAATCCCCGGGGGAAGACCGGTTGATTCGCTCAGAAAAGGATCGAGCGTTCCCACCACCGCATGAGGCTCCACGATGCGCGGGAGCTTGCCCGCGTCGACTCCGAACCGTCGACAGAGCTCCGGGTCCCATGCCAGTTTGCGACTGTCCGCGAAGCCGGAGAAATGAAGGTAAGTCTTGTCGATGAATGCCTGGGTTCCGTCCAGGCCACAAAGGCGCATGGCAACGTACCCTCCTGGCTGAACGAAAGAATGAATGCGCTGATAAACCTCTGGACGCTCATGCTTCCACCAAAGAATTTTGGGACCGTGATTGAAGCTGGGAACATTGCCCGCCTTGGAAGTAACTTCGTCGCCAGCCTCTTGCTGCATTTTTCTCACATAAGGACTGCACCGCGTGTCCAGCCAGGAGTCGTAACAAGTGATTGCGCGCCCGGAGCGATCAATGCCGATAACGCCGGCCATCTGCCCGGCGATGCCAAGTCCCGCGATTTCCGATGGATCGATTTGCACCATCCCCATGCATTCGCGAACGGCCTCCAAGGAGGAAGCAACCTGAAAATCCGGATCTTCCTCCACCGTCCCCAGAGCTTCTCGGCGCAGCAAGGAGCGACGAAACGCCTTCGCGAGGCACTTGCCATCCTGGGCATAAATGGTCGCCTTGACGCCCTGCGTGCCAATATCGATCCCGATAAGGTAGCGCATGGAAGTGTAGCGTAGCAAACTATTCGAACGAAACGCGCGTCTTGAGATCGCGAGGACTACCGTTGATGAAGGCCTTCGTGATATCCTCGAGCTTGAATGTCGCGGTCACAAGATCGTCGACCCTCATGACCCCGTCGCTGATCAAGTCCAGCGTCTTCTGGAACTGGCGCAGGCTCTGGCGTGTGGTGGCTGTCACCATCAACTGCTTGTAGTGAATCAAGTTGGTATCGAGCGGAACCATCGAGTTGCCCTTGGGCAAGCCGCCAAAAAGAATCACGCGCCCATTCACCGCGGCCAGGTCGATGGATTGCGTTTGGACTTGAGCCACCGAGCAGGCGGTGATGACGACATCCGCACCGCGGCCTTGGGTGATCTTCTGCACTTCTTCTGCTGGATCGCCTTGAACGGTGATGAAGCTCTTGTCAATCGAGCGCACCAGGGCCAGGCGCTCCGGATTGTGATCGTTCACGATGACCTTGCCCGCGCCGGCGAGCTTGGAAATCTTGGCGTGCATGACGCCAATGGGACCCGCGCCAACGATCAGCACGATATCTCCGGGTCCCGTGCGGGCTTTCTCGTAAGCGTTGTAAACGCACGATAGAGGCTCGGCCAGGGCCGCGGCGGCGAAGCTGACGTGATCGGGGATCGGAAAAACGTTGCCCTGCAGCACAGCCTCACGCGGAATGCGGACATACTCGGCAAACGAACCATTAATATGAATCCCGAGCGCGCGATAACTGGGATCGAGATGGCCTTCGCCGGCGACCGTCAGATAGCTGGCGACCGGATTGTAGTTGGGAGCGATGCAAACCCGCTGTCCCACCTTGAATCCGCCAACGCCCGCGCCGAGCTTGGCGATCGTTCCCGCCATTTCATGACCGGGAACGAGCGGCTTGTCGGGCGTCGCGAAAGCATGACCACTTTTGTACATGCGGAGATCCGTACCGCAGATGGAAGCCGTGGAGGTCTTGAAAAGAATCTCGCCCTCACCGATTTCGGGATCGGGCAGCGTTTCAATGCGAATGTCTTCCTTGTCGTACAGCAGTGCGGCTTTCATGTTTAATTAATTAGAAGCGGTCGATTTTGAGCCCGAATACAGGCGCGATTTCTTCGATGTCATTGGCCTGGTGACCGGTCATGAGCAACGTGTGATGAGAGGGCAGCTTGCGGAGGAGGTTCTTGCCGTCCTCCACGTGAAGCACGGCGCCATTGAGGCAATCCGTTCCGGGATTTTGGGCATAAAAAGCGAGATCGCCCTCGGCCACGCTCATCTCATTGAACGACGAATGGATCTTCGCCAGGGTCATCGGTCCCGTAGGAATACGGGCATCAATGGCGCTGGCCATTTCATCGACGATACCCAGGACTTTCTTCTTTAGTTTCCATTCCGTTGCGAACGGCTGGGGAATGACCCCCATGTAGCCACAGTGGGCCACGAGGATGTAATCGTCCGGATTGCCTTTGACCTGGGGGAACTTTTCCATGCGCTCATGACGCAATGCGGCGTCCCCAAGCAGGAATGGATATAGATTCGTCATCAGAATCGGCATCTTCAGTGACCGATGCAAAACGAACTTGGTCAACATCGAGATCGTGTCCCCCTCGCAACCCCAAATGAATCCTCCTTCAATGTAGAGGCGGTTGTAGGCCAGGCATGGCGTCGTGTTGGAGAAATGAGACTCGTTCAGGCAGTTCATGCCAACTCCACGAATACTCTTGTCCGCGTCGAGATCCTTGCGGACAGCCATGTACAGCTTGGTGGCAGCATCCAGCGCGCCCTTCGAAAGGTCTGCCGTTGGAACATCCCAACCTTTGCGGGCGGCTTGCGCCGCATCGTCGGGAATATCTTTCGCGCGCGAACCCAGTTCTTTATAGCTGCGCTTCTCGATGGTGATGCCGAATTTCTTTACCATCCGCTGGGTGGCTTCATCCTCCCACCAGTAAAAGCGCTTGAAAATGGGAGCCTGCTGTCCCTCGCCGGGATTATCCTGGTAGACGAGGAATTTGGTCTGCGTCAGCTCGCGTTTGACGCCAAGAGCCGAGAGGAGTTTCTTCGCCTGCGCCAAGCTCGATGGTGCCAGGGGAGACACGCCGCCTTCCCGCAAATAGCTCATCAACTCCCAATCCCACATCGAATAAGAGCCGAATTCCGAGGTGACGACAAGAATCGGCACATTGACGGCCCGAAAATCCGCAAGCCGGCGGTAGCCCTCACCGAGAAGTTGCGGAAAGATGGCGGCGTCGGCATCAGCCGGCAATGCCGCGCCCAACGGAAGTTCGGGCAGGAACTCCGCCTCTTCGATAAAGAGCCTCTTGAGAATGATGAGCTGCCGATCGAAATCTCCGTCGCGGCCGGGCTCGAAATAAAGAGGAACTAGTCTGGGCTTCATGCGAATCAAAGCAGAACCGGCTTGCGCTCGCGGATGGACTGGTTGCCAGCGTTAACGACCGCAACGGCGGCACGTCCGTCCTTGCCCGTGGCGCGAGGTTGCGCCCCCTCCCGAATGGACGTAATGAATTCCACATCTTCGGCCAAATAGGCTTCACGGAAAAGATTCATCCACGAAACGATCGAGGACCGGCGCAGCTCCTTGTCTTTGGTGCAAACGACGATCTCGTTGGCATTGAGACTTCCAATCGTGATGATCCCTTCCGTGCCAAGAATTTCGCAGCGTGCATCGTAGGCATACTGGACGCCTTGGGCGCCGCTGATCAGACCTTGTCCGCCGTTCTGCAGGCGGGCCGAAAGCAGGACTTGATCATAAAAGTCGGGATGGCTCTTCCGCGCTTCCGTCGTCCGGTAGTTGTCGGCGATGGCGTAGACTTCGGTAAATTCACTGCCGCTAAACCAGCGCACCGAATCGATATCGTGGCTATTAACTTCAGCCAGAGGGCCGTTGCTCTTGGCGAGATCGAACATCCACGGACGCGGGTAAGTCGGCCCGTGCGTGAGCGTCTTGACCTGCACAACCTCGCCGATGTCACCCGCTTCGATTCGCGCCTTGGCGGCCATAAAACTCTGATCAAACCGGCGCATGAATCCTATTTGCAGGATCACCCGCGCCTTTTCCGCGGCAGCCAGCATCGCATCGCACTCGGCAACATTCATCGCCATGGGCTTCTCGCAGAAAATATGCTTTCCCGCTTCCGCCGCCGCGACCGCGATCTCGCGATGCAAGGAGGTCGGGGTCGCGATCACAATCGCCTGAACTTCCTTATTTTGCAGGATGTCGCGGTAATCCGCGTAGGTTGTGTCACAATTCAGATCCCGCGAAGCCTGTTCGAGCGAGGCGGGCACAGCGTCCGAGAGAGCCACCACGTGGGCGTGGGGAACGGAGCGGGCAAAGTTCACCGCGTGAATCATGCCGGCGCGCCCCGTTCCAATAATGCCTATTCCAATGGGTTCCGTATTCATTGCAGGGTTCTACATTTTGTCCGAAAGGCCGAAATCCACCATGACCATTTGCGTAATAAAGTTATATTAATAAGCCTCCCGCAATCAGTCGCCTCTGAAGAACGCGTTTGCTGAGTGAAATGGGCCCATCTACATCTTGACGCGCCCCAAAATTGAAGATAGGAACGCGATACCGGTGACTTTCCTTGAAAGTTCAATCGCATTGTTTGCCATCCCCAAGCCTTGTTTCTCCCCTTCCCTATGAAAATTGGCATCGACAGCTACTGTTATCATCGCTTCTTCGGCGAGGTTTATCCCATGCAAAAGCCGGCTTCCAAGCCGTACACCATGGAATCGTTTCTTGACCGGGCCAAGGCGCTCGGATGCGAGGGAGTTTCCCTGGAGAGCTGTTTTTTTCCTGAATTCGGCGCGGCTTACCTGGCGCGACTCAAGGAGAAGCTCGATGCCTACAACTTCGACCGGGTTTACGCTTGGGGCCATCCGGATGGCCTCGAAGCCGGCGGGAACGCGAAGGCCAAGGAGGAGATGATCCAGCACATCGATCACGCCGCCGCCATCGGCGCGCCGGTCATGCGTGTCGTCGGCAGCAGCTTGATGTTCCGGAACGCGCCCCACGAACCCCAGCTCAAGATCCTCGCCAAGTGGTTCAAGGAAGCCGCGCTCGTCGCGGAGAAAAAAGGCATCCGCCTCGCCGTGGAAAATCATATCGACTACAACTCCGACGAGATCAAGTGGCTGATCGACGAGGTCGGCTCCGATTACTTCGGCATCAATCTCGACACCGCCAATTTCATCCGGGTGCTGGACGACCCAGTCGAAGCGACCCGGAAACTCGCCAAGCACGTTTACGCCACCCACATCAAAGACCTGCGTCCGGTGAAGGGCGTCAGCGTCAAGGAGTGGTACTACTTCTCGTCCGTCGCGGCAGGAACCGGGCTGGTGCAGATCCAGGAAATCGCCCAAATCCTGAAGGATTCAGGCTATAAGGGATTCCTCGCATTTGAAACGGACATGCCCCATCCCGATTACGAGGGGGAAGAAGAAAAAATGATCGAAGAGAGCATGGCTTATCTCAAGCTAATCGCAGGCAAACTCTCCTGAGCCGCCATCCATGAAAAAGCTTCGCATTGCCATCATCGGTTACAACTTTATGGGCAAGGCCCATTCCAACGGCTGGTCCCAGGCGGCCAAATTCTTTGACCTCGGCGTCGAACCGGTTTTGCAGGTCGCCTGCGGCCGGGACGAAGCCGCGGTTCGGGCCTTCGCCGATCGCTGGGGATGGAAAAATGTCGAGACCGACTGGAAAAAGGCGGTGGCCCGCGACGACGTGGACATCGTCGATATTTCCCTCCCGCAACATCTGCACCACGATGTCGCCGTGGCTGCGGCCAAAGCCGGCAAGCACCTTTTTTGCGAGAAGCCCATGGCCCTTTCCCTTTCAGACGCGAAGGACATGCTGCAAGCGGCAACGCAGGCCAAGGTAAAGCATTACTTGAACCATAACTACCGCCGCACTCCGGCGATTGGCTTGGCGAAGCAGTTAATCAAGGAAGGCAAGATCGGCCGCATCTTCCACTGGCGCGGCGCCTATCAGCAGGACTGGATCGTCGACCCGGAATTCCCCCTCACCTGGCATCTGCAGAAGGAAACTGCCGGCACCGGCCCGCAAGGCGACCTCAACTCGCACAGCGTCGATCTCGCGCACTATCTCGTCGGCGACATCAAGACCGTCTCGTGCCTGACCGCGTCTTTCATAGATTCACGTCCCCTGCCCGGCAAGGGCGCCGCCACGTTCAGCGCCGGCACCAGCTCGGAAAAGGTGGAAAAGGGCAAGGTCACCGTCGAGGACGCCTCGCTCATGATGGTCGAATTCACCAATGGCGCGGTAGGTTCGTTCGAGGCCACGCGGTTCGCTCTCGGGCGTAAAAATCACAACACCTTTGAAATCTACGGGAGCGAAGGCAGCGTTTTGTTCGACCTCGAGCGGATGAACGAGCTTCAATACTTCTCGCGGCGCGACGAAGGCCATGCCCAGGGCTTCCGCACGGTCATCGCCACGGAGTCGTCCCATCCTTACATCGCCAATTGGTGGCCGCCGGGGCACATCATTGGTTATGAGCACGGCTTCACTCACGCCGCAGCCGACTTCCTGCGCGCCATCGACCAGGACCTTCCGATCGAGCCCAACTTCAACGATGGCGTGAAATGCATCGAAGTGCTGGACGCCGGGATGAAATCTGCCGCCGAAGGCCGCAAGATAACCCTGCGGTAGCGCTTCCCCTTAATCCGCCGACAAGGTCAGCCGCTCGCCGCATTTCAAGATGCGGTACGGCTGGGCCAGCTTATGACACTTGTCGATGAACTCGTCAGGCGACTCGGTGTTGAAGGTAAACATGTCGTAGTGGCACGGAATAGCGACTGTGGCTTCTGCCTCATAAGCCAGCCACGCCGCTTCCGCGCCCGAGAGATTTCCGGCGATGCCTCGTTCCGGGCGGTTTCCGTTGATGGGCAAAAGCACAACTTGCGGATGATGGGACCGCAACGTCTCCACCAACCCTGGATATAACACGGTGTCGCCACTGTGATAGATAGTCCAAGGGCCCAGGCGAAGAATGAATCCAATAAAGAGGTGCTCACCGTCAGAGTTTTGCTTCAACTCCGTGTGTGCAGATGGAATGGCGGCGATCGAGAAGCCGTCCGCTTCGAGACTGCTTCCGGCGTTAAGGCCTAGAAAATCAACAAGAGCATCACCCAGTTTTTCCCGGGCGACCGGAATATTGGCCGGCGAAAGAACCAGCCGCAAACGCCGATTTTGCCTGGCGACAGCTGCCGCCACCTCGGTCAAGGTCGCCGCATCGAGATGATCGGTGTGGGCGTGGCTGGAAAAGGCCATCGTCACGAAACCAAGCTTCTCCGGTGAAATGCACCGGGCCGTCATGCGGATGTGCTCCATCGCCGTACCTGCGTACTTCTTCGTCAGCGAATCTGACAAGTAGGGATCAAGGAGCAGGTAGTTCTCAAGCCACTTGAACAAATAGCCACTTTGGCCCAGCCACCAGAGAGACACCGTGTCGGAATCAGCTGGGGCCGAGAGAATATCGTTCAGCAATTCGTCGTCCTTGATAACAGGTTCGATCACGGCAAAAGAATGTTCACCCTCCAGTCAAAACGAATTGAAAAAATGCGTAAAGAAGTTATCCTTTTGCGTACATGGCTCGTAGCGCTAAAAAAGACAAGCAACGCCACGTCGCTCTCATCGTCGAAACCTCGAAATTCTACGGTCGTGAGCTTTTGCTGGGCATCAGCAACTACGCTCG
>FSXO01000370.1_pt1 | contig 13499 bp, 6 predicted proteins | sample 1638291 | NCBI WGS metagenome assembly FSXO01 (sample SAMEA3914788, study PRJEB12502) | metagenome | biome: forest; material: soil | place: Canada | collected 2011-07-03 | depth 0.1 m
GCCAGCGTCCAGGAAAGGCCGACGCAGCGCAGCCCCGCCTGGCAGTGGATCACAATTTCCTTTTGATCGCTGAAGAGGAGATTCTCGTTTTGGCTCGAGTAGAAGACGAGTCGCGCGTCCTGCGGCCCCGGTGGCGTGGGATTGAAGGGCACCGCGAGGTTGAGTTCCATGCCGATAAGAGTGTTGGGAGTTACGAACAAAGCTGAGGAAAAGAAGAGGATGATTTGGGCGAGGCGTTTCATCTGGGGCTTATATCTTTGGTTCGGCGGGAGTGCATTTGGCGGGGCGTTACAAGACAAAGAATCCGACGATTTCGAGGCGAGCGTTATCGGTTACGCATGCGCCAATAAAAAGCCGAAACTCCACTTTATCAAGATAACTTGGTAGGCCGTAAAGGCTGAAAAAATCCCGATAGTAGCGATTGTGGGGATCGTCACCATGCGTGAAGTGGGGGCCGCGCTGCGTGAAAAGCTGAACCCATTGCGAGCCGTTGCGAACTTCCAGCTTTCCGCATTTGCCCGCATCTCGCATGAGAAATCCCACAATGCGTGCGGGAGCATTCACGTGAAAAACGCCCGAGGCATGCGGTCGTTCGGATGCGGCGAATTTGACCTTTCCGCACATCTCCATCTTGAAAGAGTCGTCGTAAGTGGCTTGGTCGGCGGGGACCAGAATCGGATGGATCCATGGATCGGGATCAAGGCTCGCTTTGGGTATTGAATGGGCGCGCACCACTCGCTCCGATTCCAGGAGTTTCTGAAAAAGCTGCCATTGGCGTTCCACTTCGCCGACAAGAATCTCGCTATAGATTTGATAACCGGCGGCACTCGGATGAATTCCATCGTCCATGTAGCTTTTCCAGGCTTCGCCGGCGAGGATGCGGCGCGCTACTTCGCCGGCGGCATCGGCGTAGACACAGCCGTAATGGGCAGCGAGGGCTTTCAGAAAAGTGCCGAAGAGAGGCTCTTTGCCCACGCGATAATCGTCGAGCATCTTTTCATAAATGGCCAACTCCATCAGGCAATCGGCCTCGGGCAGCACGCGCCGGAGTCGTCGAATGTAACCCTCGGTGGCAGGTTCGGTCAGGTGACGGCCCTTTGCACCCCAAGCGCCGTTGGCCGCATTGAACTCGACCAGCACGAGGTCCGGTTTTTCAACTGTCACCCGCTCATCCATCCGGAAGAGTTGAATCTCCGGTCCGATGGCAAAAATAATTTTCGGAACAACCTCGACGACCGCGTCGGGAAACGTTTTCCGGAACCAGGCGCCGAGCGCGACATAGAAGCTCGGGTTGCGGTCATGGTCGATTGGCGCACCATTTGTCACGGAATTACCCACGGCGACAATTTTGAGTCGCTTGTCCCGGGTGACACGCACAAAGGCGTTGAGCAGACCCAAGGGCTGATCGGACAATTTCATCCTGCTTAAACTCATTTCAAGGAAAAGTGTTCCGTCCAACTTCAATAATCTAACGGTTATTTCAGTTTGGCGCCACCTTGGCCTCGATGATGATCTGCGATATTGACCCTTCGGGCAAGCTCGCCGCTGCGAGGACTTCTGCTGTAAATCCAGGGGCCCTCAATCTGGGAAAATTGCTAATAGATTCGACACGGGAGAGAATTCTTACAGGATGTCGCGATGCGATTGCGCTATTTGATGTTCAGTTTGATTTGCTTCGGCGCAGTTCCCTTGAAGTCTTCAGCAGCCATTTTGGCCCTGAACGCCGCTCCAAGCGATGTTGTTGAGCAGTTTCCGGCGATCAAGTTGAGAGCCTATGGAACATTGTCGGGCGGGGAGAAGACAACCCAGGCGCAATCGTCGGAGCTGCTCATCACCTGCGATAGCGAAGCCAAGGCGCAACTCGTCTTGGCCAAATATCTGTCCGATCTTGTTTTGTTGCCAGGTGCGTTACCGGTTCCGCTGGCCACAACCCGCGGGTCCATCGTGGCGCACCAAGTGGATAAGCAAGGAATGATTGCAGCGGTGAGAAGCGGTTCCCAGGTCCTTATTTTTACGGCGAAGGACCAGCCCTCTCTCATGGCTTTCCTCGGCGCGAACATACCTGTTGATGCCAAACTGGATGCGAGTGAGGCGGAAGTTCCAATCCCGATGTATCTCGACCGGTGGGACAAATATGGTTTCCGTTTTTATTATGGACCGCTCGTCAAACCACGGAATGACCAGGGACACGACATTCGGGAAAATTATAATCCGCAACAAGATTTCGTTTTCGCGGACAAGAACAAATCGGGTCTCGTGGTTTGGAACTCGCCTTTCCGCGCTCCATCGGCGGATGGAATCTTCGACCTTAACTCGCGTGAGTGGGTTTATAGGACGACACAGCCCCTGAAGCTTCCTCTCGGCATTAACATCGGCATTACGGATCAAAACATCGTGCTGGCAAATCGCTATCCTGATGGCGTCGCCCCGGACGCGCCCGGTTATCTCGGGGGCTGGTATTATGAAGTGCCGACCGGGATCCCTACATTGGCTTGGAGTTCCACCGAAGCACAGGAAGCAGGACTAAGTCAGCTCAAGGGCTTGATCAGCGACCTCAACGGCAAATACGACAACATCGTGAATTGGCTCGAGCCGCATGAGGAGACCGGGCACGGTATCGCCGATCTTCTTGACGACCATGGCGCCGATGCGAAGAAAAGCTTCCTGGCTTTCCTTAAGGAAAAGTTCGGCACCGTTGATGCCGTTTCCCAGCGATATGGCGCCCCTTATCAGACATGGGATGACGTGCCATTTCCTGAGTTGGCGACATTTTTCGGATTTAATGCCGACGCGATCAATCTCGCCGGGATCTGGAAAACCAGCACCACTGCCCCTTATGATGCAAGTTCCGCCGCGCGGGATTTCGACGATTCATCCTGGCCAAGCGTTCTGGCGCCTGAGAACGCGATCCTACGGCTGTTGCCGAGAAAGCTGACCGTCATGCGCCGCCATCTCCAGCTCGATCCAGCTTGGAAGACGGCCCATCCCAAAATCTATCTTTACCTCTGGGACTTGGAGAATACGAAAGATGCTCCCGTCACCGTTTATGTCAACGGCCAGTTGATTCCGGAGAATCCGCCCATGCGTCGAGAATGGCACTGGTGTGGGCTGGACGTGACGTCTGCGCTTCAAGACGGGGACAACGTCATCACGTTTGAACTGCCCGTCGGGTGGATTGATTACCGCAGCTATCTCACGGGCGAAACGCCGGCCGTCTATCCCGCACTTTCTTCCCGGGAGATGAATGCTCGCTACGCCGATTGGTCGGACTGGTGCTCGTGGTCGCGCGGACAGGCCGTTCGCCGTGGCATGCAGATGATCCGGCAGGTTGATCCGGACAAGCCAATCACGCTTATGTCGTGCGGTTTCTGGTGGAACGATTACAAGGACTCGGTGGAGGATTATGGCGCGATCCTCCACGACACGGGAGGCATGGCGGGATTCTGGAATGACGTCTATCCATCAGCCGCCCAGAGCACGGGCCTGCCAACCGATTGTGAGCCGGGCAGCGCAGCGCCGACCCTCGATGGCTTCAAGGAATTCATGGGGCGCTGGAGCACGGAGAACACGCAGGGAGTCGATTATTTCCAGCATTTGGGCGATGTACTTTGGCACTCGGAAATTAAGGACTATTTCGAGAAGACACAGCCGCTCTGGCATCTCATCGGCAAGTATCATCTGCCGCAGCCTGAAGTCGCCGACTTGGCGAGTGTGCGGACGGAACGTTTGTTCGGCTTTCCCTTCAACCTGAGCGGCCATGGCTCAAGTTGGCCTGATTTGATTGCTACCGGACCGGGTGTCTTCGCTTCTGGAATGGACGGTACTCTGAGGACACTCTACTCGCGCGGTGGTGTGATCGAAGGCGATTTTAAACGCGGATCGGTGGCCCCGTACAAGGTCGTGGTCGATCTCAACAGCTCGATCCTTGATCCCGATACCATCGATGCGATTGGCGAATGGGTGAAGCGTGGGGGTACGTTCATCACCTTCCAACAGACGGGGCGGCATTCCTCCACGGAACACGATGCCTGGCCTATCTCGAAGCTGACCGGCTACCAGGTTCTCAGTGTGGATCGTGCGAACCACGGCATGGCCCTGGCACCGGGACAGACGCTCCTGGCCGATGACGCGCTCGCGGGCTTCGACCACGATTGGGGCGAGAGACTGCAAAAAAATGATCCCGATTGTCAGGATCTCGTGATGTGGGATGACGGCACTGTCGCCGCTGGCGTGCGCAAGCTGGGGAAGGGGATGGTGATCAACTTCGGGATGTTCGATTCGACTTCGCTGATCTTGAAGGCGCTCGATGCCATGAAGATCCGGCATGTGCCCGGCGAGGTCACCTCGCACTCCGTCCTCATGCGGTCATTCGTTTCCAATAATGGCCTCTATGATGTGTGGACGATGTGGAACCACGACAACGAGCCGGTAACGACGGACCTCGTTTTTCACGACGGGCTGGCGCCGGTTGATTGCCACGACGTGAACTCGGGTAAGGCCCTGCCGGTGACGAGCGGGCCGGATGGAGCCAAGGTGGCGGACATCGCGTTTGAGCCGTTGCAGACGCGAGTGTTTCTCACCCCGCGCAGCCAATTACCGCAGGCGACCGCCGAGTGGTTTCGCCTCCAGCGTAATTGGTGGAAGGGCACGGCCGATCCGGGCCCAGCGATGGAGAATTACCATTCGAAATTGACGCTCGATTTGTCGGCGGATAATGCGTTCAAGATCATTCCGGGCGACGTCACCGGCACACCGTTGGAAGACTCGTCTTTGTCCGATCCGGCGCTTGATGATTCGTCCTGGCCGCGGATGTCGCTCGGCGTATTCGACATTCCAGACAACACCGATGCCCACCACGTTGTATTCCGGAAAAAATTCACCGTCCCGGCCGATTGGAACCACGGCACGGTTTGCATTTTTGGAAAATCCGACCCGCCTTCCGGCAACGGCGGTGTGCGCCGCTACATGGACGGAAAGCCGTTCGGCGGACGAATCGTGATGGACGATCTCGGAGGCATTTTGACCCCAGGAAGCACCCATGTGCAAACGATTGAAGTCTGGGGCAAGGAACCGCCGCTCGGGACCATCACCCCATCATGGATCACCTATCGACCCGATCCTTTACGTCAGGTGGAGCTTACGGATTGGAGCTATGCGAATGACTATCTGACATACGCGGCGCCGGGCCCGCTGCCCGTGACAGTTCCGGACATCGGCTCGGTGCGTTGCGAGGTCACCGTCGATGCGTCTCTATCCGGAAAAACCATCATGCTGCATGTGAAGGCGAACAATGCCGGCATCGGCGCGCTGATCGTGAACGGACACTGGTACGGCAGTTATGGGAACATCTACAACTTTATGGATTGCAACGTCACACCGTACATCAAGTTCGGCCAGAAGACCGAGATCATTGCCGTGATGGGCTCGGGAACAACGCTTGAAAAAGCCTCCCTCGATTCTTACGAAAAAGGCGTCTACCCGTAGCGGCTATCTAAAAAAGTAAGAAGACACCAGAGACCGAGAAATTGCTTCGATCAACCACCAAGAGGTTACAGCCATGTTCAGAGAAAAACCTGTTTTCAACTATGCATTGTCCTATCAGCCGGGGCTCGTTTTCACTCCTCGATCGGTAATTCGCAGTTCGGGGTGCGTGAAATTCTGTCTTTGGCTCGTCTTGAGTTCATTCATCCTTTCGGGATTGGTCTACGCGGATTCCGAATCCACCCCGCTACTCCCGCAGTATGATCTGCGGGTCTACGGTCCGTTGAAAACGGAGGACAAGACGCCGGCCAACGCTTACTACCGACAAATCCGGATCACCTCGCAGAGCCACGAGAAAGCCGAGTTGCTGGTCTCCAAGTTCCTTAGGGATTTTACGACACTACCTCCGGTCATGATCGAGAACGTCAGCATGGGTAAGGAAACAATACCCGCCCTCTCTTTTGAAGGTGGGCGCCGCATCCTGCCCGTCCTGCAAGAGGGGAGTGCCACTGTTGATTTCTACTTGTTTTCCACGCCGATGGATTTAACTCATTTTGTTTCCTCCACACCGGCCGCCGTGGCGGATGCAGTCGCGGTTGAAGGCCGGAAATATCCCTATTTTCTCGATTTTTGGGATCGGCATTGCATGGGCAGCTGGTATGCGCCCCGGAACGAGTGGGACGGCAAGTACTTCACGGAAGAGGGTAATAGCGCCTTCATGAAGCGCTACGCACTCAATATGAACCTCGGAGGCAGTTTTCTCACCGGAGCGGCCGAAGCCGATCGTCATGGTATCGGGTACAAATTTAACCGCTGGCTTGATGTATCGGTCTCGGCCTATGACGCCAATCCGGAGGCGGCGACTACCGGCGATCCCGATGTCTCTTTTCTCAACAGTTATTATGGCGATGTTCCGTTTGCCGATAATCCCGTCGGGTTTGGCCAGATGGATGAGATGACTGCCTTCTACAAGCAATTTACCGATGATGAATACCTCACCTCCATCACCGATCCTCACGGTGAAACCGGTCCAGAGGTTGATGCCTATTACGGTGCGACCCAGCGGGGGGAATATTCCCGGAAGGATTTGGTCCATTACCTACGTGATCTGCGCAAATACTCCCTCGGGGATCTCGGCACGCGCTGGTACGGCAATACCGATAAATATAAGAGCTGGGATGACGTGGCATTCCCCCGCGAGCGCGAATACTACGGCTGGAGCGACGGGCAAAGCCAGGATCTTGCGGGCACGTGGAAATTGAAGAGCGGGACAGTCGCGGAAGGTGAGAGTGGAGGTTACGCGCAGGAGAATTACGACGATTCGAAATGGTTTACCTTCCAGGCGCCGGGGACGACATACATTGACCTGACTCACCGTCAGGGAAATCCCGGTGGCTGGAACCGCTTTTCCTTTGCGGCGGATGATGCGCTGTTGAAATCGGGCAAGACCGTCTACCTCACCATTTGTCCATTTAACGACGCGCGTTTTTCGTATCCTGATGTCGTCTATCTCAATGGGAAAAAACTAGGCGAGATCACTTTCGGATATGGTCTTGAGTGGGCGCAATTTGACGTCAGCTCCGCATTGAAACCGGGAGCAAACCTCCTGGCCGTCCACTCGACTTTCGGCGTCATGCGCGGCCCGGTTTTTCTCACGCTCAAGAAAGTGGAAAAATACCCGACGAGCGATCCCACGCTTAACGCGCGCTGGTACGACATTCACGAATGGGTGGCCGATGACGTAGCGCGAGGCAATGCGCGCGATATCACCTTTTTGCGCGGCGCCGATCCGGAGCGCCCGGTCAAGATCATGGCGTATGACAGCATGATCGACGTGATGAATCCGTATACCCAGGCACTCGGTGGCTGCCCTCATTGCACGGGCGAGTCGGCCTTTTTCCGTCCCTGGTTCAAGCGTTATGGTTACCTGCGCGGGATCAATGATTCCTCCGAGCCAAGTCAACCCGCCAAAAACATCGACGAGATTAAAAGCCTCTTCTTTTGCATGACGATGGAGGGAATGAATGCCCACGATTACTTCATTAATCTCACGAACATCCTGCGCGATCCGCTCCAGAAGGCGTGGTACGAAAAAAATCTTCCTTACTTCGAGTTGATGGGTGCTTTCGATTTGAAGAAACCTGACATCGTCATTGCCCGATCCCTTCGCGCATTACGTACTCTCCCGCTCGATGTGGCGGAGGAAAACGACATCGGCCGAGGCGACATTCAGCAGGCCCATTTCAGCTATGTCTACACCTCCGAGCGTGAAATCGCCGATGGGTTGATCAATAACTACAAGATTCTGATCGACGATAATTTTCACGCCCTCAATCCCGAGGATGTCGATCATCTCCAGGCCTGGGTTGAAGCGGGCGGCGCGCTGGTGTTGAACCAACGCTCGGGACGCGACAGCTATCTCCAAGGTAACAACACCTGGCCCATCGCGAAATTACTCGGTTGCACGCCGACGATTCGGCCTCAGACGGGCACCGTCAAGTTCGAGGATAATCCAGTCATCCTCAAGGCCTATGCCGGCAAGTCCTTCAACAACGCAGGCGAGTCGATCGACTGGCAGAAGTACAATTACTTCGCAGACTCGATTGCGCTCGATGCGACTGCGAGCGATGTCTCCATCGTGGCGCGTTACGACGACGGCAAGCCGGCGATCATCGTGCGCACTGTGGGGAAAGGTCGGGTGGTTGTCTTGGGCAGCGCGTTCTACCGCAAGACGAGCGATGACCACGGCTATTACAACGGCAGTCCGGATGAAATCGCCTTTTACGATCATCTCTTCACCGACCTGGAGGCCGCCCCGGTGGTGGAAAGTTCCAGCGACAAGCTCTGGTCGGAGCGCTTTATCTCCAACAACGGCTCGACCGAAATGTTGATTCTCGGGAACCAGAGCGGAACGACGCCATTGCAAAGCGCCTCGGCAACATGGGACCTCGGTTTTCACCCGAGGCGCGTTTTCGATCCGGCGAATGGCAGTGACCTCGACTACAGGATTGATGGCAACAAGGTCGTCATCGACAAACTCGATCTAGAACCGCACGAGATGCGCTACCTTGCGGTCGAGCGCAGCGATTGGGGCGCAGATGAAACAGTGAAACATTGGCTCGCCCGCCAATCTGACCTTTGGCACGCGATCACCATCCCTGCTGCCACCCCGCCGGTGGAACCACTTCACGCGATTAGCTTCCCGGGACTTTTTTCGGTCAAGCAGTTCACCGATGAAGCCGAGGCGCGGAAGGCACTCGCCCCTGGTCTAGAAGTGGATGGAAGCTGGCGCTCGATGCGCTGGGCGGACTGGGCGGTTTCCGGGCTCTCGGGCGGGCCAAATGTCGTAACGGTTTATCGCAAGAATTTCACGGTCACGCCCGAGTGGTTGAAGGGTGCCCGCGGCGTTCAAATATTGGCCAACGGCGGCCCGTTCGGTCCGCTGGAAATAGCAATTAATGGAACGCGAGTCTCCGGAGACGGCTCAGCGGAAGTCACCCCGGAAGAAAGCCTGGCCGCGTTGAAGCCCGGCGCCAATTTGATTACTCTCCTCGCCAAGGCCGGAGGCACCGGCAATGGCGGCTCATCTCATATTTTTGCCCTGCGCCGCTTACCGGCGGGAGAGTTCGTCGATATCTCGAATGATTGGACGGGTTACCTTAGCGACGACGATTCCGCCAAGGTCGATTTTCCTGCCGAGGGCGAATGGACCATGGTGCGCAAGACGCTCACGCTGACCGACGCTCAACGCGCTGCTACCTCTCTTTGGATTGAAGTCGATGGAAGCGTCGCCGCAGTCTCCGTGAATGGGCACGTGCTCTATAATAGCGCGGGCTATGGTGCGCTCTATCCGGCCGGCAATCGGTATCGGGTCAACGTCAGTTCGGTGATCAAACGCGATGGCCCAAACGAGATCGGCATCGGCGGTGGCAACTGGATCAACGGCCAGTTCCTGCCCAGTCACCTGCACGTCAATTCCGTGAAGCTACTGCTGGTTCCGAGTGAGTGATGCAGCCCCCCATATTCTTTCTGAGCCTTTTGCGAATGCCCGCCAACCAATGAACTCTCATCTGTTCAAGCTCCTCGAGCGTTACCCTGAACTCAATTCCTGCCGGGATGAAATCAATAAGGTTTTCGTTACGATACTTCAGTCCTTGCGCGGGGGAGGCAAGCTGCTCTTATGCGGCAACGGCGGGAGTGCCGCAGATGTCGAGCATTGGAGTGGAGAATTACTCAAGGGATTTGCTAAAAAACGAACCTTGTCCAGAAAGGAGAAGAACTCTCTTCCCGAGTATTTAAACGGCAAGATTCAAGGTGCTATTCCTGCCATTCCCTTGACCGGTTTTCCTTCTCTGAGTACTGCCTTCGCAAATGATGTGGATCCCAATCTCACTTTTGCTCAACTCGTCTGGGGTTTGGGGAAACCCGGAGACGTTTTGATTGGGATGAGCACCTCGGGGAATGCCACAAATGTTTGTGCTGCCATGGAAGTCGCCAAGGCGAAAGGAATGATTCGGGTTGTTCTGACCGGACAGACAGGAGGAAAGCTTTTGTCTTTATCCGATATTTGCCTGCAAGTTCCTTCCATGGAAACCTACCGTGTTCAGGAATTACACCTACCGGTCTACCACTGTCTCAGTCTGATGCTCGAAGATGAGTTCTTTCCTGAGAATTCGACCGAGAGTGGAAAATAAGCGCCTTTAAGAAGATCAGGCTATCAACCAAATGCAGTGTCAGCAAACTTGCTCTCAAAGAGACTATCCAAGAACTTCAAGAAAGGGCTTGAGAGCCTCAGAGGTGATTGATATAAAATACTCATTAACAAGGGCTAGCAGCCCGATTTTGACCTCGCCTCGCGCCTCTGGAGAGTTACCTATGAGGTGATCACGGTTGAACCATTGCTGGCCAACGCGTGATGCCGGACCTTACCAACTGTTTAACGCCGTAACTGCTGGCGGTGCCGGCGGGGTATTTCCTTGGATATAAGGGGCCAGGGTCGCCGTCACTCTCGTGGAGGTGGTTGAAGGCAATTCAATCCAGAGTTTGTTGACTCCGGTATTAGGGGTTTCCCCGTCAGTCGTGAAAGTCAGGTAATCCGGTGAGGTTCGTAGCGGTTTAGCTGCCATGGTCTTGAAGGTGGCTCCGCTCGGGCTCTGGATGGTCATTTGTAGCCGGCTGGTTCCTGATGCTGGAGTGAGTGTCGCCACATTGCCGCTGATGCTAATGGTCTGCTGCGTGTGTATGAACCAGTTAAAGTCAACGCCGCTTGATGCAGTGACTTCATCCTGTATCTGCGCTACGCCATTAATGAAACGCATCCCACGTTTGTCGCTGGTCACCGGTGTTGTTGAGGAAACCTTATTCGACGGGTTGCCATCGGTTTGGGAATAGGCGGCGGTCATGTCGATGATCGCCTGCTGGATGCTGCTACTCGATTTGAAATTGGTGATCGTTGCCGTACCGTAGGAGGTCTGGCCCCCATCCGCCGAGGGATTGATGACGAGGGTATTGTTTCCCTCCGCCCGCGTGCGATAATATTGCCAACGATTCGGGTTGGTCCATGGATTGGGAATGAAATAACCCCCAAGCCCATAATTGTCGTATCCTAAATCTGTGGCCCAACGTACGCCGAGGGCATCGAAAACAAAGCTGCCAATTTCCAGATCCTCGTGGGTGCTGCCGTAGGGAGCGACATCGGTATCAAAGCCCGCCTTTATTCCGGCAAAAAGGGCGTTCGAGTTGCTCCAGACGGAGCGGAGTGAGATAAGGCCTGCGCTGTCGAAGTAGGCGGAGGTCGGGGTACTTGAGCCTGGCGCTTTACCGCGGGCGTCATACCAAAGTAGATCGGTGGGATAGTGTCCGGTCTGGTTTTCAGGAAAGGAATAGAGCGGCTGGTTATATTTCAAGCCCAGATACTGGCTCTGGGGCCCATTATAGGAGGCTGCCGCGGCGTCGGAGAAATTGAAATCCAGGTTGATCGGCCCAAGATCATACATGGGGAAGCTGCCTATGGAAGACATCCCGCTTAAATTATCCATATTGAAGCAGGTGGCTGAGGAAGTTTCCAGACAGGCATAAAGGGGTGGTGAGGTAATGGGAAGCGAAGGCCCAGTAAGCCGGTCCTTCAGGCTAGCCTTCCGTCCGGTGCCCACTCGGCCATGGCCGTGCCGACCGGGAAAACGGGCATTAGTGCATCGAGAACAACCGATGCCCGGGCGGTATCCGTCGGATTTTGCGAACCGGGAAGATAAGTCGTTTCATCGCCTAGGATGGCTATGGCGCTGAAGATATCTCCCCCGTTGCAAACAATCGGCCAATTACCGGAACCGGTGAAATACCATGACGAGAATTGACTGGTTCTCCCGTTTTGTCCATCGCCACCATCGCTTTCAGCAAGGGCTAGCCGGGAGATCGCAGCGACGATGAAACTGCGCTGGGCGGGAGTCCAGCCGGCATAACACCAGTCATAGGCGACGGCGAATCCGTGGCTGACCTCTGAAAGGTCGAGGAATTGGTATTTGTCCCACTTGCCCGTCATCCAGGGGGAGGAATCGACCTTGGAGCCGCCCCAGTTGGAAGCACTTTGCAATTCCGCATAAATCTGGTTGAGAGCGAGGGGAATATTGGGGTCACTCGGGTTCAACTTCGACTCCAGCAGATATGGCGTTGATTCTTTTGTCTCTGCTGATTCTCACCGCCTCAAGATAAACTTCTTCAGTTGTTACCTGATTCGGAAGGAATAACGGGATCATGTAAGACTGGGTGATCCATCCTTTCGACAGCTGATCGTAATCCCGGGCTTAGTTTGCCTCGATGGGGATCATCTCCTTATCCGGGGCGGCGCTGTGCAGGATAAGATGTATGGCTATCTTTGCTTCATGAACGTTTCTACGGTAAATGCTTAGGAATTGACGCCGTGTAACTACACGGTACGGTCGCGGCATGGCAAACACGCGCGTTTTCAATGGGCCGTACGAGGGAAAAGCCCTCGAGCATCTTCACTTTCCCATCGGCGGAATCGGCTCCGGTATGTTCACGCTGGACGGGACGGGGGCCTTCTCGCACTTTTCCTTCCGGCATCGGCCTGACATGTTCAACGAGTCGGTCGTCTTCTCCGCGCTGGCGATCAAGAGTGGCGCGGAAGGCAAAATCGCCCGCGTTCTCGAAGGGCCTGTGCCGCCATGGAAACTCTTTTTCCCATGGGACCGAAAGTGGGACTCCTCCGCCATGGGTGGCCGTCCGCGCACCTTCGGATTACCGCGCTTTGAAGCGGCGCGCTTCGAGGCCCGCTTTCCGTTTGGCACCGTTTCTCTTGTCGATGACAAGGTTCCGTTGGAGGTGAACGTCACCGGCTGGAATCCGTTCATCCCCGGCGATGCCGATGCGTCCAGCCTCCCGGTCGGCGCGATCGAATATCGGTTCAAGAACAACACTGCCCAAGCGGTAGAGGGAGTTTATTCCTTTCACGCAAAAAATATTCTCTCCGAGGGAGAGCACGCCGGGGTGGTGCAGGCGATGAAGAATGGTTTTCATCTTCGCCAGGACGCGCTGCCCGACAAGCACCAGGCGGAAGGCTCGCTGGCGGCGTGGATCGATGAGTCGGCGGCGAAAGTCGATCTGGCGTGGTTCCGGGGCGGTTGGTCGGATGCCCTGACCATGCTTTGGAAAAATGTCGAGGAGGGGCGCGCGGTGGCGCACGGTCCCATTACTGAGGGCAAACCGAGTCCCGGCGGCAGCGTTTACCTTCCGTTCAAGCTCGCGCCGGGCGAGGAGAAAACGGTGCGCCTGATGCTGGCGTGGCATGTGCCGTTTTCCACTCTGCGCGAGAGCCGCGAACCGATCGAGACCGCGAGCGCCAATCCGAAAACAGATTATTATCGCCCGTGGTATGCGGAGCACTTCAAGGACGTGGGCGAAGTTGCTGCGCATTGGACGGAGAAAGTTTCATCGCTACGGGAGGCGAGCGAGGCGTTCACGAATTGCTTTTACGACAGCACCCTGCCGCCGGAAATCATCGA
>FSXO01000142.1_pt1 | contig 13084 bp, 15 predicted proteins | sample 1638291 | NCBI WGS metagenome assembly FSXO01 (sample SAMEA3914788, study PRJEB12502) | metagenome | biome: forest; material: soil | place: Canada | collected 2011-07-03 | depth 0.1 m
ACGACTTCGGATCAGGTCATCCTCGATCCTTCGGATTCGTTGGCTGAAGATGCGGAGGTCAAGATTTCCTCCAGCAATAAGAAGGCGCCTTAGTTTCGCTGGGAAATGTTCTTTTTGTGTCACGATTCACGACTCGACAGGCGCATTACAATCAGTATGGGCCGGTCAAACAAATTTGCATGAGACTCGCACGAAATTGAACGGCAACTTGTACTAACGCCTTCATCGAATTCTTTTATCGGTAGCGTTATCAGAAGAATCCAACCTCCCACGGAGCACGTCCTATATGTCACTACAAAAAATCCGAGTAGAACCATTGTCCACTTACCTCGAAAATTACGGGGTTCTAGTATCCGCCGTCACCCGGCATGGCGATACCATTTACGTCTCGGGTTCCCCTCCCTTCGATCCCGAAACCGGGAAAATCGTGGATGCACCCATTGAACGTCAAACTGAACTCGTCCTACAACAGTTGAAGCAATGCGTGGAGACTGCTGGATCGTCTTTGGACAAGGTCATCAAGTGCAACGTCTATTGCACGAAGGTCGACAAGTTCGGGGCGGTCAATGAAGTCTACTCTCGATTCTTCCCCAAAGAGCCGCCTGCGAGAATATTCATTCCCGTGGCTCCATGGGCGGCGAAGTTCGACATCGAAATCGACTGTATCGCCGCCATATAGCACAACGGAAAAAGAATTATTATGAATGACAACGAGGTTCACATTTTAACTAAATTGGACGCTGACTATGTGGCCGCGGCGGGGAGCTGCGGCGTTGCATATTTTGAAGCGAATCTTGCCGAGGATTGCAGGATTTCCAATCCCGATGGATCAATTAGCGACAAGAAAGCGTTCATCAAAATGATCGGTCAACCTCAACCGATTTCGGAACTTGAGGGATCGAGCAAGGAAGTAAGGGTCTTTGGAGATTTTGCGATCATTCATTCCCGCATTACCTTTAAAAAAGCAGACGGTAAGGATGGAAGCGGGCGCTACACGGATGACTGGGTAAAACGGAACGGAACTTGGTTCTGTGTTTCCGCTCATACCACGGCACCCGGATGGGGCACGGAATAGTCCAAAACGCCTGCCCCGCTTGCCACACGAAACCAAATACTCGAGGCGAATATGTTTTCAGTAATTTTTGAAGTGCATCCTAAGTCTGACAAATGGGAGCAGTATTTAGGATTGGCCAAAATGCTTCGTCCCGAACTGGAGCAGATTGAGGGCTTCCTAGACAACATTCGCTACGGAAGTCTAACTCGGGAGGGCTGGATCCTTTCACTGTCCGGATGGAAGGACGAAAAGGCTTTGGTGCGATGGCGCACGAGCCAGCATCATCACGAGACCCAGGAGAAAGGGCGCAACGAGGTGCTGTCAGACTATCACCTTCGGGTGGGGCAAGTGACCAAAGACACCCAAGTTCCCGGAGGTTTGAAGATAGAGGAACAGCGTCTCGATGAAACGGAGGTTGGTCACGGCACCACTGTAACGCTGATCAACAGCAAACGGCCTGAAGAATGGGTCAAGCAGAATGGGGCGGAGGGTGTGGCAAAGTATCTCGGTTGGGAACCAATGGCGAATGGCCTGCTTGAGTGGGATGCGTTCGACGCGGTCTTGTCGCCCGGAGAGATCATCCTTCTTTTGTCGTGGAAAGACCCCCTCGCTGCCGAGGCGTTTGAGGGGCAAATTAAACTTCCCGAAGGTGCCAGGTTGCGTCGCGTTCGAGTAGTTCGGGATTACAGCATGTTCGATCGCCGTGAAGCCCCCCAATACTATCCAGAAGTTAAACGATCGACGTCTTGAGGACACGGGGATAGCTGAAGGCACACTACCGTCTTTAAAGGCCGGGGTGCTCCTCACAACATCCCTGGTCTCAGCGCTGATCATGCTAGACGCGAACATCGTCGCGGTTTCCTTGCCTGCGATCGCCCAAACGTTCGGCGCTTCGTTCAGTAGTCTTGAATGGGTGATCAGCTCCTATTTGCTCAGCTATGCAGCCCTGTTGCTGGGAGCCGGGTCGTTCGCGGATCTATGCGGACGAAAAAAGGCGATGGTAATCGGTCTTGCCGTGTTCGGCCTGGCTTCCATTGCATGCGGTGGCGCGACATCCCTCCTGATGCTCAACATTGCGCGAGTCGTCCAAGGAATCGGCGCGAGCATGCTTCTTACTGCGGCCTTGGCCGTTATTACGCGGACTTTCGTTGGCCCGGAGCGTACCCACGCTTTCGCGGTTTGGGGCGCGTGTCTTGGAGTCGCGCTGACCAGCGGTCCACTGATCGGTGGAGTAATAACCTCCTTTCTCGGCTGGCGCTGGATTTTCCTTATCAACATTCCCATCTGCATCGGGCTGATTTGGGCCTCGCTGCGTTTTCTCTCGGAATCGAGGGACGAGAATGCAAAACGATTGGACATCGCAGGCATCGCGTCCTTTACACCTGGCCTTCTGTTCTTGGTGTGGGCGCTCATTGATGGCAATGAACGGGGGTGGGGTTCGATTACCATTCTTTTGCGTTTCGCCGCCTCGCTGGCCTGCTTCTTGGTCTTCGTGACGATCGAAATCTCCCAAAAGCGGCCGATGGTCGACCTGTCCCTTTTCCGGCGTCCGACCTTCCTGGGCGCCGTCCTGGCGATGGTCGGCTACGGCGCGACAGCACAAGTCATGGTCTTTTATCTGCCTCTCTTCCTGCAAAACGTATACGGCTTCTCTCCCGCCATTGCCGGCTTGGCAATGCTTCCATTCGCCCTGCCGATGGTATTGGCCCCAAAATGGTCGAGCCAGATGGCGCTTGCCTGCTCAGGTCGTCTGGTTCTGACCGTTGGCCTCGCGATCACATTCCTCGGAAATATTCTATTTTGGATACTCGCAGGCAACCACCTGCCCTACGCAATCTTCGTCCTTGGAATGCTGGTTTCGGGCACAGGCGCGGGAATTTTGAACGCCGAAACGGTCAAGGTAATCGGAGCTGCCGTTCCGACCGATAGAGCCGGCATGGCTTCCGGGATAGCCAGTACGGCGCGATTTGTCGGAATTCTTGTCGGTGTTGCAGGGTTGGGCGCGATACTTGCCGACGTCAGCCACAGACAATTTCTGTCTGCCGCACAAGCGGCAGGATTGGACTCTCAAGCGGCAAATTCGGCCCTGAGTCATGCAAATTCCTCCAATTCGATGGGCGCTCTACCCGGTGTTTCCGAGGGCCTTCAATCCCAGCTTCACCTTGCCGCATCGTATAGCTTCGCAAGTGGATTCGCGGTGGCAGGCCTGGTAGCCGCGTTGGTAGCTGCGGCTTCATCGTTGTCCGCATTCTGGCTGATCCGAAGCTCCGAAACTGCGCCCCTCGGAGGCTCCACCAATCGGATTTGCAAGATCGTTGATTGTCCGATTCCATAAAGATTCACAGAAGAAAATTGAGGCTTATGAAATTGCAAGCAGACAGGCGATTCAAAGCGCTTCTCAAGCGCGATAGACGCCTCGAAGGAAGATACTTCCTCGCGAACAAATCGGTGAAAGTCTACTGCTGCCGTATCTGCGGGGGCAAAGCTCCGCTGGCGAAGAACGTGGAGATTTTTACGCATCGCGCGGAGGCGGAAGCGGCGGGCTATCGACCATGCAGGCGTTGCCGTCCGGAGCTAGTTCCTGAGCACACTGACAAAGAGATCAAAAATCAGCTTTCGCGTTCGATTTCCTTCAACATCAACGGAGGATTTTTGACCAATCATTCGCTGAAAGAATTGGCCGCCAAACTCCATACAACAGAGCCACAACTCCAAAAGTTTTTCACGGAAGAATTCGGCGTAGCCCCACAACAGTTCTGGCAAACACACCGCCTGCTTCTGGCCAAGCAACTTCTGACCGACTCTGCGATCCCTCTTCCTGAAGTCGCAAAAGCGAGCGGGTTCACAAACGTTCAGGAGCTTCACGCGGTCCTGGCCGAGAACTACCATCTGCATCCCTCCGACTTTCGCAAACGACAACGCAAGGACGTGGCGAAATCATTTGGCGACTTCAGCTTCAGGCTGGCGTATCGCCCGCCATTGGACTGGGAGCGTCTCCTCAAATTTTTGTCGCGCCGGGCCGTTCCCGAAGTGGAAGCAGTCGAAGACGGATGTTACCTCCGTACGGTGCACGTCGAACAGTCACATCAGCTTTTTTCCGGCGCGGTGACGGTAAGAAATGATCCCGAAAACAGTCGGTTGATGATCCAGATAGCTCCCGAATTGTTACCCGTCAGTGCGATGATACTCGAACGAATGAAATCTCTGTTCGACCTGCAGGCCGATCCCGCAGCAATAGCGCAAAGGCTGGGGTCTCTCGGCAAGGCTCGCCCGGGGCTCCGCGTGCCAGGCAGCTTCGACACGTTCGAAATGGCGGTGCGCGCGATACTTGGGCAACAGGTTTCGGTAGCGGGCGCCCGAACGCTCATTGGCCGATTCGCCGTGCGATTTGGAACGGCCCTAGCAACCGGCCATCTGCTGCTGACTCATCTCTTTCCCACACCTAAAAGAGTAAGTCGTGCCTCCGTGGATTTGATCCAATCCATCGGAATTACTAACCAGCGGGCCAAATCGATCCTTGGCCTGGCTCGAGCCATTTCAAAGGGAAATCTGCTTTTGGAGCCCGGTTTGCCGCCAGAACCTACGATCGAACAATTATGCAATATCCCTGGGGTAGGCGAGTGGACGGCCGATTACATCGCCATGCGGGCCCTCTCTTGGACGGATGCGTTTTTGCACACTGACTTGGTGATGCGTCGTGTTTTAAAAGAAGAGGACAGCAAAAAAATTCTTCACAAAGCAGAAAAATGGAGGCCATATCGCGCCTATGCTGTTCTTCATTTGTGGAATGAGGCGGGGGAGGTTTAGTGATTTTCCACTGCACTCTTAACCATCCCTTGATTGGAACACTGGTTCTTCTTGCCGATGACGAAAGACTGATTCGTTCCAGTTACCTTGACTCCAAACTTGCTCCTCACATTGAGCCGGCATGGAAGCGCGACGCGAAACAGCCTATTTTGAAGGAGGCCGTTTCGCAGCTCGGTGAATACCTGTCCGGCGAGAGGCAAAAATTGACTGTGCCCTTGAGGATTGGAGGCACCGAATTCCAGCAACGTGTTTACGAGCACGTTTTGAATATCCCTATCGGTACTGTGACAAATTACCTGGAACTTGCCCGTAAGCTGAAGAAGCCGCTGGCAGCGCGGTCCGTCGGCGCTGCGATCGGGCAAAATCCACTGCTCATTTTTATTCCAGACCATCGCGTCACCACCAGCAGCGGTTCGACGGGCGGTTTTGCAGGAAAATGGAATCGGAAACCAGGCCTGCTGAAACTAGAGAAGCAAATGACCAGTGGTCTTAATTCTGATCTTAATTCTACGAACCATGATCCCTCGTAAGGCCGTGGCTTGCTGTCAGTCAGCAGCATGACTCAAACTATGGCTTGGCCAAAAAAGTAGGCATTAGCTCATTTGCCAATCTACGCGAATATAAGAGTATGAAATCCACCAAATGTTCCGAAAAACGTGCGGCGTTTCGCGCCCTTCATAAAGAGGGATGTTTCCTTCTGCCGAACCCCTGGGATGTGGGCAGCGCAAGAATTCTCCAAAGCCTTGGTTTCTCTGCTCTTGCGACGACGAGTACGGGCTACGCGTGGACGACCGGGCGCCCGGATTACAAAGTTGAGCTCAAGGACGTCCTCGCACACTTGGCGTCCTTCTGTAAATCGACGGATCTGCCGCTTAATGCCGATTTCGAATCAGGATTTGCGGAGGATACCGATGGCTTGGCGGAAAACGTCGGAGCAGCAGTTCACGCAGGAGTTGCCGGCCTTTCCATCGAAGATCGCATTTACGGCAACACCTCACGTCTGTATGATTTGAAGACAGCGGCTAAGAGAGTGAGTGCTGCTCGTAAAGCGATCGATAAATTGGGTGAGGACGTTATCCTCGTAGCGCGGACGGAAGGCCTGCTTGAAGACCCGAACGGGATCAAACCCGCCGTCGCCAAGCTCGTGGCATTTGCGGAAGCGGGGGCAGATTGCCTTTACGCTCCCGGTGTCAGTAAGAAGGCCGACATTGTGGAGATCGTCAAGGCAGTGAGCCCAAAGCCCGTAAACATCCTCATCATGGGGCCGGGACTCTCCCTGAAGGAACTCGAAGACTTGGGGGTTCGCCGAGTTAGTGTCGGTGGAGCATTAGCTAAAGTCGCATGGGGCGCCATGCTGGGAGCTTCGCAGAAATTGAAGCAGGGCGACTTCAGTGGACTGGCCAAAGGTGCTTCCGGCCAGGAGCTGAACGAGATTTTCGGCAAGTTCGTTTGATGGGTTTGTTCGCCGGGATGCCACTATCTGCTTGGAGTGTGCCGAAGGACCGGGAGTGTCCTTCGGCACGCGTGAGAATTTGAAAGCAAGAACCGGAGTTTTTGCGGTCGTGGTTGATGATAGCTTCCTCTCATGAACGACAAATTAAAGCCTCATGGCTCCGGGATGAAGGATACGTCCCTTGAAATGGACCAGCGCTGGCAAGCTCTCAAAATGAAGGACGCTAGTGCGGATGGAAAATTTTGGTATGGAGTAAAGACGACCGGCATTTTTTGTAGGCCTTCCTGCCCATCGCGTCCCCCACTCCGTAAAAACGTAGAATTTTATCTTTCGCCATCTGCCGCGGAGAAAGCCGGCTTTCGCGCTTGCAAGCGATGCGATCCCAAGGGTGCAGGACTCGCTGCGTCCCACGCGAAGGCGGTGGCCGACGCATGCACTCTTCTCAAGGAAGGTGATGAAACTCCGAATTTAACCGCATTAGCGAAGGCGGTGGGACTGAGCCCTGGATACTTTCATCGCCTTTTCAAGCAGGCCACGGGCTTAACGCCCAAGGGCTACGCGAACGCTAAACGCGCCGAGCGGATCAAGAAGGTTCTGCCTAAGCGACCAACTGTCACCGACGCGATCTACGAGGCCGGTTTCAACTCCAACAGTCGATTCTATGCCCGTTCTTCTCAGGAGCTGGGGATGAAGCCGAAAGAATACCGGGACGGGGGCACTGGCAATACGATCCGTTTTGCGGTCGGAGAGTGCGTCCTTGGCTCGATTCTGGTCGCATCATCCGACAAAGGAGTTTGCGCCATCCTCTTGGGTGACGATCCTAATGGCCTCACTCACGATTTGGAGGACCAATTTCCGAAAGCAAACCTCGTCGGAGGTGACCGCGACTATGAGAAACTGGTCGCTGAGGTCGTAGGCTTCATCGATTCTCCAGGCAAAGGGTGGCATCTTCCTCTCGATGTTCGAGGTACGGCGTTTCAACGGCGGGTATGGGAGGAGTTGCAGCGGATTCCAATGGGCGCGACCCGAAGCTATACCGAAATCGCCAAACAAATAGGTCATCCGAAGTCCGTTCGCGCAGTCGCGCAGGCATGTGGGGCAAATGCGCTGGCTGTAGCAATCCCGTGTCACCGAGTCGTTCGCAAGAGCGGCGATCTGTCCGGCTATCGTTGGGGCGTCGAACGAAAGAGTAAGCTTCTTCAGCACGAAAGGATGGCGGCTTGAAACCCCTCACTTCCATTACTGAACGCGTTGAGTCTCTTGACTGGGCGACTCATTCAACCGAATTGGACAATCACGGTGCAACGCTTCTGAAAGGTTTACTTACACCCGAGGAATGCGGAGCGCTGGCCGGGATGTACGATCAAGACGACATCTATCGAAGCAAGATCGTGATGTCACGGCACGGATTCGGGCGCGGTGAATACAAATATTGGTCGTATCCCCTGCCCTCCGCAGTGGCCGATCTTCGAAGTAGCCTCTATCCTCCATTGGCTGAAGTCGCCAACCGATGGAACTCGGCGATGAAGATCGATCAAAGCTATCCAAGCAAGCACGAAGACTACCTCGAGCAGTGTCACCAAGCTGGTCAGACACGGCCGACACCGTTACTGCTGAGCTACAACGAGGGAGATTGGAATGCCCTGCACCAGGACCTTTATGGAGAAAACGCCTTCCCCATCCAGGTGGCTTTTCTGCTCTCCAAACCCGGCCACGATTTTACCGGAGGTGAATTCGTGATTGTGGAGCAGCGGCCACGGATGCAATCCCGCGCTGAAGTCGTCAGTTTGCAGCAAGGAGACGGCGTCGCATTTGCCGTGAGTCATCGACCGGTTCAGGGTACGCGCGGGTGGTATCGGGTGAACATGCGTCATGGCGTGAGCCGACTGCGCTCTGGACATCGAAACACGATGGGAATCATCTTCCATGACGGTAAATAAAAGGGACGTCATGGACCTGTTTCCAGTCGACCCGCGGGTGAATCTCTTGCCCTGCGATGGAGTCGTCAACTATTACGGCAGCATCCTCTCGCCCTGTGACGCAGCGGATTATTTCGAGTCGTTGATGACCACCGTAACGTGGAAGCACGATGAGGCGGTCATTTTCGGAAAGCACATTGTAACTGCTAGAAAGGTCGCATGGTACGGCGACGCCAACTATGACTACAATTACTCGGGCGCTCGAAGAACGGCACTCCCATGGACAAGAGAATTGCAGGATCTTAGGTCTCTCGTGGAGCGAAAGACCGGCGAAACCTTCAATTCATGTCTGTGCAACCTTTACCACTCGGGATCGGAGGGAATGGGGTGGCACAGCGACGACGAGGACGCCCTCGGCAAGGATACTTCAATTGCCTCTCTGAGTCTGGGAGCCGTCCGGAAGTTTTGCCTTCGGCACAAACGACAAGCAGATCTCGAGCAGGTGTCCGTAATGCTCGAGGACGGAGGATTGCTCGTGATGAAGGGAGCCACTCAGTCAAATTGGAAGCATAGCATTCCGAAGTCCGCGAAAATTGGCTCTCCAAGAATTAACCTGACCTTCCGCACGATCGAGCGCTAAAGGAGATTTTATGCTCCGCCACAGTGAACTGGGGACGACCAAAGAAGCGCGGCACCGAAAGGTGAGTTCGCTGATCAGGAGCAAGGCAATCACGCTCGGGGGCTGCGCACCCGCTGGAATTTACGGCCGACTCGATTGTACAGCTGGAAAGAGAATGCATTTCGAGAACAGGGTCTTTTTTAAGAACGAGACTGAAGCCATCCGTCAGGGTTTTCGGCCATGTGGGCATTGCATGCGGTCGAGATATGCTGTGTGGAAGAATGGTCACCGAAACTAGAAGGGCGCCTTACCTTTCGAAAGTGCGGCAGCGGCGAAAAGGGAGTCAGGATCGGGCGCTGCGTCTCTTTCACGCTGAAGCAACATTTTCTTGCGATCAACGCCCCAGCGGAAGCCAGCAAGAGAGCCGTCCGAGCGAATGATTCGATGGCAAGGAACGAGAAGCGCGATCCTGTTAGCCGAACATGCTTCGCCTACCTCCTGGGGCGTTCCTCCCACGAGTTGAGCGATATCTTTGTACGTCCGAGTTTCACCAACTGGAATGGCCTGCAGTGCACTCCAAACGGCTTTCTCAAAATTCGTTCCTCCGAGATCAAGTTGCAGGTCGACGGTTCGTGCTTCGGCGGGTTCATCCACCATTTGCCGAATTTGTTCAGTGGCTTCAGCCAGGGCCACTTGATCCCTCACGAGTTGATGGCGAGGAAACATCGTCCGGAGAGAACGGATAAGCAGGGTCTCGTCGGTTCCAAAGGAAACCGCGCAGATTCCGCGCAAGCTGGAAGCTGCCAGCAGCGTTCCAATAGTTGACTGCCCAATGGCAAAAGCAATCGTCGGCAGATCAGTTAAGAGCGCGGTGGAGCGCAGTGACGGAGACGTGGTGTTCATAGGTACAATTTACGTCGAATTTGTGGCCACCGAACTCCGTTTCTTGCTTTCAAATTACTGCAGGAATAATTGCTGACTTCGGTGCCTCATAAGATTAGAAAGGACAATTCCAGTCTTGCACGTTGTTGCGCATTCCTGCATGATGTCACTTGTTTCTTGAATCCCCTTTAGACTCCGATCCCACATGCCATCATGAAACATTTGCCAAAATTCCCTGAAGAACGGCAGAAGGCTATCCTTGCCCGGCTGACGAGCAGCGGACGGGTAGTGGCGCTTGAGCTGGCCAAGGAGTTTGCCACTTCAGAGGACACCATCCGCAGGGATCTGCGGCAGTTAGCAAAAGTCGGCCTTTGCCAGCGCACCTACGGCGGAGCTATTCTGAATTCTCCGGCCTCGGGAACGTTCGCAGAGCGCCAGAGTCTCTCGCACGAACGGAAGGTCCGCTTGGCTCGAACGGCAGTCGGCCTGATTAAATCGGGACATCTGGTCTTCCTTGATTCGGGAACAACCAACCTTGAGATCGCACGTGCATTGCCGGCCAATCTAAAGGCTACAATAGCAACCAATGCCCCGGACATTGCGTTGGCAGCGATGTCGAGCCCCGGGATTTCGGTAATCGCCATTGGAGGAGTAATTAATAGTCTCACCTCTTCCGCCGTTGGCTCGTGGGCGGTTCGTGACGTCGAAACGTTGACGATCGATCTATGTTTTCTCGGGGTTTGCGCCCTCTCATCGGATTCAGGCCTTCGTGGCTTCCATCTCGAGGACGTTGAATTCAAGAAGATGCTCCTGACCCGCAGTAACGTGATGGCGGCGGCGGTTACCTCGGACAAACTGGAGACTTCCGCACCTTTCCAAATCGCGAGCCTGAACCAGATTGATCATTTGATCTTGGAGGCTGGCGTCGACCCCAAAATGCTTAAACGCTTTAAAAAGCCCGGCTTGTCTGTTCACCGGTCTTCCAAAACTTAACCACCGCAAACCATGGAACTTCGTCAGCTTAAAGGGTTCATCGCGGTCGCGACCTACGGAAATTTTAGCGAAGCAGGACGCCACTTGCATTTGACACAGCCCGCACTCAGCCGGCAAGTGAAAGGTCTGGAGACCGAGATGGATGTCCCTCTTCTCGCAAGAAAGGTCAATAACGTCGAGCTGACTGCCGAGGGAAAAATATTTTTCGAAGAGGCACAGGAGATTGTTAGAGATCTTGCTGAAGTGGTCCAGCGGGCTCGGACCCGAACTCGATGTAAACCTCTCAAAATTGGATACACCCAGGCTCTCGCTTACGGTTTTCTGCCTCTTGCTCTGTCGCGCTTTATGAGTGAGCCTCGTGCCGTCTCCCCGGAATTACTGGATTTAAGTCCTGAACGGGTCGCCGCGAAAGCGTGCTCCGGTGAGCTGGATATCGCGATTATACCAAGAGACCTTGAGACGACAGTTTCATCCTTTCAATGGACAGAGTGGCGGCATGTCACCCCCGTAGCAATCATGTCACGCAAACACATGTTTGCTAAAGCGAAGAGTGTCTCGCCGTCGCAGCTCAAGGACGTACCTCTTTACGCCTTTTCACAGGAAGACTATCCTGATTACGTCCCACGTTTGCGCGGAATGTTCCGTCGCCACCATATTAGACTCCGATTTAAAGACCAGAGCGCTAGGTCCATTGCCGCGATGTTCTCAGTATTAGAGGCAGAAATAGGTTTAGCCGTACTTGCAGAGGGTGCGGCTCAAATGTTGCCCAATACGCTCGTGGCAAAGCCTCTCGTTCCGGGTATTGGCACAATTTCAATCTCTGTCGGGACTCCTTTAGTCAATCCGATGCCATCGGCCGGCCGATTGGTCCAACATCTCATAGAAGTTTCTTCTGAGAACGCCAAGCGCAACGGAAAGCATTAGGCGGCTGGTTTCGCAAAGTTTTCAAGGTAAGACATTGATCAGGGCGAGGAGAGCTATTACCAAAGCTTTCCAGCACCCCAAAAACAATGAATTGGCGGCATTTGTCCACTCCTCACAGCTTTGGGAATGACCTTCCACATCCCCGAAAAAGCAATCACCGGCTGTAAGTCGCTCGCGCTTCTTCGTTGGTCCCTGGTGGTTGTGTTTGTCTGGATTGGGCTAATGAAGTTTACGCCCTACGAAGCCAATGGTATTGCTCCATTGATCGCACATAGTCCATTCATGAGCTGGTTGCACTCAGTGTTTGGCATTCAGGGCGCAAGCGACTTGGTTGGTGTTTCCGAGTTAGCTACTGCCCTCGCGTTAGCTGTCGGGGCGTTTGTGCCTATTGCCTCAGCGATTGGGGCTGCGTTGTCGGCTTGTACGTTCTTAAGCACACTGACTTTCATCCTATCGACTCCTGGTGTGTGGGAACCGACCGCTGGAGGATTTCCTGCTTTATCCGCCATGCCGGGCCAGTTTCTATTGAAGGATCTCGTGTTGTTGGCGGCATCGCTATGCCTGCTCGAGGCCTCGTTGCGTTTCAACCCAAGCGAAAAAGCCACTCCGAAGGCCTAAAGCCACGCAATAAGAGTCCCGAGCTGGGCGGTACTAAAATTTCGCGAGTGACATTCCCACCAATAAGAGAATTGGAATTCCGGGTACAACGCATTAAGCAGTGAATGACCTCCAATGCCCTTGCTATAGCATCTGGCGAGTCGTAAATTATCCATCCAGCCAGGCAACGAAATTACCAAAGGATAGATATCGCATGAGCATAGGCACCGAATCACGTCCGATTCCCGATACCGGTAGCGTCCTACAGTCGCTTCTTGATGCCGTTCAAAGGAGCGTTTTTCGAGTGGCTCCGGAAAGGGAGAATGAGTTGGCGGAGCTTCTTAAGAGCAAAAGCATCAGCGCGGAAATCGACTGTAGCAAACCCGAATGGCGGTTCGAATCTCTCGAAATGTGTCGCCGCTACTTTATGAATCTGAAGGCCATGGAGAGAATCTGGGCGTACTGCTGTGGTTCGATCTACGTCTACCTTCGGTTTAACGACGCAAAATTTCATGGTCCCGTCCATTTCGACCAAGACGAAATGGGGAAAGAGACGAAGAAACTCTTGCAGTGGGCGTTGGCCGGTGAATTTGATGGAAAGTATGCGCCATGGCCAAGTGAATTACTCCTGCCAGGAGTTCATAAGGACGACATGAAGCTCGCTCAAATGACAGACGAAGTGTTCTTGTTCGCCATGGGCTTCATTCAATTGCACGAGATTGGACATTTGGTGTTGGGACATCGAAACGACGGGACGCTTCCGAAAGACGTGCTGCTAAAACACGAATTCGCGGCCGCTGAATTCGCCTACGATTGGATCATGGACTCGTGGAGAG
>FSXO01000251.1_pt1 | contig 13023 bp, 12 predicted proteins | sample 1638291 | NCBI WGS metagenome assembly FSXO01 (sample SAMEA3914788, study PRJEB12502) | metagenome | biome: forest; material: soil | place: Canada | collected 2011-07-03 | depth 0.1 m
ACGTATTGCTGCTTGGAGGGCGGGTTCGAAGGCAATAGGGCAAAACTTTCCTAAAAACCTCCCAGCAGTGCCGCAGCGCACCTCATAACTTAAATTCGGAACCCCCTGCATGTGGCAAATACCCCCTAACCCAACAACCCAACCAAACCCTTTCTCCACTGTCCGCCAAATCGGGGGACACCCAATTTCTACCTCGGCAATATAACCTTCACCGGAAGCACCGGCCCTTCGAATCCGGAGCTTTCGGTCAGTGGTGGCAGCACGGCTTTTCTGACCAACGTTAGCTTCAACAGCATCGCACTAAATAACGGTACATTGGTAACCTCCGTTGGGTTGAGCACCCCGGCCAATATGACATTAGCCGGAACAGACGCGATTAACGTCCCCTCCGGCCAAACCTTGAACTTTTCCGGCGAAATCAGCGGCACGGGTAAGCTCGTCGCCAGCAGGTCCGGCACCCTGGCCTTGTCGGGTGTCAACAGCAGCTATTCCGGCGGCACGCAGATCAATGGCGGCACCGTGCAAGTCTCTCAGCCCTTTGTGAATGTATCGCCTCTTGGATCCGGTCCCGTCGCCATCAATGGTGCTGGCACGCTGGCCATTACCTCCAATGGCTTCGCTCAAAGCGGTACTCTTATGCGCTCCATCGTATCGCACGTGATCGGCGTCATCGCCCAAGTCGAGAGCGCCCACCGGCTTGAAGCTCGTGCCGTCAAAGAAAGGGCAGCGTCCACCTCCGCCATTGGCCACCGCCAATAGGTCGAATTCGGGAACAAAGCAAACGCCCTGCGGCTCCGAAAAGCCGGAGAGCGATCGAACAACCTTGCCCTGTTTTAAATCCAGGACCTCAACTGTATTGTTTCCGAGAGCCGCCACGAACAGCCTTCCCGCCTTCACGTCCATGCTCATGTGGTCGATCCTGCCCTCGACCCCTTCTAAAGGAATGGTTTGCACCAGATGTAGTTCTTCTGCACGGGCGGCAAGGAGGCTGCCGAAAAAAGCGATGCCAAGTACAATTTTTCTGGTCTGGAAGTATTTCATAGTTTGTTGTTCAGGCTTCTTCCTCCGGACGCTTTAGGTAGCGAAAGCCTCGGTAGAGGGCCAAGTCGTAAATGTTTGTAGGAGCACATAACCGCGAACCTAATACGAACTGCGCCTATTTCAATTTGCAACACCTGTTACACTGACGTAGGTTCCGGTTGTGACTGCGCCTCCCTGCTGGCTCTTGCTACTTTACACGCTCTCCGCCAAGAAAAGTTCCGTTCGAGTAAGTCTGTGGCGAAAACTGAAAAAGAGCGGAGCACTTGCCTTGAAGACCTCGGCCTACGTCCTCCCGGACGAGACGAGCCATTACGAGAAGTTCCAATGGCTGGCGAAACAAGTGCGCGATAGCGGTGGCGAAGCAACTCTCATCAAGGTGACGGAGATTGAAGGACTCAAGGGCGAAGAAATCGTCGGTCAGTTTCAGGCCCAAGTCGCGCACGACTACGACGAGTTGATCCCCGAGTTGACCCGCTTTGTTCAAGCCAATCGCAAGCAACGCGCAGAAACCTTCGACGCGGAACTGGAGAAATTGACTCTGCGGTTTGAGGGGGTACGCAAGATCGACTTCTTTGAATGCCCCCGCGCGCAGGATGTCCAGATGCTCATTCGACGGGCCGAATCTCTGCGCAAGCCGAAGGCCAAAGCTCTTCCCGAGTTGCAGTCGCGAAAATTCCAAGGCCGGATCTGGTTGACTCGGCCCCGTCCGGAAATTGACCGTGTCGGGAGCGCGTGGCTGATCCGACAGTTCATTGATCCCAAGTCCAAGTTCGTGTTCGCTCCTTCGCCCGAGGATCATCCCAACGCCATCCCCTACGACATGTTCGAGGTGGAGTTCACCCACCACGGCGATCACTGCACGTTTGAAACCCTTGTGGAACGGTTCGCCATTGACGACAAGCACCTCACCGCCATCGCCGAAATGATTCACGACGCGGATTTGGAGGACGACAAGTTCCATCGACCCGAGTGCATCGGCATCGATAAGGTGCTGAAGGGATGGGCCAAGCGCGGACTCAGCAATGACGAGCTTTTGGCCAAAGGTTTCGATTTATTCGACGCCCTCTATGGGGCTCTCAAGAAGTAAAAAATGACATCTTCCCTCGCTTTAGAAATCGAAGGTTTCGTCAGGAAACACTCTCAACTGCGGATCAGGCGATGAACCTTGTCCAATCCGCGATGCGACGACCCTTAACGGTCGTTGTCCTGGTCATCTCCGTCGTGCTGAGTTCCATCTTGGCCTTGCGTCAAATGCCGCGAGATATTTTCCCGACCTTGGGAATCCCAGCGATCTACGTGGCGCAGCCCTACGGCGGAATGGCCCCGGCGCAGATGGAAGGCTACCTCACCTACTACTACGAGTATCACTTCCTTTACATCACGGGCATCGAGCATGTCGAATCGAAGTCCATTCAAGGCGCAGCCATCATCAAGCTGCAATTCCACCCCGGCACGGACATGTCGCAGGCGATGGCGGAGACGGTGTCGTATGTCAATCGCGCCCGCGCCTTCATGCCGCCCGGAACGGTTCCGCCATTTGTCATGCGGTTTGACGCGGGGAGCGTGCCCGTCGGAGACCTCGTGTTTTCCAGCGAGACCCGCTCCGTCGGCGAGATGCAGGATGCGGCGCTGAATCTGGTTCGGCCCTTATTCTCAACCCTTCCCGGCGTGTCTGCTCCCCCGCCGTTTGGTGGCAGTGCCCGCAGCATCGTGGTGAATGTCCAGCCGGACCGGCTTCGCGCGTACAATATGACACCGGACGAAATTGTCGCGGCCCTGACCACAGCCAACACGATTACTCCCGCCGGGAATGTGCCGATTGGCGACAAATATCCCATGGTGCCGTTGAATTCGGTGGCAGATAACCTCAAGGACTTGGAAAACGTGCCCATTCGTACGGGAGTCTATCCGGCCGTTTTCCTGCGCGATCTGGCGACCGTGCAGGACGGTTCCGACATTATCACTTCCTACGCACTAGTGAACGGGCGTCGCACGGTCTACGTCCCTGTTACCAAACGCGCGGACGCATCAACGCTTTCGGTGGTGGAGAGCGTCAAAGCTAATCTTCCCAGATTCCAGAGTGTTCTTCCGCCGGATGTTAAGGTGAGTTACGAGTTTGACCAATCACCCTACGTCACGCGGGCGATTGCGGGATTAGTTACCGAAGGGGCGTCGGGAGCCCTGCTGACCGGGTTCGTGATCCTCTTGTTTTTACGCGACTGGCGCAGTGCGATGGTGGTCGTCCTGAACATTCCTCTGGCCCTGTTGGGGGCAGTTCTTGCGCTTTGGATCACCGGCCAAACGGTCAACATCATGACCCTGGGTGGTCTGGCCCTGGCGATCGGCATCCTGGTCGATATGTCCACGGTGGTGATTGAAAATATCCATACGCATTTGGCCCAAGGTAATCCCATCGCCCGATCCGTTGCCGATTCGGGAAAGGAGGTCGCGTTGCCTCTTTTGGTGGCGATGCTTTGCGTGCTGGCGGTTTTCGTTCCGTCGTTCTTCATGACCGGCGTAGCCAAGGCGATGTTCATTCCCCTGACGCTCGCCGTCGGCTTCTCAATAGTCGCATCCTACCTGCTGGCGAGCACCTTCGTGCCGGTACTATCCACCTGGACGATCCGGGCGCATCGGAAGCAAGATCCCAAACGCAAGACGGGAGGCCGGTTCTCCTTTGCCAGATTTCAAGACAACTACAAATCCACCCTGCAAAGATTCGTACGCTGGCGGTGGCTGGTAGTGGGCATCTATGTTCCTGCTGCGGGGTTGGTCATCGTTTTTGCAGGTCAAGGATTGGGCACGGAAATTTTTCCGCAGGTTGACGCGGGCCAGCTCCAACTACGGTTACGCGCTCCCACCGGTACCCGCATCGAGGGCACGGAGGCGATTGCCATCCAAGTGTTGGACCTCATCAAGAAGGAAGCCGGAGCAGCTAACGTCGCCATCACTCTCGGCTTTATTGGCGTCCATTCGCCCAGCTATCCCATCAATCTGCTTTACCTGTGGAACGGCGGCCCGGAAGAAGGTGTTCTTCAGGTTCAGTTAAAGCCCGGCACGGGCATCCGCATCGAAGACCTGAAGGAGCGTTTGCGGAAGAAATTTGCCGACCAATTGCCCGACGTGAGTTTTTCTTTCGAGCCGAGCGACATTGTGAGCCGCGTCATGAGTCTCGGCGCCTCAACTCCCATCGAGGTAGCTATCACCGGACAAGACCTGGCGGTGGATCGCCAGTTTGCAGACAAGGTAAAAGAAAAACTTCAGAGCATTCCGTCCATGCGGGACATCCAGTTCGGTCAGGCGTTGGATTACCCGACGGTGGATGTGAACGTGGATCGCGAACGCGCCGGACTCATGGGAGTCGACATGTCAGAAGTATCCCGCTCACTGGTTGCCGCGACTTCATCCAGCCGGTTCGTGATTCCCAACTACTGGGCCGACCCCAATAGCGGCGTGGCGTACCAACTTCAAGTACAGGTCCCTCAAAAGTCGATGGCCTCAACGGAGGACGTCCAGAACATCCCCGTGAGTAATCGTGATAGCGGGGCGGTTTTGCTTCGCAATATTGCCACGGTCAAGGAAGGAACCACGGTGGGCCAGTATGATCGCTACAACCAGCAACGGATGGTCACCATCACAGCCAACATCGCCAATATCGATCTGGGCAGCGTAACCAGACAAGTGGAGCAGGCGCTCAAAGAAGTCGGGGCCCCACCTCCCAAGGTAAGCGTAGCCTTGCGCGGTCAAGTTGTGCCCATGCGGGAGATGTTCGACGGCCTCCAAACCGGATTGCTCCTTGCCGTGGTCGTAATCTTCCTGCTGCTCATGGCGAATTTCCAATCGGTAAAGTTGGCGCTTGTGGTGGTTTCCACCGTCCCCGCCGTTCTGGCGGGCGTGGCTCTTTCCCTCTGGCTGACGCACACCACACTCAATATTCAGTCGTTCATGGGCGCAATCATGTCCATTGGGGTAGCCGTGGCAAATGCGATTCTCCTGGTCACTTTTGCGGAGCGAAGTCGGATGGATGGCGCAGCGTCAACTGACGCAGCCGTCGAAGGCGCACAAAGCCGGCTTCGCCCGATCCTCATGACCAGCCTGGCGATGATCGCCGGCATGATACCGCTGGCTTTGGGTCTGGGTGAAGGCGGAGAGGAAACCGCGCCGCTTGAACGGGCGGTCGTGGGAGGATTCGCCGCCGCCACGCTGGCGACGTTGATCGTATTGCCTTCCGTCTTTGCCATTCTGCGCGCACGCGACGGAACCCATTCTGTCTCGCTCGACCCGGACGATCCGGTGAGCAGGCACTATATAAGGCCACCTGGAACCTTTGACGTAGAACGAGAAGTGAATCCGCAATGAATCTTATGAACCGCTTGTTTCTCTCCTTAACGCTGCTTGCACTGCCCTTCTTGGCCGGCTGTCAGCAAGAAGCCCCCATTGCTGCCGCATCAAAGCCAGAGCCTCCGCTGGAAGTCAAGGTTGTCCCGGCGTTCCGGGGTGAAATCACTCGTAACGTAAAACTGCCCGTATTTCGCATCCTCCCCGAGCAGCAAGCCACGCTCTATGCCAAGGTAAGCGGATACCTCAAGACCCTCACGGTGGATAAGGGAGACGAAGTAAAGGAAGGACAACTGCTGGCCGAGATTGAAGTGCCGGAATTGCAAGCCGACGAAACACAATTCCAAGCCGAGACCAAGGTGGCTCAAAGCGACTACGAGCGGATGGAAAAAGCCAGTCAGAAGGCCCCCGATCTCGTCGTGCCCCAGACGGTGGATGACCTGCGTGGTCAATGGGAAGTCGCTCAAGCCAAACTCCAGCGAACTCAAACCCTGCTGCAATTTGCACACATCACCGCACCATTTTCCGGTGTGATCACAGCGCGGTTTGTCGATCCCGGTGCGTTCATTCCGGCGGCCACCACGGGCAGCACGCCGCAAAATGCCGCAATAGTCACCCTCATGGACTTCAGCCTTGTTCGCGTTCAGGTCTTTGTTCCCGAAGAGGAGGTTCCCTTCATCAAGAACGGCGTGCCCGCGAAAATTACCCTGGAGGAGCTACCGGGCAAGGTCTTCAAAGGTTCCGTTACCCGTTTTGCCTACGCCTTGGACGAAGCCACGAAGACCATGCTTACTGAGATTGAACTTCTCAATTCGGACGGCCAGCTCCGCCCCGGCATGTATGCGAGCGTGCAACTGGCGGTGGAACGCAAGGCCGGCGCGTTGCTCGTTCCAAAGGAGGCCGTGATCGTCGAGAAAGCCGGATCGTTTGTGTTCTTGCCGACCGATGGCAAGGCTCAGAAAACTCCGATCCAGACAGGCTTCAATGATGGCGTGAATGTGGAAGTCACCGCCGGATTGCAGGACGGCCAGTCCGTGATCCTCGTTGGAAAACAAAAGCTCAGCGACGGTCAGGCCATTAACCTGGCGGAGGCGAGATGAGGCTCTGGATAAGCGCCTTCAGCGCCATCACATTCGGGGCATGTTTTCTTCATGCCCAAGAGCCGGGCAGCGCCACCTATTTAGTCGATCTACCGACTGTACTTCGTTTGGCTGGCGCGCAAAATCTCGATATCCAAATTGCGCAGGAACGCCGCAAGGAGGCTCTAGCCAATCAAACAAGCGCGGTAGAGGGATTTTTTCCCTGGCTGTCGCCGGGAATCGCGTACCATCGCCGCGATGGCATGACCCAAGCCGTTCCGGCGGGGACGGTTTCGGAATCAGATTTTCAATCCTATGCCCCAGGCGCTGCGGTCGCGGGACAGGTCGATTTCGGCAGCGCCCTCTACAAATCCCTTGAAGCGAAGCAGCTCGTCAAAGCTTCTGATCACGCCTTTGAAACGCAGCGTCAAGACTCCATTCTCAGCGCGGCACAGGGATATTTTGATCTTACAAGAGCTAAAGCACTGGTGGGAGTCGCCCGCGAATCCTTGAAATATTCCCAGGACTATCAGCAAGAATTGCACGAGGCGGTGGCATCGGGCATCGCGTTCAAAGGTGACGAGATTCGGATTCAAACGGAAAGTGAGCGTTACCAAATCGCTCTCCGTCAGGCGCTTGAACATCAGCGGATCGCTGCAGCCAACCTCGCCGATATTTTGCATTTGGACCCGACCGTGGAATTGGTTCCGCAAGATGACGGTCTCACGCCCATTACGCTTTTTGCATCCGATGTACCCATAAGCGATCTGGTGCAACATGCGCTCATAAATCGGCCTGAGATTAAGCAGAGCGGAGACATCATCGCCGCATCGCGTGCAGCGAAGGATGGCGCTGTCTACGGACCATTGATTCCTACCCTCGGCACGCAGGTGTTTGCCGGCGGATATGGTGGTGGCCATACTGCGCAGCCCAGCAATTTCGGCGGGGCAGAAGACTCCTTGGTCAGTCTCAGTTGGCGCATTGGTCCGGGTGGTTTGTTTGATTCTGGTCGCATCAATGCGAGCAAGGCGCAACTGGCCGCCACCAGTTTGGGTGACGCAAAGCTAAAAGATGCCATCGCGACTGAGGTGGTTGTCAGTGACGCCCACATGCAATCTGTATCCGATCAAATCGCCCTGGCGAAGCTGACTCTGGCGTCGGCCAGCGAAACCTTGCGTCTAACGGGTGAACGCAGACAGTTTGGAGTGGGGATCGTTCTGGAATACATCCAGGCCGAGCAAGCCTTGGATCAGGCGCGCTCGGATTACTTCACGGTCATCGCCGAATATAACAAGGCTCAGTACGGGTTGAACAAAGCTGTCGGTGGACCACCGGAAGCGGAAAAAATCCCTCGGGCCACGAAGTGAGCCGCACCCTAACCTTGCAATGACGTGAGGAAGGATTCCTCCGATCTTTCGCCTGACCTTTTATCATCACGGCAAAACGGTTCAGCAGCAGCCGGAACAGGTCTCCGTCAAGGCGATCCGCCCAAATGGAACGAAGCAGATTTTCACCTTCGCCAAACCGGGAGATTTTTTGCAATCGACCACCGACATTCCCGAGCCGCATGAATTCAAGGTCAAGCCGGCCTTGAAGCATGGAGATCATGCCCATTACTACCATGAGGAATTTTCCGAGCACGGTCATCACCAAGACCATGAAGACTTGGAGACGACCGGTATGGGCTTTCAGGATGCACCCGAAAGGGCACATGCCTCCGACATCGAGCGCCGTTTCGCCGGGCGGCCGGTCACGGCTTGGCAGATTGTGTTCTTCGGCGTCACCGGCGGTCTAATGCCCTGTCCCGCTGCTGTGACCGTGCTTCTCGTCTGCCTCCAGTTTAAACAATTCACCCTCGGCTTTGCGCTCGTAGCGGCATTCATTCTCCGAGGATTAGCTTTTTAAGCGGTTCGCAAAGCGGAGCCATTTCCCTTTTAAGCTCCAAACGTGAGCGGGGAGCCTGTCCCGCCAGCCAGACATCCCCGGACGGGAAAAGTCGTTCTTGAGCCAGCCTCTACGGCTTGTGCGCAAAGACGATGATGAGGATCAGCGGAATGAAGGTACCCGCCGCCATACTGGCCAGCGCCAGGGTGCCACGACCGAATTTAAAAGCCATGATCACTCCAAAGAGGATGTTGAGCACGAGGCTCGCCGCCATGAGGACGACAAAAAATTCAAGGTAAGGCGAGGTAAAGGTGTAGGCCTTGGTCGGATCTTTGAAAAAGAGGTTATGCCCCATGTGAATGGACGAAAGGTAGGTGAGAATGTTGGGACCATTGACCCACTGAAGACCATAGACCTGCCAGATGCCCGAAATGGAAAAGAAGATGAGCATTGGCGCGAAAAAGCAGCCAAGGTAGAGGTGGATGCGCCGAATCTTGTTCATTTAGTTATTTGCACTTTCGTCGTTAGGTTTGTCGAAGGATCAGTTCAGTCTGTAGCGCCGCTATTTTACCCCTTCATGGCCACCGCGTAGCGGTTGGAGATGAAATCCCAATTCACGACCTTCCATATGGCCATGATGTAGTCGGCGCGGACGTTGTGGTACTTGAGATAATAGGCGTGTTCCCACACGTCGATGCCGAAGAGCGGGTAGTGGCCTTCCGTCAAGGGGCTGTCCTGGTTCGGCAGCGTAAGGATCGTTAGCTTTTTGCCGCCGTCGAGAACGAGCCAGACCCAGCCGCTGCCGAAGAGTTTGCCGCCCTGCTCGGCCATTTCGGCCTTCAATTTGTCTATGCCGCCGAGGTCATCGGTTAAGGCCTGGGCGAACGCGCCCGTAGGCGCACTGCTTTTGTGCGAGAGCGTTTGCCAGAAAAGCGAATGGTTCGAGTGGCCGCCGCCCTGGTTGCGCACGGCGGTGCGGATCGATTCGGGTACGGCATCGAGATTCTTGAGCAGGTCGTTGACGTTGGCTGGCGGCGTAAACGAGGGTTCCTTCGCCAGAGCTTCGTTGAGTTTGGTGACGTAGGCCTTGTGATGCTTGTCGTGATGGAGATGCATCGTTGTTTCGTCGATGTCGGGTTCCAGCGCATCGTACGCATAGGGCAGCGGCGGGAGGGTGAAGGGGCCGGTGGGAGCGGACGTGGCGGTAGTCGCGGCGGCCGGGGCCGGGGTTTGCGCGAACGCGGGGATACGGCCGAGGGCGGTCGAGGCGATCGCGGCGGCGGTAAAGGTCTTGAGGGCTTGGCGGCGGGTGGTAAGCATGGGATTTCCGGGGGTGAGAGTTACTTTACTTGTAAGCTGGGCGCGTAAGGAATTGGTGCAAATGGGTTGTGTTTAAGTGTAGTGCCGGTCTATGACCGCACCAATAATGTTAAAATCAAAGTCGCTTAGCTGAGGGACTGGTTCTTGCATAGGGTTGCAAAAAAGGGCGCGCCGATTCTTGAGCCAGATCAAAGTTTTTGGGCGAAATAGAACGAGGTGAAGCCGGGCTCTGCACCCATTCGATCATGGGGCCTACCAAAGCTGGGCATAGGCTCAAGAAATTCATAATTCGCGTACTGCGAGCGGAATCTTCAAGCGCCCAACGAACCATGGAATTAATCAGGGTGCGCTTGCCATAAAGCTGGCGATGTTGGCGACGATAGTTGGCTGCTGCTGCTTCCGGTCCAATTTTTCCGATGGATAGAATGTTAAGAGAAGTCATCTCCGCCGTCGCGAGGGCGCTATAGATGCCTTCACCCGTCAGCGGTTCCAAGATGCGCGCTGCGTCGCCCACCAGCCAAGCGTGGCCATCGGTAAGTTCCCATGGACGGCGGGAGATGGGATGAACGCTTTTCCATGATTGGTAGGAGGCCTCTGGCAAATATCGACGCATAATTTCATCGGGCCTGACTTTGGCATCTGAAAACAACACGAGGGTGATGTTCGTTCGACTTTCGTCGATCCGGCTCAGCCCATAATAGCCTTCCGGAAAAACGTTCATGTAAACGTGGTCGCCCAACGAAGGCATATCGACGAATGTCTGCCATCCGACTCGACCACAGGGGCCCGGTGGCCGAGCCAACCGGCACATGCGTCCAACAACTGAATTTCGACCGTCGGCTCCAATGATAATCGGGGCATGGTAGTCACCTGATGAGGTGACTACCCGTCCTTCGGAAATATTTCTGACCGTGACCCCAAATTCGAATCGCGCGCCCGATTTCTGGGCCTCTTGGGCCAACCACTGGTCAAGGACACCACGTTCGACGGTCCGTGTCTTCTGTCCCCGGAAAGGATGGCGGACGATGGGCTGTCCCTGCTTTTCCAAGGTAAAGCCTGCATTGTCAAAGTGCGGCAGTTGATTGAAACCGTTCGTCAGACCGTATTTCTCCCAGATGGGCCAACAGCGTGGATTCAATGTGTACCCGCAAACTTTGGCCCGGGGGAAGGTCGCCTTTTCCAAGACCAAGACACGCTGGCCGGTCCGGCTCAAGACCAAGGCCGCCATTGATCCTCCCGGACCAGCTCCAACGATAATAATGTCAAATTTCGTGTTCGATTTCAAAAGCGGGTTCAAAGGATCAGGGTTTGGCCGCGACTTGGAGATTGGGCGACAGGCCGAAAACCAGATGAAAATCGATGTCGACCTCCTTATCGACCGTCATGAAGAACTGCTGGATGATGGGTAGTCCATGGGCTGCGGTGTCGACCGAAGTGGTTCCTGTCACGACCAGCCACTTTCCTTCACGCCAGCCGAGGGCTTGGGTTTGCAAGGTTTTGGCCACCTTGTTAAGAGTAAAGTTTCCTGAAACGAGAAATTTGGCAGGATGGTCCTTGGTTGCCAGGGTGGCCTTCCCATCTATGGAAACCACGTGGGTCAACTCGAAGGAAACTCCTGGAATCGCGTCAACATGTAGCCACTCGAACATATCGTGGTCGCGGCCTGACTCGAAGGTCGTCATTTTCGTGGCTGCGATATCGATCTTCGCGCTGGTGACCAACTCGGGCCTCCGAGCATCGAGTTTCGCGCTTCCGGCGAATTCCTTGGCCTCGCCATTAAAGTCGTGAAGGAAGGCGTGGCCGGTGAACTTGAGTGAGCTTTGCTTCACATCGAGTGAGACTTCTTGTCCGTAAATAAACCCGGGAATCAGAGTGGCGAGGACAAGACAGAGAAATAATTTCATAGAGTAGATTCAAAAAAGCGACTGGAGGACGGGAACGGACCACGGTCACGACCGGCATAACACTCGCGGTTTTTTGAACTTCGACGGCGTTTGATCACCCAAACAAGCTTCCATGTCATTTGCCCTCGAATAGACAAGGGCCGTTCCTATCGGCTCGGTCGGGAACAACGGAGAATTGCCAGAAGTCACCAGCGGCGTGTCCGTTCTTTCGTAGCTGAAGATCAGCGACGAGTTCATCGCGTCAGAGGGTTCTGTGTTGCGGAGGATAATGTCAACCACTGGATAGCGTATCCATCAGTTGATCCTCCATGGGTGATATTCGCAGTTCAATCGGTCGGTGACACAATGTTCGTGGGCGAAACGGGCATGAAATCCTCACCTAGCACTCAACTATACCAATACGTCTCTAAGTTAGTCGTTCCCGTATCGGTCACAGTAATGGTGTAATCAAATTCACCTACTCCCAATGGGGGCGAAGTAATTTGAGCTGTGGCGTCGTCGGCTGCGTGGCCGACAGAAATTGTGCCCAGACTAAACACGATGCCGAAAAGAATTTTTCGCGCGCATGACCAAATACGCAAAGGAAAGGCGAAATGTTTCATTAAACTGACCTTAAAATAAAACTTTGTCCAAACTCAGTCAAAGCTTGAACTGTAACAGAACGGTTACCCTGTTCGAAGTTGCGTTTATCTGCCTTGGCTTTCGATCCCCGCGAAGCGTGGTTGCCGGGGTTCTCCACCTTGAATTTGCCCGCTAAGGGCGTGTCTTCAAAATGAAAAAGAATGAAGTGTGAGGGGTAAAGGGTCGTCAGAAGGAGCAACCAAGATGCTTAAAAGTCATAGTCGGTATCACCTGTCGGACTTGCGGTGGAAGCGAGTAAAAGAATTAAGTTAAGCGGCCAGAAAAAGCTTACTGATTGGTCAAGTCCATCGTCGCCGAGGCCGACCGCCCAAAGATGACCGGCTCATGGTCGAGGCGATCTTTTATGTGCTGCGCAAGGCAGTGGCATGGCGGGATCTTCATCCCATCTCGGACCGTGGAAATCGATCTACACCCGCTGGCGACGGTGGTGTGTGCTAGGCTTGTGGCAGGAGATTTTACGCCTGCTGAGCCGGCGCGCAACGGGATGCGTGCGCTTCATCGATGGCTCTCACATCAAGTTGCACCAGTTCGGCTGCAACCCTGCCGGTGGCCAGCAGGCCCAGGCGATCGGACGCACCAAGGGCGGACTCAACACCAAACTCTGCGCGGTAGTCGACGGTGAGGGACGACTGATGGCGGCGGTAATTTCCGTCAAACCGGGCTGGGCGATGAAATCGTGCAGATTTTTCCGCGAGTTCAATATCCATTCGAGTTCCTGGACCAGCGCCGGCAAATGATATTGGACATTGCGATAGAGATAGACGAGGTCACCATTGAGATCGTTGACGACCTCGACGGGACTTCGCGCCTTGGCC
>FSXO01000426.1_pt1 | contig 12956 bp, 7 predicted proteins | sample 1638291 | NCBI WGS metagenome assembly FSXO01 (sample SAMEA3914788, study PRJEB12502) | metagenome | biome: forest; material: soil | place: Canada | collected 2011-07-03 | depth 0.1 m
CAGCCGGCGTCCGTGCTGTAATCGCGGTAGTAGACGCAGGGATAACCTTCGGAGGTTAGGATGTAGGCATAAGCGAGGATTTTGTTGAAGACGATCCTGTCTTTGGGGAAAAGATCCGTGTCGTGGTTCTCCACGAAGGTAACCGCTTTCTCCGGACAAATTCCGGCCAATCCAGCGTGATCAAGATCCGTCATGTTGAATCGCCCGGAATTATTGCACATGGCGTTAAGTATAAACTTCAAAGGAAAATCAAAGGCACTCGCGCGGCCCTGCATCCCTTTCGGATTATGAATCCATGCGTTCACTAATGTCTGATTGCCATCGTACAATTCACCGACGGCAAACTTTCCGGCCATCGTTTTGCTGTTCAAGAAAGGAAGTAGAAAGTCGGTCGACAGCCCTTTCACGTCATCGATTCGGTAACCCTGTATGTCTAAGGCTCTGGTCATCCAATCGGCGGCATCCGTCAGGTTATCGGAGACATAGTGGGCAGGACGGGCATTGATCGGAGCCAGTTCCCTGCCGAAGGCGATGTCTTCCCAGGGAGGTCCTCCGAGGTTTGGATCCCGGGGAACTTGGGGAAGAAAGTTAAGCGGATTTTTTGGGAATCGACCGATGTCCGGCATCCCGTCGGCACCGGGATAGCGAAAGATGAAGGGCTCCAGGTCTCCGATCCGTTGGTGTTCGACCATATCCACGTAAACATCCAGGCCGTTGGCGCGAAGTACAGCAACACACCTCTGAAGTTGTTCCCGTGTGCCATAGCGTGTCGGCAACGAACCTTTCTGCTCTCGAGAACCGATGTCGTAATCGTCGAACGGCTCATATCCATCAGCCCCTTCACCCGCTCCGAGGTAAGCCTTGAGCACGGGTGGAAGCCAGATAGCGGTGAAGCCAGAAAGTCTCAAAGCGTTTGCTTGCCGAGCCACATGATCCCACCACCAATCGAGCGATGAGTCTCCATCCGCTGGCGAAGGCACCGCATTGTTCGGGAGATGCTTGTAGAAGCCTTGAAGTAAAACGCCCATTTTTAAACGAATTCTTGTAGCCCCTCAAACTGCGCTAGCCCCGCAAAAGTAGAATGGCTCTCTCCGACGTCTTTTGTGGGTTCGGGAAGGAAAAAGAAGGTCAGAAATGATGTTCCACGGAAATCCGCTCACAACCTATGGGGTGTTCACCCCATGGCGACTCGGTTTCAACAGGATTACCTTCACTTTAATGAGGCGCGTCCGGAGGAAGAGCATCAGGACTTCCCGAACAAGTTAATGGACATCAGGAAGTCGCGCTCAAGTAAACGGATTGGCTCCAGCCAACGAGTAGCTGGTTGACGGAACACGACCGGTTGAAGCGTCACTGGCGCGGTGCCGCAGAGTTGCGGAAGCGCTTGGTTACTTGCGGACCAACCGGGTGCTTGCGTCAGGGCTGCCGTCTTCAAGGTGCCGGCTAAGCAGCAGATCAAATTTAGAATCGAAAACAGAAAGAATTAAACTATGCACGCAAACGCAACCACACTTACCCCGGATCTTCTTCAGAAGATGAACGCCTACTGGCGTGCCGCCAACTATCTGTCGGTCGGACAAATTTACCTCTACGACAATCCGTTGCTCAAAGAACCACTGAAGCTGTCCCATGTGAAGCCTCTCGTGGTCGGACACTGGGGCACGACGCCGGGCCAAAATTTCATCTACGTCCACTTGAACCGGGTCATCAAAAAGTACGACCTCGATATGTTTTACGTGGCCGGTCCCGGCCACGGTGGTCCAGCGATCGTCGGCAACGTCTACCTGGAAGGCACCTGGAGCGAGATTTATCCCAACGTGACTCAGGACGAAGCCGGGCTGCAAAAATTCTTTAAGCAATTTTCATTTCCAGGTGGGATCTCCAGCCATGTCGCGCCTACGACCCCGGGTTCGATTCATGAAGGCGGGGAGTTGGGCTACTCGCTCAGCCATGCCTTTGGGGCGGCCTTCGATAATCCCGAGTTGATCGTTGCCTGTGTGGTTGGCGACGGCGAGGCCGAAACCGGTCCTCTGGCGACCGCCTGGCAATCCAACAAGTTTCTTGACCCGGTCTCGGACGGAGCCGTTCTGCCAATTCTGCACCTCAACGGTTACAAGATCAGCAACCCGACCATTCTGGCCCGGATCGAGGAGGAGGAACTGGAGCAATTTTTCCGCGGGTGCGGCTGGACGCCTATCTTTGTGGAAGGTGATGAACCGGAAAAGATGCACGAACTCATGGCGACGGCTTTGGAAACGGCCGTCGATGGCATTAAGCAAATCCAAAAGAATGCCCGGACCAATAGCGATGCTTCACGGCCGCGTTGGCCGATGATCGTGCTGAGATCACCCAAGGGTTGGACGGGACCAAAAGTTATTGATGACCTCCAAATCGAAGGAACGTTTCGGGCGCACCAGGTACCCATACTGGTGGATGCCGAGCATCCCGATCATGTGAAGGACCTTGAGAGCTGGATGCGGAGCTACAAGCCGGAGGAACTGTTCGATAAAAACGGACGTCTTCTTCCGGAACTGGCCGAGTTGGCCCCCAAGGGAGACCGACGCATGGGAGCCAATCCACATGCCAACGGCGGTCTCCTCCTGCAAGACCTGCGTATGCCGGATTTTCACGCCCATGCAGTAACCGTGCCTTCGCCGGGTGCAGTTGATGGACAGGATACGCTCATACTTGGTGGATTTCTGCGCGACGTGGCCAAACTGAATCAGGATCAACGTAATTTCCGCGTCTTCGGCCCCGATGAAACTCTTTCCAATCTGCTTGGCGCGGTCTTTGAGTTCACCAACCGCCAGTGGGACGCGCGAAAACAGGACAATGATGAATTCCTCGCTCCGGCAGGACGGGTGATCGACTCGATGCTGAGTGAGCACCAGTGCGAGGGCTGGCTCGAAGGATATCTCCTGACCGGTCGGCACGGGCTGTTCAACAGCTACGAGGCGTTCATTCGCATCGTTGACTCGATGTTCAGCCAACACGCCAAGTGGCTAAAGGTGACGCTGGAACTCCCGTGGCGGCGCAAGATCGCTTCGCTCAACTATCTGCTCGCCTCCCATGTCTGGCAGCAGGATCACAACGGCTTCACGCATCAGGACCCTGGCTTCCTCGACCATGTGATTAACAAGAAGGCCAGCATTGTGCGCGTTTATTTGCCGCCCGACGCGAACTGTCTGCTTTCCGTCTTCGATCATTGTTTGCGCAGCAGGCATTACGTCAATGTCGTGGTCGCAGGCAAGCATGCCCTCCCGCAATGGCTGACGATGGACGCGGCTGTTGTGCATTGCACGGAAGGCGTCGGCATCTGGCAGTGGGCCAGCAACGACCAGAACGTCGAACCGGACGTGATCATGGCCTGTTGCGGCGACACGCCGACACTGGAGATTTTGGCGGCCGTTTCCATCCTTCGCGAGCATCTGCCCGATCTTAAAATCCGGGTGATCAATGTGGTCGATTTGATGAAGCTCCAATCGGCAAGCGAGCATCCCCATGGTCTCAGCGAGACGGACTATGATTCTCTCTTCACCAAGGACAAGCACATCATCTTCGGCTTTCACGGCTACCCGTGGCTGGTCCATCGGCTGACCTATCGCCGAGCCAACCGCAACCTGCATGTCCGCGGATACAAGGAAGAAGGCACGATCACGACGGCCTTCGACATCCGGGTGCAGAACGAACTGGACCGGTTCCATCTGGTGCAAGACGTGGTGGATCGGGTGCCAAACCTGGGAACCAAAGGGGCCTACCTGAAGCAGTTGATGCAGGACAAGCTCATCGAGCATAAAGTCTACATCGATCAGCATGGTCAGGACTTGCCTGAGATCCGGAATTGGAAGTGGAGCAACAGCAAGTGAGCTCCTTTCACTTGACCGAAACCGCGACGGCGCTGGTAGCCGACGACAAGGGCTTGCTGGCGATGGATGAAAGTACGCCAACCTGCGACAAACGGTTCGCGAAATTGGGCATTCCTCAGACCGAGGAAGCCCGGCGCGCGTATCGGGAGCTGATCCTGACCACGCCCGGTTTAGGCGAGAGCATCAGTGGCGTCATTCTCTACGACGAGACGATCCGCCAGCGGAACAAGGACGGCACCCCATTCCTCAAGGTCATTGCCGACGCAGGGATCATTCCGGGGATCAAAGTCGATACCGGGGCGAAGGCCATGGCAGGCTATCCCGGAGAGAAGATCACCGAAGGTCTGGACGGACTGCGCGATCGCCTGAAGGAATACGCTCAAATGGGCGCTCGTTTTGCCAAATGGCGGGCGGTGATAACCATCGGTAACGGTCTTCCCAGACGGGGATGCATTGACAGCAATGCGCAGGCTCTCGCTCGTTACGCCGCCCTATGTCAGGAAGAGGGACTTGTCCCTATCGTGGAGCCGGAAGTCATCATGGATGGCGAACACACCTTGGAGCACTGTCGAGAGGTCACGGAGAAAACGTTGCATGCGGTTTTTGACCAACTTTACGAACAGCGGGTGATGCTGGAGGGCATGATCCTGAAGCCCAATATGGTGCTTCCGGGATTGGACTGCCTTGATCAGGAAACGGTCAACGATGTCGCCGATGCGACGGTGAAATGTCTTTTACGGGTCGTCCCCGCTGCCGTTCCCGGGATTGCGTTTCTGTCCGGCGGACAATCCGGAGAACTGGCCTCCGCCCGCTTGAACGCCATGAACGTGCGCTTCAGAGGGCGATTGCCTTGGGCCGTGGCGTTTTCCTTTGCCCGGGCCATTCAGCAACCGGCCCTGGAGATTTGGCGCGGCCAGGAGGCCAATGTGGAATTGGCGCAGAATGCTCTTTCTTATCGAGCCAAGTGCAACCGTGCGGCGCGACGTGGGAATTATCCTGCGGCGATGGAGGGGGAATAACCATGGACAGAATCCCTCTCTATCCGATGCGGTTCGAACCGATCTATCAATATCGGCTTTGGGGTGGCAGGCGTTTGGCCAGTCTCCTCTCCACCCCGTTGCCCGACGACGAGCCGATTGGCGAAGCATGGATTCTCAGCGACCGCGAGGACCATGCCAGCGTCGTCGCAGAGGGAATGCTCAAGGGGCGAACGCTCGGGCATTTGCTGGAACAGGGACCGGAGAACTTCCTTGGCAAGCTCGCGGGGCACTACACTCGCTTTCCGTTGCTGCTAAAGTTCCTTGATGTAAGCAAAGATCTCTCCGTTCAGGTGCATCCTTCCGATGCCCACAAGGAACTGATTCCTGCGGGCGATACGGGAAAGACTGAAGCGTGGGTTGTCTTGGAAAAAGGGCCTGACACTCGCATCTATGCCGGCCTGAAACCGGGCACCACGGCCGATAGTCTTCGGCAGGCGATATCTAAAGGCACCGTGGCAAAAGAGCTCGCGAGCTTTGCCCCTCGCATTGGCGATGGCGTCTTTATTCGGGCAGGAACCGTTCATTCCTTGCGTGATGTAGTCGTTTTCGAAGTTCAGGAAAACAGTGACGTCACGTTTCGTCTCTACGACTGGGACCACATCGATTCCAAGACCGGCCAACGGAGGCCTCTCCAAGTCGAACAAGCGATGGCCTGCATCAATTTTGAGCAAGGTGTCATTTGTCCAGTCACGCCACAGATCCACGAGAGAAAGCCTCTTCCCTGGGAGAAGCTGATCCATTGCGATCATTTTGGGGTGTGGCGAGTCACCGGCGAGTTTCCCTTCGTCGCCGGTGCCGACGGAGAGTGCCGTGTGATGGTATGCATTGAGGGACGGGGTGAACTGGAGCACGCCGGGGCCAATTACCTGTTTGCTACAGGGGACGTGATGCTCCTGCCTGCCGTCGTCGGGGCGTGCCGCTGCCGGCCGAATGGGACTGTCACGGTGTTAGAAATTTCGTTGCCGGAAATTTCCGGGGGCGCATGAAAAAGCTCATCGTCTTCGATCTGGACGGCACGCTGGCCGAAAGCAAGTCCTCCATCGATGCGGAGATGGCGAAGCTTTTCGATGCTCTTCTCAGTATCGTGAAGGTCTCCGTCATTTCCGGGGGAGCCTGGCTACAGTTCGAGAAGCAGGTGCTTGCTCATCTCTCGCAGGACGAACGCCTGAAGAATTTATCCCTCCTGCCGACCTGCGGAACCAAGTTCTACAAATATGACTCGAAGTGGGAGCTGCTTTATTCGGAGGATTTCACCGACACGGAAAAGCAGAAGATTATCGGCGCATTAAAGAAGTCGATTGAGTCATCGGATTGCAAGGTCGAAAAGGTTTGGGGCGACGTCATTGAGGATCGAGGCAGCCAGATTACGTTCTCGGCCTTGGGACAACAGGCTCCTTTGGAAGAAAAGAAAAAATGGGACCCTGATTTCGCCAAGCGTGGGAGGATGAAGGCAATCCTCGACAAGCTAATCCCGGAATTTTCCGTGCGCCTGGGTGGTGCGACCTCCGTTGATGTTACCAAGCATGGCATCGACAAAGCCTATGGAATTCGAAAACTCCGGGATGTCCTAGGTATTTCCATTCCCGAAATGATTTTTATCGGGGACGCCGTATTTCCGGGTGGGAATGACTATCCGGCCAAGGAAGCGGGCGCGTTGTCCATCGAGGTCAAAGATCCGCATGAAACGAAGCGCGTGATCGAAGCGATCATCGCTTGCCTGGAGCAAAGTTGACCATCCCGTTCCAACTTCAACGGCTGGGGATGCTCATGGAGCCGGAACCCGGCAACCCGCAGGAAGTCGAAGGCGTCCTGAATCCGGGTGTCGCACGTGGACCGGATGGACACCTGTACCTGTTTCCAAGACTGGTGGCGAAATGCAATTACTCTCGTATCGGTGTCGCCCGCATTAAATTCAACCAAGCCGGTGATCCGTGCGGAGTCGAGCGGCTTGGCATCGCGCTCGAGCCGGAAGCCGATTACGAGCTGACATCCCATGGCGGTGGAGGTTGCGAGGATCCGCGCGTCACTTTCGTGGAACCTCTTCAGCGCTACGTGATGACTTACGCGGCGCTTTCGTCCATCGGTCCGCGGATTGCCTTTGCCATTTCGGAAGACTTAATCCATTGGAAGCGACTCGGACTCGCCACCTTTGCTCCTTATGAGGGCATCGATTTCGTCCATGTGAACAACAAGGACGCCAGCCTCTTTCCTATCGCGATTTCCAACCACTGCGGAAAGATGCAGATGGCCCTCCTTCATCGACCTCTCTTTGCCGGTACTCGCCCCGAAGAAACCGCCTGCTGCCAAGGTCCCCGCGAGGTGGACCTCGACCATGAAAGCATTTGGATTTCGTGCTGTCCGATGCCCAAGGAGGGAGAGCAACCGGAGCATCTCGGTCTCTTTAACTCCCACCATCGCCTGGCCGCACCGGTCGCTCCCTGGGCACGGTTGAAAATAGGTGCGGGTACTCCTCCTATCCTGACTCGACACGGGTGGATGATCATTTACCACGGCGTCAGCGAAATAGCGGGGTCGAGCAAGGACGCCCACCATATTTGCTGCTCAGCCGGCGTGATGGTGCTCTCTAAAGACCACCCGCGCGAGGTTCTCTATCGTTCGGCCGAGCCAATCTTGACCCCGACGCTCCCGGAGGAACGCATTGGAACGATTGCAACGTTGTTTTCCCCACCGGCATCGACCGCCGTGACGATATCGGCTTGCCGGATCGCTTCGACGTTTACTACGGCATGGCTGACGACCGGATAGGTGTGGCGCGTCTTGATTTGCCGAATTCCCTGCCAACAGGAGGAGTCGCAGCCCAGCCGAAAGGGAAGGTGTAACGCGCCCGTAATCGGGAGCTTCAAATCGTAAAGGAAATATATGCCATCTACCACCGACAATCCCAAGACTGCAGACTTAAAGCCGGGAGCGAAGCCTGAGTCCAAAGACGATTTGAAATCCCTGCCCATGGCGGAGGTGGAGAAGAAATTGAATTCCTCCCCCGATGGCCTGACCCAGGCAGAGGCAGAGAAAAGGCTGACCCAATACGGGCCGAACGAAATTGAGGAAAAGAAAACCAATCTGCTCCTCAAATTCCTCAGCTATTTTTGGGGTCCCATCCCGTGGATGATCGAAGCGGCGGTGATTCTGTCGGGTGTAGTCGGGCATTGGCCCGACTTTCTCATCATTCTCGTTTTGCTTGTCTCCAATGCCTGTGTCGGATTCTGGGAAGAGAAAGAGGCAGGCAATGCCATCGAGGCACTGAAAGCCAAGCTGGCGATCAAAGCGCGAGTCAAGAGGGACGGGAAGTGGGTTAATCCGGCGGCGCGCGATTTGGTGCCGGGCGACATTATCCGCCTACGTCTCGGTGATATTGTGCCAGCGGATGCCCGCCTGCTGGATGGCGACGAGTTAGAGGTGGATCAGTCCGCACTGACCGGAGAGTCGCTGCCTGCCACGCGCAAATCCGGCGAAGCGGTCTTCTCGGGATCGATTGTCCGCCAAGGTGAAATTGGCGCATTGGTCTGTGCCACTGGTACGAAGACCTACTTCGGCAAGACCGCACAACTGGTGCAAGATGCCCATACCGTCAGTCACTTTCAGAAGGCCGTCCTAAAGATAGGCAATTACCTGATCATGCTGGCCGTGGTTCTGGTCGCCGTCATTATTGGCGTCGCGATCTTTCGCGGCGATCCGATCCTCACCACGCTCCAATTCGCCCTCGTGCTGACGGTAGCCGCGATTCCTGTCGCAATGCCAACGGTGCTGTCGGTCACCATGGCTGTCGGCGCGCGATTGCTGGCGAAGAAGCAGGCGGTCGTGAGCAAGCTGGTGGCCATTGAGGAACTGGCCGGTGTGGACATTCTGTGTGCGGACAAGACCGGGACCCTGACCCAGAACAAGCTGTCCCTTGGTGATCCCTTTTGCGTCAACGGCGTCACCGCTGATCAAGTCGTCCTGGCCGGGGCGCTGGCTTCGCGCTCCGATAACAACGACACGATCGATCTGGCCGTGATCGGTGGATTAAAAAAGAAGGATGCGTTGCAAGGCTATCAAGTAACCCATTTCCAGCCCTTCGACCCGGTCCATAAACGGACGGAGGCCACCGTCAAAGGCTCTGATCAGAAGGAGTTCAAAGTAAGCAAAGGTGCGCCGCAAGTGATCCTCGCCTTGGCCGCAGATTCGGCGCAGGTGAAACCTGCTGTCGATAAAGCGGTCAACGAATTCGCGGCTCGCGGCTTTCGTTCCCTGGGTGTTGCCCGGGCGGGTGAGGACGGCAAGTGGCAATTTCTCGGTGTCTTGCCCCTCTTCGATCCGCCCCGGGAGGATGCCAAGACGACCATCGCGACGGCGCTCAAGATGGGCGTGAAGATCAAGATGGTGACGGGAGATGCACTCGCCATCGCGAAGGAAACCGCCAAGAAGCTGGACATGGGCACGAATATCCTCGATGCCGCCAGTCTGGGTGACTCCAAAAAGGAAGAGGCTGCGGAAGTGTCGGAGTCCATCGAAAAGGCCGACGGTTTCGCGCAGGTCTTCCCCGAACATAAGTTCCACATCGTCGATATTCTGCAAAAGCGGGGCCATATCGTCGGCATGACGGGGGACGGCGTCAACGACGCTCCCGCCTTAAAGAAAGCCGACTGCGGTATCGCCGTTTCGGGCGCGACCGACGCGGCCCGCGCGGCGGCGGCCATCGTGCTGCTGACACCCGGCCTGTCAGTAATCATTGATGCGATCAAGGAGAGTCGCAGGATTTTCCAGCGGATGAACAGCTACGCGATCTACCGGATCGCGGAGACGCTACGCGTGCTGTTGTTCATGACAGCGGCCATCCTCGTCTTCAACTTCTACCCCTTGACGGCGGTGATGATTGTTATGCTCGCGCTGCTCAACGATGGTGCGATTCTCTCAATCGCTTACGACAATGTCCGGTACAAGGACCAACCTGAATCTTGGAATATGCGCCTGGTATTGGGAATCGCCACAGTACTGGGCGTCCTCGGTCCCATTGCTGCGTTTGGCCTCTTTTTCCTTGGAGATAAGGTTTTTCATCTCGATCATCCCCACCTCCAGCCGATGATGTACCTAATGTTGTCCGTGGCGGGACATCTGACGATTTTCCTTACACGAACGCGCGGTCCGTTTTGGTCCATACCGCCTGCGCGAATTTTGTGGATGGCTGTGCTCGGGACACAAATCCTGGCGACACTCATCGCGGTCTACGGATTCCTGATGCCACCCCTCGGCTGGGGTTGGGCTGGGTTCGTTTGGGGATATGCGTTGATCTGGGCACTCGTGAGTGACCAGGTAAAACTGCTTGCCTATCGGATTTTTGACCCGGTCAAAGCTGATCTTGTACGCCAAGCGAAGACAGAAACGAATCCTGAAGTCAAAGACGGACCGAAGCCCGAGGACAAATCGGAGCCGAAACCTGAGGTCAAGGCTGAGGCAAAGCCTGAAATCAAAGACGAACCTAAACCGGAAACCAAACCCGATCCTGCGCCCGAAGTCAAAGCGGAGTCGAAACCTGAAGCCAAGGCCGAACCCGAGCCAGAGGCCAAATCGGAGCCAAAGCCCAAAGCTAAAGCCGTGCCGAAGCCTGAAGCGGCTACCGAGCCCAAACCGCCTTCGGATGTGACGCCGCAACTCGTCAAGCGAGTCCATGAACTTTACGAGGAACTGGGGCGTGAGGAAGTTCAAGCAGTTCAGGACTGGGAGAGGGCGGAGCGGGAGACTCGAAAGAATGAACCTGATAAGGCCCGTAAATATCCAAAGACGAGCCCGGAGCGTCGGCTGGAACTGAAGTCTATTCGCCAATTGCTCACGGATCACAAAGGCAGATCAAAGTAAGTTATGAATGTACTCGTCCTTAATTCTGGAAGCGGAAGTCACAAATGTTCGTTATTCCGTGTTGACAATACTCTGCCAGTCGAACCGCAGGAGCCGGTTTGGAAGGCGGTGATTATGGCGACGGATCCCGGTAGCAATGCGCAAGAGCTCTCGTTAACCATGGAATGCGAAGGTCGAAAAACGGAACATAAGACTCTTCCGGCCGACCTTTCTTCAAAGAAACGAATTGAGTACCTGTTGAAACGTCTTCAGGAAGATCAATCGTCAATTTTGAAAGAGATGTCGGACATCGACGTCGTGGGACATCGCGTGGTTCACGGTGGCATTGAATTTGAGAAGGCCGTCATCGTGGACGCCAAAGTTGAATCTGTCATCGAGCGCCTGGCCACCTTTGCTCCCTTGCATAACCCGGTAAATCTGGAAGGCATCCAGGCGGCCCGGGAAATACTTGGCTATCAAATTCCGCAGATCGCCGTCTTCGATACAAGCTTTCATCGCACCCTTTCGGAGGCAGCCGCGACTTACCCGGGCCCGTATGACTGGCTGGGAAAGGGGATCCGACGCTATGGCTTTCACGGTACGAGCTTTCGCTGGGCCAGCGGCCAGGCCGCCCGGTTACTTCAACGGGAAAATGATCCTGCGCTGCGATTGATCATCTGTCATTTGGGCGGTGGATGTTCGCTGGCCGCCACCATCGGCGGAAAAAGCGTCGATACCACGATGGGTTTTACGCCCATGGACGGAATCGCTATGTGTACGCGATCCGGAGCGCTCGACCCGGGTATCCTGCTCTTTCTCATGAGGGAAAATCCCGATATCGACGCGCTGGAGAAGACTCTGGATAGGGAGAGCGGGTTGCAGGGGCTTTCCGGTCTTCCGGGCGATACCCGGATTCTGCTGCCTGAGGCCGGTAAAGGGAACCAGCGTGCCAAGCTTGCCATGGATGTCTTCATTCACCGTTTGCAGGCCGGCATGGGTCAAATGATGGCTTCACTTGAAGGTCGTCCCGACGCCATCGTTTTTACCGATGCCATTGGCGAGGACGAACCGCTCGTCCGATCTCGCGCCTGCGAGCCGTTCAAGTTTATCGGTGTGGAAGTTGATCCCGAAAAGAATGCAACTTCACCCTTGGACTCGGATATCTCGCATTCGAAGGCACCTGTGCGCATCCTGATCGTGAAGTCGCGGGAGGATTGGCAGATCGTCCGGGAATGCCATACCGCTTTAACAAGTGAAGTCAGAGAACAGCAGTCCTAAGAACCCTTGTTTGAAGGTTCATCTAATATCGCCCGGATCGTTTTGAGCAAGCTTACCGCCGTGTAGGGTTTTGTTAAAAAATATTTGACGTTAGATTTGAATGCCTTCGTCAAGCTTTCGTTGGCACAAAGGCCGCTCGTGGCAACGATTTGGACCTTTGGATTGATTCGCACTAAGGCTGGAATGGTGACTGGACCATCCATTCTCGGCATCGCCATATCAATAAGGACAAGTGCGATTTCAATCATATGGCGGCTGTAAACCGCCACTGCTTCCGCTCCATCGGTCGCGGTCAACACCCGATAACCGAACTCCCGTAACGTCTCACTGGTAATGGTAAGGATGGAGGCTTCGTCATCGACTACCAAAATAGTTTCGCCGTTCCCGTGCGGCAAATCGACTTCTTTTAACTGTTCGTCCTTCGCTTTTAAGGAGATATCCATGGCCGGCAGATAAACGTTGAAAGTCGTTCCTTTGCCAAGTTCACTGTAAACATTGATAAGTCCGTGATGACTCTTCACAATGCCCATGACGGTGGACAGTCCGAGGCCGGTTCCGCTATTAAGTTCCTTGGTGGTGAAGAAGGGCTCGAAAATTTTGTCGAGAACATCTGGCGGCATGCCCGTTCCCGAATCGGTAACGTCGATTCGAACATAATTTCCTGCTTTGGCCGGGGGATTTGTCGCGGCGTATCGTTCATCCAACTCGCAGTTCTCGACATCGATGGTGAGACTACCTCCGTTTGGCATCGCATCGCGTGCATTCACACAAAGGTTGAGTAGGATTTGGTGAACTTGGGTAGGATCACCAAAAATCGGCCACGGTTCAGCGGGAAGGGAGAATTGCAACCCGATATTTTTTGGAAAGGTGTCCTTGATGATATTTTCCAGATCGATCAAGACATGTTTGAGCTGGACTTCGATCCCTTCTCCTTTCACTC
>FSXO01000221.1_pt1 | contig 12876 bp, 10 predicted proteins | sample 1638291 | NCBI WGS metagenome assembly FSXO01 (sample SAMEA3914788, study PRJEB12502) | metagenome | biome: forest; material: soil | place: Canada | collected 2011-07-03 | depth 0.1 m
GGGATGGACCATCAGGACTTCCGCGACATCCGCCCCGACGTTGCGCCATTGATGGACCATCCCGAGATCAAAGTAGATGGCCGTGCAGGGTTCGAGCGAAAAAACTTTTCCCCCCACGATCAGCTCGACGTTTCCCTTGAGGACAATCGCTAGTTCGTTGAAGGAACGGCGCGAAGACCGGGGGGGCGTTTCGCCGTCCACATCCATGGTTAATTGCAGCGCCGTGAACGGCTTCGGCGCATCGTGAGGGAGCAGATGCCGCAGCCGCGCCCGTTGCCAAAACATCGCCAATGGGTGGTCCTCGGAGTCGAGCGGAACCTGGATGGGCTCCTGAAGATGAGGCTCCTCCCGCAGCACATCGACCACGGACATCTTGAGCGCCGTGCAAATCTTTTCGAAATTGGCGATCGTAGGAGAAGCCTGATTCAATTCCAGCTGTGAAATAAAGCTGGCGGAACAGCCAGCCTGCCGGGCCAGTTCGCGCAGGGTGAGGCCTTTTTGCTGGCGAAGCGTTTTAAGACGTAATCCAAGATTTATTTTGGGCAATGGGGCAACTCCTTGTAGGTACACTTCCTTTTATCAGCAATCTTCGGGCCGAATTCTCGGCATAGGCTCTGCTGCCGTTCTCCCGAGCATTTCCATGACCAGTAACCCGCATTCGATTCGGTCAAATCCCACTCGGCCGCCAGCCACTCTTGCGGACCGCCTTTTCCATCTGACCGAACACGGCTCGAATCTCCGGCGGGAAGTCATCGGCGGACTGACGACCTTCGCCGCGATGGCCTACGTTCTTGCCATCAACCCGATGATTCTTTCCAAAACGGGCATGGATGCCGCCGCCCTGGTCACTGCAACGGCGTTGACGGCAGCCTTGATGACCACGGTCATGGCGCTGATGACCAATTATCCCATCTCCCTGGCCCCGGGCATGGGTCTCAACGCTTTCTTCACCTTTACCCTCTGCCTGCAAAAGCAAATTCCGTGGGCGGCGGCCCTGGGACTGGTTTTTTACAGCGGCGTCTTTTTCTTTCTCCTCACCGTCTCGGGCGTTCGCCAAAAAGTGCTCGAGGCGATTCCGCGCGATTTCAAAACGGCCATCACCTGCGGGATCGGCCTCTTCATCGCTTTCATCGGGTTACGAGACGGCGGCGTGATTGTCGGCAGCCAGGCGACTTTCGTCACGATCGGGAACATCGCCTCGCCTGAAACCCTCCTCGTCATCATCGGCATCATCACCACAGCCGTTTGTATTGCCCGCCAGATTCCCGGCGCGATCATCCTCAATATTTTGTTCCTTACGGTCCTTGATCTGGGGCTGCGGGGCATGGGAGTCATCGCCGCTCCCGTCAACCTGCCATCGCATTTTATCGGTTGGCCGGCCTCTCTCGCCCCCATCGCACTGCATCTCGATCTCGGGTGGTTTTGGTCCCATCTTGCTGTCGCGATTCCACTGGTTTTTTCCCTGCTTTTTGTTGATCTCTTCGACAACATGGGAACATTGATCGGCGTCTGCCACAGGGCCAATCTGTTGGATGAAAAAGGCAATTTGCCGAAAATTGGGCGTGCCTTCACCGCTGACGCCTGCGCCGCGATGATCGGTTCGTGCATCGGCACCTCGACCGTCACAAGCTACATCGAATCAGCCGCCGGTGTGGAAGCGGGCGGACGCACCGGCCTCACGTCGATCGTCGTTGCGGGATGCTTTCTTCTCTCCCTCTTTTTCGCGCCCGTCATTCTCCTCATTCCCGCGGCTGCCACGGCTCCAGCCTTGGTCATCATCGGCGTGTTGATGTTCCAAAGTGCATCTGATCTCAATCTCAAGGATTTTTCCCGGGCCGCACCCGTCGCGGTGGCTATTATGATGATGCCGCTGACTTTCAGCATCAGTGAAGGCATTGCCCTTGGCCTCATCACCGATCTCGGCATCAAGCTCGGCATGGGGCGCATCCGGCAGATCAAGCCGCTGGAATACGTCCTGGGTTTTCTCTTTACGCTCCATTATTTCTTTAAATAGAAATCTGGCGAGCTGTCCATTATACTGTTGGCCTCTCCGGCTGGCTCCCTAGCCGCGTCCATTTTAACGGACAAAAAGACGCTTATTATTCACGTCGTATATAAAATGAGCATCCTGTTTCCTTGCAGGTAATGGGATCGGTCTCGCAATTATCAAAAGCGATCCGGTTTGCTCTCAAAGATCGAGAGGGAGGGCGTTTCTACATAAACAATCAAGGCAGGCCATGGCACAACCCGTGCTAAAACATTAATCAACGATATGATTATGCCAGTCGCTGAAGTGGCCGCCACCTTTTCCAAGTCAGATTGGGAAATCCTTTCGCATTTTTGGTATCCGGTCGCTTTCAGTCATGAACTGAAAGCCGCACCGCTTGCCGTGACGTTGCTCGACAAAAAGCTGGTGGTTTATCGGCATAGCCAGGGCGTGACGGTTGCGAAAAATTTGTGCCTGCATCGCGGCGTTCCACTCAGCATGGGGTGGATGGACGGCGATGACTTGATCTGCAAATACCACGGCTTCCGTTACGCGCCGAACGGCCGCTGCACGGAAACCCCCGCTCATCCGGGCGTCGTGATTCCTCCCAGACTTTGCCTGGAGACTTACCCGGCGTTGGAACGCTATGGCCTGATCTGGACGTGTCTTGACGCGAACGCGGAGCCCCTTCTGCCCGATTTACACGAGTGGGACGACCCCGATTATGTTCGCGTCTTGCCGGACGCGTGGGACATCAAAGCCGCCGCCGGACGACAGTTGGAGGGTTTTCTCGATGTCGCCCATTTTGCGTGGATTCACACCGGTACTTTCGGTGATCGTAACAACACCATCGTACCGCGTTATGAAGTCGAGCCGCTTCCCAATGGACTGCGCGCCTCATATTGCAGCACCGTCAGCAACTTCACCCCCGAGATGCGCCACCGGGCACCGAAGGATTTTCTTTGGTGGCGGATTTTTGAAGTCACACTTCCCTTTACCGCGCGGCTGACGGTCAAGTTTCCGGAGGATGGACGCCTCTGCATTCTCAATGCCTGCAGCCCCGTCTCAGCGCGTTTCACGAGACTCTTCGTTCCGATTGCGCGCAATTTCGACAAGGACTATCCCGCGGAAGCTCTCCGCGATTTCAATCATCGCGTCTTCGCCGAAGACCAGGAGATCGTCGAGGCCCAATGCCCGGAGGACCTGCCCATCGACCTTACCGAGGAGGTTCACATCCGGGCTGATCGAACCTCCATCGAGTACCGGAGGGCGCTCGGGCGCCTTGGTCTGGGACGCAACTACACTTCGTAAGAATTTTTCTATGCACACCACGGTTGAACCTAATAAAGAGACTCTTGCTCTTGCGGCGTCGGCGCCCTACGAAGGGCCGCTTCCCAGAAACTGCACCTTTCCCGAATCCGACTGGCGAATCCTCGCCAACTTTTGGTACCCGGTTGCCGTTGCCAACAAGATTGTCGATCAACCGGTTGCCGCCACGTTGCTCGACCAAAAACTGGTTCTCTATCGCACAAGCAAGGGCGTGGTGGCCGCCAATAATCTCTGCCTGCATCGCGGCGTTCCGTTGACGATGGGTTGGTGCGAGGAAGGGCACATTGTCTGCAAATATCACGGTTTTCGCTACGATGGCGAGGGCCAGTGCGTGAAAATTCCGGCTCACCCGGATGCCGTCATTCCGCCCAAGCTGCGCCTGCACACGTATCCCGTTGAGGAAAAATATGGCCTGATCTGGGTATGCCTTTCGGGTAATCCGGCCAATGTCCTTCCTGACATTCCTCAATGGGACGCGACCGGCTACCAATGTTCAATCCCCGATCCACTCGATCTCGAGGCTGCCGCGGGTCGGCAACTCGAGGGCTTTTTGGATGTGGCCCATTTTGCGTGGCTGCATCACGAAACCTTCGGCGACCGCAATAATCCGGTCGTGCCCAACTACCCCGTGGAGAAAACCCCCAGCGGCCTGCACATCGAGTACCGCAGCACGGTGGGAAACTACCTGCGCCAGGGCGGTGCGGCCTATGCCCAGGAGGATGGTGTTGTGCGTGTATTTGATGTAACGCTGCCCTTCAGCGCCCGCCTCGTGGTCCAGATGCCGGACAAAGCGCGGCTGGTCATCCTGAATTCCGCCTCGCCGGTAAGCGCCCGTAAAACACGTCTCTTCCCGCTCCTGATGCGAAACTACGATTTGAGCGAACCGGTTGAACCGTTTATTGACTACAACAACAAGATTTTCAATGAAGACCGCGATGTTGTCCAGGCCCAGTGTCCCGAAGATCTGCCGATTGACCTGACCGAGGAAGTTCACATCCGCGCCGACCGAACTTCCATTGTTTACCGGCAGGAACTCGCCCGGCTTGGCCTTGGTCGGAATTACACTGCCTAGCCATTTCATGGATATCGAACGATTGTGCATTTAGCTTCTCAACGTTATGGCAAGGAACGGGTCCGTGTTCTCCGCATGCACCGGGGCGCCATGGGTGTTCATACCGTCCATGAAATCGAGGCTTCGGTCTCTCTGGAGGGAGATTTTTCCGCCACCTACCTGACTGGCGATAACAGCCAGGTCGTTGCCACGGACACGATGAAGAATACCGTGCAGGTCCTGGCGCAAAAATATCTGGGCGATGTCCTGGAAGAATTTGCGCTGGCGCTCGCCAGTCACTTTCTCAACCGGTACACGCAAGTTTCGCGGGCCATCATCGAAGTAACGTCACGACCTTGGGACCGATACCAAACGCCGGACGGAACCATGCATCCGCATACTTTTATCGGACACGCCCGTTCACTCCCGTTCACCCGCATCGATGCCACGCGCAAGGAAACGATGCTCCAATCCGGAGTGAAAGACGTCCTGATGCTCAAGTCGACCGATTCGGCCTTCATCGGTTATCCGAAGTGTGAATACACAACGCTGCCCGAAACCAAGGACCGCATTCTGGCCACGCGGATGAAGGCGACCTGGACCTTTGCGCCACAGACTTCCGGCTATACGAAAACGAACGAGACGATCCTCTCGGCCTTGCTGGACACGTTCGCCAGTGAGTTCAGTCCCTCGGTCCAAAACACGCTTTTCCTCATGGGCAGCGCGGCTCTGGCGGCGGCGCCGGAAATTTCCGACATCCATCTGGCCATGCCGAACAAGCATTATCTGCCGATTAATTTCAAGCCCTTCAATCTCGAAAACAACAATGAAATCTTCCTGCCGACCGACGAACCGCACGGGCAAATTGAAGCGCTCATCACGCGCTGAATTTTGACATGACAACACCCGACCACAACGCCTTCATGCGCCAGGCTGCCGAGTTGGCCCGCGGAAATGTCGTCGCGGGCAGGGGAGGTCCTTTCGGCGCAGTGATTATCCGCGAGGGTTGCATTGTCGGACGCGGCACCAATCTCGTTACGTCTTCCAATGACCCGACGGCCCATGCGGAGGTTGTGGCGATCCGGGAAGCCTGCCATGAGCTCAAGACGTTCAACCTCACTGGCTGCCAGATTTACACCAGTTGCGAACCATGCCCCATGTGTTTGGGGGCCATTTACTGGGCGCGCTTGGATAAAATCTTCTTTGCCAATTCGCGCCATGATGCGGCCCGCATCGGCTTCGACGACGACCAGATTTACAAGGAAATGACGCTGGCGCACGACCAGCGTTCCACGCCGATCGAGCCGGTGGCCTCCGAGGAAGCGCAGGCCTCGTTCGAGCTGTGGACGGCGAAGACAGATAAGGTGCCGTACTAAAAGTCTTTATGGAGGGACGCGCAGGAGCGCGTCCCTCCAATCCAATTCAAGTTCTAACTAATAGCGTTGCGCGGTTTCCCCTCGAGGAAACTGCGGAAATTCTCGACCAGCTCATTCATGAGGCGGCGGCGGGCGGCCACACTGGCCCAGGCAATGTGCGGGAGAATAAAGCAATGCGGCTCCGAGAGTAGCGGATTGTCAGCCGGCGGCGGCTCGGCGGAAAGAACGTCCAGCCCCGCCCATGCAATCACCCCTTCGCGCAAAGCCCGAGCCACGTCTGCCTCGTTAAGGAGAAGCCCGCGCGCCGTATTGATCAGGATGGCCGAGGATTTCATGGTCTGTAGCAGCGGCCACGAAACCAGTAGTTTGGTGTCGGCGGTAAGCGGACAATGGAGACTAACCACATCGGCTTCGCGGAAAAGCTCCGGCAGATCGATATAGGTGACCGGATATTCATCGAACTGCTTTTTTGTGCGTGAGTGATAAATGACCTTCATGCCAAAGGCGTGCGCTATACGACCAACGGCCTGCCCGATCTCGCCGAAGCCGACTATGCCCATGGTTTGCCCGGCCAGTTCCAGGAGCGGAAAGTCCTGGAACGAGAAATCGGGGCTCTTCACCCAGCCGCCCTCGGCAACGTGCGCGGCATGATGCCCGGTGTGATGGGTAATCTCCAAAAGAAGCGCAAACACAACCTGGGCGACCGAATCGGTGCTATATCCTGGAACGTTTGTCACCGTGACCCCTGCCTTCCGAGCCGCGACGAGATCAATGATGTTGTATCCCGTGGCCATCACCCCGATATAGCGGAGCTTTGGACACGCAGCGAACACCTCGGCGCTGAGCGGCACTTTGTTGGTTAGGACCGCCTCAGCGTCCTGCAAACGCGCAATCACCTCTCCGGTAGGCGTGCGAGGGTAGTAGACAACGTCGGCGAGACCTTCCAGGTACTTCCAGGACAAGTCTCCGGGATTAAGGGTGTGACCATCCAGAATTACCAAGCGCATAAACCTTCCATTCTCGTTTTGGGCCGAAGCCCGATTTGACTAAATATTGTCGCCAATCCTAAGCACCCATCATTCCGCTTTTGATCCGGAAAAAATCGTGATTAAAAAAATCGTCCATTTAACTGGCTGCACCAGGCCCTGGCTATAGTGAGCATTGTGAAGGCGCCAATTTGGATAGATTGCGACAGTCGTGCATTATAGCGGACAAGCCAACTCACATTGCAGCAGGCTTGATCGTCGACACGTCCCTCCTCAACGGCAATCGCATGGGACTTCGGCACCTCCGTGAATGCCACTGCGCCTGCGCATGAACCTTGGGGAGGGTGGTCATGGTCGTCGAAATGGCATCAAGCCGTCCCGTGCTTGAGGCCCATTTTTTTCAACCATTGGCGATAAGTGATGGTGGTTCGATCCGAAGGCAGATGAAGTTCGGCTGAGGTAGCTGTCCTCTTCCGTAAGCATACTTTCATAGGGCCAGATGCGTTCATGCAGCCACGTCAGCAGGTGCGCCAACTGACCGGTGGCACATGTGTTGCTTAACGATCACGGGCCATCGATCCGCTCGCACGACTATGGTCGATCTTAAAATTCTTCACGTTGCGCAAGGCAAAGCCTTTGCCGACTTGGCCGTGATTCATGTGCAGATCATCAATGTCCATACCCGCAAGATTTACCCCGGAGGCGTGGCCGTTGTCGGTGAACGCATGGCGGTGCAGGCAGATGTCGAGTACACCATCGGGCCGGACACCAAGGGCATCGATGCCGAGGGCCATTTTATCGTGCCCGGTTTTCTCGAGGGCTTTCCTCTCCTTCGTAACTCTGGTCGGTTTTCCGGAGTACGCGGTGACCGACCACGGTTACGTCGATTGCATCCGGCAAAAGAAGGTTGAACCGATCCTCCAATTTTTATGAGCGAAGCAACCTCACCCAGCGTGCCTTTCGATACGCCCGTCGCGCCAGCGATTTCGGTGAAAGGCAGCCTCCTCGAACGCTTTTTCAAGTTGAGTGCACACGGCACGACCGTGCGCACCGAGATCATTGCCGGCCTGACCATCTTCGCTACGATGGCCTACGTCCTGGCAGTCAATCCGCTGATTCTTTCGAACACCGGCATGCCCTTGGCGCCGCTGATCACGGTCACCGCCATCGTGGCTGCAGTCTCGTGCATCGTCATGGGCCTGATGACGAACTACCCGCTGGCCCTGGCGCCGCATATGGGCGCGAACGCCTTCTTTACCTACCAGGTCTGCCTCGGCATGAAGATTCCGTGGCAGGCGGCGCTCGGCTTCGTCTTCTACAATGCGATTCTCTTTTTCATCCTGTCGGCCACCGGCATTCGCGAGATGCTCATTCGCGCCTTTCCGCCATTTTTACGGGCGGGCATCACGGCAGGCATCGGCCTTTTCATCGCGTTTATCGGCTTGCGTAATGGAGGGATCATCGTTTCCGATCCCGTCTCCTTCGTTGGACTCGGCCACGTCGCTTCGCCGAACAGTTTGATGGTTTTGGTTGGGTTGGTCATGATTTCCATCCTGTTGCTACGCGGTTTTCGCATGGGAATTATTCTCTCGATCATCGCGCTGACGATTGCCGGTCTCTTTCTGCCTGCCGCAAATGGACACGGTTACATCACCCCGATGCCAGATGGATTCCTGAGTCTGCCGTCATCCATCGCACCCCTATTCCTTCATCTGGATCTGACCTACCCATTCCACCACTTCCAAGTCTCCTTCCCTGTCATTCTCGCTCTGCTCTTTACCGATTTTTTCTGCTGTTTTGCGGCCCAGCTCGCCGTCTGCCAGCGGGCAGGTCTGCTCGATGCCGACTCGAACATGCCCGGCATGCGACGTGCACTTTGCATCGATGCCTCCGCGGCCGGATTCGGCGCACTGCTTGGGACATCCACCACGGGCGTTTACATTGAATCCGCTGCGGGCGTTGAGCAAGGCGGTCGCACCGGGCTGACCGTGGTCGTGACAGGCCTTTGCTTCATCGTGGCGCTGCTCTTTAACCCGCTCATCCAGATCATTCCCGCCGCGGCGACCGCACCCGCGCTGATTATCATTGGCATTTTCATGATGCAGGAATTAACGAAGCAAAATTTCTCCGATCTCGCGCAGGCAACACCGGCGATCATGACGGTTGTGCTCATGCCGCTGGCGACGATCAGCGACGGAATTGCCATCGGATTCCTTACCCATGTGGCGATTCAAATCGGCATCGGTAAAATCCGGCAATTACCCATTTTTAGTCTCATTCTCGCGGTGCTTTTTTTGATGCACTACATCCTGGGTTAGGAAGGGGAATGGATTGTAGCTACTCATAGTTATTTCTATGCAGTTCCATGACGTAAAAATCAATCAATTGCCCCTGGATGACTTCGGACTCGAAACCGTTTTTGACGAATCCAATTCGTTGATAAAGAGAGATGGCATGGACATGCCACTTTCTCACCCTCAAGTAGACTCGTTCCAGATTGCATTCGGCGAAAGCGATCTTCACTGTTTCTTTAGTTAAGCGGGGGCCGAAACCATGCCCGGTATGTAGTGGGTGAATTGCGATGTAAAACTCCGAAGCGCCGCTGGTAATATGCGAAAGGACCGAAAAGCCGACCAGTTGCTCCTTCGTCCATGCCGCAAACCGTCGGTTATCAGATGATTCAGGAAATCGGTCCAGCCATCCACCGGTTCGCACCCCGTAGTCCAGCGGCTCAAAGTCGCCCTCATATTTCGGCCACCGCCGGATTTCTGCCACATCGGCATCCTTGAGTGGCTTAATTTGTACAAAAGTTTTGTCCTGCATGCTCTTGGTCCCTGCCAAATACCAATTATTCAAATAGCGGCACCAACTTCATTTCCGGCACCAGGACCAGCCCCTGGTCGGTCAGGCGAATGGCCGGAATGACGGAGAGCGGGAGCAGGTTGAATCCCATGTATGGCAAGGTGCAGCCCATCGCATCCCAAGCCTCCTTGAAGTGACGCATCTTTTCCGCGACCACCGTAACGCGCTCTTCGGAGAGAAGCCCGGCCACGGGCAGTTCGATCAGCGATAGTACCGTTCCATCCTGCACCACGACCACGCCGCCCTGATGAGATTTCAACGTTTCGACGGCCATCCGCATGTCATTTTCGTTGGTGCCCGCAACAATCAGGTTATGAGCATCGTGGCCGATCGAACTGGCCACGGCCCCGTTCTTCAAACCGAAGCCTTTGAGCAACCCGTGACCGGCACGGCCATGTTTTCCATAACGCTCTAGAACCGTCAGGTAAACGAGCACCTGCTCCTCAACAAAGCTGGTGAGAGTCGCACCCGGCTTCAGGTCGATAATCTCATGCCCGGTTAGAATCATGGCGTCGGTAAGGGAGAGAACATGTGCCTTGGTCGCGTGTGCGGGAAGCGTGGGAAGCAGCGGATAATTTTCGCCGATTTTGACCGTTTGCAAAGCGCGCTTCGGATAGCGATAGCGCTTGCTTAAGGTCTCGTCGAGCAGCGGCGTGATCTTCTTGTCCTCAACCACGAGTTCGCCGCCATACCACGTGTTCTGCACCTCCAAGTCATCATTCAGCAAAACGAGATCAGCGCGACGGCTATGCCCCAGCGCGCCGATTTCGCCATCCATGCCGTAGCGTGTCGCCGTGTGCAGCGAGCCGAGACTCCAGGCCGTTTCGCGACGAAGCCCGCACGACGCGGCCTCCCGCGCGACCCAATCAAGCCCAAAGAGAAACAGGTCCGCCGCGTCCCGGTCATCCGTGCAAATACAAAAGCGCTTCGGATTCGCGCCGTACTTCGTAATCGCGCCGATGGCTTCGGGCAGACTGTTCCAGGGAGAGCCCGGCGGACCACCCCGTAAAAAGACCCAAATCCCAGCCTCGAGAAAATCGTTGGCGATATCGCGATCCACCGCTTCGTGGGTATCGGTCACCCCACTGGCTGCATAGGCTGCGACAAATTCCCGTCCGTAAACGTGCCCGCATACGGGCCGGTTTCGCTTGAGTGCTTCGCGAATGATGCCGTGGCTCCGCTCGTCTCCCATGCAAACCGGCACAAAGTCCATTTTCTCGCCCAAGGCCACCGCTTCCGGCCATTGATCGAAAATCACTCCTACTTTTTCCGGAGTGAGATCGCCGCCGGCCGTTTCGAGGCCCGGATGCGTGGCCGGAACCGTACTCGGCACGGTGAGAAAAATCGAAAGCGGGGCCTGGCGCGCATCCTCCAGCATCATGCCAATGCCGTCCTCCCCGAGAACGTTTCCGATTTCATGGCTGTCACAAAAGATCGTGGTTGTGCCATTAAGAAGAGCCGCTTCCGCGTAGGCGCATGCGGTCACCATGCTGCTCTCGATGTGGATGTGCGCGTCGATCAGGCCAGGTGCCATGATCCCGCCGCGGGCGTCGTGTTCCTGCACTCCGGAACGGGCGGCATGGCTTCCCGCTGGCTTCACCGCGGCAATCCGCCCGTGCCGGATCCAGATTTCCTTTTCCGGCAACAGCCGCTCTGAATAGGTCGAGAGCACACGGGCATCGCGAATCACCAACTCGGGTGCCTGCGTGCCCATGGCCACAGCCGCTAAATCGCGCGTTACCTCATGAAGGGGTGGAACATTAAACCGATTGATTGGCATGGAAACTATCAGCAGTTCCTATTCCATCCCATGCTTCCCGTGCTGGGGTTCCAGAGCCATCGCGCCGTAATGATGTTCTAGTGTGAAAGTTTCAAATTCCATGGATATCGCAGGCATTTCACCTCGGAGATGTTCTGAGTTCGCTAAAAAGGCCGCAAGGCATGAAAAGCAGATCAGCCAGCCAAATTAACCGTGTCGCAATCATTCGTTTCTTTCTGGCCGACGAATTGGCAACTTTTCTACCAATCCAACTTGAAAGCGTCCATTAAACCGGACGCATGCGCACAAAAGACACAGTCTCTGGCCAAATTTGGCTGCTGTTCTCGGCACTCAAAACTTTCGTCGGGCTTCGCCGTTGCGGCACCCAAAATGCTGATCATGACATGGTACACCCTTACCCCCAACCAGCCATGTCACTTCCTCCTCGTCCCGCTCCGCATTCGTTCAACGAAGAAACTCTCACCCGGCAGCGTCTCGTGCGGGTCGCCCTTGGTTACGAGGAGGCCGATCTTATTTTGCGCGGGGCTACCGTGCTGAATGTCCAGAGTCTTTCGTGGAAGAAGGATTGGGACATCGTCATCAGCGGCGAGCGCATCGCGTGGACCGGGCCGTGCGGCGAATGGCCGGGCAAGGCGCGCGAAATTGTTTCGGTCGAGGGCTTTTGGGCGGTGCCGGGATTTGGTGAAGCGCACAAGCATATCGAGAGCACCATGCTTAGCCCCGAATACGAAGCGGACCTCGTGCTGCGCTATGGCACGACTTGGAACGTCGAGGGGACGCACGAATTCTCCAACGTCAACGGTGAGCGCAATGTCGAATTCTGGCTGATGGCGCGAAAGCACGGCAGCCCCTTCAAGATTTTTCCATCTCTCGGCTCCGCCACGCCGCCAACCGGCTGGGAAGAGACCAATGGCTTTTACGGTTACAAGGAAATCTGCGACCAAATCAATCAGGACCTTTGGGTCACCGGCCTCGACGAGGTGATGGATTGGGCTGCGGTGGTCAATCCCAAAAATCCTGGCTACCAGCGCCTATGGGAAAACATCCAAGCCACTTTGGATTCACGCGGCGTGGTCGAGGGCCATGGCTATTCTCTGACCGGTTACGATGCGATCAGCGCCTACGTGGCCGCGGGCATTACCTCTGACCATTGTGTCAAGGTCGGCGAAGAGGCTTGGAACAAGCTCGAGCGAGGTGTTTTTCTGGAACTTTTGCCCCTGGCGCGGAAAGCCATCAAGTATCTCGTGGATAAGGGCCTGAAGGATTGGTCGAACGTCTGCGTCACGACCGACGACCGCAATGCCGAAACCACCCTGCGCCTCGGCGCGATGGACTACAATATCCGAACCGCAATAGAAGCCGGCGTGCCCGTGGAAATCGCCTATTCGCTCGGGAGCTACAACACCGCCCGGCATTTTCGCATCGATCATTGGGTCGGTTCGCTGACACCGGGGCGTTATGCCGATGTGGTACTCCTTTCCGATCCCGAAAAGGTAGTGATCGAC